>WNGQ01008708.1_pt1 | contig 12693 bp, 8 predicted proteins | sample 5407661 | NCBI WGS metagenome assembly WNGQ01 (sample SAMN13153382, study PRJNA577476) | soil metagenome | isolation source: 60 cm soil or saprolite under Garry oak tree replicate 2 | place: USA:California | collected 2016-06-15
CCATTCATGGTAGTTGTCCACGCCATCGCCGTCCGGGTCGGCGGTATCGGTCGCGGGATTGATGGGCAGATTGAATCGCTGCAACCAGGCGTAGGAAATCTTCGAAGCGGGCGATTGAAATTCATACGCGCCTATGTCCACCGTGCCGTCTTTGATGCGCGGCAAGCCATCGAGGTCGGAGCCATCGGGCGCGAACACATTCCGGCCGGCATTGATGCACGGGGAGTTGGATTGCAACCGCAGATTCCCGGAGGCTTGATCCACGAACAGCGGCGCATTGGTGACGTTGCCGACGCCGTTGGTTGGCTGTGGCGTCGTGCAGGAATAGTTCAGGGTGCTTGAAAAAAAATTCGCGTCCAGCGTCGCAGCGTTGAAATAGACGATGCAGTTGTTCAGCGTGCTTCCTGAGGTCCCGCCGCCACGGGTAGCCGCGTTGCCCGTCAACGTGCAGTTGTTCAACGTGCATCCGGCCGCTCCGCCGCCATTCGGCGATCCGCTTACACTACCAGCCGAGTTTCCGGTCAGGGTACAGTTGTTCAACGTGCAGAAAATCGCCCCGCCGCCGGCCCCGCCGCTGCTGCCCATGCCAAAAACCGAGTTGCCGGTCAGCGTGCAGTTGTTCAGGATGCACTCACAGGCTCCGCCGCCATAGGCTTGGCCGTAGCTCCTGTCCGCGCTCGCCGAGTTCCAGCTCAGAGTGCAGTTGTTCAGCGTGCCGCTATATGCTCCACCTCCCCAAGCAGAGCCATTAGCTGAATGATCATACGAGCGGTTGCCCGACATCACACAGTTGGAAACCACTGCAGTCAACGACTCACAGAACACACCTGCGCCGAGCCGGGCAAGCCCATTGGTCAAAGTGAAACCGGAGAAGCTGGCGCCGTTCGTCAAGTACACGCACCGACCCGACCCGCCTCCTTCGATGGTAGTGGACTGCGGGCCGTTGACGCTCCGAACGTTCAGCGGCTTGTTCACATAGATGGGGCTGTAGTTGCCGTTGGTCACCACGATCTCGTCGCCCGCAGCAGCAACAACAACGGCGTCCTGAATTGTGTGCGCGGCGGTCAACCAGTCGGCGTGCGGCGGGGTGGGATTCGGGCTGTCCTGCCAGACCAGGAGGGGCATCCGATATTCGTAGGCACCCATGTCGAACGCGGCGAGGCCATCGCCATTGCCGTCCAGCGGACGGGGCCGGCCATCGAGGTCGCTGGTGATGCTGGCGCTGAGGTTGGTGCCCGCGTCAATGCAGGGTGAATCCGGGCGCAGCCGGTAGTTGCCCGCGGCTGGATTCACGAACGCGGGGTCATTGGTAATGTTGCCAACACCGTTGGTTGGCAGTGGCGTGGTGCAAGAATAGTTCAGGGTGCTGAAGGAATCATAATTCGCCCCGTTCGTGCAGGTATTGAAATAGGCGACGCAGTTGTTCAGTGTGCTGTAAGCCGCCCCGCCGCCCAGACCCGAGGCCGCGCCGCCGGTTAGCGTACAGTTCTTTAGAGTGCAGTTAGCCGCCCCGCCGCCATAAGAAGCCGAGTTGCCGGTCAGCGTGCAATTGTTCAGCGTACTGTTCCAGGCTCCGCCGCCGCCGTCCACAGCGGAGTTGCCGGTCAGCGTGCAGTTGTTCAGCGTACAAGAGACGGCCCCACCGGCATAGCCGGCTGAGTTGCCGGTCAGTGTGCAGTTGTTGAGCGTGGCATTGCCCACCCCGCCGCCTGGACCGGGGAATACATGCCACTCAGAAGGACCACTAACAAAGTAGCAATAACTGCAGCGACGATCGAAATAAGAATAAGTCTCAGCCCTGTTGTTGCTCAGAATGCAGGTATTCAGCGTGCCGCCATACACCCCCCCCGCGAAAGCAGGTTCAAAGCAACACTGACCGAAAATAATCTGCGCAAAACTCGAGTTGCCCGACACCACACAGTTGGAAACCACCGCATTTGTGGAATCGCACCACAGCCCGCCGCCGTAATGCGCACGCCCATTGGTCAAAGTGAAACCGGAGAGGCTGGCCCCGTTGGTCAAGTACACGCACCGATTCGAGTGACCCCCGTCGATAGTTGTAAACTCCGGGCCGTTGAGGCTTCGCAGCGTGAGCGGTTTGTCCACCGCCACCCGATTCGTGGTGCTGTCGGTAACTGTCGCCCGCCCGCCTGCGGTGTAGATTCCGTTGGTCACCACGATCTCGTCGCCGGCCACGGCGGCATCCACGGCGTCCTGGATGTTTGTGGCGGCAGTGGCCCAGTTGGTGTAGGGCGGCGTGGCGTTGGTGCTAGTCACGTCAACGTAACGCACGGCGGCCAGGGCGCTGCCGGCGCTGGCCAGGAGCAGCGCGGCAGCGAGTAGCCGGGCAACCAGCGTTCGAGGTTGAATCGCGGTTCTCATATCATCTGCCTTTCTCCAGGGGGTTCTTCACTTCGATTCACGTCCGCTCACCACGTGCGAAATCCTCTGCGCCGCGGCGATCAACTCACCGGCCAGCGCGGGATTCCATGACGCGATTTGGCCGCGGGCTTTATTTTGGAAGGCGGACAACTGGTTGAGGGCCGCTGTCAGGTTGCCGCGCTCGAAGGAGGACATGGCTGCACTCAAGGTCGCCAGCAATGGCTGTTTGTTCCGGCCTTCCAAGTCGGCGTCATTCACCAACAACAGGAGCCGACCGAACGAGATGGTGGGCGTGATGCGAAACTCATAGGCTCCGATATCAACGGTTCCGTCCACGACGCGCGGATTGCCGTCCAAGTCACTCGCGGTCTGCACGAAGGCGTTGTAGCCAGCATTAACGCACGGAGAATCAGGTTGAAGGCGAAGGTTGCCGCCGACAAAATCCGCAAACCCAGGCTCGCTCGTGATGTTGCCAACTCCATTGGTCGGCAGTGGAATCGTGCAAGAATAATTCAGGGTGCTGGAGGAATCATAATTCGCCCCCTGCTGCGAGGTGTTAAAATAGGCAATGCAGTTGTTCAGCGTGCAGTAAAACGCCCCGCCGCCATAGCCGCCGATGACGCTGAAGTCGCCGCAGTCGTTGCTGATGTAAACCCCATTAGCATAGTTGCCGGACAGCGTGCAGTTGTTGAGTGTGCAGCCATACGCCCCGCCGCCATAGCCGGCCGAGTTGCCTGTCAGTCTGCAGTTGTTGAGTGTGGCGTTGCAAGTACTGCGATCGCAACGTAAAGCGACATGAGTATAAGTCTCTGCCCAGTTATCGCTCAGAATGCAGTTATTCAGCGTACCGCCATACACACCCCCGGCGAAAGCAGGTGCAACGTGAGGATCACAACACGAAGTATGGAGGTACTGCCCAAAAGTCGAGTTTCTCGACACCACACAGTTGGAGACCACCACATTTATGGATTCACACCACAGCCCGCCGCCTTGATGGGCACGCCCATTGGTCAAGGTGAAGCCGGAGAGGCTGGCCCCGTTGGTCAGGTACACGCACCGATTCGAATGGCCTCCGTTGATTATCGTGAACAGCGGGCCGTTAATGCTACGTAGGCTCAGCGGTTTGTCCACCACAACGCGGTTGGTCGCGAAGACATCTATCGTGCGCCCGCCGGTGGCGTAGGTCCCGTTGGTCACCACGATCTCGTCACCCGACACGGCGGCATCCACGGCGTCCTGGATGTTTGTGGCGGCGGTGGCCCAACTGACATAGGGCAGCGTGGCGTTGGTGCTGTTCACGTCCACGTAATGCGCGGCGGCAGAAACGTTTACCACTGATAACGGCAGGAGACTGCACAGCGCGATGGTGGCCAGCAGGCGACCGGCGCGCGGTCCCGTCAGCAAGGTTTGCCCTCTAATTCGTGTCTTCATATTCATCCGCCTTTCCCGTGAGGTGTTTCGTTGCGTTTATCGTCCGTTAGCCGCCGCGATCATCTGCTGGGCCGCGGCGCTCCACTGCTCCGCCAGCGCGGGATTCCACGGCGCGACCTGAGCCCGGAGCTGGTTCTGAAAGGCGAGCAGTTGGTGGTTGGCGGCCGTGGCATTGCCGCGGGTGAGGGAGGCCAGGGCCGCGTTCAAAGTGGCGAGCAACGGCTGTCGGTGTTTCGCCCCCAGGTCTGCGGCTTCCACCAACAGGATCAGCCGACCGAGATTCATTTCCGGCGTGAAAACGAATTCATACGCGCCGATGTCCACGGTGCCGCCCGAGATGCGCGGATTGCCATCCAGGTCGAGGCCAGCGGGCGCGAGTGCATTCAGGCCGGCATTGATGCATGGCGAGTTGGATTGCAACCGCAGATTGCCGCCCGCCCGGTCCACGAACAGCGGCGTGTTGGTGATGTTGCCGAAACCGTTGGTCGGTGGCGGCGTCGTGCAAGAGTAATTCACGGTGCTGGAGGAATCATAATTGTCCTCCTGCGCCGCAGTGTTGAAATAGACGATGCAGTTGTTGAGCGCGCCGTTAAAGGCCCCCCCACCGTCGTTGCCAGCCGAGTTGCCGGTGAGTGTGCAGTTGTTCAACGTGCCCCCAAAGGCTCCGCCGCCCGAATGGCTGGCCGAGTTCCCAGCCAGCGTGCAGTTGTTGAGCGTGCATCCATATGCCCCGCCGCCGTCGTAGCCGGAGGGGTTACCGCCGAGTGTGCAATTGTTCAGCGTGCATCCATATGCCGCGCCGCCGTAGCTGGAGCAGTTGCCGCCGAGTGTGCAATTGTTCAGCGTGCTGGAACTCGCCCCGCCGCCGAAGCCACCTGAGTTGCCGCTGAGTGCGCAGTTGTTCAGCGTGCACCGGTACGCCCCGCCGCCTTCGTAAATGGAGTAGTTCCCCGTGAGTGTGCAGTTGTTCAGCGTGCAGCTATACGCCCCGCCGCCATAAGCAATTCCAAACGGGACGGCTGTCGAGACTGAGTTGCCGGCCAGCGTGCAGTTGCTGAGCGTGCCGCCATACGCCCCTCCGCCGTACTGCGCAACACCGTTGGTCAATGTAAAACCGGATTGGCTGGCATCGTTGGCCAAGAACGCGCACCGATTCGACTGAGCTCCGTTGATAACCGTGAACTGCGGGCCGTTGACACTGCGCACCGTCAGGAGGCTGTGCGCGACGACCGGGGCGTAAAGGCCATTGGTCACCATCACCACCGCTCCCGGCTCAATAGCCTCATTGATGGCGTCCTGGATGTTTGTGGCCGCGGTGGTCCAGGATGTGTAGGGCGCAGCCGGGTTGGCGCTGTCGGCTGCCACGTAATGGATGCCAGGCACCACATGGACAGTCACGGTAGCGCTGATCCCGCCAGGCTGGCTCTCATTGTAAGCGCGCAAAACCACCGCATAATCCCCCAGCGCTGCCCAGGCATGAGAGGTGTACGGCTGGTTGGTGACCGTGATGCCGTCACAAAAGTCCCAGGAACTGGCCGTGGTCCGTCCTTCAATCAACGCCGTGAGTTGCACCGTGAAACCCATCGTCACGTTCGTGAATGATGCAGCGATGCCCGCGTTCAACGGCCCGATCACTGCCCCGGCGTGATACTCGTCGCAGCCGATGGAAGGCGGACTGGCCCAGGCTTCGCCGTCAATGTCGGTGCCGCTCGCGTAGGCGGCGTTGCCCGCGCCGCGACACGGGGAAGCGGAGCTCAAATGCGAGGAGCTGGCCAGTTGCGGATCCAAGGAAATGTTGCCGACACCATTGGTGGGCTGTGGCGTCGTGCAACAGTAGTTCAGTGTGCTGGAGGAATCATAATTCGACGCGCCGGTAGCGGTGTTGAAATAGACGATGCAGTTGTTCAGCGTGCTCCCAGACGCCCCGCCGCCGGAATTACCGGTCAGTGTGCAGTTGTTCAGCGTGCCGCCACTCGCTCCGAGGCCTGCATTGCCGGTCAGCGTGCAATTGTTCAGCGTGCTGGAACTCGCGCCTGAACCCGTGCGCAAATGACCGCTCGCATAGTTGCCGGTTAGTGTACAATTGTTCAGCGTGCTGGAACTTGCCCCGCCGCCATTGGGGGCGGAATTGCCGATCAGCGTGCAATTGTCTAGCGTGCAGTCAAAGGCCCCGCCGCCTGAACCCGTCTCCAGGGGACCGCTCGAATTGTTGTCGGTTAGTGTGCAGTTGTTCAGCGTGCAGCCGAACGCCCCGCCGCCATAACCATGACCCAACACGCCGGCCCCCGAGACTGAGTTCCCGATTAGTGTGCAGTTGTTCAGTGTGCAGCCAAACGCCCCGCCGCCTCTGCCACTAAAAGAGCACTGAGCACAGACGCCAGAGGAGAGCGCGTAGTTGAAGCTTAGCGTGCAGTTATTAAGCGTGCCTCCATACACGCCTGCCCCATCCACCTCGCCGCTGCCAAAAATAAGCGCCCCGTTGCTCGTCACCACACAGTTGGAAACCACCGCGTTGGTCGTTTCACACAGCAGTCCGGCGCCGCGCCATGCAGACCCATTGGTCAAAGTGAAACCGGACAGGCTGGCTCCGTTGGTTAAGTACGCGCACCGACCCGACCTGCTTGCGTCGATAGTGGTGGACTGCGGGCCGTTAACGCTCCGCAGCATGAGCGGTTTGTCCACCGCCACGCGGTTGGGCGTGCTGTCGCCAACGGTCGCGCGCCAGCCGGTGGCATAAAAGCCATTGGTTACCACGATCTCGTCGCCTGCCACGGCGGTATCTACGGCGTCCTGGATGTTCGTGGCGGCGGTGGTCCAGTTCGTGTAGGGCGGCGTGGCGTTGGTGCTATTCACGTCCACGTAGCGCACGTCGGCCAAGGCGCTGCCAGCGCAGGGCAGGAGCAGCGCGGCAGCGAAAAGTCGGGCCGTCAAGGTTCGGTATTGGTTCAGGTTGTTCATAGCAAGTCTCTTTCGTTTGTTTTCGGTGGTTGAACTTTCCTTTTTCGTGCATGAGCGATTTGCTCACCGTTAACCAATGTGAGATTTCGAGAAGGAAAGCGCAAACGAAATCGTGGGAGCGTCCTAACCGCATTTTCCTCGTTGCTCTGTTGAAGGCGCTTGCCTAACATCGCGCGCGTTTATGGCCCTATTGCAACCGCCTCCGCTAATGTCCGCCCCGCGCGCAGACGGTCGTTGGCCCAACCAATTGCGGCCGGTACGTTTCCAGAACCACATCGCGCCTCATGCCACCGGTTCGACTCTAATCGAGTGGGGCAACACCCGCGTGATTTGCGGCGTGACGGTTGAGGATACCGTGCCGCGGTGGATGAAAGAACAAAGCGTGGCCGGCGGCTGGATTACCGCCGAGTATTCGATGCTTCCTTACTCGACCCTCCAACGCAAACCGCGTGACATTACCAGAGGAAAAATTGACGGCCGCTCGCAGGAGATTCAACGCCTGATTGGCCGGGCCATGCGCGCGGCCATTGACTTGGAGAAACTGGGCACACGCACCATCTGGGTGGATTGCGACGTTCTGCAGGCCGACGGCGGCACGCGCACCGCTGCCATCACCGGCGCTTACGTCGCTTTGTCGCTGGCCGTCCGCAAAATGATCAGTGCGGGTAAGCTTTTGGAAAATGTCATGCTGCATGCGGTTGCTGCCGTGAGCGTCGGTATCGTTTGCAACCACGCCTTGCTGGACCTCTGTTACACGGAAGACGCCTCGGCAGAAGTGGATTTGAACCTGGTGATGAACGCCGCGGGCGAATTCATCGAATTGCAAGGCACCGGCGAGGAAGCCACTTTCAGCGAGGCGCAGCTCGCCGAAATGCTTGCATTGGGGAAAGCAGGAATTGGCGAGTTGCTCGCCGCTCAGCAGGCAGCCTTGGCGGACTAAGTCCATAAAGCCCAGTTGCGGTTACTCAACTTCACATCCGGGCCGCAAACTCTTTCATGCACTCTCGTCCGCTCTGGAGAATTTCCGTAGCCACTGCTCCCGAAGCGGAAGAAGCAGTCACCGAGATGCTCGAAAACGCTTTTGGATTGCCCGCTGCCTCATTCACGGATTTCAACGCGCGCCGGACAACGGTCACCGTTTTTCAACCGAAAAAGCCAAATCGCCCACGCGCGACACGAGCCGAACTCATGGCGGCTATGGAGCGAATCAAGGCTCTCGGGTTACGCGTTGGTCCGAGCAAGATCTCTGTTGCCAAAGTCCGTCCACAAGACTGGGCGGAGTCCTGGAAGCGGCACTTCCGGCCAATCGAGATTGGTTCGACGCTGCTGGTCAAGCCGAGTTGGAGCAAACGCTGCCCGCGGCCAGGACAGGCCGTGGTCGTGCTCGACCCCGGCTTGAGTTTCGGCACTGGCCAGCATCCGACGACAGCTTTTTGTTTGCGCCAGCTTGCGGCGCGGCGCAAGCCGGGACAGCCACAATCATTTCTGGATCTCGGCACGGGGTCGGGAATTCTGGCCGTCGCCGCCGCCAGGCTCGGCTACAGACCTGTGGACGCGCTGGATTGCGACCCTGAAGCCATCCGGATCGCTCGGGCCAATGCCTCGAAAAATCGGCTTTCCGGCAGGATTCATTTCATCCTCCAAAATCTGACCAAACTCCCCCGCCGCTGGGCCGGGAAATATGCGCTGGTCTGCGCGAACCTGGTTTCCACTTTGCTCCTGAACGAGCGCGAAGTCATACTGGCTCGACTGCATCCCGCCGGCCTGCTGGTCGTAGGCGGCATATTGAAAACCGAATTTCCCCTCGTCCAGAAAAGCTACGAAGCGGCCGGCCTTCGACTGGTGGCGAGCCGTACAGAAAAAGAATGGAAGTCAGGCACTTTTGCCCGGTGCTGGGGGGCACAGTCATTGGCCTCCAAAATTCACCCCGCGCGACCGCCGGCATAGCTCCGTTAGCGCAGATTCGTCACAAACTCCCGACGGCGGCTCCGCGCCTGCCAGCCAATCAGAACAGTTTCTCAGCGGGGCCGCAAAAATCGGCCGAGGTGACGAACACGTTCTTGCCTGAAAGGGCCGGGCCGAATTTCGCCAGGAAAATGCTCCGCTTGCCGGCATCATGCCATTTCAGCTTGACCAACGGCTCAGTGACTTGGGAGGAACGATCGACAGCCACAGTGAACACGCTCGTTTCGGTGCGCGGCTTGTACCAGAGCGCTTCGCCACAGGCGCCGGTCTGGCAGGTCTCCAGGGGAGCGGTTGCCACCGCGACAAAATCACCAGCAGAAAACGTGCAGCCGGCTCCGTTTTTGGCGAAGTGCAGCGGCACGACGCGGGTCTGGCAACTTGTCTTTTGGAACTCCGGCTGGCTTGATTTGAGCCAGGCCAGAAGCGCGGCCCGTTGGTCGGCGGTCGCCTCTTCGGGCAGGTACACCACCGTTTGCTCGGAACTGGTATTGTCGGCCGCCAGATTCTGCGAGGCGGATTGAAGCACAGCCAGTTGCAGCCCGCTCAAATCGTTATCGGCAAAACTGCCGCTGCTGAAATCCCACGCGCGCAGCATGTACCGTCCCCCCAGCGTCGCCTCGCTGGAGACAACACAGCCGCCTGCATAAAGCTCGCAGGAATGGAGTTCGAGCAGAGTTCCACGAGGCAGGTCGCCGGCCAAAACATTATTGAGGGCTAAGCCGCTCAACAATCCAATGGAAACAAATATCAATCTTTTCATATCACGCGGACAATTTGAGTCGCTGAGCCATGCCCATCGCACAGCGGTTTTCGCGGCTCTGTTATCGTTTAGTTTCATTGCATAGATACACCGATTTGCGTGGACGCGCCACTCTTTTTAGCTGATAAGTTGATAAACGATAAAGAGGTAATTACGCAAGATTTTTGTTCACAGGTCGCCGGAATCAGGCTAAAGTCAACCGAAATTAAGCCCAAATTGTTGGAAGTGACCTGACAGAGCCATGTTGTGGATTCAACAACTGCATTCGGCCAACTGGAGCCTGGCTGGCTGGATTTGCCTCAGCGCTTACTTTCTAGGCTGTTTCACTACTGGTTATTACCTCGTCCGCGTGCGCACGGGCCAGGACCCACGCGATTTGGGCAGCGGTAGTGTCGGCGCAAAGAACGTCGGCCGGGTCCTGGGCTGGAGTGGCTTTCTCGTCACGTTGCTGGGTGATTTCGGCAAAGGCGCATTCGCGATCTGGGCCGCACGCCACTTCACGACTGACCAGAGACTGGTGAGTTTGGCCATGCTGGCAGTTGTTGCCGGTCATGTCTGGCCGGCGCAACTGCGGTTCCACGGCGGGAAAGGAGTCGCCACTTCCTTGGGCGCACTGTTGGTTTACGATTATCATCTGGCGCTTGCGTTCGCGATCTTATTTGCCGGCGGCTTCGCCATGCTGCGCCGGACGGTCCTGCCGGGCCTCTTCGGTTTTGTGTGCCTGCCGCTGGTGAGCAGCTACCTGACGGAGCCCACCAAAGATCCGTCGCAAGTGGTGGGGATTTCGATTCTCGCCGCCCTGGTACTGGTTGCGCATCGCAAGAATTTGATGGATGAAATCTCGCATTTGGTCGAGCAACCTGACATTCAACCCAAGCATAATCAACCCAAACTATGAGCTCACGGCCCCCGTTGGTCTTCAAATTCGCGGCTGAGGATTGGGAGTTCGAGCAAATCCATCGGCTCAACTACAAAACGTTCGTTCAAGAGATTCCGCAGCATCAGGCCTCTCCCACGCACCGGCTGGTGGACAAATTCCACGCCCAGAACACTTACCTGATTTGCCTCTGCGGGCGGAGACTGGCGGGCATGCTCGCCGTGCGCGGCAATCGGCCTTTCTCGCTTGACCAAAAACTCGAAAACCTCGACGCGCATCTTCCGTCGGGCCGTAACATCTGCGAGATCCGGTTGTTGGCCATAGAAAAGAAGTTCCGCGGCGCGCAGGTCTTGCAGGGCATTCTGGCGTTGTTATGGCAGCACGGCATCGAGAGGGGCTATGATCTGGCGATCATTTCCGGCACCCCGCGCCAGTTCAAACTCTACCAGCACCTCGGTTTCGTGCCCTTCGGCCCCGTGGTGGGAAGCGGCGAGGCGCAATTTCAGCCGATGTACGTCACGCTCGAGACGTTCGAAACCACGGCCCGCGAATTTCTGCGCTCCTCTCCTTCGCGCGCCTTTCAGCCCAGCGCAGTCAATTTCCTTCCCGGTCCGGTTACCGTCCGCCGCGAAGTGCGCCGCGCTTTCGAGCAGGCCCCGGAGTCACACCGCAGCGAGGCCTTCGTGAAGGATTTTCAGGCCACCAGGCAGATTCTCTGTGAGCTGGTTCACGCCGAAAAAGTTGAGCTGTTTCTCGGCTCCGGCACGTTGGCCAACGACGTCGTCGCCAGCCAACTCTCGCTCGAACAACAGCCTGGGCTGATTTTGAGCAACGGTGAATTCGGCGTGCGGCTCCTGGATCAGGCAGAGCGGGCCGGCCTGGAATTCGACACTGTGGAAATCCCGTGGGGCCAACCGATTGACCTCGCCGGTGTCCGCAAGCTGATCGAGCGCGCACCGCCGCCGGCCTGGCTATGGTGCACCCATTGTGAAACTTCCACCGGGTTGCTCAATGACCTTCATCGCCTCAAAGCTCTGTGCTCTGAATTTCAGGTCAAGCTTTGCCTGGACTGCATCAGTTCGATTGGAACGATGCCCGTGGATTTGAGTGGTGTCTATCTGGCCTCTTGCTCCAGCGGCAAGGGGTTGCGGTCCTATCCGGGCGTCGCGATGGTCTTCTATCAGCACCCGATTCAATCCGGCACGCAGCGCCTCCCGCGCTATCTCGATCTGGGCTATTACGCCAGCCACGCGGGAATTCCCTTCACCTTTTCATCAAACCTGCTTCACGCCCTTCATGCAGCGGTCAAGCGCGTTCGTTGGGAGCAACATTTTGCCGAATTGGTGGAACTCTCCGCCTGGCTGCGAACCAGCCTGAGCGAACTCGGTTTCGAGTTGATCGGCTCCGGAATGCAAACCTCCCCAGCGGTGGTGACGATTGCGCTGCCTCAAGAGTTGAACTCAACCAAAATCGGAACGCTGATTCAGGAGTCAGGTTACCTCCTGAGCTACAATAGCGAATACCTGTGCCGGAAAAACTGGATTCAGATTTGCTTAATGGGCGAATGTGCCCGGGAAAAGCTCGTCTCGCTGTTGAACGCATTGAACCGGTTCTGCTTCCGGCGCCGCCACGCCGGGACTGCTCTACCGCGGGCAACGCAGCCGACTCCAGTCGCCGAATAACCGCGGACAACCAGGCGATTGGTTCTGGAAATTGGAAATCAATCTCCTCTTTTCATCGGCCATTGGGCCTTGACCAGGCCCTTGTAGCCGCCAATCAGAGAATGCACATTCCGGTACCCCATTCTCTGCGCCACGGCCGCAGTCAGCACCGAGCGATACCCGCCCCCGCAATACATGATAATCTCGCGGTCCGGATCGGGAAACATTTGTTCCAAATCTCGTTCCAGAATGCCCTTGCCCAGATGTACCGCCTGGGCGGCATGGTCCTTTTGCCATTCGTGGTCCTCGCGCACGTCCATCAGCAGCGCTTGTGGATTTTTCGCCAGCCGCTCGCGCGTCTCATCAATCGTGACCTCGTGAACGGATGGACGCGCTTCGTTGACCAGCTTTAGAAAACCGGCTGAATGTTCCATGCGGCGAACGTAGTCCACCGATGAATGCGGTCAAATGAAATCCAGTTGCGTTGCGCGCCGGCGAACCTCTTACTCAGCCCGTGCAAGTCAAGACAAACAACGCGATGCTGGCGCTCAGCCTCATCTTCGCGCTGTTTCTCTGGGGGGGAAGCAATACCGGCACCAAGCTCATCCTGGCCGCATGGCCGCCTCTTTGGACTGGCGCCTCGCGTTTCTTGTGTGCCG
>WNGQ01011199.1_pt1 | contig 12686 bp, 10 predicted proteins | sample 5407661 | NCBI WGS metagenome assembly WNGQ01 (sample SAMN13153382, study PRJNA577476) | soil metagenome | isolation source: 60 cm soil or saprolite under Garry oak tree replicate 2 | place: USA:California | collected 2016-06-15
GACGGTCAGCACGTTGTCGGGCCATCGCCGGGTCGCGCCGTACGGCCTGCGCGGCGGCTCGCCCGGCGCGCTCGGGCGCAACCGGGTCGAGCGTGCCGACGGCGAGATCGTCGAGATGGCCGGCTGCGACTCGGTGGACGTGCGCCCCGGCGACGTGCTCGCGATCGAGACGCCGGGCGGCGGGGGCTACGGCGCCCGGTGATCAGCCGGTGGCACCTGCCAGCAGCGCGGGCTCGCCGGTCGGGGTGGCCCCGCTCGGCGCGATGTTCTGGTTCACCCGGAAGACGTTCGTGGGATCCCACTTGTCCTTGAGCTCGACCAGCCGCGCGTACGTGTCGGCGTCGTAGCCCCGGCGGACGTGCTCGGCTCCCTCGTCCTGCTCGAAGTTGAGGTAGACGCCGCCTGACCCGAACGGGCTCATCGCCTCGGAGAAGCGTTTGCACCAGGCGATGTGCAGATCGTCCTCGGCGGGGTCTGCCCAGCACGCGATCGGGTGGGCCATGTACGCGGCATCGCGGTGTCCCGCAGCGGCCGCATCCGTCGAGACGCGCGCGACGGCGCCCCCGTGGCGGAACAGGATCGCCTGGGTCATCGGCGACAGCGTCTGCGGCCCGGTCTCGAGGTACGCGTCAATGGCCGCGTCGGGCAGAGCGTCGAGGTGGATGCCGCGGTGGTAGTTCTGCCAGTACTTCGGCGCGAAGTCGTCGAGCATCGCCTGCAGCGCGACGTACGGCATCGGCTCGATCAGATCCATCGCGGGCGGGCCGATCTGGCGCAGGCCGCCGATGACGTCCGCTCCGTCGGCAGGGTTGCCGATGTAGAGCGCGACGATGCCGAGCACCGGCGTGCCGACCAGCTCCGGCGGTACGAACGGCGCGGGCGGCGCCATGACGATTGCGAGCGCCGTGGCCAATTCCTCGGGTGCGGACTCGATGTAGTCCCGATACGCGCGAGCCACGTCGGCCGCGTTCTCCATGAGATGGATCAGCATGCCGGCGAGCACGATCGGGCCGACCGGGTGCAGCTGGAATTCGAAGGACGTGACGATGCCGAAGTTGCTGCTGCCGCCACGCAAACCCCACAGCAGGTCGGCGTTCTCGGTCTCGCTGGCGTGTACGAGCCTGCCGTCGGCGGTGACGACATCGGCGCCTACGAGGTTGTCGCAGGTCAGCCCGTACTTCGGTGACAGCCAGCCGTAGCCGCCGCCCGTCGTGAACCCGCCGACGCCGGTGGTGGTGACCCGCCCGCCGGGAGTGGCGAGCCCGAACAGCTGCGTCTCGCGGTCGAACTCGCCCCACAGCACGCCGGCGTTGGCGTACGCGCGGCGCGCGACCGGGTCGACGTGGACGCCCTTGAGGCTGGACAGGTCGATCTGCACGCCGCCGTCGCACACGCCGTTTCCGGCCACACTGTGGCCGCCGCAGCGCACCCCGACCGGCAGGCCTCGTTCGCGCGCGAGGTTCACGGCGTCGATCACGTCGGCCGCTCCGGTCGGCCGGACGATCAACGCCGGATGCCTGTCGATCATCCCGTTGATGACCGCGCGGCCCGTGTCGTAGCCCGCCTCGCCGGGTCGGATGACCTCGCCCTTGAAGCCGGCCGGAAGCTCGATCGGTTGTTCGCCCATTTCCCACCCCTGATATAGCGACTGATTTGCCCATTCGGGCACACAACATCGGCGCCTCTGCACTCAGCCGCCGAGTTCAGGTTGACTCAATACGCGAGCACGCGCACTGTCGATACGTAACTGTGCGTATCGACAACGGGAATCTGGGGGGCGGACGTGTCGAGTGGGTTGAGCGAAACAGCAACTGTGCTGCGCGGCGTCGACGAGTCCGCGCTCACTGAGCGTGAGCAGCAGGTGCTCGAACTGGTTGCGGCTGGGCGCACCGACGCCGCGATCGGGCACCTGCTCGGGTGCAGCACCCGCACCGTCGGCAAGCACCTCGAACATGCCTATCGCAAGCTCGGCGTCAGCAGTCGCGCTGCCGCGGTTGCACAGACCGCCCGCCGAATCGTCTAGGTCCGCCGGACCCAGCGACCGCCGACCGATCGTCCGCTACCGTTACGTAGGTAAGGGTTACCTAACGAACGGATCGGCGGATGCTCCCCACCTTCGTGATCGGCCTGCGCGAGGGCCTCGAGGCCGCGCTCATCGTCGGGATCGTCGCCGCGTTCCTGCGTCGCCAGGGTCGCCGCGATCTGCTCCGCTGGATATTCGTCGGTGTGGCGTCCTCGGTCGTGCTGTGCGTTGCTGTCGGCATCGTGCTGCGCGTCGCGTCGCAGAACCTGCCGCAGCGCCAGCAGGAGGGGCTCGAGACGGTCATCGGCGCGGTCGCCGTCGGCATGGTCACCTACATGGTGGTCTGGATGCGCCGCCATTCGCGCGAGCTCAAGGGCCAACTCGAAGGTGCGGCCGCCGACGCGCTGGCCAACGGCTCGGGGTGGGCGCTGGTGGCGATGGCGTTCCTCGCCGTGTTGCGCGAAGGCTTCGAGACGGTCGTGTTCCTGCTGGCCGCGTTCAACGAGAGCGGCAGCGGGGCGGGGGCAGGCCTCGGCGCGCTGCTCGGCATCGTCGTCGCAGTCGCGCTCGGCTACGGCGTCTACCGCGGCGGCGTGCGCATCAACCTGTCGCGGTTCTTCCGGGCGACCGGGGTCGTGCTCGTCCTCGTCGCGGCCGGCCTGGTCGTCAACGCGCTGCACACGGCGCACGAGGCGGGCTGGCTCGACATCGGCCAGCAACGCACCGTCGACCTGTCTGCCATCGTGCGCCCGGGCTCGGTGCAGGCCTCGCTGCTGACCGGCATGCTCGGCGTGCAGGACCACCCGGTGCTCATCGAGGTGATCGGCTGGCTGGCCTACCTGCTCCCGGTCGGCCTGTACGTCGGCTGGCCGCCCGGTCGCAAGGTCGCGCACGCGATGGTCGCTCAGATCGCGCTCGTGGCGGGCGCAGCGGCGGCCGTCGCCGGTCTCGTCCTCGGGCTGGTCATGCCTGACCGCCCGCACACGAATCCGGTGACGCGTGCCGGCACGATCAGCGCGGGGCTCGTCTCGCGCAACGGCGACGAGGCAGTCGTCCGGGTGTCCGCGCCCACCGGCCTGCTTACCGCCCGGCGGGGCGCCGAGCTGTCGCATGACGGCAGGCCGACCGACGTGTACACCGCGGTGCGAACCGTCGATGCCGCGGCCGGGCGTCCGGCCACGATCAGCTACGCCGAGCTGGCCGAGCGCAACGGCGGCAGGCTGCCGCTCGGCGTGCACCCGTCCGGCCGGGACGTGCCGGTGAGCTACGCCGAGCGCACCGAGACGACGCTCTGGGTCGAGCCGCGGACGGGCCGGGTCGTCGACGTGGCCTCGCGCGACACAGTGACGATGACGGCACGCGTAGGCGGCGCTGTGATGTCGCTCGGCCCGGTCGCGGATGCCACGACGAGGCTGCCACCCGCCGCTGTCCAGGCCGCGACGCACGCCGCGCACCGCGACGTGACGACGCTCGACCGGCACCGGTTGCTCGGCGCCGTCGCGGTGTCCGTGGGCGCCCTCGCCGTTGCGTTGCTGCTCGTCGGCGCGCTGTACCTGCTCGCTGCGCGCCGCTGCGGCGGGCCGGCGCCGAGTGTGCCGACCCGGCCATCTGAACTCGTGTCTAGTTAGGTTAGGCTGCCCTAACTTCATCGAGAGGGAGCCGGACCCGTGAGCCACTGGACTCGTCGTGCCGCCGTCATCGCTGGGCTGGCGGCATTGGCGTGCGCCGCTCTCGCCGCATGCAGCAACGACCCGAAGCAAGTGCCGCCCGCCGGCGGCGTAGGCGGCGATCCGCACACCGCCGTGGTCACGATCACCGCGGCGGACGGCTGCCAGGCCGATCGCGACAGCTACGGATCAGGTGGCCTGACCTTCCGGATCACGAACAAGGACGCCACCGGCGTCAGCGAGGTCGAGCTGCTCGCCGGGGAGCGGATCGTCGGGGAGAAGGAGAACATCCCGCCCGGCTTCTCGGGATCGTTCGCGCTGAGCGTCGGACCCGGCACGTACACGCTGTACTGCCCCGGCGCGAAGACCCCGCGGACGACGCTCCGGGTGACGGGCACGGCTACGTCCACCGGCAACACGGACATGAGCGCACTGCTCGTCCAGGGCACCAAGGACTACGGGGTGTACGTCAGCCGCCAGGTCGGGCTGCTCGTCGAGGCGGTCAAGCCGCTCGCGGGCGCGCTGCGCAAGGGTGACCTCGCCGCGGCGCAAGTCGCGTACGCGAAGGCGCGCCCGTTCTACGAGCGGATCGAGCCGGTGGCGGAGTCGTTCACGACGGGCACAGTCGCGCTTGACCCTGCGATCGATGCGCGCGAGGGCGACGTGCCGACAGCCAAGTGGACCGGCTTCCACCGCATTGAGAAGGGACTGTTCCAGGCGAAGAGCACCGCCGGGCTGGCCTGGTCAAAGGCCTGACCTACCAGCCTGCCGAGCTAGCGAACGGCGCGGTCGAACTGCTCGACGAGGTGTCCAAGAGCAAGATCACCGGCGAGGAGGAGCGCTACTCGCACATCGACCTGCTCGACGTCCAGGCCAACGTCGAGGGCTCCGAGCAGGCGTTCGCAAATCTCCAGCCCGCGCTGGCCAAGATCGACCCGGCGCTGGCCAAGACGGTCAGCAGCGCGTTCGGCGGCGTGGACGCGATGCTCGACAAGTACCGCAGCGCCGGCCAGCCGTCCGGATTCGTGCTCTACAACGGGCTGGCCAAGCCGGAGGTCACCGCGCTGGCCCACGCGGTGCAGGCCATCGCCGAGCCGCTGTCCCGGGTCGCGAGCAAGGTCGTCAATGGGTGACACGCAAACCAGCCGGCGCCGATTCCTCGGCGGAGCGCTCGGCACGGCCGGCGTACTCGCGGCCGGGGGCGGCGGGTACGGCATCGCACGGGCGACGGCGGCCGAGCCGTCGAGCGGGCACGCCGAGCCGGTCGCGTTCTACGGCGAGCACCAGGCCGGTATCGCCACGGCGGCGCAGGACCGGCTGGCCTTCGCCGCGTTCGACCTCACGGGAACAGACGTCGCTGCCGTCAAGGCGATGCTCGGTGCATGGTCGGCGGCCGCGGCACAGCTGACGTCGGGCCAGCCCGTCGGCGCGATCGAGACGGCACCCCAGGCGCCGCCGATCGACACCGGCGAGGCGCTCGGGCTCGAACCGGCACGGCTGACCGTGACGGTCGGCTTCGGCCCGTCGCTGTTCGACGACCGGTTCGGGCTGGCTCGACGCCGTCCGGCTTCGCTCGCCGACCTGCCCGTGTTCCCGGGCGACGAGCTCGAGCCGGGCCGTTCCGGTGGCGACCTGTGCGTGCAGGCATGTTCGAACGATCCGCAGGTGGCCTTCCACGTCATCCGCAACTTCGCACGTATCGCGCGCGGCACCGCGGTGCTGCGCTGGACGCAGCTCGGCTTCGGCCGTACGTCGACCACCTCCACGTCGCAGTCGACGCCGCGCAACCTGATGGGGTTCAAGGACGGCACGAACAACATCAAGGCAGAGAACGCCGCCGACCTGGACCGGTTCGTGTGGGTCGGCGACGAGACCGACCAGGCGTGGATGCGCGGTGGCAGCTATCTCGTCGCGCGGCGCATCCGGATGCTGATCGAATCCTGGGACGCGGACTACCTCGCCGACCAGGAGAACGTGATCGGCCGGGTGAAGGTCAGCGGGGCGCCGCTGGGCGGCAATACGGAGTTCGAGCCCGTCGACCTCGCGGCGCAGGGCCCGACTGGCCCCGTGATTCCGGCCGACGCGCACATCCGGCTGGCCGCGCCGGTGACGAACGGCAACCAGAAGATCCTGCGCCGCGGGTACTCCTACACCGACGGCATCGACCAGGTCACCGGCCAGCTGGACGCCGGGCTGTTCTTCATCGCCTACCAGCGCGACCCGCGGCGGCAGTTCGTGCCGATCCAGCAGCGCCTCGCCGCGAACGACGCGCTCAACGAGTACATCCGGCACACCGGCAGCGGACTGTTCGCGGTGCCACCCGGCTTACGAGTGGCCGGCGACTGGTTCGGCAAGGCACTGTTCAGCTGACCCGCGAGGCCTAAGGATCTGGCGGCCGAATGACGGCGCGCTTGCCCGATGTCGCCTATCCCGTCCCAGGCGACGATTTCGGGTGCCGGCCGATCAGCCGGCAACCTCGAGGGAGGCCCGGATGAGAACCAACCTGAAACTGCTCGCCGCGCTGTTCGCTGCGACGGCGATGCTGATCGCGCAGTCGGCGCCGGCATCGGCGATCGCGTACGGACAACCGGACGGTAACGGGCACCCATACGGTGGCCTGCTGGTGGTCGACTGGCTCGACGCCAACGACCAGTTCGGGACCGACGGCGCGGTCGAACCGTTCTGCTCGCTGACGCTGGTCGCGCCGCGGGTGGCGATCACCGCAGGATATTGCGTGGACTTCCTGGAGCTGGCCTCGCCCGGCGCGTCCGCACGCCCGGTCGGCGTCACGTTCGCGGAGAAGTGGGCCCCGGGCACGAAGCTGCTCTACGGATCGCTGGTCGTGAGCCCGTACCGGTCGCAGGGCGACGACCTCGCCGCGGTCGTCTTCGCGCAGTACGTGCACATCGACCCGGCCCGGCTGCCTGCCGCCGGACTGCTGGACGGCCTCGCGGCCGACCGGATGTTGACGGGCATGCTGGTGCAGTCGGTCGGCTACGGCTCGCACGAGCCAAGCAGCGGCCAGGGTGGTCGGACGTTCGACTTCCCACGGCTGCCAGGCGTTCGGCAAGTCGCGACGTCCGCCGTCACGACGCTCGCGGCGCACACGGTGAACTACGACCAGAACCCCGCGCACGGCTTCGGCGGCGGCTGCAACGGCGACGGGGGCGGCGGCGTCTTCTCGGGCAACACGATCGTCGGCGTGATGACCGAGGGTGACGCGGCGTGCCGGGCCTACGGCGTCAACGTCCGGCTGGACACACCGACCGCGCAGTCTTTCCTCGACACGCTGGTCAACGCGAGGTAACCGGCACCGAGTCGTCGGCAGGTGGCACCAGGCCGTGGCGCGCAGCAAATGCCGCGGCCTGGACCCGTGTCTGCACCCCGAGCTTCTCCAGGATGTGGGTCACGTGGACGCTGGCGGTCTTCGGGCTCATGTAGAGCGCGTCGCCGATCTCGCGGTTCGTCTTGCCCTGGGTGAGCAAGCCGAGCACCTGGTACTCGCGTTCGGTGAACGGCTCGGCGGCGCCGGCCTGCTCGGCGAGCGCCGGCCCGTGGCTCGCGTCCGGCAGCCGGATGCGCGCCACCCGAGCCAGCTCCTCGATCCGAGCCAGCAACGGCTGCGCGCCGAGGCCCCGTGCAGCGGCAGCGGAATGATGCAGCGCGCGAGTGGCAGCGGGTCGGCTGCCGGGCCGATGTTCGGCGAGCAATGACTCGGCGGCTCGCAGCTGCGCCTCGGCCGCCTCGTGCGGGCGCCCCAGCGCGTGCCACTCGCGGGCGGCGTCCAACCAGCCCGACGGAGACGGCTGCCCGCGAAGGCCGGAGCGCTCCGCCTCGATCACGGCCCGCAGGGCGGCGGCATGCCGACCGGCCTCGAAGCCGCGCAGCAGATCGACGATGCGCTCGAATGCCGCGGCGTCCCCTGCCTGGACGGCCGCGGTGACCCCCGCCAGCAGGAGCGGTGTCGCCCGCGCCTCCTCCCCGCTGCCATGCACATGCTCTGCCGCTGTGAGCGCCACCTGCAGTGCCTGCGCCGGGCGTCCGTCGAGCAGCAGCAACCGCGCTTCGACGTTGCCCAGGGGATGCTTGAACTGCGGTTGCTCGTCGCGATCGAGCGCCGTACACCGGTCGAGCAATGCTCGCGCCTGGGCGGTGTTGCCCCGCGCGACCTCGACTGCGGCGGTCGCCAGCTCCACCAGCCCGAGGTGGCCGTGCCCGTCGAGCGACAGCGCGATCGCCTCGTCCCACCGTCCCGCTGCGAAGAGCGCCTCGATCGCGTTGCCGATGATCATCTCCTCGATCCAGTGCCCGTTGACGGCGAGGCGACTCAAGTCGGCACGCACCTGATGCAGCGTGGCGAGAACGTCGTCCGCTCGGTCGCGCGCGAGGTACGCGTCGGACAGTGCCACGCCCGCCAGCGCGATGTCGTCCGGTTCGGCGACCTCTCGCGCGATGGACAGCGCCTCCGCCAGGTGAGACAGCCCCTCGTCCTCCCTCTCGGCGTCGAGCAGCGTCACCGTCCCGACGATGCACAGTGCCTTGCCCTCGAGGCGGCGGTCGTGCAGTTCGCGGGCCAGCCGCAGCGCGGTGCGAGCAGGCTCGGCAGCGTCCTCGAAGCGGCTGCACACGTCGAAGAACCGCGCGTGGTGGTAGAGCACGAGGGCTTGCGCGGCGCGGTCGCCTGCCGGCACGAGGCGGCGCGCGGACTCGATATCGGCGAGCGACGCGGTGCTGTCGCCGACGACGAGGCGCGACCAGCTTCGGGCAAGCAGCAACGTGGTTCTGCTGGCCTGACTGCACCGGTGCGACAGGGCTACTTCCAGAACCGAGAGAGCTTCATCCTGGTCTCCGGCCTCGCCGAGCAGCCGAGCCGCCGACTCGGCCAGGACCGGCAGATCCGCGACGAGCCCTTGCGCGGCCACCGCGTCGTCCCACGCCGATGCGGCGACGGCGTACCAGTGCCCCGCTTCCGCGGCCGCGAATCGCTCCTCGGCCGCATGCGCGGCACGTGCCGACCAGGCGAGCAGGTCGTCCGCGTCGCCCGCTCTGCGGTACTGCTCGGCGATCTCCGCGGCGCCGACCGGGGACGACGCCCAGCGGTGCGCCTCGAAGTGCTGAGCGAGCCGCCGATGCAACGCTCGGCGCTGCCGGGCAAGCAGCTCGTCGTACGCGACCTCGGCCAGGACGGGATGCCGCGGGCGGGCGCCCCGCTCGTCGCGTACCAGCAGGTGGCGAGCCAGCGCTTCGCGGACGGCGTTGGCGTCGCCCTCGGCTGCGGCCGTGAGCTCGTCGTCGTCGAGCGGCCGGCCCAGGACTCCGGCCGCCGCGACGGCCAGTCGTGCTCTCGGCCCGGCCCGGTCGAGCCGCGTCGTCAGCACCGTCCGCAGGCTTGCCGAGAGGTTCGCGTCGGTCTGGCTCAGCTCGGCGGTGAGGTACGGGTTCCCACCACTGCGGGCGTGGATGTCGCGTGCCAGTTCGGCCGTCGCGCCCGGTCGGATGGCCACGAGCTGAGTGTGCGTCTGCGCGACGTCCAGCCGCCGCAGCGCCAGGTTGATCGTCTCCGGGTTGCGGAGCTGCTCAGCGAGCCACTCGCGCGCATCGGGGGTGGTTTGCTCGTCGTCGTCGCGGAAGGTCAGCAGCACCAGCAGGCCTGCTGCGGGCAAGTTCCTGGTCAGATGGGCCAGGAAGTCCCTCGTGGACTGATCCGCCCAGTGCAGGTCTTCGATCAGCAGAATCGTGCGTTGCGCGCTGTCGTGGATGCGTTCGGTGATCACTTCGATGACCCAGGCGCGTCCCGCCGCCATCGAGGGAAACGAGGTCGCCGGTGTCCCTAACGTCTCCAGTTGGGTGAAGGCAGCGACGATCGCACCGTACGGAATCGATCGGGCAAGCGGCGCGCACGCCCCGCGGAGCACCCTGACGTCTGAGCCGTGCACGCCCTCCAGGACGGACTCGACCAGTGCGGTCTTGCCGATCCCGGCCTCGCCGACGACCAGGACAGCCGCGGACTGCTCCGGTAGGCCGGCGATGATTTGGCGCAGGCGAGCGACCTCGTCGTCGCGTCCAGCCAGCGCCCAGCGCATGTGGGCAATGATGCTCGCGGGCGGCTCATTCGGATACGGCGCGCAACCCCGGGCCTGGCTTCAATTCGAGGGAGCCGTACGGGACGCGCTGGCGGCAGCGCGCGCAGTTCATCGTGGCGCTGACCCGGCCGCCGCAACCGCGATGCAGCGCAACCCGCGGCGCGCCGCCGGCACTGGGGTAGTGCGAGTCGCCCCAATGCATGAGGTGCAAGACGACGGGGCCAAGCTGGCGGCCCTTGGCGGTCAGCTGGTACTCGTAGCGCTCGGGCCTGGACTGGTACTGCCTGCGCTCGAACACACCCTCGTCGACGAGGTGGTTCAACCTCGCGGTGAGGACGCTTCGCGCCAGCCCGAGGCTCTCCCGGAAGTCGTCGAAGCGCCGCACACCCATCAGCGCCTCGCGGACGAGGAGCAGCGTCCAACGCTCGCCGACGACCTCGAGCGCGCGGGCGACTGAGCAGACCTGGTCCGGATACTTGCTTTCGAGCATCGCGTCCCAATGTTAGCCCGGTCGCGTCACGAGACCCTCTCGTGCTGGGCTGGTTCGGCAGCGGTGGTCGGTGCAGCGCGACGCGGCGCCGCCGGGCGGATGAGCAGCAGTGCCAACGCCGCGGCGACCGCGGACGCCGACATGAACCAGCGAGTGTTGTTGAAGGCGTCGAGGACGTCGCCTGGCCCAGGCGTGCCGAGTATCGCGACGAACGCCGCGACGCCGAGCGTCGCGCCGATCTGGCGAATCATCATCTGTGCGCCGAGGCCGGTTGCCAGGCGCGTCGGCGGCAGGGTGGAGATCGCGGCGATCGTGAAGGCGGGCAGCACCAGTCCGACGCCGCTGCCGCCGACGAGCATGCCGGGCAACGCCTGGCTCGCGTATCTGGGCTGCGCACCGATCTGCCAGATCCACCACAGGCAGCCGAGCACGAACAGCACCGCACCGAGCGCGCCGACCTTGCCGACGCCGATGCGGGCGGCCAGCCGTCCGGACAGTGGCGCGAACGCCGCAGCGGCGAGCGGGCCCGGCGTCATCAGCAGGCCGGCCTTGATCGCCGTGTAGTGCCAGACGTCGGTCAGGAACAAGACGTTGCTGAGCAGCATGGCCGCGAACGCGGCGAAGAACAGCGCGGCCGAGAGGCTCGACAGGGCGAATGCGCGCACCCGCAGGATCGAGAGTTCGAGCACGGGCGCCGGGTGGTGCGCTGAGCGCAGGACGAACAGCGCGCCGAGCCCCGCGGCGCCGGCCAGGCAGACGATCACGCGGGCGTCCCAGTCCCACGTCGAACCCTGCACCAGCGCCAACGTCAGCAGACCGATCGCGCCGATGAGCAGAACCGTGCCGACCCAGTCGGGCAGCGGCTGCCGGTCGGGGTCGCGGATCTCGGCCACCAGGCGCACCGCCGCGACGCTTGCGATCAGCGCGAGCGGCACGTTGACGATGAAGATCCAGTGCCAACTGATCTCGGTCAGGGCACCGCCGAGTGCCGGGCCCGAGGCCGCGCCGACCGCCCCGATCGCCGCCCAGCCACTGATCACCAGCGGCCGGCGTTGGGGCGGGAAGATCGGCAGCACCAGACCCAACGACGTGGGCGTCACGGCTGCGGCGCCGACTGCCTGTACGGCGCGCGCGGCGATCAGGAATCCGAGCGACGGCGCCGCCGCGCACAGTGCCGAGCCGGCGCCGAACAGGAGCAGACCGGTGACGAAGACTCGCCTGCGTCCGAGGATGTCGCCCAGCTTGCCGGCCGGCACCAGCAGGGCGGCGAACGCGATCGCGTAGACGTTCAGCACCCACGAGACGTCGGACACGCTGGAGCCCGCGAACGCGTCGCTGATCGCCGGGAAGGCGATGTTGACGATGAACATGTCGAGCGTCGCCAGGAATACCGCTACCGCTACGACCGCGAACGCCTTGCCGGGCGAGACAGCCGGCTTGTCTGTCATCTGTCCTCCAAATCAGTCTCGTGACAAGACCGAGTCTTGCGGCGGTTCGTCGGTCTTGTCAAGAGACCACCGCGGAGTGCTCTCGCGCTCTTGATCACCTGCACTTCCTGCACCTTCGACGGTGCAGGGTCCGCAGGTGATCATGTTTTTGGAGCGGGCGGGCCGGTGACTGCGGTGGCGGAGAAGGGGAGGCGGGCGATCGCGTCGGCGGAGCGGGCAGCCGGGGTGGGGAGTGGGCGCCGCCGCGCCGCCCGCCGGCGATCGGGCAGACTGGCCGGCCATGAGCGCTCCGCTGGCGAACTACGCGAACGAGATCTACCTGCAGGGCCTGGGCGACGTGTTGCCGGCCTTCACGACGGACACGTGCAGGCTGGAGGAGTCGGCGCGATCGGTGATGGAGCCCGGTCCGTTCTGGTACGTCGCCGGCGGTGCCGGGTCCGGGGCGACGGTGCGGGCCAACCGCGAGGCGTTCGACCGGTGGCGGCTCGTCCCGCGGATGCTGCGCGACGCGACGAATCGCTCGCTGGCGACGACCGTTCTGGGCACCTCGATGCCCGCGCCGGTGCTGCTCGGGCCGGTCGGCGTGCAGTCGATCATCCATCCCGACGGGGAGCTGGCCACCGCGCGAGCCGCCGCCGAGGTCGGCCTGCCGATGGTGATGTCGACGGCGTCGTCCTACTCGATCGAGGACGTCGCCGAGGCCAGCGGCGACGGTGCGCGCTGGTTCCAGCTGTACTGGCCGAACGATCCCGACGTCTGCGCGAGCTTCTTGCGCCGCGCGGAGGCGGCCGGCTTCACGACCCTGGTCGTCACGCTCGACACGTGGCTGCTCGGCTGGCGTCCGCGGGACCTCGACCAGTCCTACCTGCCGTTCATCCGCGGCACAGGGCTCGCCGTCTACTTCTCCGACCCGGTGTTCCGCGCCGGGTTGGAGAAGGCACCCGAGGACGACCTGATGGCGGCGCTGCTGCGCTG
>WNGQ01005283.1_pt1 | contig 12684 bp, 15 predicted proteins | sample 5407661 | NCBI WGS metagenome assembly WNGQ01 (sample SAMN13153382, study PRJNA577476) | soil metagenome | isolation source: 60 cm soil or saprolite under Garry oak tree replicate 2 | place: USA:California | collected 2016-06-15
GGGCGAGCGCCGCAGCGGACAGATTCGCCATCTTGTTGTAGGCGCCGCGGCACTTGAAGGAGAACACCGGCTGCATGTCCTCGCGCTTCAGAAGCACCCGGTTGCCGAGCCGCGCCGAGAGATTGGGCGCGACTTCCAGAGGTGTCTCCACCGCCACGTCGTACACGCGCGCCCGGAGGATCCGCTCCAGATAGTCGTTTTTCATCTCGTTTTTTCTTACCCCCTAAAGGGGGGGTCAAGTGCCACCCCCTTTATGGGGTGGGCGATACTCTACACGAACGCCCCGGCCGTGGGTAGAATGCCGGCTCGGGAGGAGCGAATGCCGAAATCCGCTAAAAGGGCGAAGCAGGCGTTCTGGGAGCGCGGCTACCTCGCGCACGGATACTGGCTCGGCAAAGAACGACTAGGGCAGGTCAGGCTCGGCCCGAAGAAGGAGTGGGACGGGGTCTACCGCTGGGAGGCGGGCAATCATTCCGGCGAAGCCGCCACGCTCGACGAAGCCAAGCGCGCCGTGGAACAGGCCGCGCTCGCCGGGGCGAGCCAGTTGCGTTTGTTCGACAAACCCTGAAGAAGCCCTCCTCGCTCCAAGCCGGGCTACGCGGCGGTCAGCTTCGCGTATTCCAGGGCGAGCCACTTCATCCCCTGCTTGCCGAAGTTGATCTGCAGGCGCGCGTCGGTGCCGGAGCCTTCGGCATTGACGATGACGCCCTGGCCGAACTTCGGGTGCAGCACCGACTGGCCGATGCGGAACCCATGGCTGGTCGTTTTGGCCCTGCCGCCCTTTGCCGGCTGGGGTGCCCACGCCACGTCATCGAACCGGGCGTGCCCCGGCCGGAGCGTGAGGCGCTTGACGACTTCCTGCGGGAGCTCGTCGAGGAAGCGTGAGGCGACGTTGTAGCGGGTCTGCCCGTGCAGCATGCGCGTTTGCGCAAAGGAGAGGTAGAGCCGCGTCCGCGCCCGGGTGATCGCGACGTACATCAGTCTGCGTTCTTCCTCCAGGCCGTCTTCTTCAAGAACGCTCTGCTCGTGCGGAAATAGGCCCTCTTCGAGCCCGGTGATGAACACCGCGTGAAACTCCAGGCCCTTTGCCGAGTGCACCGTCATCAGCTGCAGTGCGTCCGTGCCTTCGGCCGCCTGGTTCTCGCCCGACTCGAGCGCAGCGTGCGCGAGGAAGGCCGGAAGATCGTGCTCTTCTCCTTCGTCCACGAACGCGGCCGCGGCGTTCACGAGCTCGTTCAGGTTCTCGACCCGGTCGGCGCCGTCCCTTTCGGCCTTGTAGTGGGCAACAAGCCCGCTCTTCTCAAGCATGATCTCCACGGTCTCGGGCAAAGGCAGCCCCTGCGTTTCCGTCTTGAGCGATTCGATGAGGCGCAGGAACGCGGCGAGCGCTGCGCCGCTTCTCCCGGCAAGTCCCGAGGCCGCCTTGCATAGACTCGCATCGCCGGCTTTTGCCGCATCCTGCAGGGCTTCGAGCGAGCGAGCGCCGATTCCGCGCGCAGGGAAATTGGCCACCCGCAGAAAAGCCCCGTCGTCGTCCGGATTGGCCGCGAGCCGCAGATACGCGAGCGCGTGCTTGATTTCCATGCGCTCGAAGAAGCGCAGACCCCCATACACGCGGTATGGAATGCCGTTGGAAAAAAGCGCGTGCTCGATGATGCGCGACTGCGCGTTCGAGCGGTACAGCACCCCGATATCGGCAAGACGCAGCCCGCCGCGCTTCAGCGCCTGCACTTCCTCGGCGAGCCAGCTCGCCTCGTAGCCGTAGCTCTGCGCCTCGTAGATGCGAACCTGCTCGCCGTGCCCGGCGGAGGTCCACAGGTTCTTGCCGAGGCGCTTCCTGTTGTGGGCGATGAGCGCGTTGGCCGCTGCGAGGATGTGCGCGTGCGAGCGGTAGTTCTGCTCGAGGCGGATGACATTCTCGACGTGGAAATCGCGCTCGAATTCGGCCATGTTGCCGACGTGCGCCCCGCGAAACCGGTAAATGGACTGATCGTCGTCGCCGACCGCGAACACGATGTTTTTCGGCCCGGCGAGCAGCTTCAGCCAGCGGTACTGAAGGCGATTGGTGTCCTGGAATTCGTCCACCAGGATGTGCCGGAAGCGGTTCCGGTAATGCTCGCGCAGTATCTCGTTCCTGGAAAGGAGCTCGAAGGTGCGCAGCAGCAGCTCTGCGAAATCCACCACGCCCTCGCGCTGGCATTGCTCGTCGTAAGCGGCGTAGATCTCGGCGTAACGCCGGGTGATTTCGTCCCCGATCTCGAGGTCCCGGGCGCGCCTGCCCTCCTCTTTGGCCGCGTTGATGAAATACTGCGTGTCCCGCGCGGGGAATCTGTCTTCGTCGACGCTGAGCGCCTTTAAAACCCGCTTCACCGCGGCGTGCTGGTCCTGGGAATCGAGGATCTGAAAGAGCTGCGGCAGGCCGGCGTCGCGGTAGTGCGCGCGCAGCAAGCGGTTGCACAGGCCGTGAAAGGTGCCGACCCACATGCCGCGGGTGCTGATCGGCAGCATCGCCGAGATGCGCGTGAGCATCTCGCGTGCCGCCTTGTTGGTGAAGGTAACGGCGAGAACGCCGTTCGGGCTCACGTTCCCGGTCTGGATCAGCCAGGCGATGCGGGTGGTGAGAACGCGCGTCTTCCCTGAGCCGGCCCCGGCGAGGATCAGCGCCGATTGGTCCGGAAGGGTGACTGCGGCGAGCTGCTCGGGGTTGAGGTTTTCGAGTAGATTGAGCATGCGGGCGTTCGAGAATGAGCGATTTTACCGCGCGCTCCGACAGCGACCTTCGGCCTCGCCTCCAAGACCTTGTCGCCGCGCATCTGCGCCGCCGACCCGCGCGGCTATAATCCATGCTTTTCCCGAACCCGCTCATGCAGCCCCAGTACCACCCCGAGATCGTCGAGCGCGAAGCGCAGGAGCACTGGGAGCGAACCTTCGCGTTTCGCGCGATCGAGGAGCCTCCCGGAAAAGGCGGCCGCCCGAAGTTCTACTGCCTGTCGATGTTCCCCTACCCTTCGGGCAAACTGCATATGGGGCACGTGCGCAACTATACCATCGGCGACGTGATGACCCGCTTCCATCGGATGCGGGGTTTCAACGTTCTTCAGCCGATGGGATGGGACGCTTTCGGTCTGCCCGCCGAAAACGCGGCGATGGCGAACGGCGTGCCCCCGGCGGAATGGACCTACGACAACATCGCCGCCATGAAGCGGCAGCTGCGCTCGCTCGGCTTCGCGATCGACTGGGGGCGCGAGCTCGCGACCTGCTCGCCCGGCTACTACCGCTGGAACCAGTGGCTGTTCCTGCGCATGCTCGAGCGCGGCCTCGTCTACAAGAAGACCGGCACGGTGAACTGGGACCCGGTCGACCGGACGGTGCTCGCGAACGAGCAGGTGATAGACGGCCGCGGCTGGCGCACGGGGGCTCTGGTCGAGAAGCGCGAGATCCCGATGTACTACATGGCGATCACAAAATACGCGGACGAGCTGCTCGCGGCGCTCGACTCGCTCACCGGCTGGCCCGAGCGTGTGAAGACGATGCAAGCCAACTGGATCGGCAAGAGCCGCGGCGTCAACATCGGCTTCCCCTACGAGCTCGCGGGCGAGAAAAAAGTGCTGCGCGTTTTTACCACGCGCGCCGATACCCTGATGGGCGCGACCTTCTGCGCGGTGGCCGCCGAACACCCGCTTGCCGCGCATGCCGCCCGGTCGGACGGGAAGCTCGCCGCTTTCGTCGAGGAATGCAAGCGCGGCTCGGTGATGGAGGCGGACCTCGCCCAGCTCGACAAGAAAGGCATGCCCACGGGCCTCTTCGTCGCGCATCCGATCACGGCCGAGAAGATCGAAGTCTGGGTCGGCAACTACGTGCTCATGGCCTACGGCGAGGGGGCGGTGATGGGCGTGCCTGGGCACGACGAGCGCGATTTCGCGTTCGCGAAGAAGTACGGCCTGCCGATCAAGCCGGTCATAGACGTCGAAGGCAAACCGTATTCGACCGATGCCTGGCAGCCCTGGTACGCCGACTACGGCCGCTGCGTGAACTCCGGGAAGTACGACGGGCTCGACTACCAACGCGCCGTGGACGCGATCGCCGCAGACCTGAAGGCGAGAGGTCTCGGGGAGAAGCAGGTGACTTGGCGCCTGCGCGACTGGGGCATCTCGCGCCAGCGCTACTGGGGCACGCCGATCCCCATCATCCACTGCGGCGGCTGCGGCGACGTTCCCGTACCCGACGGCGAGCTTCCCGTCGTCCTCCCGGAAAACCTCGTGCCCGACGGCACCGGCAATCCGCTCGCAAAAACGCCGTCGTTCGTGAATTGCAAATGCCCGAAGTGCGGCAAGGCGGCCAGGCGCGAGACCGACACCATGGACACCTTCGTCGACTCGTCGTGGTACTTCATGCGCTTTGCCTGCCCGGACCAGAAAAAGAGCATGGTGGACGAGCGCGCCAAGTACTGGATGGCGGTCGACCAGTACATCGGCGGCATCGAGCACGCCATCCTGCACCTGCTCTACTCGCGCTTCTGGACCAAGGTGATGCGCGACCTCGGGCTCGTTCCGGGCGTGGACGAGCCGTTCATGCGCCTCTTGACGCAGGGCATGGTGCTGAACGAAATCTTCTACCGCAAGGAAGCGAGCGGCCGCATCAGCTACTACAACCCCGCCGACGTGGATCTGAAGCACGACGACAAGGGGCAGCGCACGGGCGCCGTACTGCGTTCCGACGGCAAGCCCGTGGAGTCCGACGGCATCGGCACCATGTCGAAATCGAAAAACAACGGCGTCGATCCGCAGGATCTGATCGAGAAGTACGGGGCGGACACGGCGCGGCTTTTCACGATGTTCGCATCACCGCCGGAGCAGACCCTGGAATGGTCAGATTCGGGCGCCGAAGGCGCTTACCGCTTTTTGAGGCGACTCTGGGAATTTTGTTACCGAAATGCAAGCTCGATCACTTTTCCGAAGGGCATTGCGCGAATTACCGACTGGTCCGCGGAAGACAAGCAACTCAGAGACAAACGGTTCGAGATCCACCAAATCCTACATCAAGCGAACTACGACTACGGCAGAGAACAGTACAACACTGTGGCTTCCGCGGGAATGAAAATACTCAACGCGCTTGAAAGACTCCCTTTGGATACTGCAGCGCTTGAAACGGACAAGCGACCGATCGATGCCAGATTTCAATTGATGAACGAGGGGATCGGTATTCTTCTTCGGATCATTCATCCGATCGTTCCTCACATCACCCATATACTTTGGCAGGAACTTCGGTTTGATCAGTTCTTTGGCGACATAGGCAAAGCTCCGTGGCCCCAGGTCGACGAGTTGGCCCTTGTCCAGGACGAAATCGAACTCGTGCTCCAGGTCAACGGCAAGCTGCGCGGACACATGCGCGCGCCGAAATCCGCCGGTCGCGGAGAGCTCGAGCGGCTTGCCCTCGCCCACGACGCGGTGACGCGCTTCACGAACGGCCAGGCGGTGAAGAAAGTCGTCGTAGTCCCCGGGCGGCTCGTCAATGTGGTCGTTTGAGCGTTCCTCCCGCGCTGCCTTCGTCGGCGTGACCGCCGCGCTCCTCGCAGCCTGCGGTTTTCATCTGCGCGGCCAGGAGCAGATGCCTTTCGAGACGCTCTACATTCCAGGTAACAATCCGCTCGTGGTCGAGCTGAAGCGCAACGTCGCGGCGGCGAGCAAGACACGCCTCGTGGACAGGCCGGGCGACGCGCAGGCCGTATTCGGCTTCACCCAGGAACTGCGCGAGAAGGTCATTCTTTCCTTCAGCGCCGCGGGCCGGGTGAGCGAATATCAGTTGCGCTACCGCGTCGGATTCCGCGTCACCGATCCCAAAGGCGCGCAGGTCTACCTGCCGACGAGCGAAATCCAGCTGACGCGCGACATCTCCTACAGCGACGCGCACGTGCTCGCGAAGGAGACCGAGGAAGCGCTGCTCTACCGGGACATGCAAAGGGACATGGTGCAGCAGATCATGCGGCGCCTGGTCGCGGCGAAGCCGGCCTCAGCCGCATTCGAATAGGCATGGCCGCTCTCAAGCTCGAGCAGCTGGATGCGCATCTTTCGCGCGAGCTGCGGCCACTGTACGTGATCCACGGCGACGAGCCGCTGCTTTCGCTCGAGGCCGCCGACGCGATCCGCGCGCGCGCGCGCGCAAGCGGGTTTTCGGAGCGCATGGTCCTCGCGGCGGAGCGCGGCTTCGACTGGGGCGAGCTCGCCGCGAGCGGCGCGAACCGCTCGCTCTTCGGCGACAAGAAGCTGATCGAGCTGCGCCTTGCCGGCAAGCCCGGGCCCGACGGCGCCGGTGCGATCGAGGTGTTTTGCGGAAAGCTCCCCCCAGACGCGCTCACCGTCGTGACGCTGCCGCGCGTGGACAAGGCCGGCCAGGCGTCCTCATGGTTCAGGGCGCTCGAGCGCGAGGGAATCTTCGTCAACGTCTACCCGGTCGAGCGCGCGCGGCTTCCCGCATGGATCGCCGCCCGCCTCGCCCGGCAGAAGCAGCGCGCGACTCCCGAAACCCTGCAGTTCCTCACCGACTGCGTCGAAGGCAACCTCCTTGCCGCGCACCAGGAGATCCAGAAACTCGCACTGCTCCTGCCCGCGGGAGAGCTCGACTTCGACGCCGTGCGCGAGGCCGTGATGAACGTGGCGCGCTACGACGCTCTCAAGCTCACCGAGGCTATGCTCTCGGGCGAGCGCTCGCGGCTTGCGCGCATGCTCGAAGGCCTGCGCGGCGAAGGCGAGGCGCCTCCGCGGGTGCTGTGGATCCTCGCCGAGGAAATCCGCGCCATCTGCCGCGTGCAGAACGGAATCGCCGCAGGCCGCCCGCTTGCAGATCTTCTGCGCGAAGCGCGCGTGTGGGGCGACGCGCGGCAGTCCCTCGTGGGGCGCGCCGCGAAGAAGCTCCCGCGCGCGGCCCTCCTCGCCGCGCTCGAGCACGCAGCCAAAGTCGATCGCGTGGTCAAAGGCATCGTCAAAGGCGACGCGTGGGATGAGCTGCTGCAGCTGGGCTTGAGGTTCGCGGGTTGATTTCTACGTCATTCTCGCCAATGCGGGAATCCGTTCAGCGAGCTATATAGCGGCATATCGTATCTGCGTCACTAGGAGGATCGCCGGCTATGCCACGCATTACATCATCGAATACCGGGCGGACGCCCATGGAAAGGCTCATGGGGCACGCGCCCCACATCCTCGATCCTTGGACGAAGCTCGAGGATGCCTTCTTTGCGAGCAAGACTTTCCCTTCTGCCCTCCTGGAGCAGGTGCGCCGTACGCTTGCGCTGGGGACCGGCTGTCGCTACTGCCAGGCGAAGAGCGGTCCGCCCGATCGCTCGCATGCCGATTCGCGTACCGCGGCGGCCGTAGAGCTTGCCGAGCACTTCGCGCGCGATCACCGCAGCATCGATGAAGAGGTGCTCGCCCGCGCACGCGATCACTTCGCGGACGCAGAGCTGTGTGAGCTCATCATGTTCATGGGCTTTATGTGGGCGGGCGGCACATTCGGTGCGGTGCTCGGGCTCGAGCCGTTGCGTTCATCTCTATAATCGAATGCGGCCGCAGGAGCTTGGGGTCTAGCTGCGCGTCGGGCGTCTATGGATATGCGAATAAGACTTGAACCAATGACCCAGGCGCAGTACTCGGACTTCATGGAAGCCATCGTTCCACCGTACGTCGCTGAGCGCGCAGCCGCCGATCACGTGTCTGCCGAGGTGGCGAGCCGCTACGCGCGTCACCAGCACGCGCGGCTCCTGCCCGAGGGTCACCGCACGACCGGCCATCGTTTCCTACGCATTGTTTCGACCGACAGCGATCAATCGGTCGGCGGCGTCTGGTTCTGGATCGACGTCGAGAACAAACAGGGGTTTCTCTACAACATAACCGTCTTTCCCCGGCACCGCCGCTGTGGATTCGCGAGTGATGCCCTGATGCTGGTCGAGGAGATGGTTCGCTCAGCCGGGTGTACTACTCTTGGGCTGAACGTCTTCTCGTCAAACGACGGCGCGATCGCGCTCTATCGCAAAGTTGGCTTCAGTGCCGTATCAAGCTATTGGAACAAGCCGCTATGAGCAAACAGACACCCAACCCTGCTCACGCGCGTACAAGGCCGGAAATCGACGCCATCCGCACGTCATATGTCGTCGGTCCCCACGGACCAATGGAGTTCTACCTATCATTCGGTTTTCGCCACACCGGCGAGATCAAACCAAATGGTGAGGTCGCCCTTGTCTTTCCACTGGCATAGCACCGAAGCACACGCCATCCATTTCGCACTCCGCCGAGCGCGCCAACCCTCCCATCGAGTGGACAGCCCGGGGAGTCGGTGTCTGCTGCTCACGTCAAACGGTTAGACGACACTAGAACAAATGAACATCGAAAAGACAACAGCAAAATCCGAGGGCGTACGCCTCTCTATTAATCGAGACGGAAAGGAGGTGGCGCGCGCTTACCTCTTTCTTATGTGGAACAGCCTGCATGAGGCGCCCTTCGGCCTACTAGAAGATGTGTATGTCGATGAACCCGTGCGTGGCTCTGGTCTAGGTACCGAGATCGTAAACGCCGTAGTTACAGAAGCGAAGCGTCGCGGATGCTACAAGCTAGTTGCGACAAGCCGATATGCGAGACCGAAGGTTCATGAGCTCTATGTCCGTCTCGGATTCAAGGATCACGGAAAAGAGTTTAGGATCGACCTCTAAAGAATACGTGCCGCAGACCGCGGCGCTTTCCGTGGCCGGTGCCGCTCAACTACAAAGGCTTATTCTCCTTTAGACCGATGGGTGTCCGATATCGCGCGGCCACGAGTCTCGATGCGAGCGTGCTCGCGCCCATGAACGCTGAACTCATTCGCGATGAAGGCCACAGAAACTCGATGACGATGCCGCAGCTTACGGAGCGAATGTCCGAGTGGTTAAAGACGGAATACCAGGCAGTTTTGTTCGAGCTCGAGGGGGAGACAATCGGATATGCTCTCTACCGCGTTGAGCCCGAGTACATCTATTGCGGCAGCTATTCGTTCAACCGGAAATGCGGCGCCGAGGCATCGCACGCCGGGCGCTTGAATGGTTGCGTCAAAACGCGTGGGGCGTCCGCCCACGCGTGCGCATTGACGTCCTCGTTGGCAATCATTCCGCCATCGAATTCTGGCGCTCTGTCGGCTTCACGGACTATTGTTTAACAATGGAGCGGCCCGTCTAATGTGCCCGCTGACCACCGCATCTACCTCTGAACCTTAGACACCCAAATGGCCCGCAACGTCGAAATCAAGGCCCGTGTCTCAAACGTGGAGGCTATGCGTCAGAAAGCTGCGACTGTCGCCGATAAAGGCCCGATAGAAATCACGCAGGACGACACGTTCTTTCGGTGTGAATCCGGCAGGCTGAAGCTGCGGGCTTTTTCGAGCGATGAAGGAGAGCTGATTTTTTATCGGCGAGCCGACCAGCAAGGCCCGAAGGAATCGTCCTATCTTCTGTCACCAACATCTGCACCGGATACCCTGCGCGAGTCGCTCTCACTGGCGTACGGCCAGACGGGCAGAGTGCGAAAGCATCGAACTCTCTTTCTCGCTGGACGAGCGCGGATCCATCTGGACCAGGTCGAGGGATTGGGCAGCTTCCTCGAGTTGGAGGTGGTACTTGAAGATGGCGAAACTGCCGACAGCGGCATTCGAGAGGCCCACATTCTCATGGAGCGGCTCGGCGTTCAGTCGACCCAGTTGATACAAGGCGCGTACGTTGATCTCCTAGCGCAAAACGCGTTTAACCCTTCGACCCAGAGCGGGCCGGAGCTTGGGCAAGAGAGACCCGGCGAGATAGCTTGTGGAGAAAAGCGAATAGGCAACAGCATTTTGTGCGGCGGGTGCCAATGCGGCTCAATCCGGTATGAGATTTCTCGCAGCGCGCTTGAACTCTATGTATGCCATTGCAAAGAATGCCGGAAGCAAGCGGCCTCCGCCTTTGGCATATCGGTCATCGTGCCGCGCGCGGCGTTTCGATTGACACGGGGCACGCCCAAGTTTTGGTCGCGTGCGACCGACACGGGTCACACGCTGGAGTGCGCTTTTTGCCCGGACTGTGGGTCCCGGTTGTGGCATCAACGGCGCGGCACCGCGGAGACGATCAGCGTAAAGGGTGGCTCATTGGACGAGCCGGTTGATCTGCGGCGCGCTGTCCACATTTGGACATCTCGCATGCTGCCGGGAATCATCGTTCCCGAAGGCGCCGCGCAGTTCCCTGGCGAACCGGAATAGCGTCGTCGCACACCTCAAGCGAAAAGTCCCAATGCTGCTGGCCGTCGATCACGTGTTCATCTGCGTTGAAAATCCGCACGCCGCCGAGGATTGGGATGGCGCAAAGTCGGGCGAGTTCCATGATTTTCGGCCCGCCGTACCGTTGGCGCTGTGGTGGTAGGCACGAACGACATCGCCGATGGAATACACCCTTACGCTCACCGACGTCGCAGACGATGAAGTTCGAAAGTTGATCGTTGCCCCGTTGGTTGAGTACAACGAAAGCAAAGCTGGTCCAAGCCACAATCGGCCTCTTGCGGTTGTCATGCGAGACAAAGACCAAACTGTTGTCGGCGGCATGTGGGGTGCCACGGGCTACGGATGGCTCTTCACGCAATTACTGGTCGTTCCCGCGAGCATGCGCGGTCACGGAATCGGAACGAGGATAATGCAACGCGCAGAGCAGGAGGCCATCGTCCGCGGGTGCCACAGCGCGTGGCTCGACACCTATGAATTCCAAGCGAAAGCGTTCTACGAGCGGCTTGGATATGTCGCATTTGCAGAGCTGCCAAACTACCCGACAGGCTTCGCAAGAATCTTTATGAAGAAGTCGCTCTCACCCACAGGCTGCTAACCTGAAACGTTGGAACCCCAAGTTTAATGATGAAACAGTCGAGCAGCTGGCTTTCTCGAGCGCCAAGGACAGGAGTTGGGTGATGAAGTTTCTTGTTCTCGGCGGAACGGTCTTTCTCGGTCGGCACGTGGTGGAGTCGGCCTTGGCTCGAGGGCACAGCGTGACGCTTTTCAACCGCGGGCGTCAGAATCCGAATCTCTTTCCTAAGGTTGAGAAGCTGCGTGGCGACCGCGACGGCGACCTGTCTGCCCTCAGCGGAAGGCGCTTCGATGCCGTGGTCGACACAAGCACCTACGCTCCGGAGCAGGCGCGCAGGATGGCAAAGATTCTGGATCGGCGGATCGAGCACTACACGTTCATCTCCAGCGTCTCTGCTTATGCACGGTTCCCGGCAGGGCGCACGTACGATGAGACTGCGCCCGTGGCAAAAGGAAGCGATGGCTACGGCCCACTCAAAGCCCGCTCCGAAGAGGCGCTCGAGGCCGCGTTTCCAGGGCGAGTCGCGCACCTGCGACCGGGCCTCATCGCAGGCCCGCACGACCCGACCGAGCGGTTTACGTATTGGCCGCGCCGGATCGCACAGGGGGGCGAGGTGCTCGCGCCCGGGCGCCCGGAGCGTCCAATCCAGTTCATCGATGCGCGCGATCTCGCCGATTGGTGTGTGCGCCTGAGTGAGGGGCGGCGCACGGGACACTTCAATGCGGTTGGCCCGCAGTCGTTGCTGACGATGCGACAGTTTCTAGAGGCGTGCCGCAGCACAGTCGGGCGCGATGCGCGCTTTAACTGGGTTTCAGACGAAGAGCTGATCGCCGCGGGCGCCGAAGCATGGACGGAGCTTCCGCTCTGGATTCCCGAGAACGACGAAGAATCCGGCGGCCTTTTTATGGGCGACAACCAGAGGGCGATTGCAGCGGGGCTGACCTGCCGGCCGATCTCGGACACCATCAAAGAGACTCTCGAGTGGGACGTACGAGAAGGCGGACCACCTGATTCACCGATACGCGTTACCCCAATTTCCCGAAGGCGGGAAGCTTCGATCCTGGCCGGCCGGCAGGTTGCAGGATGAACATCCGCCCGGCGCAAGAGCACGAAGCAGAAACCCTTTCCGCGCTCGCGCTCAAGGCGAAAGCGTATTGGGGTTACCCGGCCGACACGATCGAATCGTGGAAGCAGGAACTCAGCATCTCGAGCGACGCGATTGCCTCGATGCCTACCTTCGTGGCAGCAGTCGGAGACGAGACTGCCGGCTTCTACTCCTTGGTGCCTTCGACCCGATCTTGGAAGCTCGACCATCTTTGGGTCTTGCCACAGTTCATGGACCGCGGAATCGGGCGCGCATTGGTGGCTCACGCCCTTGAGACCGCTCTTCGAGGCGGGGCCTCCTCCGTGACCGTCGACTCGGATCCGAATGCCGAAAGCTTCTACCTGGCATGCGGCGCTGAGCGTTGCGGTGAAGTTCCTGCGCCGATCCCCGGGCAACCCAATCGCGTTCGTCCACAATTGGCGTTCCGTGGGCGTGGAACCTAAGCACATGCGCGTCATCCAGACTGGCAGCCTCACGCTGGAACCGCAAACCGCGGCGCATGCGGACGGGATGTTCGCGGTCTTGAGCGACCCGGCGATCTACGAGTACGAGAACGAGCCGCCTCCGTCTCTCGAATGGTTGCGCGCGCGGTTTGCGAAGCTCGAATCGAGGCTGTCGGCGAATGGCCGGGAACAATGGCTCAACTGGGTTATCCGCCTCCCGACTTCCGAGCTCATCGGCTACGTTCAAGCAACGCTGCATCCCAACGACCGCGCGGCCATCGCCTACGAGCTGTCCA
>WNGQ01008401.1_pt1 | contig 12684 bp, 22 predicted proteins | sample 5407661 | NCBI WGS metagenome assembly WNGQ01 (sample SAMN13153382, study PRJNA577476) | soil metagenome | isolation source: 60 cm soil or saprolite under Garry oak tree replicate 2 | place: USA:California | collected 2016-06-15
CCGGTGGAGCATATCACTCCCCACGGATTCAGACACAATTCGGCGCTGGCCCGCCTGCAAAGCGGGGAGAGTTTGCAGGCGATTAGCCGGGCGATGCGCCACAGTTCCATCGCCGTGACGGCAACCTACATCCAGGAGTTGGCAGGGACAGAAGACGCGGGCGCCTATAAGGTGCAGCAGCGCTACAGCAGGCTATGGCAGCACTCGACATAATTTATCTCATATCGATGAGAAACCTAATACCAACCAACCTTGTAGCGCAGCCGCTGCAGGTGGAGTGTGATCCACCCGCAGCTATCAACACACCGTGTAGATGTGTGCTGACCAGGTCAGCATATCACAGCAGATTGGAGCAACCATGCAGATGTTACGCAGGTCCCAGATGAACTGGGTGTTTGAACTCGTCAAGCTGGCATTGTTAGGCGTTTCAGGCTACTTAACCTATGGCTTCCTCTCGCGCTTCCTCCCTGACTTCTGGTTTCGGATATTGGCGCTCGTCCTGTACGAGCTGGGGCTACTCATGTGGCACTACGTGCATCACTATCGCAGTGAGACGCCGCGCCAGCACCTCTTTTCAAAGAACATGGAGACGCTCTGCCTGGCAGCCGTGGCAAGCGCTGCTGGCTATCAACTCTTGACGTTGGTCTCTCACTCCTTTGGCGATGTGCTGCCCTCCTGGAGCCATACCGTGGTGGAAATTGTGACCGTGTTGATCTTCCTGATAGAAGTGTGGGCCTTTATGAAGTGGGAGAAGTTGTCACACTATTATGAACAGGTTGAGCACCATTACAACCAACAACTGACGGGCCAACATCGCGCGCTCATCGCAGCCCATCTCGCTGCCACCGATAGCGTCAAAGTGGTGGAAGCTGACGAAAATAGTGGCACCCTTCCGGCCTCTTCAGAAGCCGATGCAGACACATCGACTACGGAGACTGGTGTGGCACACAAGACACTCTCAAAAGTCGTCAAGATGCTGCCACAATCCACCAAACGGATCCGATTAGAGGATAGGGAACTGGCGCTGGAATCGCTGGCCACGGCACACCCTGAATTATCGGTGAAGGACCTGGCCGGCCAGGTCGGTCTTAGCGAGTCCACAGTAAGGCAATGGAAACGAGGAAAGTAACATGGATGAGCGAGAAATCGACATCACCCCATTTGAACGGAACGGCTACCACTTCTACACGCTGTACTCACAGCATGACAAGGAGAGCGTGACCATGACGCCGGCTGGCCTCTTGCAATTGGCGTCATGGGTCGAGAGTGAGAGGGCAAAGCTCACTCGTGAGGCGCAAGTGGATGACGAACGCGACCAGGCAGCATGGGAAGCGGAGGCTTCGGACATGGCAAAGATAGAGCGGGAATGGCGAGACTACCGCGATGAAGGACTTGGAGAGCGAGGATGAGCACATCATGGTGGGACGAATCGGCGGCAGAATTTGCTGCTAACTTCGCCATGGCGTCCACAGGGGTGCATCAAAGCCACGAGCCCGAAGTACGCATCGAACACATAGAGATGGGCGTCTATCGCCTCAGCATCGACCGGGAGTCTCTTGCTCTTACAGCGCAGGATTTGAGGGACATTATGGATTGGTGTTTGCAGCACATGCGCGAGATTGAGAGTGAGGCGGCTGCAGCAGCTCGTGACGAAACTCCTTCCGATTGGAAGATCCGCAAATCGCCGGAAGATTGACGAACGTTCACCGCCTGCCCTGCAAAAGCCAGATCGCCCACCAGGGCAGGCAGTCACGAATTCTACTCATTCAGTGTAGTTCACAAAAGACAAGGAGCAACCCTATGCAGGTGAGACTTGAGTACTATCCACAACTCAAGATCGCGCACTTTCCGGACGTGTGGAAGGCATGCCTGCAAAGTTACCTGCAGGCGAGCTATGACCATTCACAATCCGGCCATACCGTCGATGCGTATGTGTGTGAGCTGGCGCTGGCGTTCGGTGGTGGAAAACTGCCTGATACGCTCTCGCGTGCAGATTGTGAGACGCTGATCCACCGCCCGCTCACGAGAGGACCGCGCCGAGGATCAGCGCCGAGTATTGCCACGCTCAACCGGCGGATTGCCGTGCTCAACTCGTTTTTCACCTATGCAGCGGGCTATCAACACAATGGCAAGCCGCTCTTCGACAAGGCGTCTCCTGTAGCAGGCGTGCGCTATGGCAAGCCTACGGTTGCTTACAAATATATGCAAGAATCGGAGGTCCGCCAGTTCTTCAGCGTCATAGATCGCAGTACACCAATGGGCACTCGCGATTATGCTATCTTCCTGCTTTTTCTCACCTCTGCACGGCGCAGCGGTGAACTTGCCCGGCTTGTGTGGAGCGATATCGAGGAAGCCGTGTTTGAGGATGGGCGCCGCGGCCACATTTTTCGCTTTACCGGAAAAGGCAGAGGCATGATTTTGGATAGCCAGGAGATTAGCTCTGAAGCGTACGAGGCGTTGATTCACTACCTGAAGCTATCAAATCGGCTTGAGACGATGGAAGCAGACTCGCCCTTGTTTTTAGGCATAGGCCCTGTAGGGAGAGGTCCTGGGCACGGCGGCGGACTTGCCATCGACCCATGGAAACCGATGAGTGAATTGTCGATATCCCAGGCGATGAAACGCTACCTGGCAGCCGCAGGACTCCCTGAGAAATACAGCCTGCATAGCTGGCGGCATTCTTCTGCCCGCTTCAGAGTGGAAAGTGGGGAGGATATCCGGAGTGTGTCCAAGATTTTACGGCACCAGAGCTTAGCCACAACCGACCGGTACATTTCTTTGCTCACGACGAGTGCCGATGACTTCGGGAACAAGCTGGCACAGCGGTTCGCAGTGGCCATCGGGGAGGATGGCGGCAACATCCTGCCGCTTAGGCGCCGTGGGTGATTTTAACAGGAATTATCGTGTGCGTCGTGATCGATCACAAGACCAATTAAGTCCAACATCCAGGAGGTGTATACTGAAGCGTGTCTATACAGTCAGGGCCTCGCGCGGCGTGTGAGCAGCATACCCGGCGAGGCCCCAAGCATCATACAAAGTGAGTATACCACATGGGCAAACAGAGCCAGGCCAAAGCCGCCAGGCGAGCAAAGCGGGGGCTGCCGCCGATTGTGCAGCAGCAAGATACCATCGTGATTTGTGAGAGTGAAGAGGGCAGACCCATGCTTGATGTGCTGGCAAAAGATCGAACCCTCAAGAGGCAGTGTCAAATCAATGAGAAGGAAGGGCTGGAGATCCAGTGCAAAGGCTGTGGTCGCATTCATACGCTGACCTGGGAGAGATATTATCTGATGCGTCACCTGATGTATCAGGACGCGCAGCCGCTTGCCCAACTGGTGTGTGTCGATGGGCAGTTGGTGATCGCGCGACCCGGTATCGATTGCTATGAAGGTCTGCATATCCGCCATATGGCGGTTGCATTCTGCCATGACGAGCACGGCATCGCCATCAGCACAGCGTTTGAACGTCTAACCGATGATAGCGAGAAGAGCGGTTACAGGAATGAAGGCGGCTCGTACTTCATGAGGTTCTAACCAATGATGGCGCAATTGACGGTACATTTTGAGGAGAGTATGATAATAAAGAACGTTTTTGCGGCATCCGTCGCGAATCTAGCGCCATCTTACGGCCAAGTTCCCTGTAGGGGTGACTTGGTCTTTTTTCGTGCCCAAAATAGCTGAATGCCCACGCTCCCTGGCAGGATTTAGTGGGCAATCGGCACGCACGCAAACCATCAGACGTCGCAACTCGTCTGACAGAATTGTATAGTATCTACTACGATTTGTCAAAGAGTGCTCAAAAGGCGTCTGTGGTGTTCAACAGCATGGAGGCTCACAATGAGCACACAACAAACCGTTTCACCTCAAGATCGGTTCACCCAGTCGCAGTCATGTCCCATCTGTAGCGGTTATACTAGCTTGCCTCGTGGCCATGGCGAACGCTGCGCAGGCTACTACAGCAGTGACCGCGAGTATGCCTACTGCACCAGGCCAGAGAAGGCAGGCACGCTATCACCTCGCGCCAATACTGAACCTGAATCCTACAAGCATAAGGTCTATGGCGCTTGCAATTGTGGCGAGGAGCATAACCCTGCGCGTCCATCGTCCTACCGTTCTGGTGATTCACCCAGGCAGGTAGCGAAGAAATATCCGTACTATGATGAGAAAGGCCAGCTCCTCTACTGGATCAACCGCTACGAACCGAAGGACTTTCGTCCATGCCACTATGATGAGAAAGGCCAACTCGTCTTTAGCATGCGTGGAGTGCGGCGCGTCCCTTATCGGCTGCCTGAACTGCTGAAAGCTGATAAAACGCTGCCAGTCTACAAGCCAGAAGGCGAAAAGGACGTTGACAACGTGCGCGCCCTGGGTCTCATCGCAACCTGCAATGATGGAGGCGCAGCCAAGGGAAATAGCGGCTATAATCGCAAGTGGACAAAGGAGCATAGCGCATTCTTACGCGGGCGCCATGTCGTCCTTCTGCCTCATAACGATGAGGCTGGAGAATCCGATGCTGCCAACATTGCGCTTTCACTCTCTGACATAGCGGCTTCTGTTGCTATCCTGCGCCTTCCTGGCCTTCCACCTGGCGGTGACGTTTCGGATTGGTTAGCAGCTGGCGGTACTCGTGAGGAGTTAGAACGTCTCACGAAAGAAGCGCAAGCGGAACAAACATCCTCAATACAATCGGGCGTGCTGTACTCAGAGATCACCACTGAGCCGGTGAACTGGTTATGGCAGGGCTATATTCCTGAAGGCATGATCACCATGCTGGACGGGCATCCAGGGCTGGGTAAATCAAACGTGACGCTTGACCTGGCAGCGCGGGTAACGCAAGGCGATGATATGCCCGATGGCTCGCCAGGACGAGCAGGAGGCGTCATTCTCATCGCTGTAGAGGATGACATACGACGCACCATACGCCCGCGCTTAGAAGCGGCTGGCGCAGATCTCGACCGCGTGATGGATTTATCGGTAATCCGCAGGCGGGTGGCAGGCAAAATAGAGGAGGACCAGTTCGTGCTGCCGCGCGATCTGCCTATCCTGGAAGAAGCGATTAGCCGCATAGGGGCAGCACTGGTCGTGATCGACCCATTGATGGCGATTCTTGATTTCAATCTGAAATCCATCAGCGGCCAGGACGTGCGCCGCGCACTGACGCCACTGGCGCGATTGATGGAACGAACACAAGCCGCTTGTGTGATTATTCGCCATTTGAACAAGGGCGAATCCAGCAATGCCTTATTGCGCGGCGCGGGCTCAATGGATATCATCGGCGCGGCGCGTGCAGGACTTCTTATCACCGAAGATCCTGAAGATGAGAACAAGTCTGTGCTGGCGGTTCCGAAGCAGAACCTCTGCAAACGGCCTACTAGTCTCACCTATGAGATTGTCAGTGATGAATTTGGGCGACCTCGTATTAAGTGGCTTGGCAAAAGCGAACATAGCATGAGTACGCTGCTATCGGGCGCGAAGCCATCCGAGAACAAGCAACTTATCCTCCGGGCGCTTCGTGACGCCAGCCCGAACACACTGACCCCACAGGAAATAGCGGAAATCGCAGGGATTGAATCCGAGGGTACTGTGCGTTCTTTGCTGAATCGTATGCTAAAAAGTGGCTTGATTCTCTCACCTGCTCGCAGCAAATATATATTACCGCCATCACCACCACAACAGAATAAAGATATCGAAAGTGGTGCAACAACTGCAACAACTGCAACAATGCAACAACCGCAGCAAGTGCAACAATCTGAAACGTTGCAGGACGATGCTCCGCGCAACAATGGATGCAACAATCATAAAACCGCTATCCAAGCCGTTCTAGGCAGCAATGTTGCAAATGTTGCAGTTGTTGCACCACTTTATGATGGTGATATTCCACCTCCTCCAGATCGTGAGTGTTACCGCTGCGGTAAGCGAGACTGGCGCAAGATCGGTAAACGCTGGCAATGCGCCTGCATTCTTGCGGAGGTGCCCGCATGAGCGTGCAATCTGAAAAAGAGCACGGCGAGGCGCTTACCTTTGCCATAGAGGTTGCCTCTCATGACAATCTGGTGACGGCCCGCCTCTCCTACCAGGAGTATATCCGTTCAGGCGCATGGTATCGTAAGCGCTATGGCGCCTTGCAACGTGCTGAGAACCGCTGCCAGGTCTGCAATAGTCCTGAGCAGCTCCAGGTTCACCACCGTTCCTATCAGAATTTGGGCTCAGAGAAACCATCTGATCTTGTGGTCCTCTGTGAATGCTGCCACAAGCTCTTTCATGAGCATAGGAAACTGGCGGTGCAACCATGACGATTGCGGCTTACCTTCATCTGCTCAGCGGCAAGCGTGCCCGCCTGCTCACTCGTGAAACCGACTACCGACGCCGCGCCGCGCTCGTCACCTGGACAGATAGCCGGATCTGTGTGAGCCCGCTGCTCCATAGACGTTACTGGCGCGGCACGATTTGCCAGGCATGCGCGCTTCTCAATGAATGGGTGGCTGCTTAATGTTCAAGCTCGCTGTCGTGACTGAGAAGAAGACCGGCCACCGCTACGACGTCTACAGCGTGCCAGGCGATCACGGCGCCAGCTACGCCGTGTGGGCGCGCAATGGCTACGCCTGCCGCTGTCCGTGTCTCTTCAAGGCGCACAGGCCAGCCAGGACGTGCAAGCATCAACGCAAGCTCCAGCAGTGGCTTGACGAGCAGCGCAGGACGGCGCCATTGTACCGGGAGCCGTTCGCACTCACAAGGTAATTGAACCCGTTCATTTAATATCGTATAATGTGAGCAGGAAGGAGACACGATGATCGAACAGGAGGGCATCATGCAGACAGTTTCTCTTGCCTTCTCGTCGTTCGTGGTCGTGGTCGCTCCTTCCCAGCGCACAGTGACTCCCGTTTCCAGCGTGAGGCGGGAGTGAGAGAAGGAGAACACGAACATGGCCGATAACAAGCAAGTCGATAGCAGAATCGATGCAAATTCCACTTCACCCCGGCAAACGTTTGCTGAGCAACAACTTGCCATTCAGGATGCACAGATGGCGCGTGAACGGGCTGAAAAGCTGGCCGGTGAGGCTGCCTTTCGCGTAGCCAGGAGTCGCCCGCGCACGGATGGACAGATGAATCCGGGCATCCAGCCTCGCGGCAGCAGGAAGGGCAAGTAGATGCCGAATCCAAGCATAGACGCGCTCAGCGAAATAGCCCCCTTGCATGTCGCTACAGCCACCGAAGCCGCGTCTCAGCCGTATATTCTGCTGCCAGGCGCCCCGGTCGGTGCTCAGTCCCCCGGTCGGTGGCAAGCGCGCATCCAATACTTCAACGCCGTGCAGGCCAGTGGCAGCGGTACCTGGACGTTCAGCGTGTTGATCAACTACAACAATGCTGCCGGCTGGGTCTCCAACGTGAGCGGCGCGGTTATTACACTCACAGCCGTGGGACAGTATGGCGAGCAGGTGCTACAGATCACCCCAAGTAATGCTCAGATGAATGACTCCGGGCAGATTCGCGTCATGGTGATTGCCACGCTGGGAGGCTCGCCGACGACGCCAACTATTGCGTACCGGGCGGATCTGCAATCACTCTAAAGGAGCGATACCATGCCACAAGGGAAGACACGCGAAGAACAGCAGGCTGCACGCTGGACCGAACTCGAATACTTCGCCCAAATAGAACAGCAGCGCCAAGAAAAACGCGCAGCCGATCGCGCGCAACAGGACGAGTTTGCGCAGCGGGTGCAGGCGCGGCGCGATGCTATTGACACCTACATCCGTAGGTCCTGGGCACAGCGCGAGGATAGGCCGATGACGGCGCAGGAGTTTGCGCAAGAACGGGCAGAAATCGAACAGGAAGCGCTCGCGCAGGTGAAGGTAACGATTCCCACCTGGGAGGAAATCGGCAGGCAATGGCATGATGAACGGATCGCCGCCGAAGCGCAGGCCGAAGCGGAGAGACGGGCCGCTATCTCACCGCACGATACCTGGCTCACAACCCTGCCGTGGGCTGAGCGCCAGCATATCCAGAAATGGGAGCAAATCAATGGAATGGAGTACCCGCAATGATCACATCTACTGATACAAAACCAGGCCGTGAGGAACAGACTTCCGAAGATTCACTTTCCTGGATTGGCCTGTGGGAGCGCCAGGCTGGCGTGGGTATGTGTGGTGTCCAGGGTGCGCGCCTGCACAATGTCAAATACTATCGCGCCTATGCTACCGCGCAGATTGGCGACGAACTGAAGCGGGTGGAATCGGATGTGTACGAAGCATGCGATGCTGCCGATGTGGACGAGACGAAGACCCGATGGGGTTCTATTATCGCTGAGCATGTGCAGGTCCGTGAGATCGCGATCGCAGAAGCGGAGACCGCACGCGCACTCATGACATCCCGCCAGCGCTCGCCCAAGGATATGCAGGCGCAGGCTATCGAGATGGCGAAGCCGCTTGCAGTGGAAGCGCAGGAGTATGACATCCGCGCAGCCGAAGAAGAGCGCCAGCGCATCTATGATGCTGAGGCGTTGGCTCACTTCAATCTGTGGTTCAGAGGTGGCATCGTGCGCTTCGGTGAGGATGCGATGCGCCGCCTGTTTCAGCAGATACCCGGCGCGGTGAAGAAGACACCATAGGGATGGAACACCATGTGGACACAGGCCGCAGCCCGCTACTATGTCGCGCTGGAGCGTGCGCACAGGGCAGGCTTCCACCTCAAAGGCGATAGCTTGCACCAGACGCCGCATGTGGCGCCAGAGGCCGCGCGTCTGTGGAATGAGGCATACGAAGCGCTGCGCGAGTACATTGAAGCGGTGGAGGCTTCGCGACGAGACACAATTTCGACACCGAAAAAACGCGCGTGAGGAAGGCAAGCCGATGGAAGAATACGCGAGGCAATGTATACGTGAAGTCGCACAACTCGATCAATTGGAAGCTCGACTCCTCCAGATGAAGAGAGACGCACATTCACGACGCCTGCGCGTTGCGATAGGTGTTCGCCTGCTCCGTCTCTCGCGCCTCAGAGAGATGTGGCAGCAACCTAACAGGAGCAACCCATGAGTAAGCAGCGCACGAGCATACGCGATATCAACGCACGCGAGCGCATGAACATGGCGGTCGGGTTGCGCAAAGCAGGCGCAACGCTCGACCAGATCAGTGCTGCATGTGGGTATGGCTCTCGCTCGTCCGCGCATAAGGCCATTAGACGCGCCATGATGGAGCTGCCGGTAGAGAATGCGACCGAACTCAGAGCGCTTGAATGCTTGCGGCTGGATGAATTGCTGCTCGCGTACTGGCCAAGAGCAAAAAAGGATATCAATGCCGCGCACCTGGTGCTCAAGATCGCTGAGCAGCGTGCCAAGCTGCTTGGACTCTTTGCCACAACCGAATCCATTGAGATACCCTATCTCTCGGTTCAGGAGGTGCCTTTTGGGTATCTCAGTGGCAATGGTCATGTGAATGGGAATACCCTCGACCAGGACCTGCGCCAGTACGTCCAAAGCTCAGAAGTGAGGCACTCATGAAAAAGCCGTCCACAGCAGCACAGGTGAACCACAGGCAACCGCCCAAAGTGGTGCATACGAAGAGCAGCGACCCACAAACGCTCGCACGAGTAGCAGCTAGCAATATGACCGGTGTCCCGGTACACAAGATAGGACCGGGCAAGCATCCGGTCGTGGGTGGACGCCGCGCGCGACCTGCCACAAAGAAGAGGTAAGCCATGGCCGCGCGGTTGATTGAGACGGGCTCACATGTGGCGCTGCCGCTGCCGGGGCGCGTGCATGGCAAGCAACTAGCGCGGCTGTGCGAACTCATCCAGGAATTGACCGACCGCAATGGCGGCTGGGGCAAGGTTCATCTAGACATACGAGGGAGAAACTACCAACGACATAACGATACATACTGTAGCGCCGACTGAATACTACGGGCGTTGGCTTCACTACAACGGTGGAGTCAACGCCCTTTTGCTTTTTAAAGGAGGATATTCGATGCCTGTCAATCTTTCCAAGATCGCGGTCAATACCGCAAGTGTGGTCGTCCCAGTGGGTGATGAGAGCATGACGGTCGTATACTACCCTGCTCGCGTCACGGAAAAGATGTTCTCAGTGCTGCGTGCGATGGATGACATGACGCCAGAGAATATCGAACAGTCGTTTGCTGACTTCAACCAGATGATTGCTGCTCTCATCAAGAGTTGGGATGTCTACGAGGATGCCGAAGAGACGATACCCTTCCCGGTGGATGCTGCCCGCTTCAGTGAGTTGCCGTTAGGTTTCAGGATGGCCGTGTTCAACGCCATTATGGGGGACATACGCCCGGAAGTGCTGGCGGCTCAGAACGGGAGAGCACCGCACTGAGTCGCTACCTCGTAGCCTCCCACTTCGGGTGGAGTACCGAGGCGTTTCCCTGTCCTGAGTATTATCCGCTGGCTGCCTCTGCCCGCTTCTGGAATGTGCCGCCGTGGGTGATGTTGGAACAATCGCTCTACTGGCAGCACCTGGCAGGCATTGTCTCACAAGGTGAGGCTGAGGCACAGAAGCAAATAGCCGCGCACGAAAGGTAAGGAGGCACATCTATGGCTGATCTGCTGGTGACGGTGATCGGTGAACTGACGATCATCGACGCGATGAACCAACTGGATAAGGATACGCAGGTCTTCGCACTCAAGGCCATCATCGATGCAACGAACTTTTGCGCGGATATGGCGCGCGTGACGGTGCCGGTGGATACGGGCGCTTTGCAAAACAGTGAGTACACCGAGTTTGCCGAGCTTGAGTCAGAGGTAGGTTTCATGGAGGATTACGCGCCCTATGTCGAGCTTGGCACCTACAAGATGGCCGCGCAACCGTATCTCATGCCTTCCTTCGAGTTGGCAGCACAGACGCTCTTGCACGACTTAAACAGCCTATTCTAAGGAGGACACGCCATGCAGCTTGGCTCAATCTTCGTCAACTTCGGAGCGAATACCAGCGGATTTACCTCCGGTATCAATGACATGAAGAGGTCTATGAGCCTCTTCTCCGGCTCTGCTCCTGCTCTGATGGCAGGCGTAGGCGCGGCGATTGCAGGCGTGGCTGTGGTCATGGGCGTCATGGCAGTCAAGGCGGCGGCTGACTTCCAACAAGGGTTGAACCGACTCATCACCGGCGCCGGTGACACTACCGATAATATGAATCTCATGGGACAGGCCATCAGGGGTATTTCCACCGATACCGGCGTACTGACCGATAAGCTCTTGCCTGCCATGTATCAGATCATCTCAGCAGGTCAGCGCGGCGCACAGGCACAGGACACGCTAGCAGTTGCCGCCAAGGGGAGTATCGTTGAGCAAGCCAAGATCGTAGACGTGGCAAAGGCCATCACGACCGTCATGACTGACTTCTCGAACAAGCACTACACTGCCACGCAAGCCATGAACGGATTGACCAGGGCAACCCAACTGGGCAAACTCACATTAGAGCAACTCTCGACGGCGCTTTCACCTATCCTCTCCACTGCCGCCAACCTGGGTATCCATTTCTCAGACCTTGCCGCCGCCATGAGCACTATGACCAATGCCGGTGTCCCGGCAGAACGTGCGGCAACCTCGCTGCGCTTCCTGATGCAAAGTCTGGAGAACCCGACGAAGAAGGCCACCACGGCCATGCAAGAGATGGGATTGAATACTGTTGCCGTGGGCGAGGAAATGAAGAAGAGTCTGCCAGGCGCTCTTGAGATGATCTATAAGGCTGCGCTCAAAGCAGGACCGGAGGGTAGCGTGCCCTTCAACCGTGCGCTCTCTGACATGATCGGCGGCCAGCGTTCCTTGCAAGCAGCACTCTCTCTCACCGGCACGCATTTTGCGACGTTTACGGATGATGCCGCCAAGATCGCCGCGGCTATGGGCGTCTCCAAGACCGCTGTCCTTGGGTGGGACGTGGCGCAAAAGAACTTCAACGTGCAACTCGATAAGGGTAAGGCCGCCTTTCAGGGCTTGCTCATCACCATAGGGAATATGCTGCTGCCAGTCCTCACCAATCTACTCACACAAATAACGCCGCTCATTCAGTCCTTCACCGATTGGCTCTCCAACTCGGACAATCTGCAAAACGGCCTTCAGACGCTCAGTGATATCATGGCGCCGCTGATTTCGGCCATACAGGACACCTGGACATACTTGCAGCCGCTCATCGCGCAGGTGATCGCCTGGGCGCAAAAGAATGATGTAGCGGGCAAGGCCCTGGATCTATGTCCAGTTGCTCGCTGCCGAAATCAGGTTTATGGTGCCTATTATTGTGCAGGTGATCCAGGCGGTTATTGCCTTCGTCTCGGCGCTGTGGGACCGCCTGGGGCCTGCCATCCTCACCATCGTGGACTTCATACGCACGCACTGGACGGCAATAGCCGCGATATTCCAGGGCGTGTGGGATATTATCACCGCTGCCGTCAAGGTCGCCTGGGCAGTACTCTCCGGTATCATCCTGGTCGGCATCGATATCCTCTCCGGCAAGTGGGGGAAAGCCTGGAACGATATCAAGGCAACATTTTCTACTGTCTGGGAGGGTATCAAGCAAGCGGCAATTGGAGCAGTCAGGATCATCCTGGGTGTGATTGCGCTTCTGCCGGGGAGTGTTGGTGATGCTGCCAGGGCCGCGCTGAAGTGGCTGGATTCCTTGAATAAGGCCGCCCCAAAAAGCGCACTCGACACGCAGAAGTCGGTTGTGGCCAATCTGCAAA
>WNGQ01013922.1_pt1 | contig 12683 bp, 9 predicted proteins | sample 5407661 | NCBI WGS metagenome assembly WNGQ01 (sample SAMN13153382, study PRJNA577476) | soil metagenome | isolation source: 60 cm soil or saprolite under Garry oak tree replicate 2 | place: USA:California | collected 2016-06-15
CACCTGAAGGCTCCTGCAACGGATGAAGACCGGCCGACGGATGCTTCGCGTGTCCGGGAAACACCCGGCTCGAACCCGTAAAGCACGATGATCCGCTCGCGAGGACGCGAAGTAACCCTTTTTGTTTCCGATATGTTCGGGTAAATGATTGTTCTACTTTATGTCCGCCTAGTCGGATTACAAAGAACCACCGTGCTAAGCTCGACAGCCAGGCAAATGCGGCGTGGCGCCGCTTGACCCGACATGCAACACCTACGGGCGCCTACCTCATCCGTCGAACGCAATTAAATAAAGTTTGCCTTGCGGTGACTGATTACGATTTGAAAATGGGCATGTGCAAATGAAAGTAGGCCTGATCGGTTACGGCTATTGGGGACCCAATCTGCTTCGCAACTTGCATGAAACGAATGGGGTGGAGGTTAAGCGATGCGTCGATCTGAGCCCCGAGCGGCGCACCGCTGCCAGCAAACGCTACCCGAGTGTTGAGGTTTCTGCCGATGCCGACGAAATCCTGAGCGACCCGCAAATAGATGCGGTGGTTTTGGCAACACCCGTCTTCACTCATCATGCGCTGGCAAAGCGGGCTCTGGAAGCTAACAAACATGTGTTTGTGGAAAAACCCATGACCCGCACAGTCAAAGAGGCCGAGGAGCTCATCGGTTTAGCCGAAAGAAAGGGTCTCACTCTGATGGTGGATCACACCTTCATCTATACCGGAGCCGTTCGTAGGATGAAGGAAATAATTGAAGCCGGTGACCTTGGCGAGCTCTACTACTTTGATTCCGTGCGCGTAAATCTTGGGCCATGGCGGCATGATATTGATGTCATCTGGGACTTGGCGGCGCACGATCTCTCTATCTTAACTTATCTCGTTCCCGATAAGCCACAGTCTGTTTCCGCGGAAGGTTCCGATCACATCGAACCCGGACTTGTTGACGTCGCCTATCTGACATTGCACTTTGCGAACAACTTCATCGCGAACTTCCACGTTAACTGGCTTTCGCCAGTGAAAGTGCGGCAGAACTTGATCGGCGGGAGTCGACGAATGGTGGTCTACGATGACATGGAGCTGACCGAAAAAGTTCGCGTTTACGATCGCGGGATACAAGTCAAATCTCAGGAGGGAATTTACAAAGCGTTAGTTGATTACCGAATGGGCGACGTATGGTCGCCAAAAATCGATATGCGCGAAGCGCTTTCACTCGAATGCGAGCACTTTGTTGATTGCATCCGCAACAGCAAAGTGCCAAGATCAGACGGTGTAGCTGGTCTGGCGGTTGTCAGAATTCTGGAGGCGGCAAGCATTTCCCTGGCAAACAACGGCGCTCGCGTTGTCCTTTCCCGCGGATTGCAATCTGATGCTTCCTCTGCGCGGAGTTAACCAAGGGCGATAGTTGCGCTGCTGACATTAATCCGATGGCAACACGTCAAAACAGAGCAGAGAATAAGACAACGGTTCCGTACGTCGATCTCCAAGCGCAATATCGCAGCATCCGTAGCGAAGTGTTGAAGGCATTGGAAGAAGTTTGCGAATCCGCGCGGTTTGTCCAGGGACCAAAGACGTCAAAATTTGAGGAAGAATTCGCAGCTTATTGTGGCGTCAACTACTGCGTCAGCTTGAACAGCGGGACAAGCGCGCTCCATCTTGCACTGCGCTGCCTTGATATTGGTCCAGGGGATGAGGTAATCACCGTCGCTATGAGTTTCATCGCGACCGCTTGGGCGATCAGTTATGTAGGTGCAACACCAGTTTTTGTTGATATCGATGCTGCACGTCGGACCATGTCTCCGACTAAACTCGAAGCCGCCATTACTCCCCGGACAAAAGCCATAATTCCAGTACACCTATATGGTATGCCTGCGGAAATGGACAGGATCAACGCGATCGCTGTTCAACATGGTATACCTATTATCGAGGACGCCGCCCAAGCGCACGGAGCACGGTATCGCGGCAAACGGGTTGGCCAATTCGGAAAAATCGCGTGCTTTAGCTTTTACCCGGGCAAGAACTTAGGTGCTTATGGCGAAGGCGGAGCTTTGACGACGAATGATACCCTGATCGCACAGCGCGCCCGTTCCCTGCGTGATCACGCGCAGAGCGAGCGATATTTCCACGATGAGATCGGGTATAACTACCGAATGGACAGGTTCCAGACAGCCGTCCTGGCTATTAAGCTAAAGCAGCTCGACAGTTGGAATGCGATTCGTGTAGCCCGCGCGGCCTGCTACGCCAAACTACTCAAGGATTCGTCCTACAAGTTGCCCACGCATTTTTCCGATTGCGAGTGTGTATGGCACTGTTATGTCATCGAATGTCAGGATCGCAACCGCGTCCGGCATGTTTTGCAGGAGGCCGGCATCGAGACCGGTCTCCATTACCCCCTGCCGATTCATCTGCAAAAAGCCTACGCATTCCTTGGTTATCGCCGCGGCGATTTGCCGGTTACCGAAGCGCTTTGCGACCGCTGCCTGTCGCTCCCGATGTCTGCGGATTTGACCGATGAACAAATTTCCGCCGTCGTTTCAGCTTTGCGAAAGGCAGCGGCCTGATCGCTCACATGCAGATCCGCAACCGCCAAGGTCCCCCCGTCGACGATTACATCCGCGATTACAGCACATGGCTCAAGACGGTAAAGTAACAAGCTTTGATCGCGAGAGCGTGAATCGACATGTACGCTTGTCGCTCTGCTTAAGATCTCACCTTTTACCCACGGAAAATAACGGCGAAACTCAGGCTATGCCATTAGCCTTATTGCTCGAGATAAAATATGGGAACCAAACCACCCGCCATTAGCGTCATAATTCCGACGTTTAATCGGTCCGCGATGTTGGCCGACACTCTGGAGAGCTTCGCCGCTCAGAGTTTACCCAAGAATCGCTACGAGGTGATTGTGGTCGACGATGGCTCCAAAGACGCTACGCGGGAGGTGTGTCGCGACTTTGCCTCGCGGGTCGAGCTAAAGCGGCAAGATTTTGCTTTTTTTTGATGATGACGATATCGCCGATCATCGTTTGCTGGAGGAACACCTAAAAGCCCACGAGCACCACCAGGCGGAGAACATAGCCATCCTCGGATACACGACATGGGCACCGACGCTTTCAGTTACGCCTTTGATGCGGTATGTCACAGATATTGGAGGATTTCTCTTCGCCTACGGTGGTCTCAAGGACGGGCAAATGCTCGACTTCACCTATCTCTGGGCCGGGCGCTGTTCGTGTAAACGATCGTTTCTCGCCAAACATGGGGTCTTTAATCGGCAGTTCCGAGCTCCAGGTATCGAGGACATCGAATTGGGATACCGCCTTTCGAAGTTCGGATTGCGTGTGGTTTTTCACCGCGCCGCTGTAAGCTACATGACAAGAGCGGTTACCTTCGACGAATTCTGCGAGCGCTGTGAGCGGCAGGGGGAGGCTCTTTTTCTGTTTAGCCAATTGCACGACGACCCGATTGTGCAGCAATATTGCCAGCTCGCCGATCCCCTTATCGAGAATCGTGCCGTCGGCGTGGATGCGGAAGCCAGATGGCCGGAGATCGCAGCTTTATTCCGGGAGAAAGTCGATCAGGCTGGCCGCGTTGAGCGATTATTAGCCTGGGGGTTCGAGCCCGAGGCAACTTTAAAGGAATCAGATAACGCGGCTTCTAAAAGGTCAGCGCAAGCGGAGGCCTACCGGCTCCAGATGCACGAACTTTTCGTCAAGGTTAGTGAACGAGAAAGGCTCTCATCGGAAGGCGCAGCTGCTCATCAGGCGGAGGCCTACCGGCTCCAGATGCACGAACTTTTCGCCAAGGTTAGCGAACTGGCCGCGCAGGAGGAAGGCTACCGGCTCCAGATGCGCGAACTTTTCGCCAAGGTTAGCGAACTGGAAAGGCTGTTATCCGAGCGGGGAGCGACGCATCAGGTAGACCTTGCGAAGCAAACTGCAGTGCACCAAGCCGAACTTGCGAAGCTTAACCGAGATGTGGGAGACCTTGCGCAGCTTAACGACGATCTTAGAAACCGTTTCGAGGAAATCAACCACCTGCTTCACGGCAAAAGTGTGAGCCTGGCAGAACAGGAGCAGCGCGTTGGGGAGTTGACAGACCGGCTGCGGAAACAGCTCTGGAGCACCAGAAAACTCTCGCGTTTGCTCGATGATGTGAAAAACGCCGCCGCGCGCCTGCGATCTTCCCGTCGCTGGAAGTTAGTGAATCCGGTAAGCGCCATTCAGGCAAAATTATCTCCGGGCAGAGCGTCGATCGGTTATGGGCACCTCGAGAAAATTGTGGAGGCCTATTCGCAATGGCGCGCTTCCCATCCCGAAATCGCGCGCATCGAAGACGAAATCAAAACGCTTCAATCCCCCACTATGCCGAAATGGCCCGGCTTTGACTCGGGAAAAAGCACTCAGCCCTTCGTCGATGTTGGGCCTCCCATCCCGTCGGTGCCTGTCGAATCGATCCATTTTCCTGCACACGAGGAAGTCGAGGTTTCGATCATCATTCCTGTATTCAATCAGTTTCAATTCACCCACGCTTGTCTTGCTTCGCTAAAGACTGTCGAAGAGCGATCGCGCTTCGAAGTGATTGTGGTGGACGATTGCTCCACGGACGAGACGGCTGAACTTCTTCCGAGGATGGAGGGCGTTATTTACCTCCGGAACGAGAGGAACTCCGGTTTTATTGCCTCGTGCAATCGAGGGGCGGAACAGGCACGCGGCAAATATCTCTTTTTCTTGAACAATGACACCATTGTTAAGCCGTGTTGGCTCAGCGCCTTGCTTGACACCTTCGCCGAAGCGCCGCGGGCAGGAATCGTCGGTTCAAAACTCGTTTACCCGGACGGACGCTTACAGGAAGCCGGCGGGATTATATGGCGTGATGCGTCCGGGTGGAATTACGGCAAGTTCGATGACTCAGGGAAACCCGAATACAATTATCTCCGGGAAGTCGATTACTGTTCGGCGGCCGCGTTGATGATTCCAAAATCGCTCTTTCAAAAACTCGGTGGGTTTGATCCAAAATATGCACCTGCCTATTACGAAGATACCGATCTATCGTTCAAAGCGCGAAAGGATGGTTACAAGGTGTTGTATCAGCCGCTGAGTGAGGTGATTCATTATGAAGGAGTCACCGGCGGGACTGATCTCGCGGCAGGCACAAAAAAGTATCAGGAGATTAACCGGTTAACCTTTGCCGAAAGATGGGCTACTGAGCTAATGGCAAAACCAACTACGGGCAATCTCGCATCGCTAATTCAGGCGCCGCCGGGGAAAAAAAACATTCTCATAATCGACCATCATCTCCCCATGCCCGATAAGGATTCAGGGTCGGTGCGGATGTTTAATATTCTTAATATCCTTCGCGGGCTCGGGCATCGCGTTACGTTTATGCCTGATAACCTCGCCGATATTCCGCCTTATGGCGCCGAATTGCGGAAACGCGGGATTGAAGTTATCCATCACCCTTACATCAAAAAGGTGCGCGATTACCTTATTTCGCACGGCTCCGAGATGTTCGACTGTACGCTCCTCAAAGCCGGATAATTTTTGACACCGTTGACCTGCATTTTCTGCGCGAAAATCGCGGGGCAGAATTAATGGATGATTCGGAACTCCGCCGTAAAGCTCAAGAGAAGGAGCAGGTTGAATATGATTTGATGAATCAAGCCGACGAGACCTGGGTCGTCAGTAACGCCGAGCATCAAATGCTAAAAGAAAAATGGGCCGACAAATCAATTGAGATCGTCTCCAACATTGTTGATGTTCCCGGATCGGCCACCCCTTTCTCACTGCGTCGAGATTTTCTTTTTATTGGCAGTTTTCAGCATCCGCCCAACATCGATGCGGTCCTCTTTTTCGTGGAGAGAATTCACCCGCTGGTGCGGGAGCGGCTTCCCGATGCCAAGTTTTATATCATTGGCGACAAGGCGCCGCCGGAGATAGTTGCGTTGGCGAACGACGACGTCATTGTCACTGGATTGCAGCGGGATGTCCGGCCTTTTTTTGAGAGTGTTAAATTATCCGTTGCGCCGTTGCGCTGGGGTGCAGGGGTAAAAGGTAAGATTAACCAAAGCATGGGTTTCGGTGTGCCGGTTGTCGCTACCTCCCTCGCCGTGGAAGGAATGGAGCTGACTGATCATGAAGACATTTTGGTCGCGGACGAGCCGGAAGATTTTGCGCGCGCCTTGATCGACCTTTATGAATTAGAAGAACTTTGGAAGCGGCTCTCGGAGAATGGCATCAAGAAAACGAAAGCGGATTATTCCATCGAAGCGGCGCGGAACCGCTTGCGCCATTTGTTTAGCGATAAGCACATCAAGCTGCGACAAGGACAAAAACTAAGAATGCTAACCGCCAAGATTGAGTCTGCACAGAGCCTGTCTTAAAGCTTTCACGAGGAAATGCCACCTTTGGTTGAACGAATGAATAAGCCGATTTTTATCGTAAGCTCAGGTCGATCGGGATCGACCATCCTGACGTGGTGTCTTGGCCAACACCCAAATATTCTCCCACAGGAAGAATCGAATTGGCTGGGGCCTTTTGCGATCGACGTAGCCATCGGCTATCAACGCGGGACCGTCCGCGGAGAACGCGGACAACTCAGTGCAAACTTCATCGAGCGCGAAGAGTTTCTCTCACGCTTCGGCCAAACCATTAACCATCTGATTTTGGGCCATCGAGGACAATTTGAGGACAGGGATCTCCGGCGAAAGGCTGGGTGGTTCCCCCCGCCGTTCAACGTCTCCCGGTCCGTGGACGACCCCAAATCCCGCTGGGTGGACGGCACGCCAGAGAACTCTTTTTACATCTACGGACTGCGTAGACTTTTCCCTCAAGCCCTCTTCATTCATCTGGTTCGGGATGTCACAGATGTCGTGCGCTCATTACTAAACTTTTTTCCTGACGGTCGAAACCGATTGGTCGCTAACGAGCAAACCGCCTACGAATATTGGCTCCGCAAAGTTAATTGCTGTGTTGAGGCAGAGCAGGCATACGGGCCGGAGGTCATCTATCGGATGCGCTATTCAGATATCATCGATCAGCCCGAGACCGCCATGCGCTCGTTACTAGATTTCCTGGGTGAGCCATACGCTCCAGAATGTCTGGAACCGCTCGCACAACGTATCAATAGTGCCAATGTGCCGGTCGATTTTAATGCGACCGATCCCGCGACCGATCCGACCATCGTAGAACGAGCCAGGAAATTGAGTGACGAACTTCAGAAGACTTCACAGCAGCGCCAAGCCTCTGCGAGCGTTGCAAAAAAATTGGAAGCCGAATTTAATCAACGAGTTCAGTATTTTGCCAATTTGGAAGCAAAATACAGCGACGCACAACAGGTGGTTGCGAAACTTCAGCAACAATTTGAAACGCTCAAAGGCACAGCGCATGACGAAGAAGGCGGCCTACCGCAGCAATTCCATCCTTTCTCCAGCGCCAAAGAGCTGCAGGGGTAAAAAAGATCATCCCGACAAACGCTGATTTCTTAGGTTTGGGAAAGAAATAGAGCGAGGCCGGAAATTTAATCACCAAACGTAGAAAAGAGGGCCACGCTTTCAGCGCACTCCCAGCAGCGCAAGCTCGCCAGTACGAAGCGAGGGCGACTCGACGGCGCCTGACTCACCATACTAACGTTCCAGCGCCAGCAAATTGTCGATTGACTGGACTTGCATTTTGCCTTAGCGACTGAAAAAGGAACGTCGAACCCTAACCAATCACGAACGGGGTCGCTCCTCTTATGAAAGCAACGATTTCGATCGCAGCCGTCGTAATATGTCTCTTTTTCGCTGCCTGTGATTCCTCGAAGCATCCCAAAGCGGCCGCTGGAACAACGAAGCCTGAAGCTACCGCTGCCGCGTCGCGAATCCCCCAAACTGCTCCAACGATAAGTGCGACTCCGAACCCCGTCCCAACTGGAAGCGGGATAGGAACGACGACAATTAGCTGGACAACAGGCGATCGAAGCAACGGACAAGTTTACGTCTCGGCTGATGGTCAAGCCGAGCAAATTTTCGCCACCGCACCGCAGGGATCAGCCAATGCGGCCTGGGTCCAAGCGGGAAAGAGTTACGAATTTCGTCTCTACGGTGCAGGTCACGCGAAGCTTCTTGGCAAGGTTGTCGTTACCGGAGCCGAGCACTAGCTTCGCCTGGGCGGCAATCCTCCGCCTAAGGGGGTAACATCAAGGGTCGATTTTAACGCGAGCGATCGCCCAACCGATCCGACAATCATCATATTTGGAATCGAATCCCTCCGGTGCTTTCGAAAATTCATTTCGGCGTCGTCATGCAAGCCGCTGAGCAATAATTCACTTCCTGCGGGAACTTGCAGATTGCATTGTCGACTTTCTTCGACAAGCTGCGGTTCTATGTGTTCAGTTGGAATCGCTTCGCTAACGAGCAACCCGCGTATGAGTATTGGCTCCGCAGAGTCAATTGTTGCGTTGAAGCGGAGCAAGCATACGGGCTGGAGGTCGTCTATCGGATGCACTATTCTGATGTGATCGAGCGGCCCAAGTCCGCCATGCACGCACTACTCGATTTCCCCGGTGAACCGTACTCAGCACAATGTCTTGAGCCGCTCGTCCAACGTATCAACAGTGCTAATGTGCCGGTCGATTTCAATCCGAGCGATCCCTCCACTAATCTGACGACCGTAGAACAAGCCAGGCAATTAAGTGATAAACTTCGGAGTTCCCCGCAACAGGGCCGAGCCTCGCTTAAACTTGCTGAAAAGTTGGAAGCAGAATTTAATCAACGGGTCGAATATTTTGGCGGCCTCGGAACGAAATATAGCGAGGCCCAAAAATTGATCGCCAAACTTGAGAGAGAATGCGCGATGCTCAATGCCTCGCCGGCAGGGAAAACAAGTTGAAATCATGGAAACGCTTCCCAATCAGGGAAGCGTAAAAGAACAGATCGCTTCGACACGGCCTCTCGCTGGTTTGCTCCGCCATTAACAGTGTACCGCCACTTGGTATGCAAGGTTTGACTGCTCATACAAGAGGGAATAATCGGAAGAGAAAAACAAAGCTGCTCGCGACCACCTCGCGTTCATACGGACGCAAACTATGCAACTGAAATGCAAGACACGATAAACAAACCAATTTTCGTGGTGGGATCTCCGCGCTCTGGAACAAGCATTCTCACTTGGTGCCTTGGGCAGCACCCGAACATTCTCGTGCAGCCAGAATCCAATTGGATCGGACCCTTTGCCGTTGACGTTGCCATCAGACATGAAATAGGCAGCGCACACGGAGAACATTCGCAATTGAGCGCGCTCGATGTCCGGCGCGAGGAATTTATGGCCCACTTCGGCAACAGCATTAACGATTTAGTCCTGAGCCATCGCCGCCAGTTCGAGATGAACCTCCGCAGTTCGGCCCCGCGGGATTCTTCAAAAGTCCATGAGGGCTTCCAAATCGTGCGCTCGTTGAGTGGTTATGGACAGAAGGATAGCCCACCTCCTCAATCCAGCCAGAGTTCCAGCAGTTATGCGTTCGGTGATGTGATCAAGTTTGGCGTTGGCGATGGATCCGAGCGCTTTCGCCGCGAAGGTTGGAGCTACACGGAACAGCAATTTACCTGGACAATCGGCCAGTCAGCAAAACTTGTGTTCTCGATTCCTGGCAGTGATCAATCTCCGACTCTTCATGTGCGACTGGCTGCCTTTACTAAAGTACCCGAAGTACCGTGGCAACCGGTCAAAGTTTACGTCAGCGGTCAAAAACTCGCTGACTGGACAGTATCCGCTGATGCGGAGGAATTTACTGCGGTGATTCCAGTTGAGCTTGTGAAAAGCCCAGGCGAGCTGGAAATCGAATTAAAGATCCCCAAGGCAATTTCTCCGAAGTCAATGGGTGTGGATGCAGATGAGCGGCTGCTTGGTGTGTGCTGCTACGAGCTTTCCATCACGAAACAGTCTGACTCAAAGTCGCGTTGGGTGGATGGAACTCCCGAGTATTCCTTTTATATCTGCGGCCTGCGGAAACTCTTTCCCGGTGCGCTGTTCATTCACATCGTCCGAGATGTCGACGCAGTCGTGCGGTCCCTCCTTAACTTCGATCATCTTGCCGGAAATAATTTGATCGCTAACGAGCAACGGGCGTATGAAAAGTGGTTACGCACTGTAGAGTGCTGCACGCAGGCTGAGCGAGCTTATGGCTCACAAGTCGTTTACCGGCTTCAATATTCCGATCTAATTAATAACCCTGAGTCTGCCTTGCGGTCGGTCCTAACGTTCCTCGGCGAACGTTACGTGCCAGTCTGTTTGGAGCCGCTTCGGTTGCGCATCAACAGTTCTAACGTCCCCGCCAGCTTCGATGCCTCTGACCCGAAAACCGATCCTGCAGTGGTCGAGAAGGCGAGGCGACTCAGCGCCGAACTCGAGAAAGATTCAAAGCATGTTGAGCCTTCGGCCATCGCGACCACTGAGATGGAAACTGCTTTCGACCAGCGAGTCTGCGAAGTTTCGCAACTTGCGAAGAAGATCATAGCGAAAGATCTCGTCATCAGTGGCCTGCAAAAAGAATTCGACGAGCGCACCGCCTGGGCTCTTCGCTTGAAAGAGGAGGTCGAAGCAAAAGATCTTGCCATTCGTCGCTGGAAGGAGAAGGTCAAAGCCAAAGATCTCGTCATTGTTGGCCTGCATAAAAGGCTTAGTCGGAGACCTGTTGAGATTCTGAAACGCATTCTTGGCGGAAATCGATAATCGGTGGCGTGCGCGAACTGCGTTCGCTCTATTTGGAGCTTCATACTTGGACGAGGCGCAAGCTCGCAGAAAAATATCAAGGACGGGCCTCGAAGCTCATGACATGTCGTATTCGGCGTAGATGAAATTGCCCGGCCCATCGGCACAGCGGCACTCCATGCCACCGCGAGCTAGCATAAATCGCCTTGTTGCTTCGTGATGGTGTCTGCCGACATACGGTTGGGGCGGTGACGATCACTTGCAGAGCCAGCAGTACTACACCATTCTGCGCGGGTGAAACCGTCCGTTATTACGACGCTGTTCTACTCAGCTTCAGGATGGAGCACCCCCCGCCGCGAGTTTGTCGTGTTTGTATTCTTTGGGACAGTTAATACTCTCCTGACTTATGGGATTTATTTACTCCTGGTCTTGTTTATCGCTTACCCGGTTGCGTATAGTGTATCTTACGTCTCTGGTGTTTTCATTTCCTACTATCTGAACGCGCGATTCGTCTTTAAAGAGAAGCTCCGTTTATCGAAAGCGATGCAATATCCGATCGTCTATCTTGCACAATATTTAATTGGACTCGGGGCGTTATACCTGCTGATTGAACTGGCTCACGTAAGCAAATTCTTTGCGGCAATTGTGATCGTCGTCATCACAGTGCCCTGCACATATCTCCTGAGCCGATATGTCATCAAAGGACGATCGAGGACCAACCAGCAGTTCTAGTCAGATGTCAATCGGAAGATGTTTTCGCCCCGGTTCAACATTCTTGTTCGTCGAAATCAAAACCGCAAAGGTCGGGCCAGATGGAGCGATAAAAACAAACCGTGTTTGCGCAATTTCTGGTTCTCGTTGAATGAGTGCGGCATGAAACTTATTGGTTGGTTGGTATTCAAGCAATTACTCCTTTGTTCTAGCGCCATAAAATTTTTCCGTGGAACGCACCGCAGCGCGAATCCATTCGTAAGTCCCGTTAGAGCGCCCAATGAAGATTAAGAGCCGGCAAGAGTTATCAGCGAGCACGTTGATGTCGCCTGTGAGGCTATATGAGTAGGTTTGCTGAGCAGGCAGAGCGGGCTGCGCAGATCGGTGCAGCCGTGGCAACGGCGGTTTTCTTAAGCTCGGGGCTCGTTTATCTCTATCTGGGCCGCGTGCCTGTGACTATGGCAGACCATTGGGAAATCTATAAAGTATGCTTGAACCATTCGTGGCTCGAGAGCGCGCTCTTGAAGTTCAATCATCATTCGCTCTTCTTCCCAAACCTTATCCGGTGGGCGGATCTCCGCTTTTTTCATGGCGACCAACAACTGCTCTTCTTTGTGGGAATGTTTCTTCTGTTCGGCACAGCAATCCTGCTGCTAGTGCCTCTTTGGCGCGATACAACTGTAGGCCTGACGGCCAAACTCGCGGCTACTCTTGTCCTGATTGTTGGTAACTTTTGGATGGGCAGAGCAAGCATCACCACCTCCGGTGGATTCGTCTGCGAGAACTCGCTGGCAATCGGCGGAACGCTGCTGGCATGTCTCTGGCTGCCTGCAACTCGAACCGAATGGCCCCGGTCTTTAAAAGCGTGCCTTATCGTCATGACATCTGGATTTGTGGCCTCGTTCAGTATCGCGAATGGCATGGCTGTTTGGCCGACCTTGCTCCTCCTTGGGTGGAGCCTACGGCTGCCGTGGCGCTCATTAGTTTTGCTTTTGGCGGGGGCACTCATTGCGATCGTGATCTACGTGCTCTTGCCAAACGAAAGAGCAGAGATACCATTTGCGAAAATATCGGATTTTTCGGCCTTTTTGATGGCAGCCGGCAGGGGGCCACATCATCTTTTCATGCTGCTGGGCGCCCCTTTTCTCTGGGCGGAAGCGGCTTGGACCTTCCATTTCGGAGTTTCCGATAAGCTGGGGGCGACCTCACTGTTATCACTATCCTGCGGAGTGCTGGGACTTCTGTTCGCTGGACTGGCTGTCGTGCCGAAACTCGTTCGGCGCGACCTCGGTCAAAGCTGGCTG
>WNGQ01017304.1_pt1 | contig 12678 bp, 19 predicted proteins | sample 5407661 | NCBI WGS metagenome assembly WNGQ01 (sample SAMN13153382, study PRJNA577476) | soil metagenome | isolation source: 60 cm soil or saprolite under Garry oak tree replicate 2 | place: USA:California | collected 2016-06-15
ACCTGCCCTGCTGGTCCCGCGGAACCGATATCCCCGCAAGATCGAAGTCGCCACGTATGTGGCCTCGCTGATGCCTCATGCCACGGTCAGGCCGGTCTCTGGCGACTTCGGCCCCGATGACATTGCAGAGCTGGTTGGGGTTCTCCACCCGTTCCTTGGCCTGAAACTTCGACCTCCTGAACTTGACACGGTTCTCGCTACCGTTCTGTTTACCGATATCGTCGGCTCGACGCATAAGCTGGCCGCCCTCGGTGACCACGCGTGGAAGAAACTCGTCGAACGCCACCACGCGATGGTTCGTGACGCGCTGACGAACTGGCGCGGGGTCGAGAACGACACTGCCGGCGACGGCTTCTATGCGACTTTTGACGGGCCTGCGCGCGCCATACGCTGTGCGCTCGAAGTCACCGAGCGCGTGCTTGAGCTGGGAATTGAGATCCGCGCCGGCGTCCACACAGGGGAATGCGAGTTGATCGATGGCAAGGCGGCCGGCCTCACCGTCTCGATTGGTGCTCGGGTCGCAGCGCACGCGAGTGCGAGCGAAGTCCTCGTCTCCCAGACGGTCAAGGATCTCGTCGCCGGGTCAGGCTTTTCATTCCACGACCGCGGTGAGCGAAAGCTGACCGGCGTACCCGACCGCTGGCGCCTGTTTCGCGTGATGCAAGCAGCCCCGCGTCCCTCCGATGGACTTAGCTTCGACCCTCGACGGAACAACAATTGAGGAGAGCGCAGGGGGGCCGGCCGACGCGGCATAGCGCCGCTCGTCGAAATTCCAACAAGGAGGGATTCCAATGACCTTGAGCATCACCGTCAATCTGCCGGTGAAGGATGTGGCCAGATCGTCGGCGTTCTTCGCCCACCTCGGCTTTGTGATCAACCCGCTGTATGCAAACGAAGAGCATATGGAGCTCCTGGGGATAAGCGACGAGGTCAACGTCATGCTGGTCTCTGAGTCCCGTTTCAAGCCAATGACCGGCAAAGACATCGCCGACGCCACCCATGAGGCGGAGGCGGTCATGCAGCTGTGCGTCGAGAGCAGGGAGCGGGTCGACGAGCTGGTCGTCAAGGCGTTGGCGGCGGGCGGCCTGCCCCTCCACGAGACAAACGATCAGGGCTTCCTGTATGGACGTAGTTTCCAAGACCTCGACAGGCACAACTGGGACGCGTTCTATGTCGACGAAACTGCGATGCCGAGCTAGTCGAGGACAGCTGGCCGAGCCGGTGGCAAGCCGGCCGTCAGAGCCAGCCGCCGTCTCGAGCGATGCGGATCGCATCGATGGACTCCCGCCATGGCTAGAAGCTCAGGATCGGCGGCTTCGGAGAAGAAGGCATACCTGACCCGGCTATGATCCGTCGACTCCGGACAGGTTCGGCGTTTCGGGCGCCGATGCGCAGGGCGCTCCCATGCAAGCAGACTGATCGTGCCGGACGAAGTGACTACGACCTGTCGGTCCACGGCATCCTGCCCACAATATTCGCGGCGATCAACGTACGGTCCGCGGGATCCCACACGAGCACTGTGTCGGCTCCCGCCAATGCGATAAGAGCCGCGGTCGAGGCTGGGCTGGGACTCATCATGTGCTTCTCGCCGTCCTCGGTTACGACCATAACCTGGAACACTCCATCCTCACCGTCGCCGCCCGCCACCCAGTTGGCGTTCATGATCGCGACACGTCGCGCTTGTTCACTTGCTCCTGGCATGGTGCCAATCTAAGAGGGTCGCGATTCCCCGGCGAACCCTGGAATGTGGTAACGGCCCCGAGGGCCGATGCAAGCCACCTTATGCCGTCGCCAGAAACCTTCAACCATGAGCTCGCTAAGTGGTCGGGCGCGGGAAATTTGACCTCGATTGCAAGCCAACAGGCGGGCTGCGGCAGGTATCACGCGTGCCTAAGCGGGTTTTCAACCATATGGACCGAAATCGCGCAGCTCCGCAAGCACGGTTAAGACGGCTTCGCGCCTTCGCGATCCGTTACATCAATCCGCTCAGTCGGCGCATCGCCGGCTGGATGCCGGGATTCGCCCTGATCACATACACAGGGGCGAAGGAGTGGCCGACCTATCACACGCCAATCAACGTGTTCCGGCGCGGAGATCAGTACATCTTCGCTTTGACCTACGGTTCGGAATCGCAATGGGTCAAAAACGTGGTCGCGGCGGGCGGATGCGCGATGCGACGCATGGGTCGGGACCGCAACCTCGTCAATCCTGAACTCATCATCGACCCGTCCGGGAAGCTTGTGCCCCAGCCGGTCAGCTGGTTTCTCAGGCACGCCGGAAGGGTCAACGAGTATGTGCGCATGCGCGATGCAGGGGAAGCGATCTAGAAACCGGGATGGACGCGCGGGTTTAGCCTTTGGCGCTCTGCGATCTTCATGAGCAGGCGCACCAGGCTCGCCCGCTCGCCGGCGGTAAGCCCCGTGCTCTGCTCTCGTTCGAACGTGTCGCTAATCGCGGAAATCCGGCGCATCGCGGCACGCCCCGCCCGAGTCAGGTGAAGAGCTCGCGCACGCCGGTCATGCGCGTTAGGTCGCCGTTCAATCAGTCCGTCGTTCTCCAGCGCATCGACCAGGCCGACGATGCGACTGCTCGGTAGACCGAGAGCGTCCGCGAGCTCGCGCTGGGAACGGCCCTCTTCCGTCGCGACGTTCCAGAGAAGCATGACCTTGCGCGACTCAAGCCCGTGGGCGCGTAGGCGCTCGTTCCAGCCGAGCGATGAGTTCGTGCCGACCTGCGAAAGGAGAAAGGCGAGTCCCCGCCCGCCCAGGATCTCGCGCCGGCGTCTAGCCGAATTCCGTGGCAGCGGGTATCACCTCGCGTGCCATTATCTCGATCGGCGTAATCCGCTCCATCCCGACGACCCAGCCGGAGACCGTTTGGATTCCCATCTCCGCCAGCCACCTGAGCCGGTCGAGCAACTCCCCCACCTTCGAGCCATCTTCGCCGACGTCGAACGCGAAGGGTGCCGTCTTTTCGATCGCGTCGTAATTCCGGCCTTCTTTCTCGCATAGGCGCCGGAGCGCCTCCAGCTGGCGCGGAATCTCCGGCGAAGGCCGGATATTGCAAGCGTCGCCGTAGCGTGCGACTAACGGCAACGTCCGCTTCTCGCCACTGCCCGCGATCAGGATCGGCGGGTGGGGGCGGCTGATGCTCTGAGGCAGGTTGAGCGCGCGCCCCATGCGCACGTGCTTGCCCTCGAACGATCTGTCGCTGCCCCGTTCACCCTCCCACATCTCGAGGCATACCTGGATGGTCTCTTCCATGACGCCCCATCGATCGCCAGCTGAGCGCGGGAATGGGACGCCCAGGCCGGCCGCTTCTTCGGCATAGTCGCCGGAGCCGATCCCAAGCATTGCTCGTCCTCCCGAAAGGACGTCGAGCGTCGTCACCATCTTCGCCAGCAAGCCGGCCGGCCTGTAGGACGCGGCGGTGGCCAGCGCGAGCAGGCGGACCCGCCTGGTGTGGGCGGCGATGTAACCGAGTGTGGTGTACGCCTCGACATGATTCTTCAGCGGGCCGCCGATTATCGGATGCATCCAGAGATGGTCGGCAACCGAGATCCAGTCGAAGCCGGCCGCCTCGGCCGCCTCAGCTATCTCCCCCAGCAGGCTGCCGAGACGCGCCGAACCGCCCTCCCAATTCGTGTCGACGATGTGCAGACCCAGCTTCATGGCTTCCTCACACGACGGGTTTGAAAACCATGTCCCAGACAGCGATGAGAAGGACGACCAGCACCGCCCCATAACCGACGAGCCAGCGGTCGAGAAGCCGGGGCAGGTTGCTTGTGCCGCCGGAATCCTGACGCGCTTCCCTGTCGATCTGGATTCCCACCCGGCTCAGGTAAACAGCGCCGAGAAGGAAGGCGAGCGCGAAGAGTCCAAGCCCGAGCCGCACCCACAACTGGGAGAAGCTGAATTCCGAATCGGCCAGGACAAGCCAAACTCCGGTCACCGGCAGGATGATCACCGCCGGCATCAGGACGCGAAGTCCGACGTATGGCAACGTCCGTGCAAACTCGCTCATGGCCGGAAACCACGTGCAGGAAATGCAGCCAGAGATCGAGGCTCATTGCATCCTCACAGCATCCGAGACGCGCACCTATCGATTACTGATTGTAACGATAGCCTGATTACGCCGAAGCCCTCAGAACGCTGGACATGATATATGGCAATGATTACAAGTTGTAAGAATATGGCGCAGTAGTCGGCGACGATTAGGCGTTCTAATTTAGATTTAGATGGTTCCGAGGACGAGCGAGCCACGCTTGAAGACTGCCATCGTGGTCCTCATCTGGATCGAAGCTTTGGCATTCGGTTTCGCGGCAGTCCTTCACACCGGGGTTCGCCTGCCTCTCGTGCCTGACTTCTTCCACGATCCGCGGATTGTTGGGGCTACCGTTGTCGAAGCGCTCTGCGCAGTGGCCCTGTGTGGCGCGGCGATCATGGTCGGTGCTTCGGCGCCAAGGGCTTGGGCAGCCGCAGTTTCAGCCCAGATCTTCTCGATCGTCGCAGACCTCTTCGGAATGCTCGTAATCGCGTTGGGCTTCGGACCAGACAGTCCGTTCAACTTCCTCTTCCACAGAGTCGGCATCTTGGTCTTGGTCCTGGCGCTGGCCGGCCTGCTGACTCCCCCTGCCCGCCACGCATTTGGCTCAAGGCGGGACACCGAGTTCGCATAGATGCGTCCAGCAGGACTGGCCCACGCATGCCTCGAGATGTCGCCAGTGATCACGATTGGTCTGCTTGTCGCGCCGGCGATGGGCCCTTTCGCCGGTGATCGCCCATCTCGTATCAGTAGGTTCGATGGGATCGATTGAGCTGAAACTCGCGGAGAGGCCCAGCCAACAAGTTGGGCGGTGGCTGTTGATCGCCGGCGCGGTCGGCTCGATTGCCTTTGTTCTGACCTGGACGATCGCCGGGCTGCTTCGTCCTGGTTACTCCGCGATTCAGCAGCCCATCAGCGATCTCGGCGTCGGGCCATATGGCTGGCTGATGAATACAGCGGCTTTCATCGAGGGCTTGCTGAAGGTTGGGTTTGCGGTCGGGTTTGCAGTCGTGACCCGGCCCTTGATCCGCCGTTCATGGTGGACTGCGGCGCTGGTGTTTCTGCTCCTGTCCGGTCTGGCCATGCTGGTCACGGCCACCTTCACGGACGCTCCTTCAACCGTAGCTTTGCACTCGGCGGCCGCTCAGATCGCACTCCTGAGCCGACTGCTGGCCCTTGCCATCGTTGCCATCGCGTTCCTGGAAGTCGGCGCTCTTCGAGGGTGGGGCGTGTTCTCGCTCGTCTGGTTAGGGCTCGCCGTTGCGCTCGCAGCGTTCCAGATCCTCGCCTTCAAACCCGGCAGCCCACTTGAACCCGCGCATATCGGCGGCCTGGCGGAGCGCTTCATCGCGGCCGAACTCGAGGCGTGGTACGTCGTCATCGGGCTCGCGACTGCGTACCGGGCGCGCGGTGGTCCGGAATCCATGCGGAGGGGCTAGATGCGACAACGGCCGGAGGCAGGGTTGTGATGAGCAGCGTTCCGGGTGATCCGGTGTGGACGAAGCTAGATGAGGAGAAGACGGTTCTGCTTACGACGTATAAGCGCGATGGAAGCGGCGTTGACACACCGATCCACATCGCGGTCGACGGCGAAACCGCGTTCATTCGGACCTATGCAACGGCTTGGAAATGGAAGCGTTTGCAGCGGAACCCCCACGTGACCGTCTCATTGGCAAACACTGGCAGGATGCCAGCTTTCTTGGCATTGCTCGCGCCGAACAGGTCGCGTCGGATCGGCCAGGCAGTGCGAGCCCGGGTGGTGGTGCTCGAGGAGATGAGTCGGCCCGAGCTTCGCGCGCGCTGTCGAGAAAGTATCCATTCCTTCAGGGCTTTCTGATTCCGTGGCTGCACCGGACCGTATACCGGACCGCGACCAAGAACATGAGGCTTGTTCCCGAGTAGCCGTCACATGAGTCGCGGATCCAAGGTCGACGCAAGACAGGGAGATATATGAAATGAGCAATCGAATTGATGGCACCGCAGGCGAAGCAAAGGGTCGTGGAGGTTTTCCGGGCTGGATGCCGGTATTCAACGCAGTCACCAAGCCCATTTTGGCTGCTGGCGTTCCGCTCGGACCCAATGGGCTGATCACCGTTCGAGGACGGAAGAGTGGCCGGCCGCGCACTACTCCCGTGGCGGTCATCGAGGCGTCCGGCAGGCGTTGGATCTGGTCGCCATTTGGCGAGGAACAGTGGGTCCGCAACCTGCGCGCGGCCGGGCGGGCGAGCATCACCAAGCGCCGCCGGCAAGAGGAGGTAAGCGCGACAGAACTGGACCCAATACAGCGAGTCGGGTTCTTTCGAGACGTGCTTGGTCCTCTCGCACGAGGCATACCGTTCGGGGTCCGTTTCATTCGGATGGCCGATAAGTTCGATCTCGACCACCCAATCGAAGAAGAGGCTCAGGGTCGGGTTGTCTTCGAACTGCACCGCATTCGTATTGCTGCGCCGACGTCCTCCAGGACCTCAGGCAGCGCGCCACATGAACTCGATGAACCCTGATCGTCTCTCGCGCGACCGACCTGATAGCCGGGAGCGGGTCGCCGGGCGGCTGCTCGGCCTGGTCAACCCAGTGACACGACGGCTGATTTTGGCGGGGATGCCCAAGGGAGCCCCAAACATCCTCCTGACAGTGCGCGGCCGGCGATCTGGCAAGCTTCGCACGGTACCGGTCGGCACGCTGGAGCTCGACGGCCGCCGATTCGTCCAAGCGTCTTACGGCCGAGAGGGCTGGGCGGTGAACCTTCGCGCAACTGGCGAGGCCGTAATTACCGAGGGCGAGCGTCGCGAACCTGTGCAGGCCGTTCAACTACCGCCCGACCAAGCCGCTCGCATTCCAGTCCGCCCGAGCGCTGTTCGAGCAGATCGCGGAGAGTGATCAAGGCAAAGCGCGAGTCCCGCCAATTCCGGGATGTAGGCGGTGACCGGGTCATCGATGCTGCGGACTGTGCGGGACCTAGCGGAGCGGACGGAAGAACTCCCGAATTTCGGTCGCCAGCAACTCAGGCTCCTCAGCCGCCGGAAAGTGTCCGCCGCGCGGCATCTCTGTCCAGCGGACGATGTTGTACGACTGCTCAGCCCACTCACGTGGGCCGGTGATTGGGTTCTCCTTCGGAAAGAGCGCAACCCCAACAGGAACTTCGGTGCGGTCGCCTCTCCATGAGCCGGAATCGTGCTGACTTTCGTAATAGAAGAGAAAGGAAGTGTTGATTGTGCCGGTGACCCAATAGATTGTGATGTTGGTTAGCAGGTCATCCCTGGTGAAACGCTTCTCAACATCGCCGTCGCAGTCGCTCCAGGCTCTGAACTTGTCGACTATCCAGGCAGCCAATCCGGCAGGAGAATCAGTAAGTCCGTAGGCCAGGGTCTGCGGGTACGTCCCTTGCTGATGCGAATAGGCACCTTCGGCCCGACTCCAACGCTCCTGCCTGGACAGGAACGCCTGTCCTTCCTCGGTCAGCGGCCGATCCCGGGGCGGAAAAGCAAGGATGCCGGTGAGGTGAATGCCCGCGAGCAGGTCTGGATGGTCAGCCGCCAGACCGAGGGTGACGGCGGCGCCGATGTCCTGGCCTTGGGCACCAAACCGCGAGTAGCCCAAACACTCAGTCATCAGTCTCGCCCACATCCGGGCCATGCTGCCCGGCGTGCACCGGCCGGCTCCGGTCGGTCGTCCCGAGAACGCGTAGCCGGGGAGCGAAGGGATGACGACGTCGAAGCTATCGCTTGCACGGCCGCCGTGTGCACCGGGATCCGTTAGCAGCGGGACAAGACTCAAGAGCTCGACATACGAGCTCGGCCAGCCGTGGGTGAGGACAAGCGGCAACGGTTTAGGGCCGCGGCCTCGCTCGTGCACGAAATGGATGGTCTGGCCGTCAATATCTGCCGTGAACTGGGCGAATGAGTTCAGCCATTGCTCTCGGGCCCGCCAGTCGAACTCGGTGGCCCAATATTCGACCAGGCCACGCAGGTAGTCGAGCTCTACGCCATACGCCCACCCTGAGGCCGGCATAGGGCTCGGCCATCTGGTGCGAGCCAATCGCGACTGCAGGTTATCGAGAACCTCGTCCGAAACGTCAACGGCGAATGGCCTTACTCTGCTGACCACGAGGATCTACCTCCCCATTCGGCTTTAGCGAGCGGTCGCCCGCCCATAGGCCGAAACCGCGATCGGAGCGAACACTAGCGCGATCCCAAGCGACCAGGCCATGGACGCCCAAGCGACCTCGCCGGCGGGTTGGCCCAGTACAAGCGCACGTACGGCGTCGACTACTTGCGTCATGGGCTGGTTGGCGACAAAGATCCGCAGCATGCTGGGCATGGTCTGGGTCGGAACAAAGGCGCTGCTCAGGAAGGTCAGCGGAAAGACCAGGGTCATGGTCACGTTCTGGACCGCCTCGATATTGCGGACGAGGAGCCCGACGGCCACCCCGATCCAGGAAATGGCGAATCCGAATAGCAGCAGCAGACCCAGGGCGACAGCCCAGGCCACCGGTCCACCCATTGGCCGAAAGCCCACAATCAAGCCGACAGCCAGGACCATCACCAGGGTGAAGATGTTGCGGAGCATGGTGGCGACCACCCGGCCGCTGAGTACCGCCGAGCGCGCGATCGGGAGTGACCGGAAGCGATCGATCAGGCCGGAGTTGAGGTCTTGGGCCATCCCGGTCCCGGCCGCGAGCGAAGTCATGGCAACCGCCTGGACGAAGATGCCTGCCATCAGGTAATTGGCGTATCCGACCTGGCCAACGTTGATGGCGCCGCCGAAGACATAGCGGAACAGGAGTACGAAGATAATCGGGGTACTGGTCGAAGTCGCCAGTTCCTCCGGGCTTCGGAAGATGCGCACCAGGATTCGCTTCGCGATGACGATTGAGTCTGTCAACAGCCAGATCCAGTTGCGCCGTTGCGCCAAAGCTGAATTTGCCGACAGATGCAAGGTGATTGAGCTCATCACGCAACCTCCCTGTTGGTATCAGCGGTTGTAGCCTGACCGGTCAGGGTCAGGAAAACGTCGTCGAGGGCGGGCCGGCGCAGAGAGAGGTTGGTCAGGCGTGTGCCGATGCCATCCAGTGCCCGGACGATCGCGGGCAGCATAGCTCCGCCCCCCGTAAGCGGCATGGTGAGCCGATAGTTCTCCTTGTCCGCCTGAACCGGACCATTGCCAAACGGCTGGAGGACGGTAGCCGCGGCATCAAGGTCGGAGCCGCGCTCGACGCTCATCTCGACGCGATCGCCACCGACCCTGGCCTTGAGTTCCTCGGCGCCTCCGGACGCGATGACCTGGCCACCGTCAATTACGACGATCATGTCGGCAAGCTGGTCCGCCTCTTCGAGGTACTGAGTTGTCAGCAAAACGGTCGTTCCGTCAGCGACCAGCTCCTTGATGACTTCCCACATCTCCAATCGGCTTCGAGGATCCAGACCAGTCGTCGGCTCGTCAAGAAAAAGGACGCGCGGAGTGCCCACCAGGCTGGCGGCAACATCTAAGCGCCGCCTCATGCCGCCCGAGTAGGTGCCAGCCATACGGGAGGCTGCCGTGGTGAGATCGAAACGCTCGAGCAGGTCGCTCGCGCGTCGTCGCGCGTGGTCTCGACGCAGATGCGAGAGCCGGGCGATTAGCTCCAGGTTCTCGCGACCGGTTAGGAGTTCGTCGACCGCCGCATACTGACCCGTGAGCCCGATCCGGGCCCGGACTTCCTGAGGTTGCGCCATGACATCGAAACCGGCAACCTCCGCGCGCCCGCCGTCTGGCGAGAGCAGGGTGGCCAAGATTCGAACCGCTGTTGTCTTGCCGGCGCCATTGGGGCCGAGAACGCCCAGGATTGTGCCTTCATCAACGATTAGGTCAAGCCCGCGGAGAGCCCGCGTCTGGCCGAATCTCTTCTCCAGCCCATCGGCCCGGATGGCTGGGTTTCCATCCGCCATGTTCTCCTCCTTGCCACCTTTGGCTAGACTGCGAGGTCATGGACCATCCGATATGCTATGATCCGCTCAAACATAATGAGAATACTCAGTAATCTGCCCGATGTCAAGCTCGCCTGAGGGAATCCCCTCTGCCCCTCAACTGGTTGAGACGTTGCTCACGCTCACCCACGCGATCCGCCGGCGGCACAATGCCCGCCTCGCCAACTACGACGTGTCGGTGCCTCGGGCCGGCCTCCTTCGGGCGATGCTCGAGCTGGGTCAGCCGCAGATGAACGTGCTGGCAGCCTACTTGGGCCTGACTGCTCGAACCATCACCACCGCGGTGGACGTTCTCGAGGGTGAGGGCTTGCTTGAGCGCCGACCCAAGCCGAACGACCGCCGAGTAACCCTCGTGGCGCTCAACGCCACATCGAGGAGTGGCAGGCGTTTCAGCGCCAGCTCGCCGAGGAGGTGATGGCGCCCCTTACCCCTGACGAGCGCCGCCAATTGAAGATGCTGCTCGAACGTATCCGATCTGACGGCCTGGGGCCGAGCAGCCCGAGTGCAACGAAGTCGCTAAACACCGATCCAGTCGCCACCGCAGACTGAGCTGGATTTCCGACCGGGTGCCTCACGGTCCTGGCCTGTGCGCCGGCAGCACACCGGCGTGGACCGCGCCTTTGATTTTCACACCCAGTTGCCTCACGGTCCTGGCCCGTGCGTCATCAGGCGTGCCGAATTGAGTTTCGAACCGGAAGCCTCACGGTCCTGCCCGTTGCGTCCGGAGCGTAGAGCCTTTGCTAAGCCAGTTCAGAACCCGACTGCCGACGTAGCTGCGCCTGTGGGGCATACTTATTCGTCCTAGGCTGGCTACGCGTTTGAAGTTCAGCGCTCGATAGGATTGCGCCACCTCGAACTGCGATCCGCAACCTGCTTCGGCGGGAGAAGTTGGGTCCAGCACCGAAGCGAGCGGGGCTGACATGGAAGGCGTTTCTAAGGGCTCAGGCCTCGGCCGGCCATCGTGGTCAGCGACTTCTTCAGCGTGAATACCGTGTTCCTGCGGCGGCTCTACGTTGTGGGGCACACAAATTCGTCAAGGCGACCAGTGGTCATGTCGGCGGCGGGAGTGCTGAATGTTCGCACTAGGTCGACGTCCGACAGCACTGCAGAGCCGTCGGGCATGGGACGAATCTGATTTACGCAGCGACCGGCATTGGCGCACGCGAATATTCGCGTAGCAGCCCGCCGAGTCTCTCCTCGCAGATCACCGGGCCTGACATCCCAACCGGGTCCGAGCGCGCGATCGGAGTCCGCAACTCGAGCCCACGATGTGGTCGAGCCTTGTTGTAGTGCTCAAACCAGACAGTCAGGACGCGCTCGAGGTGGCGTCGCTTGAGGATTAGACCAATCAAGACATTCGCGCCTGGTCGAGCCAATTTGTCGCTCCATGTGTGAGTTCGCCCTGGGCGCGGCGATCGGAGTCCTGATCACGGCGACGCCGGCGGCCTCGAAGACGCGGTCGGAGCCACCGCCGTACTTGTGATCATGATCGTGGATCAGCAACCGTGCCTGCCCACCCAGCTCGTCCACCTCCCAGCTGACATTCCGCGCTTGCTGGCTCACCCAGGCAGCGTTCGGGCTGTCGGTCACGGCGAACCAGATCACCCGCCTCGTCGCCAGCTCCATATATAGAAGGACGTAGAGCCGCCTCAGAAACACCGTGTCAACGCTGAAGAAATCGGTGAGCACGATCGCCGAAGCCTGGGCGCGAAGGAATGCCTTCCACGTCTGTCGCGATCTCAGCGGGGCTGGCCCAACCCGGTTCCGCCGTAGCAAGTTGCGAATCGTGGTCGCCGAGACCGCATGACCAAGCCTTGAGCAATTCGTCGCGGATGCGAACGCAACCCCACCTTGGGTTGTCCTTCGCCATCTGCAGAATCAGGTTCTGGATCTCGGGATCGAGTCCCGGGCGACCCGGGCCACGCCGCCGACCAAAGGTTGCCCACTTTCTCGTCACCAACTCGCGGTGCCAGCCCAGAACCGTCTCCGGTTGGACAAGCATCCCGACCAGAACCGCACGGTTTACCCGCTGGCTCAGCGCTGCCATGATCGTCCGATCCGCCATATTCAACTGCGGCCTCTTGACCTGACGGCGTACGACTCGAAGCTGGTGCTGCAGCAGAAGGAGCTCTGCTTCACGGTCGTGGGCTCGCAGCCTTACATCAACCAGATCGAGGAGCAGCCGAAGCCAGGAGTACACGAGAGCAAGGAGCATCGGCGGTCGAAATCCTAAGGGTCAGGCGACGCTACTCCGAGTAGCCTGCCCGCCGATGAATATGTGACCCCCACAGGCCGGGCGCGGTTGTAGTGATCGGCATACTCGGTCAGCGCTCGCTCAAGGTGCCGCCGGCCGAGGATGATCAGCCAGTCGAGACACTCAGGGGGACGCTCCCCACCCAGCGTTCGGCATAACAGTTCGCGACAGGCACCTGGATCGGCGTGCGAATGACTCTCACACCATCGGCGGCGAGGATGTGCTCGATCGCGAACGGGAACTTCTTGTCGTGGTCGCGGATCAGAAACCTGACCGAGATCTCAAGGTCCTCCAGCCGCCAGGTCAGGTTGCGGATCTGCTGGCTGACCCAGGCTTGGTTGGGACTGTCGGTTATGCCAAAGCTCAGGATCCGCCGCCGACCCAGCTCCATAAAGAAAAGGACGTGAAGGCGTCTCA
>WNGQ01014005.1_pt1 | contig 12674 bp, 20 predicted proteins | sample 5407661 | NCBI WGS metagenome assembly WNGQ01 (sample SAMN13153382, study PRJNA577476) | soil metagenome | isolation source: 60 cm soil or saprolite under Garry oak tree replicate 2 | place: USA:California | collected 2016-06-15
CGCGGCGCTTGGGGGGCTCAAGGGCCCGATCATGAAGGTGGCGCAGCTCATGGCCACCATCCCGGACGCGCTGCCGCCGGAATACGCCGCCGAGCTGACCAAGCTGCAAAGCCAGGCGCCGCCCATGGGCTGGGCCTTCGTCAAGCGGCGCATGACGGCCGAGCTCGGGCCGGATTGGCAGCGCAAGCTTGCGAGCTTCGAGCATCATCCGGCGGCGGCGGCCTCGCTCGGACAGGTGCATCGCGCCCGCGCCCATTCCGGCGCCGAGCTGGCCTGCAAGTTGCAATATCCCGACATGCAGTCCGCGGTCGAAGCCGATTTGCAGCAGCTGCAATGGATCTTCGCCATCCACCGGCGCATGGACCCGGCGATCGACACCACCGAGATCGCCAAGGAGATCGGCGCGCGCATTCGCGAGGAGCTCGATTACCGGCGCGAGGCCAAGCACGTGATGCTCTACCGCGCCATGCTCGACGGCATCGACCTGATCCGGGTGCCGCGGCCCTGGCCGGAGCTCTCGACCGGCCGGTTGCTCACGCTCGATTGGCTCGAAGGGCGCCGGCTGCTCGCGCACAAGGACGATGCGCTCGAAGCGCGCAACCGGCTCGCCACCGCGATGTTCACGGCCTGGTGGTTCCCGTTCAGCCGTTACGGCGTCATCCATGGGGATCCGCATCTCGGCAATTACAGCGTGTTTGACGAGGACGCGGGCGGCGGACGCACGCCGGCCGGGATCAATCTTCTCGACTACGGCTGCATCCGGGTGTTCCCGCCGAGATTCGTCGGCGGGGTGGTCGATCTCTACAACGGCCTGCGCACCGGCGACCATGCGCTCGTGGTGCACGCCTACGAGACCTGGGGGTTCCGCCGGCTCTCGCGGGAGCTGATCGACGTTCTCAACATCTGGGCCCGCTTCATCTATGGGCCGTTGCTCGATGACCGGGTGCGCAGCCTGGCCGACGGGGTGAAGCCGTCGGACTACGGCCGGCGCCAGGCCTTCGAGGTGCACCGGGCCTTGAAGGCAAAAGGCCCCGTGCGGGTGCCGCGCGAGTTCGTCTTCATGGACCGTGCCGCGATCGGCCTCGGCGGCGTGTTCCTGCACCTGCGCGCCGAGCTCAATTTCTACCGGCTGTTCAACGAGGCGATCGAGCATTTCTCGATCACGCGCGTGACCGAGCGGCAGAGCGCGGCGCTTGCCGCCGCCGGGCTTGACGAGGCTGCATCGCCGTAAACTTGCACTTTGCATCATGTGCGGGCGGGCACCGACCGCAACCGACACTCACTGACCGTTGTGAGATGTCGGTCACAGTTGGCCATACCGCTTCAGCACAATTCGACAGGGATCGCCAACGCGAAAGCTGTGGGCAGCCAGGGTGGCGCCGCATTGGAGGAGATTGCTCCAGGTCATGCCACCGGTACTGTCGCAAAACCTGGCGGCAGCAGGGCGACACGGAGCTAGATCCTTCATGTCGAGCGCAACAGCTGTTGTGGTAGCCGATAAGCCTAGCAAAAGAACCATTACAAACGTCGCTTTCATTTGATTGTTCCTTACGTTCCTATCGGGATCCCGTCCACCAAAATTTCGTCTCCGGCAGAGCGGGTCAAAACGGAAACAAATCAACCGTGCTGGACACGCCGATCTTCACGTCAGTCCTGATCCGCTTCCGATTCTGGATCAAGCAGCCTCGACCAATTCAGCCAACCTCTTGCGCGCGTAGAACATGCGCGTCTTCACGGTCGCCTCCGGGATGCCAACGATCAATGCGACCTCGCTTATCGATTTCTCATGGTAGTAGACCAGGTCGATGATCTGACCTTGGGCTGGGGACAAGGTGGCCACGCACTTGCGAAGAACGTTGCCTAAATTCTTCTTCTGCAGCGAGATCTCAGGATCATCTGCCGTATCCGCTACGGTGTGGGCCATTTCGTTGTCCGACGTCACCTCAGTGCGGCGGCGCAGAGCGGTGAGCGCCTTATATCGGCCGATAGCCAGAAGCCAGGTTGAAACCGTGGCGCGCGCTTCGAATTGCGCAGCTTGTCGCCAAACCTCTAGGAACACGTCGCTCAGCAGCTCCTCCGCCAACCGTTCATCCCGCACAAAGCGGACCAAGAACCGATACAAGCGAACTTGGTGCCGAGCGGAAAGCGCGCGCAAGGCGAGTTGGTCGCCTCCTGCTATCCGCGTGACCAACGATTCGTCCGAGGAAGTTATGTTTGCCGCCTGCCAACCCGATGCGCCAGCGCCTGTTTGGGCAAACATCATCCCACCCCCTGAATTACGTCCGTGTGAGAAATGCGCCAAGTGGACAAAGGTTCCAGTAGAACGGCTTCGTTTCGATATAATTCCAAATAATGAAGTTCCATCACTACTCCAGCCGCTTCAATCGAGGATGTCGGTCAAGGTAGAGGTGCTACTCGACTCAGACGAGAGCGCTTGAACGCTTTGCCGACGCCGGCTGCAATTCGGCTCGGTGGTCTTGAATGTTCTGAGCGAGCGTCGCGAGCTCCTTGGCCTGGTCAGTCAGCGCTTCGAGCTGCTTACGAGCATGTTTGGTCGATAGTTCTACGGTGGGGGTGGCTTCGGTTGAGGAGGACTCGAACGCAATGAAAAACCCCAGCCGGTGTCGGGGGGGACAGGGGGCTGGGGCTTCCATCGTCGGGACGGCTACGCAACAAACACTCACGCTACGCGCCGTCCCGGCTACGCTCTGTTTCGGCGATGACTTAAGCCGCTGCCGCGAAACGGATGTTTGGTGAGCCGACTACGCCGCTCTTTTGCAAATTTGGCATCGCAATTCCTTCAGATTCTGGGAAAACTAGGTCGACTTTGAAATAAATCGGGATATTGAAAAATTCCATTTTGCGCTGAAGGTTCGCGCGCGGATCGAAAGGCATTTTATTTATGCCCTAATCTTCCAGATTGGAACTTAAACCGCTCAGTTCTTGCCAAGTACTCTCAACAGAAATGATGGAGATTTTCGATGAAAAATACTTTGTTGATCACCGCGTCGGTCGCGGCATTGGTGGCCGGAATTGGCCTGGCATCTGCGCAGGGGCTACACGAGCGCCGGGACGCGCCCGCCGCGGCCACGTCGGAGCAAAAGGCGCCTGAGGGTCAGAGCGGCCGCGAGAAGTCCACGGCACCCCAGAAGACCGAGGGGATGAAGCCAGCCTCGACCGCGCAGGCGCCGGAGAAGGCAAAGCCGGCCCCGACCGCACAGGCGCCCGCGAAAACGACCGATCATCGGACCGTCGGACAGTCGCCGAGCCAAAGTGTCGCGCCGGACGCGGCAGCGCGGAAAGGTTCAGCCCAGAAGGTGCAAGAGCCCTTCGCCTCCGCGCCGATGTCGGCTGAACAGAACGTAAAATTCCGGGAGACTCTGAAGGGCGAGAAGGCCGAGCGCCTCACCAATGTGCGGTTCTCGATCTCGATCGGCGAGGAGGTTCCAAGATCGGTTCATTTCTACCGGTTGCCGGCTCGGATCGTGGAATATGCGCCGCAATATCGCGACTTTGACTACATCCTGGTCGGCGATGATATTCTGATCGTGGATCCCCGCACGCACAGAATTGTCGCGGTGATTTCCGTCTGAACCGATCATGCTCCGGCTTGATATGAGGGCGGCACAGCGTGCCGCCCTTAATTGACAAGAATCATCATCGATGAAAATAAGGAGCGTTCCTGGACCTCATACGGAAGAGGCAGCCTTGGCGAGCAAGAAATCGGGAGGCGTTTTGAGGAGGAAAGCCGGGGCTTCGTTTGATCCCAGGAAATTTCTCGTCAAGGTGGGTAATGGAAAGACGATATCCGAATACCGGAAGGATCAGGTCGTTTTTTCACAGGGTGACCCCGCGGACGCGGTTTTTTACATCCAGAAGGGCAAGATCAAGCTCACCGTCATTTCCGAGCAGGGGAAGGAAGCGGTCGTCGGCATCCTCGGGCCCGGTCAGTTCTTTGGCGAAGGATGCCTCAATGGCCATTCGGTGCGGGTGACGACCGGCTCGGCGATCGTCGAATGCCGGATTACGTGCATCGCCAAGGCGGCCATGATTGCCACCATGCATGACGAGCCGGAATTTTCCGAACTGTTCATGGCGTATCTTTTGACCCGGAACAGCCGGATCGAAGAGGACCTGATCGACCAATTGTTCAATTCAAGCGAAAAGCGCCTCGCTCGCCTTCTGCTGCTCCTTGCAAATTTCGTCAAGGACGGCAGGCCAGAGCCGATTGTCGGCCAGTTCAGTCAGGAAACCCTCGCGGAGATGATCGGCACGACCCGATCGCGAGTGAGCTTCTTCATGAACAAATTCCGCAAATTGGGCTATATCGAATACAATGGAAAGCTTGAAATCCATAACTCCTTATTGAACGTGGTCTTGTACGACAAGCCCGAGATCAAGACCAAGGAAACGCGAGACGTGCAGTAGCTTTCAGTCGCGAGCCAACGATCAGATCGTGGATGGGTTCCAAATGCATATTAGCAATTTCGCGCCTATCGGCGCCGACACGTGCGTCTTAGTTGACCTTTGCAGCTGCCTGTTCAAGCCACCTGGGCGGTTGGAACAGCCTTCGCCGGGAAAGTGGCGTGAGTGATCGATACGGTCGTGCCCTCGGGCCCGGCCACGGTTGCAAATTGGGCGTCGAGCTGATGCGACAGGGCTTTGACGATGCCGGTGCCGAGTCCTGATTTTCCTTGAGCAAAGTCGCCGTGCGGCTTACCGATCCCATTGTCGGAGACCGAAAGCTTCCAATTCGTTCCGGCCATATCATACGCGACAGTAATCTGGCCTTCGACCTTCTCGTGGGGAAACGCATGCTTGAGGGCGTTCATGACCAGCTCGGTCACGATCAAGCCGAAACTCTCGGCCTGACGGGACGTGCCACGGCCTCCTTCGCCAACCACTTTCAGCGAGATTGGCCGACTGTCGCCAATCATCGAGATCGCAAGGGTCTCGCATAATCTCGCGAGATAAGGCCCAATTTCGATTGACCCGTTGGCCCCGGAGGCGTGCAGCTGCTTCTGCACGGCGGCAATCGACATGACGCGCTTGTGCGCGTCTTGCAGATGAATACGCGTCTCTTCCGACTGCACCGTCCTCGCCTTCATCAGAAGGATGCTTGCGATGATCTGCAGGCTGTTCGAAACTCGGTGCTGCAGTTCCTCGAGCAACACTTCCTTCTGCCGCAACAACTCGTCCTTTTCTCGCTCCAAATTGCGCCGGTCGGTGATATCCTCCATGCCGAGCAGAATGGTCGTGTTGGTGCTCCCTTCGTAGAATACCTGGCGGGCGTTTAAGCACATCGTGCGTCGTCCGAGGTTGGGAAACTCGTGCTCGACCTCGTAACCCTCCATCACGCCCTTCTCGGGGATAATTTTCTCAAGCAGCAATCGCAGCTTTGGAATATCCCATTGTCCGTCGCCTAACGTATAAAGAAGCCTGCCTTGGGTGTCCTTGGGGTTAACCTTGAATCCCGAATAGAAAGAACGGCTCGCGGTGATCACGCGCAGCTCTTTGTCGAGCACGAGCACGGGCTCGCGGACAGTGTCGACGATGCCCTGGGCGAGTGCCCACGCATCCGAGATGGCGGTGAATTGTTCCCTTAACACTTTTTGTTGCATAAGATCTCCGCATTTCCACCGGAACGTCTCCGGCCGGGCGCCGGGTTCTCGGGGTTCTTGAATTGCGAGATAGACAGGAGAACGCTTTACACATAAGAGTTCGTACATGAGAGTATGGCATAGACGGGTGATGAGTCTGTATAAAATTGAACACTGTTCTCCGTCGCCTATGCCGGCCAGCGGAGGAAAGCCCTTGAGTGGCGTAAAGCGTGGCGAGCCAGCTCGAGAGAGACGGCTCCAGCTGATGCCCGGTCCGGCAGGATGGGGCGCCTGCCTGACGGTCATGTTCCCGACGGTCAGACATGGAACCATTGCGGCCGGTGTTTGTTGCCGTCAGTGACCGATTCCCCCTCCCAAACAGTAGTTCTGGTCGTTGAAGACGATGTGTTCGAGCGAATGGGGGCATCCGGCATGTTCCTGGATGCCGGATACCGGGTGCTCGAAGCCGGAAATGCCGACGAGGCCCTCCAATTCTTCGAAACGGACGCGGGGATTAGCCTGCTTTTCACCGACATCAGCATGCCCGGCTTGATGAGCGGGGCAGACTTGGCCCGCCATGTCGCCGCGCGATGGCCCGGAGTCGGCATTATCTTGACATCTGGCCGGCCGCGACCTGACAAGCTTCCGCCGAGCATGCGCTTTCATGAAAAGCCCTATGCGCCGGCAGCCGTCCTACGGCAGGCAGGGGAAATGATGCTTCTGCTCGGGTGATCCGGTATTCCAAGCCATCCGGTGGCCCATTACCCCAGCCGAACCGGACATCGCGCGCCCCTCCCGACCGATGGGCAACTACTGCAATTCTATCCGAGAGCTGCCAATAGGATGCGCCAAAGCTTCTTTTTTGGATGGCAGCGCATTTCGTGAGAAGCGATGGAAGCGATTCATCCAAGGTTATCGTCCTTATGCTTCTGTAGAAACCGGGCGACTTGGCCTCTTAACGTGGCTGTTTGCAACAGGCCTCCCCTGGAACCGGCGTCATCAAAGAGTTGCTGAATTTTGGTTGGGATCTCAATCGACTGCGGGTCGGCCGTCCCGAGGCGTCCAAGAGCATTCTTCTCTTGGCGCGAGCGAGGGAGATCGCCATACCAATCGTCATCTGCGCCCGGACTGTTTGTCTTTCCGATATTGTCAGCCAACCATTCATCGTTTTCGGCCAGCGTGATGAAGCTTTGTTCCAAATTCCGAAATTCGCGAGCTTCGGAAGGCAACCTGGCCGTTTTCAGCAATTCCGTATATTCCGCCGCTTTGGCACGATATTGCTTGGCCGTGGGCATGAGATAAGCCCTTTTCCGCGCGGCGTGAACTCTGGTGATGCCTTTTTCACCGGCGCTTTGGTTCTGATTATAAGCCGCTGATGACTGGATATAGGTATGAGCAGTTCAAATAGCGAGCGCGGACGCCTGCGTTTGAGCCCGCTTATCCTCCTTCAAGGTGAACAAACGCTCTGGATGCTACGGTTATGCTCATGACGCTCGCCGGCTTCAAGGTCTGGACTAATGGGGTAAAGTCATCTTGACCTAGACCGGGTTTATAGCGATTCGTCGAAAGAGCGCGGGAAGGTCCAGGTTGGATCATGAGCGCCGGAATCCGACTCTGGCCCCTGATTGGGAGAGACAACGTTCGTGACACGACCGACGCCTAATTCCACGAACGCCCACGCAACGTATGCGACTGGGCACCTCGGCCGAATGAGCGTCGCGTGAAGCGTACCGCCATTGCAGCGATCAAGCGGGCGCGGAGCACTGGGCAATGAGCAATGAATTCGATCAACGTTTGGCGGCGGTGCGCGACCGAGTGATGGCTGAAAAGCAGCGCGCGTTGGACCAGGAAACCGCTGACCGCGGGGTGGCCGAACAGAAGGCCAGCTTGGAGCGCAGCGCTGTTGACGAGTGGGAAGAAAGAATTCTTCCACTGGTCAACCAGGTCGTCGACGCCGCCAACAAGCAACTAGCAGGGTCGGGCACCCGTCTTTTAGTCGCAACCGAGTTTGTACGTGTAACCAGGGGAGGTCCGGCCGGCTTACCTGCCGGTTACCCGTTTGCAGAGATTTTCGGCTCCCCCGAAGGAACGCACGGCGCTACCCGCCGCACTGTCAACACGCCACACGTCCGGGTCGGCGTGGAAAGCGGTGGCGAGATAAAAATCGCTGTCGAGCATCCGCATGTCGCGTTACCGGGCACAAGAATGCTCCCGGCCGCCGTACAGCCGCAGCAAATTGAGGAAGCCGTCGCCAATTTTGTTGAGGCAATCCTCTGACGCACCATGAACGATCAGCAAGAACGTCTTGGTCGGGCACAACCGCGGGAACCGAATATTGAAGCCCGCCGACGACGTGCCTCCGCATGGGTCAAATTGAGGAAGTCTCACAGCGAGTCTCTTTCGGCCGTTTCGCCTTTAACAGCGGAAACGTTTGCAGGCTGCCGTCACAGCCGGTGTGGGTCAGGCGCGGCGGTGCCGGCCGCGTTCGCCGACCGTCCGCTTTCCCTCCATTGCCGGCGTCTTGCTGCACTGCCGCTAACTGGTGCTTTGGGGCCGGGAAGGGACATCGCGGGCTCCGTCGCGCGCGCATCATATTAAACCCTCATTCCCAGTGGAAATCTTGGCTGTTTCCGACGCAACGGGCCGGGAACCACTTAGGTTTCTCAGACGGCGGGGACTCGCCGACGGTCTCGGCGCCTAATTTCTCGACCCGCTATTGCGCTTTGCATCCGACAGCCCACATAAATAGCTATAGGCAAGCTATGGCTTGTCCGAGAGCTGCTCAAAAAACGGCGACGTACCGAAGTCTCCGTTCCGCACAGTGGCAGCGGTGGTGCCGTCGGCCGGTACAATAACATTCTGAAATAGACTCAGGTTCGTGTATGCGGATGCGATCAGAATCGCATCTTGCAGGTGCGCGCGCTGCTTGCGGCGTGCGTCCTAGGAGGGTCTGTCGGCGGACGAACGAATTGGTGCTGTATTAAGGGACGGTCGATCGCCGACTGAAACAATTCTTTGCCGACATTCGGCCGGCGCTGAGGGCGGCGGTGCGGAGTGGCGACCAAAACCGCCCATCAAAGGATTGAGTGTCATGACCGAAGCAACCACTGCGACCCCCAAAAGCAGAACTGCAAAGCCCACAGCCGATCCGTTTGGCTTCGCGAACTACAAGACGCCGAGCTTCGAGCTGCCGAAGATGGAGGTTCCGGAGGCATTCAGTGAGTTTGCCGAGAAAGGCGTCGCACAAGCCAAGGACATCTATGAGAAGGCGAAGGCGGTTACCGAGGAAACAACTGACGTTCTCAAAAATATCTATGCGACGGCAGCAAAGGGCACCACGAACTACAACCTCAAGATTGTTGAGATTGCACGCAGCAATACCAACGCCGCCTTTGACTACGCGAATGCGCTGTTGGGCGTGAAGTCGCCGTCGGAGTTCGTCGAGCTGTCGGCTGCGCATGCGCGCAAGCAGCTCGAGACGCTGACCGACCAGACGAAGGAACTCACAGCGCTCGCCCAGCAACTGACGACTGAGATCAGCGAGCCGCTCAAGACTGGCGTCACCAAGGCGTTCAACAAGGCGGTCTGATCCCAAGCGGAAGGGGTAGCAGCTTAGCGGTTTCGATCAGGCAGGTGGAATTTCGAACCCGCCGGGGGAGGAGCTATCTCGATTGGTTGTGGTGCTGTTGGCCATGCATCCTAATTCGCGGGAGGAGGCCGCGAGATGTGGATATCCTTTTTCGCAATCGTAATAGCCACGGCTATCTGCTTAAGCGTAGCAGCGGCCATGATGCCGTCTCGTCAGCCAAGGTGAGCGGATCCCCGCCCGGTCACCCTTCTCGTCGAACCGCAGGAGGCCGAGCGTGAGTAAACTAACTGCGGAACAGAAGGTGCGGGAGTACAATCGCGGACAAAAGGCAGCAAAGAAAGGTCACTCACGTTATTGGAGCGAACCTTCGGCATATCCGTTCGAATCCGATGAACATTATCAAGGGCGCACAGAGGCGTTCGACCAGGGCTACGATGATCAGTTTTGGCACGAACTCAAACGGGAAATTTCTCGTAGCGGTGCATATAAACCACCGGATTTTCCTGCAACCCAATTGCGCGGATCAGGTTTCTAAGAAACGACAGCCATTCGTCCGGCGATATGGCGTCCAATCCAACTTGCCGACCCGAACCCCTCCGGGTGAGGGATCTCCCACATCTGACGACAGTCAGGCCAACGGAACAGCCCATGACATCTCAACATCACGAGTCCATGAAGACCTTGATCAGTGGCCTAAACATCACACGCTATCAGGGCTTGCTCAAAACCACACTTGATGAAGCCGAGCGGCAAACAATAGAATCGCTGCTGCGAGGGGAAGAAATCTGGCTGAAGCAGCATACGCCGAACGGCGATTCGAAGGAGATGATATCGTGACAAATTCGAAGGAAGCCTTGAATAAACGGGCAGAGGCAAGCTTCAAGAAAGAGGGGCGAGCGCGGGGAGGCGCGAAGGCAATGCTGGCATATGAGGTCGAGGCATGCGCCGTTCTCGAAAAAACTGCACGGTTAAGAGCGCTTCGATTGGCCAAGCAGGCGGCTGAGAATGCCTAGCCTCCCAATTTGGCGCGGCGATGCTCTATTTGGCGCTGCGCTCGGCGTTCTTATTTTTGCTGGACTGGCGGGGCTGCTCATCGTCATCGGCACGATTCTAGTTTATTTGTAAACATCGAGGCTGAGCGGCATCCCGACTTGGCCAACCGCGGTCACTTCGCGATATATCACCGGGGCGATGACAATAACAATCAGCAGGGTGAATCCCAGCGGCATGGCATTGCTTATTTGATTGAGTGTTCAATTTTGCTCAGACGTCGAGCGCGACCCCGTCTAATCTGCGCAAATCTGAAGCCGTACGTTCCCGGCTCCTTTCGGTTGCTCCACCGGAAACCAAGGACGAAATTCAACGCGTGCTCGCCAAGATTTCCAATGAAGTCAGCCAGGAGGCAACGGCATCTCGTGACTTCACGCCGTCACAGGAGGCGATTCTATTGATGCAAAAGCAGGGCACGCTGAACGAGGCGGCTCTGCTCGAATTTGCAACTACGCGAAGATACGAGCACATGGTCGCGGCGCTATCGGCCCTGTGTTCAGTATCGGTCGAATTGATCGCACCTCTGATGAGAAGCGAGCGAAACGACGGATTGCTTGTTCCTTGTAAGGCTGCCGGGCTGAAATGGCCGACGGTCAGCGCAATTTTGCATAGTCGGTTCGCGCATCGTACCATTTCAGATGCCGACCTTGCTCGAGCAATGGGAGAGTTTCTTAAGTTGACCTTGCTCGCGCAATGGGAGAGTTTCTTAAGTTGTCGCAAGCCGGTGCCCAGAGAATACTTCGATTTTGGCAGGTTCGAGTGGCGACCACAAAAGAGGCATCTTGACGTATGGTTGGTTGCCAAGCGAGGCGCTTCTAAAGGCGGATTGGCGATCCCACTATTTCGTGATGCCGCGCTTGCTCAACGTCCTGGATCGACCACAATGATCAGGGAGCAGTTCATTCGGATTGATCAGCGCCACTTTCGTGGTCTGCTGGACCGGAAGGTCGCCGGCTTATCGTTGAGGAAACGCTGGCCGGTAATCGGCGGATAATCGATCTCATGGAATAGTGGGCACCGCTAATCCGCCTGCAGAATGGCCTCGCCTGGCAACCAACTGTGAACGGCCTGACAGTAAGGACATTGCGTAAATCTGCGTACGCTTGAAAGCTTGCCTAGATCAGCGGAGATCGTCAGCGTGATGCCGGTCGATATATTCTTGCCGACCTTTGGACACTTGATGAGAACCGAATGCCTGATGTCAGGCTGAGCGGATGCCTGCGGAAAAGATACAAACTCCAATCCGATCTCGCCCGCGCCGCGCCATGCAATTCGAGACCAGCGGCAAAGCTCATTGGTAAGCCTCAACAGGACATGTTCTGGCAGCCTGCTGGCACCGTTCGTCTTCAGGCGCACCCCACTTGATGATATGTCAGACAAAACTCCGCGGAATTTCTTGCCGTCGGCCGTTTCGATCTGGACGCCGAGATCGATCTCGCGTCGTTCAGATTTTCGCTGTTTGGTGCTCATCGATCAAATCCCACCACTCCCGGCCCGCGGCGAGCACACGTCAAGAGGCCCTTTTTGTGGTCGTCCCTCGAATCGGAGCATTCTTTGCCCGCCCATGCAGTCTTCCCGCCGCGCCACCTCCGGCGACTTCCGGTTGCCGGTACAAGAATACTCAATTGATGGAAACAAAGTATGAATTCTCGGATAGCAGTCCCTTGTGTGGCTCTTGGATCAAGCGCAAGGGGCTCACAAAGCAATTGACACGGATGGCCGCATCGCACTAATCGGGAAATAGAAACTGAAGAAGTGTGCCCGATCCCGGGCCTGCCCGGGATCGGTTTTTTATTGCGCAAGTCGGGTAAGCCCGACTTGCGGGCGGGAAACCGCGCCGTTTTTTTCATGTCCGCGATCCGCCGCCCCGCTCGGTTTTGGATGCACAACCAGGAGAAAATCGGATGACCTTCGAAAAAGGCCAGAGCCGAAATCCCGCCGGTCGCCCGCCGGGCTTGCGCAACAAGTCCACCGTGCTCGCCGAAACGATGCTCCAAGGTGCCGCCGAGGAGATTTATCCGCACGGTGGATCGCAAGCCCGACGATGCGTTCTAGGATCGTCCCCAGCGGCTCCGCCGCTTGTTATTTTTTCCTGTTTAACAAGCTTAACAAGCGACTTCGCGACATCGGCAGAGAACAATGAGTTCGTCATTTTTTCGTGGCGGCGGCCGGAGGGCGCTGCCGCTCAGACAAAAACGAAGGCGGCCGCGGCCGGGTGACGGAATCACGGCCCCCACCAGAGCGCGCAAGCCGCCGTTGCCCTCTCAGGCCAATTGCGGTAAGTCCGGCCGTTGGACCAACGCACACGATCTTGAGCTGGAGGATGGAATGGCCGAACACGGCACGGTCGAGTACGCCACTGCAACGGGGAACGATCTCGCCGCGCACGAGGCGACCTACGAGGGCTTCGTTCACCTGGCCTTCGTCGGCACCCT
>WNGQ01005289.1_pt1 | contig 12673 bp, 14 predicted proteins | sample 5407661 | NCBI WGS metagenome assembly WNGQ01 (sample SAMN13153382, study PRJNA577476) | soil metagenome | isolation source: 60 cm soil or saprolite under Garry oak tree replicate 2 | place: USA:California | collected 2016-06-15
CGTGAACAAACCCAAGCTGCGGCAGAATTTTGCCGTAGAACTCTCCCGCCGTTTCCATGTTTGTCACCCGCAAATCGATGTGATCAAAGCAACGCGTTTTCATTTTGTGATTCTCAATCGCCTCGGCTCGAAATTCAATTGCTCGCGGATCGCAATTGACGGCGCGCACGGGAGTGACGCGCCCTACCATGGATGTAAGACGAAAAACAGACGGCGACCTTATCCAGCGACGAAGCGCGCCAAAATCGGTTTCAGCTTCTGTATAGTGGCTTCCGGCCACAACTTCCGGTCGGTCACTAGCGCCATATCCAACGCGGAATGTTCCGGCCAGTTTGGCTCATTGGGAATTCGCGGGATGACGTCTGCGATCACTCTGCGGGCCGTCTCTGCATTTGCGATCAAATGGCTGAGAACAATGTCAGCCGATACCGGTTCCTCTCCGAGTTTCCAAGCATCGTAGTCTGTGATCATCGCCATCGTCGCGAATGCGATCTCCGCTTCGCGAGCCAGCTTTGCTTCTGGAAGGTTGGTCATCGCGATCACGTCAAAACCTTGTCGATGGTTTAGTTCCGACTCTGCCCGTGTTGAAAACGCCGGCCCATCCATGTTCACGTAAGTGCCACCATTATGGACCGTGAATCCCAGCGACCTTGCCGAGTCAGCCAGAAGATTGCGCAGATCCGCGCTGATCGGCTCAGCGAACCCAACGTGCGCCGCGATGCCGTCGCCGAAAAACGTGTGGCCCGCGCGATTGCTCGTCCGATCGTAGAACTGCGACGGCAACACCACGTCTCGCGGTGCGTACTTCTCCTGCAGACTGCCGACCGCCGCCACCGAAATAATCCACCGGACATTCAGCGATCGAAGCGCGTAAATATTGGCCCGGTGATTTATTTCGTGCGGCAGAATCCGGTGGCCGCGGCCGTGCCTCGGCAAAAAATAAACCTGACGCCTGCCTAATGTTCCGCCGACAAGGAGATCAGACGGCGGTCCAAACGGCGTGTCGATCCTGTGTTCAGTGGCATCACGTAACTCCTCCATCTGGTACAGACCGCTGCCGCCGATAATCCCAATCGCTGGAACGTCTGCATTCATGCGCGCCGCGATTTAATCCCAAATGGCCGCGATGAAAAGGCGATAATGTGCCCGTGGCGCACGTAGCGGCGCTATGTATTGTTTCCATCCTGCATGCCGAAATTCTTCATTAAGACTTATGGTTGCCAGATGAACGAACGCGACTCAGAAGAGGTCGCACATTCGCTCGTCGCGCGCGGCTACGAGCAAGTCGGGCATGAGTCGGAAGCCGACGTCGTGCTGCTGAACACCTGCAGCGTGCGCGACATGGCTGACCAAAAGGCCCTCGGTAAAATGGGTATGCTGGGGCAGGTGGCGAAAGTGCGGCCGCATGTAGTGTTTGGGTTCCTCGGTTGTATGGCTCAGGCTCGCGGCGAATCGCTCCTGAAAGGTTTGCCGCATGTCGATCTTGTGGTTGGCACGCAAAAATTTCATCGCGTGGCGGATTATGTAGACGAACTCTTAACAACGAAGGCGGCGCGGCAGGCGGGGATCACCGATGCCGGCTACGGCAGAATGGATGACCCACGCCTTTCGATCGTAGACGTCGCTGAGGAGCCCGGATCGCAATCGGCTATTCGCCACCAGCAACTGACTGCCAGGCAGGCAACGGCGTTTGTGTCGATCATGCAGGGATGCAATATGCACTGCACTTTCTGCATCGTGCCGCAGACGCGTGGAGTAGAACGCAGCCGTTCGCTGAGCGAGATCGTAAGCGAAGTGCGCGATCTGGTATCGCGCGGGGTGAAAGAAGTCACGCTATTGGGGCAAATTGTGAATCTTTACGGCCGGCACGAGTTTCCGAAGATCGACAACAAATCTCCTTTTGTGCAGTTGCTTGAAGCCGTTCATGACGTTCAAGGACTCGAGCGACTGCGTTTCACTTCGCCTCATCCGATCGGTTTCTCCGACGACCTGATCGATGCGATCGCGCGGCTGCCGAAACTGGCCGAGCACGTTCATCTGCCGTTGCAATCCGGCTCCAACAAGATTCTCAAGGCGATGCATCGGGCGTATACCGCGGAGAAATATACCGACCTGATCGCGAGAATCCGGCGGGCACGGCACGGGATCGCAATCACGACTGATATTATCGTTGGGTTCCCCGGCGAAACCGAAGACGATTATCGGCAGACACGCGAGTTGGTAAGGCAAATCCAATTCGATAACGCATTTGTATTTCGCTATTCACCGCGGAGTGGCACTTCCGCGGCGAACATTCCGAACCAAATCGACGAACTGGTTAAAGAAGAGCGCAATCACGATTTGCTCGAAATTGTGAACAAATCGAATCGCCGGATTCTCGAACGTCTGGTCGGGAGTGAAGTAGAAGTTCTTTGCCACGGACCCAGCAAAACAAACCCCGCGCGCCTGATGGGCCGCACCCGCACAAACAAGATCGTGGTATTTCCGCCGTCGCCAAGGCGCCTCTATGACAACCCGTCGGCAGGCCAATGGGGACCGCGGAAAGGTGCGGGCGACGAACTCGTGGGAGAGCTTTTGAACGTGCGAATTGAGCGCGCGAACGGCTTCAGCCTGTACGGTACGCTGCCGCCGGAGTAGCGCGTACTCATTCGCAAGTTGAAAACCTGCGCCACCTTATCCAAACTCACACGCTACTGAACTTCGAACCATGATTTACCATCTCTCGCTACATAATGCAGGAATGATCGCAGGGGTTTTTCTCATCCTGGTCGGGTTCATCGGTCTGGTAAAACCGGACTCCGCGAATGCGATCCAGCGATTTCCGCGCTCTCGCGTCGCAGGAATTGTGCTGCTTACCATTTGTCTGGCTTGGACGTTTTTGTTGCTTGCTACCATCCAGATGGGCGAATTCTCCAGCTTCCGTCGTCCGCTGCTGATCGCGTTGCCGATCGGTTACGTACTTGCTCTGCGTTTCGTTGATGAATTTCTCGCAGTACGCGCTTTAGGAATTCTTTGTTTGCTCGCGGCCGAACCGTTACTGGATGCAGCCTTTTTGCGCTACGAAACAAGCCGCTTGCTCGTGACGGTGTTTGCGTACCTTTTGATTGTCGCCGGTCTGTTCTGGGTCGCCATTCCATATGTCCTTCGCGACCAAATCAATTGGATTGCGCGCAGCATCTTTCGATGGCGATGTCTCCACGTTCTCATATTGGTCTATGGTGGCGTGATCCTCGGACTCGCGTTTACGCAATACTAAGCGCAGCGGCCATCTATCACTGCCAGGGGACTCAATCATTGTTTCGGCGCTCCTAGAGCGACGCTACAATGCGAAATGGAGCGCATTCTGGTCATCCGCGGTGGCGCGATCGGGGATTTCATTCTCACTTTGCCCGCGCTCAAGGCGCTACGTGACGCTCGGCCGGGTGCGTACATCGAAATACTCGGTTACAAGCACATTGCGGTGGTTGCAGAGAATCGATTTTATGCGCAAACGGTGCGCTCGGTCGAATACGGACCGCTTGCGAGATTTTTCGCGGACAAATCGGAATTGCCTGCAGAACTGGCCGATTACTTCGCCAGGTTCGATTTGATCATCAGTTATCTTTATGACCCAGAACGAGTCTTCGAAAAAAATCTGCGCAACTGTGGCGTCAAAAATCTGATTCGCGGACCTGCGAAGATCCTCGAAAACGCCGGGCACGCCGCGCGCCAGCTTGCGCGACCAATCGAAGAGCTCGGAATCGCGGTTCTCGACCTTAGCGAGAAAATCTTCCCGTCAATAGAGGACCGAGCGTTTGCCCGCGACTTTATCGGAACGCTGCCGCAGCCGATCGTGACGATTCATCCGGGGAGCGGCAGCCTTCAAAAGAACTGGCCACTGGAAAGCTGGATCGCATTGTTTTCAGAAAATGGGGAGTTCTCAGTTGGAAAATGTTCTTCGCTGGTAGTCATTTCCGGCGAGGCCGACAACGCACAAGTGATGCAATTAGAACTCGAGTGGAGCCGTCGAAATGTGCGTTTCGCAAAAAATTTGCCTCTACCCAAACTAGGCGCTGTGGTTGAGCGCTCCATCTTCATTGGACACGACAGCGGAATTTCGCACCTCGCCGCAGCAGCGGGAGCAAATTGCATTCTGCTGTTTGGCCCGACCAATCCTGATGTTTGGGCGCCTAAGAATAACAATGTGCAGGTTCTCCAGGCACCGAATGGAAGCATTAGCGATTTGAAAATCGAACAAGTCGAAGCAGCTCTTGCAAAGCTTAGTACAGCTACCGGACAAAATCGGCCGACACGGCGGCTCCGCGCGCACTTCACTTTCAGTTCACCTATGTGATCTTGAACTGCAATACAGTTCGAAGCGTCGGGATTTTTAATTTTCGTAGCCGCGTGGAAATTTCTGGTGCCATTTCCAGGCGCTCTCAACGATGGCATCAAGCGACTGGAATTCTGGTTCCCAGCCAAGCTCCCGTTTGATTTTGTCGGACGAAGCGATTAGCCGCGGGGGATCGCCGGGGCGGCGTGGTTTCTCGATCGCGTCGATTTTTCGATTGGTGATTTTGCGGCAGGATTCAATTACCCCTCGAACACTGGAGCCGCCGCCTGTGCCGAGATTGTAACGTCCGCTGCCGGCTGCGCCCAAAGCGAGAATGTGCGCCCGAGCCAGATCGAGGATGTGGATGTAGTCGCGAATGCATGTTCCGTCGGGCGTGTCGTAGTCGGTTCCATAGATTTCGACGTTTGGCCTTTTACCGAGCGCCGCCTGTAGCACGGCAGGAATGAGATGCGTCTCCGGGTGATGGTCTTCGCCGAACCCCTCCGATGCACCCGCGGCGTTGAAATAGCGCAGGCAAACAAATTTCACGCCGTGAATCTCACCGTACCAGCGCAAAATATTCTCGAATGCGAGTTTGGATTCACCGTATGGATTGATCGGGCGAGCTGGCGCGGTTTCGTCGATTGGCACTCGATCTGGCGGCCCAAAGATCGCGCAGGTTGACGAAAAGACGATACGCTCAACGCCCGCCGAAACCATCGCGTCCAGCAAGTTCAATCCATTGCAAATGTTGTTCCGAAAATATTTGGATGGATTCTGCATCGATTCCCCAACCAGTGCGTTTGCGGCGAAATGCATCACGGCGTCAGGACGCGAACTGGAAATGGCAGAATCGATTTGCCGACGATCTGCTAACTCGCCTTGGATGAAATTGGCCCGGGAATCAACGGCTTGCCGGTGGCCCTCGCTTAAGTTATCGAAAATGGCAACTTCGTGCCCCTCATTCAGCAGCAACTCCGCACAAACGCTTCCAATGTAGCCGGCGCCGCCAACAACAAAGATTTTCATTGGCGGGAAAAATGCCGCGCGATTGCCGTTAAATCAAAACGAAGTTGCGATATGGCAGCGCGGGTCGAAGCAGCATGCCGTCAATTTGAAACCGAAGTGCGCCGCGGTGTGTTTTGTGCGACGGCCTTGCCTTTCTTTTTCTCCAACGCTGCGACCATCTTCCGAACGCAATTATGTTTGCAGCGGGGAGCGAGGACTTTCAAACTTTCTTCGTCTGAACCCCACTGCAAGATGTCGATGTCCATGTACCGGACACCCCAGCTTTTCACCCCGGAACGAGTAGGTTTATAAAGGTCGATGGTGTTGGTGCCGATCAAAGCATTACCGTAATCGTCGATGACGTACTCTTCATTGGTATCGGCAAGACGGAAGCGTGTTCCCAGCGGATATCGCGACCAGTCTGAAGCCGCGCTAATGACATGCCGGCCGGAAAGATAGGTGCCGACGGCGTTGTGAGCGCCGCTTCCTCCCTCGTTATTGGTGTATGCAGTAGTGCGGACTTTTGGTATCCGCTGACCACTGGTGAGAGTCGGTTTCGATTGCGTGGCGCAGCCCACCACAAAGCAAGCTAAAGCTCCTGCGAGCGCTAGGTTAAGGCATCTAGGCATCGGGTCTCGCCCTCCATACCAGCCCGAATAACTGAGGGCAAGCCCTATTTACAGAAATTCCCTAGGACGTTGAATTTGGGTACCTCGCCAATATGACTGCAAGGCGGGCAGTGACGATGATGGTTGCCAGAGTCTAGCGCGTAGCCGGCTGCGAGAGCTCGCTCGTGCAATGAGGACAGCGCGTCGCCTTGACGGGAATCTTCATTGCGCATGCTGGACAATCTTTAGAATCGGGGGGTTTCTCGGTTGGATGTCTGAGTTGATTGATGACTCGGATGACGAGAAATATTGCGATCGCGACGATCAAAAAGTTGATCACGAGTGTAATGAAATTGCCGTAATTCCAAGTGATCGCTCCGGCCTTCGCGGCGTCAGCTGGAGTATTGAATGCGGTCGAGCCATCTCTGGCCGTCCGCAAAATGAGAAACTTGTTTGAGAAATCCAGTCCGCCGGCCAGCAAGCTGATCGGCGGCATGATCACGTCTTTTACCAGCGAATTGACAATCGCACCAAAGGCCGCGCCGATAATCACGCCAACTGCGAGATCGACGGCACTCCCTTTTACGGCGAATTCCTTGAATTCGCTCCAAATCTTTTTCATACGACGATGTTGATCAGTTTTTTCGGAACGACAATCACATTGCGCACGGTCTTGCCGGCGATTCGCTCTTGAATGTTCGGGAGCGCCAGCGCGGCGGTTTTCAGTTCTTCCTCCGTCGCCGCCATCGGCATCTTTATTCGATCGCGCAGCTTGCCGTTTATTTGAACAACGATTTCAACTTCGTCCTCAACCAGCAAACGTTCGTCATAAGCTGGCCAGGACCGTTCTGTAATATCTTCGACCGCGTCGCCAAATCTCCTGTTTAACTTCTCCCAAAGCTCCGAGGTAATGTGTGGCGCAAATGGATTGAGCAAGATCAGGAAGGCCCTGATCGTCGATAAGGGAATAATTTCGACGCTAGTGAAAGCGTTCACGAAGATCATCATCTGCGAAATCGCCGTATTAAAGGAAAACGACTCGATATCGGCCGTGACCTTTTTGATCGTGGCATGCAATAATTTTTGCTGTGGTCTGGTGGCATCGACGTCTTTGATCTTAGCGGACAATTCCCATTCGCCTGCCTGGCTTTCTGTCATGAGCAAGCGCCAGACGCGCGCTAGAAAGCGGGCCACGCCTTCGACGCCGCGAGTACTCCAGGGTTTCATTTGCTCGAGCGGGCCCATAAACATCTCGTAGCAACGAAACGCGTCAGCGCCGTGTTGATCGATCACATCATCGGGGTTAACGATGTTGCCGCGCGACTTGGACATTTTCTGATTGTCTTCGCCAAGGATGATTCCCTGGTTCACCAGCCGCTGGAACGGTTCCGGCTTCGACACATAGCCCAGGTCGAACAACACCTTTTGCCAAAAACGTGCATAAAGCAGGTGTAACACCGCGTGCTCGGTGCCGCCGACATACAAATCGACACCGCCCGGTTTATTCCCGCCCATCCAGTAATGTTCCGCTTCTTCTCCGACGAACCGTTGATCGTTATGCGGATCGCAGAAGCGCAGGTAATACCAGCACGAGCCCGCCCATTGCGGCATTGTGTTTGTCTCGCGCACGGCTTCGTCAGAGTAACGGATCCATTCTCTGGCCCGTGCCAGCGGAGGTTCGCCCGTGCCGATCGGCTTGTAATCGTCCAGCAGCGGCGGCACCAGGGGCAACTGTTGCTCGTTCAAGGCGCGGTGTTTACCAGCTTGCCAAACAATCGGAAAGGGCTCACCCCAATAACGCTGGCGCGAGAATAACCAGTCGCGCAGCTTGTAATTGATTGCGCGTTTACCAAGGCCACGTTCTTCCAGCCACGCGGTGATTTTCTTTTTTGCCTCGGCGCTCGTTAGGCCATTGATGATTGGCGAGCTGACTGCGATGCCTTCGCCGGTGAATCCCATTGCCGGTTCGTTTCCTATTGGCTGAACCACAACGACGATGGGTAGATCGAATTTTTTCGCGAATTCCAGATCGCGTTGATCGTGCGCTGGCACTCCGCCTATGGCGCCGGTACCGTACCCAAGCAACACGTAATCAGCGATCCAGATTGGAATCTTTGCATTGGTCGCCGGATTGATCGCAAATGCGCCGGTGAAGACGCCGGTTTTTTCCTTCGATAGATCGACACGTTCAAGCTCACTTTTGAGTGCAGCGCGTTCCCGATATTCTCGAACCACAGGCCACTGCTCCTCCGTAACGATTAAATCAACCAATGAATGTTCTGGCGCGAGTACCAGGAAGGTGCCCCCATAAAGTGTGTCCGGGCGAGTAGTAAAAACGCGAATGGTAGGGACGCAGCGCGACGACGCCACCTTGAAATCGATCTCTGCGCCTTCGCTTCGACCAATCCAGTTGCGCTGGTGTAGTTTTATTCCCTCGGGCCAATCGAGGTGGTCAAGCTCGTTGAGCAACCGCTCCGCATACGCGGTGATGCGCAACATCCATTGCCGCATCGGTCTCCGAACAACCGGGAAGCCCCCAACCTCGCTTTTTCCGTCGACGACTTCTTCGTTAGCCAACACTGTGCCGAGCTCCTGACACCAGTTAACCGCGACATCAGCCACATACGCGAGTCGAACGCTGTCCGGATCAGGTCCGCGATAGGTTGAAATCGGTTCCGCCCGATTTGTCTCAGGGTTAAACCAGGAGTTGTAGATCTGGAGGAAGATCCACTGTGTCCATTTGTAATAAGTCGGATCCGTGGTGTTGATCTCTCGTTGCCAGTCATAGGAAAAACCGATTCGCTTTAATTGGTCTTTGAATTTCGCGACGTTTTCACGCGTAGTGATCGCAGGATGCTGGCCAGTTTTGATTGCATACTGCTCCGCAGGGAGACCGAACGCGTCCCAACCCATGGGATGCAAGACGTTGAAGCCACGCAGACGTTTGTAGCGCGCGATGATGTCGGTGGCAGTGTACCCTTCAGGATGGCCCACGTGCAACCCCGCCCCACTCGGGTAAGGAAACATATCGAGCACGAAGAACTTTGGCTTCTGACTATCGAAGCCTTTCTCGCCGGGATTGGGCGCGTGAAAAAGCTGGCGTTCGTCCCAGATCGCCTGCCACTTGGGCTCGATCTGGTCGAATGGATACGGTCTGCGGCGCTCGCTACTCATTAAAAGTTTTGATCAGGAAAACAGGAAGTCAGGAAGAGAAAGTCAAATTTACTCTTGGATTTGTAGTTTCCATATTTCATTTCAATCGTGACCGAACTTGTCATCGCAACGCGCAACGCGCATAAGACGCGGGAGATCCAGCATATTCTCGGACCGGAGTTCACAGTCCGAGATCTCCGCGCCTATTCTGCAATGTCGGAGATTCCCGAAAGCGGAATCTCTTTCGAGGAAAACGCTAGGCTTAAGGCTGTCGCGGTATCGCAACGCTTGCCAGATCTGGTGATCGCGGATGATTCAGGCCTGGAGGTCGATGCGCTCGGTGGTGCGCCCGGAGTCTATTCGGCGCGTTACGCGGGCATTAAGGCAAGCGAAAAAGAAAAGATCGACAAATTGTTGCGCGAGCTTGCAAGCGTTGGCGCCATAAGCGACGCGCGGCGAGCGCGATTTCGGTGCGTTCTGGCGCTCGCTTGTAAAGGCAATCCGCTCGGAAGTGTGGAAGGAGTTGTGGAAGGAAGAATCGCCGACAAAGCGCGCGGCAGCGGCGGATTCGGTTACGATCCAATCTTTATTCCGGAAGGATTCCAGCAAACGTTCGGCGAATTACCTGCGGAGGTGAAGAACACGATCAGTCATCGCGCAAAAGCGATTCGCCGATTTGCCACTAAGCTTCGACAGCTAAGCCGCGCGACTAAGGACTAGGAGGAGGCGGGGCAGGAGGAGCCGGCCCTGTTTGGGTGACGCCGCCGGCTGCTCGGATCTGGTAACCGACTTTTTGAATTCCCGAGATCCGAATTTTGTCGAGGACTCCAATGACGTCTCCATACATTGCCATCGGAGTCGCGCTCAGAGAAATTTTTATGCCCGGATTTGCTCGATGTAACCCGAAAAGGCGTGGTAGTACCTGATCATCCGGCACGTATTGGTTGTCGAAGAACACCGCGTTTCCTTCGAGTACTTTGACCGAGACAAAGTCTTTCACGCCGCTTGGTGGCGGTCCGACCGCAGCAGGCAAATTGACGCGAATGCCTTTCATGTGCGTCTGGCTCAGGCTCACCATCATGAAACTGGCGAGCAGAAAGAACATGATGTCGATCAACGGAATGATCTCGATCCGTGCCCGTTTATGCGGAACTGGCGAACCTAGTCTCATGTCTAATACGAAGCGCCTGTCATGGTGAAGGTGATGGGAATGTTAACCTTGGAAAGTGTTCCAGGTCTAAATCGCCACTGCCGAAACGCGCTGGTGGCGGCATTATCCAGGATAGGACTCCCAGTGCTTGACGAAACACTACAGCTAGTGACGTTGCCGCTACCTGATTCCACTGAGCAGACGATCACTCCACTGCCGGTAACGTGCCGCGAACGCGCCTCGTACGGGTACTGTGGACGCGGCGCGTATAAGGCGAGGGCTTTCGCGCGGGACATCGACATGGGGCCAGGTGCCTTGATTGGTGTAAATTTTTGCGCGTTTTGTGGTTGTCGCGGTGGCGGAGTTCTTTCTTCGACAAACTCCGGTTGAACGTCCGGCGGAGGCGGCGGCTCGGGAATCGGAATATCTTCGGGTGGAGGAGTTGCTTCAGGCGGAGCAAGCACGGCTTCCACAACCTGCGGTGGTTGCGGCGGAAGATCCACGGCCGGCGCTTCGTGCCGCTGCGAAATTGCAACCGCCGTCAGGTGGATCGCTAAAGCAGCACCGAGCGCCGTCCAGAAATACCATCGAGGCGGCGGCCGATAAATTAGCGGTCTCGGTCGCTCTGGCGTTTGTTTCACCGTTTCTGGCATATTCAGATCAACCTGGCGGCCCCGGCACTCCCTTTAACGCTTCGCTCTTAATCTCGAAGGAAATCTTGTAGTAGCCCGCTGCACGAATCAGATCCAGCGCATGGGCAACGTTCAGGTGGACTGAATCCTTGTCCCCTCGAACAAAGACCTTCGCATCAGGCGCCGATTGGTGCGCCATTTTCAGAAGGTTCAGCAATTGCTCATCTTTGACTTCGTCCTTATCAAAGAAATAATGGCCATCCCTATCGACCGACACGCTGAGGTACTCCCGTTTGGTCTGCGTCTCACCCGACTGACCAGAGGGCAGATTCACCTTGATTCCCTTCATGTGCACCTGGCTAAGGCTCACCATCATGAAACTGGCGAGCAGAAAGAACATGATGTCGATCAAGGGGATGATCTCGATCCGCGCTTTCTTATGTGGAATGGGTGACGCAACTTGCATAGCAAATCTCTAGATGGAGGAGCGCGTTGCCGATGAAGGCGTGCTGCTCTGGATCGTCACTCCTTTTTCCGCTGTCTGAGCCTGGAGCATCACTTCCAAATTGGTAGCTGCCGTTTGCAATTCGAACTCCAAGTTAGACACGCGAGAGGTAAAAAAGTTAAACGGGATCAGCGCAAAAATGGCGATACCCAGACCGCAGGCCGTAGCGATAAGCGCTTCAGCGATACCGCCTGTCACTGCTTGCACCGCCAGCTCTTCGTTTCCGAGGAAGCTGAACGAACGGATCAGCCCAGTGATCGTGCCCAATAGACCGAGCAACGGCGCCAGAGTAACAAGGGTATCCATCACCACCAAAAACCGTCCGGCGCGTTTGATCTCGATGCCCGCGGCAACTTGCAGCGCGGCCTCGAGCGAGCTGTGTTGATGATTCAGACCATTCCACAGCATTCGTAGCACAGGGTCGCGGGAACTGCGCGAAAGCCTCGAAGCCTCGGCAGTGTCACCATTTTCAATTGCGGTGAAAACTTTCTCGATCCGTTTCGGATCCCGGCGGAACCAGCGGCCACCCCACCAAATGCATCGCTCGAGCACGACGGTGAGCGCTACGATTGAGACGATCAGAATCGGCCACATCACAGGGCCGCCCTTGTGAAACTTGTCGATCAGCCAGTTGCTGCCTAAAACACCAGCAGGCTGTTCCGGAGACGCTGATGCAGCAGGAGCAGGACTCGTGGCAGCGGCGGCAGCGGGACTTGTGGCGCCGGCGGCTGCCGGACTCGTCATTGCGCCAGGCGCTCCAGGTTGTCCTACAGCTGGAGCTTGCCCAGGAACTCCAGGCTGGCCTGCTGCTCCGGGTTCACCTGGCGGCGGCGGCTGCTGTCCTGGCTGCAGGTTTGTGGCAGGCGGTTGCTGAGCTGCTGCCGCCGGATTCGTCGGTGCCTGCGCAGCCGGACTAGTCCCGCCGGTTGCTGGCGGCGCTTGTCCCGGAGGCGGAACTTGCGCAAGCGAAACCAATGCGAACGCGAGTGAAGACAGGCAGATAGTGAATAGTGTTTTCATAGTTGAAGCACGAGTTAGTTGACCGGTTCGATTTCGGTGCAGTTTTCCCTTATCGCAGAGGACTTGTTCGGGAGTCCAGCAAAACTTTTCATTTTTTTCCGCGATGTTTCCTTTTGCCGGGATCACATCTTTACATCGAATTATCTATACTGCGGGGCCGTAAGGCAAGTCTTTCAATAGGTTGCCGCGCCTCTTTCAGCGTTCTGACTGAAGATCCTTTTGCGCAATTGCCACGCTGTTGCGCAAGCGCGGCCAATTGTCGATCGCCGCTTCCAATTGATCTCC
>WNGQ01013336.1_pt1 | contig 12667 bp, 11 predicted proteins | sample 5407661 | NCBI WGS metagenome assembly WNGQ01 (sample SAMN13153382, study PRJNA577476) | soil metagenome | isolation source: 60 cm soil or saprolite under Garry oak tree replicate 2 | place: USA:California | collected 2016-06-15
TCATCGTCGCCTTCTTCTTTTTCTTTGCTGGAGCGAGCCTGTTTCGGCGACGCTTCGCTGACGTTCTCCTTCGGTGCCGCCTCCTCTTGCGGCGAGACCCCGTACTTCTTCAGGAATGGCAAATCGTTTAGGTCCCTTTTCGCAGAGCGGGCGATCTCCGCTGTCTGACTCAGCTTCAGCCGCTCCAGCGTGGCGGTGGCTTCGTCGAATTTCTTTGCCGCAAGATAGGCCCGGGCCAGCCGTAACTGGTACTCCTCATTGCGAGGGCTGAGCTGCACTGCCATCTTCATTGCCTCGAGCGCCGCATTGCCACCGCCACCGGTCAACCGCGCCCAGCCGAGCAAGTTGTAGGCTTCGGCGAAATCGGGGAACTCATCAATGACGATGTGCAGGCTCTCCATCATGTTGGCCAGACCTTGCACTCGCGCGGCCTTCTCTCCCGAGTGGTAAGCTGCCTGCGCGAGCCCGAACCGCGTCCACGGATCAGAATTGCTCAGCTCCACAGCCGAGTTCAATTCCTCATACGCCTTCGCGAAATCATTTTTCTGAACATAGGCCCAGGCTAGCGCCCGGTGGGCAACTGCGGTTTCCGCTTTGGTGTCCGCTACAAGTGCCTGGAGATCGTCAAACGCATGTGCCCGTCGCTCAGGAATCCGCAGTTCCATTTCGTCCACTAGGGCGTGTGCCTCCGGAAGAGGGACAGACTTCGCGCTGGTCGCGACATCGTCAACAGAAAACGGCAGCGCCTGCTGGTAAACCGGTTGCGGAGCAAGACTGCCGTTTGGCTGCTTCGACTGATCCAGCGCGTCGAACAACGGCTTCAGCGAATGAAAGTACTTCTTCACGGCTTGATCGAATTGTGCCAGGGGCATGCCAAACGCTTGCTGGAGAGCCTGCTCGGCGGGCACCCTCTGGTTCTCCAACAGATCGAAATAAGTCCCCGTCTCCGGCAGCTTGCCTTTGTTAAGCAGGTAATGCACCAGGATCCACGCCTGCGCATAGAACAATGTGTTATGCGTGCCTTCCTGCCCATTCACCACTCGATTCTTCATGGCAAAGAAATCAGGCCAGTTTAGCCATACCGGAGTGCTCAGAATTTCTGTGAAGGACTTCAGCCCATTGCTTTGGACCTCGTTCCCGAGCAGGTCGGTCTGATAAATGGGATTGAGCTCTGGATCGCGCCCCAATTCCGTCTGCTTTGGTGTGAGATACAGCGAAGCGAAATATTCGGCGAAGCCTTCGTCAAACCAGGGCTGGGTAGGCGGATAGTTATAATTGAGCAGATAATGAGCGAATTGGTGCTCCACAGCCCGCCAGCTGTCCGGCTCAAATAAGTTCAGCACAACAAAGATCCGGTCTTCCCCTGCCAGGAAGAAGCCTGGAGCCTTCGCCGGCTGCCCGCTTATCAAGGGCGCCAATTGCGCGTAATTCTTATCACTGCCGATAGCGATAATCTCAAGCGGCTCAGACATTCGGAGCTTCTTGCGCATCAGCAATTCCCCAAACACCGCACGCATCTGCTCGAAGCGGGCTGCGACCTCATGGCCTCGTCTTTCGCCAGCATCAGTCAGAACAATAAAATGATCGGAGCTTACGCGCGTCCAGTGCTCGTCGGCGGCGGACGCGGGGAAGAGCACGCAAAAAATAAATATCAAGGAGGTTGGAAGCCCTGGGTGGCGGGACATTTGCTGACCTCTTGCAAGAGATTCTAACCGCAAAGGCCGCCAAGACACGCAAAGATCGCACAAAACGACGCGCGCACAAGCGCCTTTCTTAGCGACCTTTGCGGTTAACAGACTGGATGGCAGAGCTGAATAAATAGTCTGGCTAATATCATGGACATTCTGGGCCGGGCACAGATCCAGCCACAATACAAAGCTAGTGCTCCAGATAACTCCAGCAGAGTGTGGGGACAGCCGCCCTCGGCTGTCCGGCGAAGCGGCTCCGCTGTCTGGCTTCGCGTGAATGCCTTACCATATTGCTATGAAGATCAAGCTGGGCATGGGCGAGAAACTCGTCAACGTCAATAGTGGGATCGAAGAGTGGGATCGAAGCGCAAGGCAGCGACCGCGAGATAGAGCACAGCTTCAAGCAGTTCCAGTTCAGTATCGCCAGCGGACTTGGAAGCGCGAAGGTAGCTTTCGGCTTTCACTACGCAGCCCGACGATATCCGTGTCCGGCGAAGTCGGAGGATATTGGACACCAAATTATTCTGGAGTCGCCGAATGTTGCCCCCTCAGAACGGGATGCGCTTACGGTAGACGCCTACGTTAGGAATAAATCATCGCGGGCACTCGCAGGCCTGGTTGTATCAGCCAAGTTCCCCGATGGGCGGGAGATCCAGGCTGATGCGCGTAATAATGAAAGCGGCGCACCTTCATTGGAAGAAGCGCCAATCCTCCCGGGAGCCGCATGGGGTATCCGCGTACGTTTCGGTTCCGCAGTTCCTCATTGGGCCGACGGTTACGCCAGCTTTCGATGAAGGACAAGTGGTTGTGGCTTGATTTCTCGGTGTACCGGCGATCTCGGCGGTGAAATGCCTTCACTGTATGCGGAAAGCCACTTCCGCTTTAAGTACAGGCGGCATCTCATCCCCTCTGAAGTATTCCCCCTTGGCCCCCTTCATCTCCGGCATGGCAGCATATGGCTTGCTGTAATCGTTATTAGCATTCCAGAAGAGGAATCCCACGCCACCTTTGTTCTTCGCCGTCAGCACCTGGACTTCGATGTATTTCGGAGAATAGGTCTTCGTCCGCCACGCAAATGCCTGCAGCCACGGACGTATCACCGCCCCGCTGCCCTTTGTGATCAGCTGGAACCGATCCATGGATTCGCCGATAAAGTGCTCCGGCGCGTCGCCTGGTTTATCGTATCCATCCATCTTGAAAAAGTGCGAGGGGTAGATCATGGGCGAGAGCACATCGCAATACTTCGCCATGCGTACAATGTCCTGCCCGGTGTGGGCTAAATCCACAGGCCGCTGCCACGCCATTACGCCAAATACATCTAGCGATAGCAGCACTCCTTTGGGATGAAGGCTGGTATAAGCCCGGCGCAGGAAGTCGGCTATCACATCGGCCCGCTGCCACTCCGGATGCCCCTTCTGGTACGAAAAACTTGCGTCCTTCTGATCGCCTTCAGCGGGGAAGCGGACATAGTCAAACTGGATCTCGTCAGCTCCAGCTTCCGCCGCCGCCAGCGCCAAGGCGATGTCATATTCCTGTACCTCTGCACGCGAAGGGTCTGTCCAGACCAGCTTGCCGTTCTCCCGCCACGGCTGGCCGGCTTTCTTAGACTTCACCGCTAGCTCCGGATGCGTCACTACCAGCCGCTCGTCCCGGAACATGGCAATCCGTGCAATTGCATGTAGCCCAAGCGAATGCAAGAAATGTGTGTACTTGGGCAGATCGCGAATAGGTGCTTTATGGGGCCCGATCAGCGGATGCTCGAATGGAATGTTCACCGTGCCGTCGCTGTCCTTAATATCGAAGACCGCTGCGTTCCCGCCGGTCTCGCGCCAGCGCTTGGCAATCTTCATGCCGTGATCGCTTCCAGCCATCAAGCCGGTCAAATAAATCGCGCGCACCTCAAAATCCTTGGGCACGGGAATGGATTTCTCTGCAATCGGCGCGTCCAGAATCCCGGGTATGGTGAACTGCTGTCCAGATTTTAGAAAGGTGCCCTGCAGGTTCCCATTCGCGCCCCGCATTGCCTCGGCCAATTCCGCCGAAGTCAGATAAGAAGTCTGTGAAAGATAGTGCCGGGCTACAGAAATGACTGTATCTCCTCGGCGGGCTTCGTACAGCGCCGTTCCCGGAAGGGGAAGTCGAGGGGTCGGTATCGACTGACGGGTGCTAATCGTTGCGCTGGCCGGAAGTATTTGTGCTACCTGCGGTTCGGCAGCGGCTCTCACCGTGCGGAGGTGAAGTATTCCCAGCCCAAATGCCCCAACTCCTAGAACCAAGAATAGATTCAGCCCGCTCCGGCGCAAGATTCTCTCCAGTGACATCGCTTTTTCCGATGCTACTGATGCTGAATTCTGCTCGCCAGTTACGGCAGACCACGGTCGGAAGGCTGGCTTCAGGCTCTGGGCCCTAGGCTTCAGAATTCCATCTTTTTCAATCCATGTCATTCCGGGAAGCGAAGCGCCGAGGAACCTGCTTTTCTGCCTGCGCAGGCAACCCCGTCGTTCAAGCGCACCCAAGCCCGGTTTTTCCACCCTGCGCAAACTATTTCCCTTTACACGATTTCACCTGCGAATGTAAGTGACTCTCTCGGCACAACTCGCGCATCTAAGCCCTGTAGAAAGTAGAGTTGCACGGTTAACGGGAGTGGCGAAAGGCTTGCTCTAGTAGCTACCCTAAGCAGCTCTGGGACTGACAGAAATTGTCACTCCGAGGGAACGAAGGAGAACATGGCGTCCCCGAACATGAAGACCATCGCCAGTACAGTTCTTGACCCAACCCGCCGGAGCAGCGATGCCCGGGACTTCGAAACAAGCCTCCGCCGCAAAATTGTTGGCCAGGATGCGGCCGTAGAGAAGGTCGTCGAGATTTATCAGATGTTCCTGGCCGGGTTGAACGCGCCCGGACGCCCGGTGGGCAATCTGCTTTTCCTGGGCCCAACCGGCTCAGGCAAGACTCGCGTAGTCGAAGCGCTCGCCGAGTCTCTATTTGGCGATGCGCGCGCCTGCATCAAGATTGATTGCGCCGAGTTCCAGCACTCACATGAAATCGCCAAACTGATCGGCTCGCCTCCGGGCTACCTCGGCCACCGCGAGACGCACCCCCTGCTCACCCAGGAGGCACTCAATCAGTGGCACACCGATAAGCTCAAACTTTCGATTTTGCTGTTCGACGAAATCGAGAAAGCGTCTGACGCTCTCTGGCAGCTTTTGCTCGGCATCCTCGACAAGGCTACGCTCACACTCGGCGACAACCGCCGCGTGGACCTCTCGCAATGCATCATTATCATGACCTCGAACCTGGGGGCAGGCGAGATGAGCAACCTCGTCGAGGGTGGATTCGGCTTCGCCCCGAAACCCAACGTAGTGGATGATGGCCTTGATGACAAGATCGACCGCACCGCCACCGATGCTGCGCGCCGCAAGTTCACTCCTGAGTTCATGAACCGCATCGACAAAGTCGTGGTCTTCAAGACTCTACGCCCGGAGCACTTGCAACAAATTTTGGAAATCGAGTTGGGGATGGTGCAGCAGCGAGTTCTGATGGCCTCTGCCGCGAACCAGTTCGTTTTCTCATGCACGCAAAAAGTAAAAAGCTTCCTGCTGACCGAAGGAACGGATCCGCGATATGGGGCACGTCACCTGAAACGCGCTATTGAACGCCATCTGGTTTTCCCGATGGCTAATCTGGTCGCGACGGGTCAAATTCGTCTCGGAGATTTCGTCCGCGTGGACTTAAGCCCTGAAGGCCGCCTGACCTTCGTCAAAGAAGCCGAAGGTGCCATGGTGCCGATGTTGATGGAGCGCTACGGAGCGGCTGCCGGAGCGCCAAGCTTGGTCAGCCGTACTGCGCGTCCGATTGCGAAGCCGAAAGAGTTTACCGCCTCACCTGGTAATGAAGTAAAGTAGTCGCGTTCCGTAAAAAAGATCCGGCTAAATCAGCCGGATCTTTTTTCGTTCCAAACGTTTTGCTCCAATACGCTGGAGCACGTTGCTGTCGGTGTCGGAGAGGCTGCAGCTGTCTCGCCTTATTTTTCCTTGCGAATGAACTCACCAGTGGTCGCATCCACATCCGCGACCAATTTCGCATCGTTGCGGCTGGCGCCATAGAAGACATGCCAGACCAGATTATTGCCGCCGCGGTTCCAATCGAGCATATATGTGATCGGATCGCCGACTTTGTCTCCACCGTGTTTTTGCGCTGTTTCGTAGGCTTTGTCTGAATCGACTTTCAAGAAATTAATGTCGAATGCATTCCCTGGAACATAAGCATCCTGCGGTCCGGGCGAGACTCCGCGCGCGGGCGCATCCGGCGAATCAATTCCAGACCACACGTACGGTTTGGAGCTCCTTTGCAGCTCGGATGCGAACGCAGCACGCCACAACACAGCTTTGCCATCCTTGCCTTTGTAGTCGCCAACAACCGAAGATTGAAGCTGATATGGCCGGGCGTCTGCGGCCCACCCATGGGCCGCAACGTATAGCTGCTGGAATGCGCTCCGTCCTGTCAGCAGTTCCGGAGCCTCGACCTTTTTCTCAGGGGCAGGTGGTTCAGATGTGCATCCAGTAATCACCGCGAGAGACAAGACAATGACAGCAAGCCTGTTCATAGAAAGCCTTTCACGGAAAAGTTTGCGAGCGGAGCAGCCGGGACTTATTCTACTAAATCATCTATGAACGCGAAGCTCGCAGAATTGAAACGCACCCTCGAAGACGCTATTCGTGGCCTGACTGCTGATGATCTAGTCCGGCATCCGGAAGGCAAATGGAACGCTCTCCAGGTGCTCGATCACCTCAACCTTACCTACACCGGTACCATAAAGAACTTCGAGAAATGTCTGGCAACGGGCAGACCCAGCGCCAGCGTCGACCGGCGCGCCAAGTGCTGGCGGCGAACCACGGTGGTTAGGTTGGGCTACTTTCCCCCGGGTCGGGAATCACCTCGAGGTGTCTGTCCGCGTGATCTCCCGCCCCAATCGGTGATGGAAGAAGTGCTGCAAAACATCGAGCGCATGGACAGCGTTATTGCGGAATCCGAAACCCGTTTCAACGGCGAGCCTGTGGCAAACCATCCCATACTGGGGCCTCTAACTGGGCCCGAGTGGCGCAAATTCCACCTGGTTCACGGAAAGCACCATGCCAAACAGATCATTAGGTTAAGGAACGGTCGCTGAGGCTTTACTCCGCAGCGGAATTCGGAACCCCTGACTTTCGGGCTTCCTCCTGCAGATCGTTAAGCTTTGATTTCGCTTCGTCCACTGATTTCTGTTTTTCAGCAATGTCCTTCTTGTATTTGGCGTCTTCTTCCTCAAATGCATTGGGATTCTGCACCCGTAGCGCGGTGTTCGCATAGAACTCGGAGGTCTTGATCTGGTGTTCGCGAGTAAGCACATCGAGTTCGCGAGTGAGCAAGTCAACCTTAGCTTTCTGATCGTCTAATTTATGCGTCCAGGAATCGATGGCCTTCTGCCGTTCTTCCGGCGACTGTCCCGGCTTGATCTGTCCTGATTCTTCAGTCTTTTTCTTGTCTTGAGCCTTTTCGTCGGGATTCGTCGAGGATTCCGGATTTTTCTCCTTGTCCGTTTCGGAGGCAGTTTCAGCTGGCGTGCCCACTACGCTCAACGAGGTGCTGCGCGGCAAATTATCGTTGTCATAGACCTTCGAGGCGTTCTTCTTGACCTCGGGTTTGGTCTTTTTGACCGCCCTCGCGTAGTCGCCGAGCGACGGAGACTGTGCTGATTGAGCTTGCATTGAGACGCTGCTTAGAATGCTCGTGAGAACGAAACCTGCGATCACCGCCAACAAAATGCGTTTCATAATCTGCTCCATTTTTGTGTCCAGAGTTCAACGTCCAAAGTCCAACGAAACTTATTAAGCTTCTGCTGCCCGAACCCTTTGATTGCCGGCCAGAAATCCCCCGACCACCCAGCCAGATGTCGGACGCTCGCCAGATCCGCAGCCGTACCCATTAGTTGCGTCCATTCTCTGATCGCGGAAAGCGAGGTCCGCAGCTCAAGCGCCATCTCCGAAGAAATTTCGCCGCGCACTACCTGAGCTTGACGTAACTCTGCGTTTCCGCTGTCGTCAACAATTGCTATGGCGAGTCCAAGCATTTCTCCTGAAGCGCCATCGATCGGAATCAGAGTGAAATTCAAGGTGCGCTCCTGGCCGTCAGGTGTGAGATAACGGCCGGCAAAATGGTTCAAGCGAAGCTTGCCGTGCAGGACATTGTCCAACGCATTGGTTAGCAGGGTCGCAGGCTCGGAGGTCAGCGCGGCGTCCCGGAATAAATCAATTATGCTCATGCTCAGCGGAGAGGCGAACCCCAGAATGTGCCGGGCGGCGGCATTGGCCTGCCGCACCAGCCCATTGGGCGCGACGAACAACATTCCGCATGGGAGATTCGCAATGATGGCCGCTGTGACGTGTTCAGACGTCTTTGCCCGGCGACGCTCTTGTTTCTGCTCGCTCTGCAACGCAAACTTTTGTTGTTTCAGCTGCTGTATGACGGTGAAGGCCTGCATAGGTAGAGTGCTTTCACCCGCCGAACCGTCCGGAATAGTTGCGTCCTCTACCAGCCCGCGTCGCAGCATCCGCATTGCGACCGCACCCAGAACGAATGCGGCCACTGCCAACAGCAGCACAATCGCCATGCGAACAAAAACAGGGTTGGTCAGCAGTTTCACATTCCTCTCCAATACCATCGTAGAAACTGCTGACCGAAAAAAAACGCCACCAGCCCCATGCTGCCCAGGAAAACCCCGAACGGCATCTGATGGCGTCGCAGCGCGACCAAAGCGGAAGCCCAAGCGTTTCTCCGGGCGGCCGCCCCGGACTCGTGAAACACCTGCTTCCGTCGTTGCACACGCTTGATCCACACTGCGAAAACTGTCCATAAACCAAAAATCGAGCCGGCGATCGAAGCCGCTGCCACGGTCAGAATGGTGAGTCGAAGCCCCAGGAACGAACCCAGCATGGCTATCAGCTTCACATCGCCAAAACCCATACCCTCAACCCCGCGCCAGCGCAGATAAATCACTCCCACCCCATACAAGAACGACGCGCCTACAGCGGCCCCTAGCAGGGAATCGAGCAACGAGAACAATCTCCAGGAAACGTCCGAACTCAACGGCAGCTGAAAGACTCCCGGGAGAACCAGCGACAGCAGATCGTTCACCGGAATGAATAGGCTGAAAATCAAACCGAGTACGAGCCCTGGCAATGTCATCTTGTCAGGAAGGAGATGCGTTTCTGCGTCGGTAAAAATAAGCCCGAGCAGCAGGAAGCCGAGCACAGCGCACTTCAATGTGGCGAGACTCAGCCCGAAATGCCAATAACACAAAAGAAACAGACCGCCCGTAATCAGCTCGACAATCAGATAGCGCGGAGTGATTCTGGCCGAGCACTGACGGCAGCGCCCCCGCAAAATGAGCCAGCTGAGCACGGGAACATTGTCATAAAAGCGAACAGGTTTCCCGCAATGTGGGCATGCCGATCCTGGCCGCACGACGGATAACCCACGTGGCATGCGGTAGATACACACGTTCAGGAAGCTGCCGAACACCAGCCCCAGCGCGAATATCCCAGGTGCAATTGCGGAATCCACCAAGCCTCCACCTGCGCCTTGCATTCATGGCAAAGTGCCGGGTTGGCCTGATTATATGTTGTGGCAAGAGGCAGACGGCGGGTACAAAAGTCATTGTCCGGAAGGGCAAGTTCGGAAGAGACCGCGCGTTCGATTACGCTGCCTGGGAGCTAGCAACTGCCGGTGATTCCGACAAGAACACGGCAAAAACCGTACCACTGTTTCCAGAAGTAGTGCGGCTGGCTACTCGTATCGAACCGCCGTGTTTTTGCACGGTCCCATAGGCCAGCCACAGACCCAGCCCGGTGCCCTGGTCCTTGTTGGTCGTGTAGAACGGTTCAAAGATGTGTGGAAGGTCCTTCGACTGAATGCCGCTGCCGGTATCCGCAATAGTTACGCGAACGCCTGGTCGTTCGTTCCCCAACCATTCATGCGAGCGTGTCACTCTAAGCCGCAGCCTGCCGCCGTTCTTCATGGCGTCCATGGCGTTCAGAAGGAGGTTGGAAAACAACTGGCGCAACTCGCCAGGATATCCCTCGATCTCAAGTCGCTCGCCAGTCTGCCGTTCCACGGTAATCCTACTGGACTGCAATTTCCGCAAATAAAGCTGCACAACTTCTTCCAGGATTTTCCCCACATCCAGCCGCTCGGGTGAAGCACCTTCACGCACGAAGCCTAGGGCCTGCTGCGCGTCATGCGCCATCGCAGCCGTCAACCGCCCAGCTGTTGCCAGCCGCTCATTGCGGCGCAGGGCTTCTTCGGTCCGCTTCTGTGCGCCGATGTCTCGCGCGATGGCCGACGCGCCGATCAGTCTTCCTTCTTCATTGCGCAATGGCGAGACCGATAGCAGAACGGTAAGCCTGGTGCCGTTTTTGTCCAGCCTCTCAGTTTGATAGCTGCCAACGCGCTCCTCGCGATTCAGACGGGCCATGTTATTGCCGAACTCTTCCAATCGATCTGGCGGGACCAGGACTGAAATTGGACGGCCAATGATCTCTGAAGCCGAATACCCGTAGAGGGATTCCGCGCCGCGGTTCCAGCTGGTAACGATTCCGTCCACTGTGAAACTGAGGATCGCATCTTCGGAAGAGGTAACGATCGCAGCCAGCTGTTGACGCACTTCATCCGCGCTCGTTTCGGCACGCGAGCGTTGTCGCGCAAGTCCGGCTACCAGCACAGAGATCAGAATGAAAATTCCGATGCGCTGTAATTCGACTTGCGAGAAGACAAACCCTACTTTCGGTCCGAATACAAAATAGTCGAGAACGATTGCTGAAGTAAATGTACAGAGGACCGCTGGGCCGAAACCGAAGAAGCGGCCAATGAAGACCACGGCGAGAATGAAGATGACGAATGGGTCCTGATGCATCACCGGCGAAAGCCACCAGATACACCAGGAAAGCGCGGTGGCCGCCACCGCCGAGCCATACCAGGCAACTCGGTCTGACCAGCGTGGCTCAAACTTGTAAATCGAAATATGCCGGTTGTGCATGACCCGAATGACTAGTGGCGGAAACGAGAAGAAGTAGCGGCTTACTTGGTATCAGACTGTAGCATGAATTCTGAATTCGGCTACACACATTTGGACAAATCGCGGCGAAAAAAAAGCGCGGCCATTGGCCGCGCTCTCATGTTGCAACTAATTTCACTGCTGGCTGTTAGCGTCGAGCCTCTGTCCCTCGCGAGCAGGCCTATTCGTGGGTACTATAGTAACCGGCGCCTGCAGTGTGAAGGTCAATATCTTCTCGGACGAAAGCTTGATGTCCGGTTTTTTGCTGGCAGCCTGTACTCCGCCTCCAGCACCGGCGCCGGCAACGGAACCGATTGCCGCTCCCTTGCCTCCACCCAAGATGCCGCCGAGGATCGCTCCTGCGATTGCTCCTCCTCCGACCTTTTCAGCCGTGTTCTTTCCGCGCGCACCGGTCTGCTGTGAAAATTGGTCCGTCTGCACGTTGTAATACTTTTCGCCAACTTTAATTCTGTCGAGTTGTAAGGCGAGCAACGCGCGTCCGGCAAATTTTCCCGAAGCCTGCGCGGTCACCACGTGTCCTTCAACGTCGTAGTGCGCGGGAATCACAACGTCTCCATCGACCGCAATGGGAGCGTCGAGTGTTGCGTGAAAAGTATCCCCGGCTTGCGCCGTGGCGCTGTCGATTGTGTCCACCAAGCGGACTGGCACCACCGTCCCGGAAGGAACTGTAACCTGCTGCGGTTCAGGCGGTGGCGGAGGCGGCACCGTTGCCGCCTGAGGCGCGGTAACTGGCGCGGGCGACTGATTATTCTGGATCTGTGGAGCCGGAGTCGCTTGTGCCATCTGATCGTCGCGCGACGTTGACTTCCGATGTTTGCCCGATGGCGAAGGCTTCGACCTCGCCGGAGCCGGTTCAGGAGCAGGAGCCGGCTCTTGCGCCGGCGTGGAAGCTGACGCTTGCATCGGCATGACCTGCAGGTTGTTAATCACCTGCTTCACGCCCGGTTCCGATGCGGCGTATTTGGCGGCCGCATCCCGTTGGGCATCCGTATCCACGGTGCCGGACAGCGTAACCGTCCCCTTGTCCGACTGGACTGTGAGCTGCTTACCTTGCAGTCCCGAATCAGTCGCCAGTTTCGATTGAATGTCTGATGTAGTCTGCGCGTCATTCGGCGCCTTCGTGCACCCAATCGCGAGGGTGAAGGCGAAAATGAGCGCAGCAATACGCAATGTGAAAAAGTTGCTCGCTTTCATAATGTTTATATTTACTCCTGAGAATGTGAGCAGGTTCACTTCAGTTTACCTCAATCTGAAATCAGCCGCGCTGCAATTCATCTTCACTTAAAATCGCAAAACAATTCCGGTGGAGAAGCGAAAATGCCCTTCCGCCTCTCCAACAAAATGCGTGTGAATGTAGTCCCCTGCACGCGCCAGCCCAACAGGGGGCAATTCGGAAGTCGGCTCCGCCTCCAAATGCCGCAGCCAGTGAGAAGTCGGAACTCGATCCGCTCTCGGCGGCTGCTCCAACCAGAACGTGAGCGAAAGGCCTGAACCGACCGAAAGAGGCCGATATACGCGGACCAAACAGTGCAGTGTATAGGCTGCCATTCGCAGCGCTTGCGCACCCGACGCCTGGCGGTAAAGGACACCTGAAAACTCGTGTAGTTCCATAATGTCCGCTGCCATCGGCGACGATCCCGATAAAGGGCAATACTTTCCCTTCAAGCGATCCTTCCCATCCATTCAAATTCGGACGGGAAGAAGCATTGATGTCTTCGCTCAAATATGAATATCCGATAAAAACATTTCCCTTCGGCACCTGTGCGAATGACACACCCACAAATGTCAGCAACAGCACAGACACAGCTATTACGCGCATGCTGAATCCTCCGGGCACTGTCGGCATTTTATGAGTTACAAAGAAGTT
>WNGQ01005295.1_pt1 | contig 12666 bp, 9 predicted proteins | sample 5407661 | NCBI WGS metagenome assembly WNGQ01 (sample SAMN13153382, study PRJNA577476) | soil metagenome | isolation source: 60 cm soil or saprolite under Garry oak tree replicate 2 | place: USA:California | collected 2016-06-15
TATTAGGCAATGGCCTTTCCTCGAAAAAGAAAAGAGGGAGGGAATGTTACGCGCGTGGGCTCATGTTCCCAACAATGAGCACTATCGAGCTAGTCGGTTTGCGAAATAAGGTGGGACAGGAAGAAAAGACAATGGGCCTGCGGAGGGCTCTGAAGGTTATAATCATGACAATGTCCATCCTAATCGCTGAAGACAACGTAGCCCAGCGGCATTACCTGCGCGAGATTCTGGAGCGCGAGTTTGTTACGCATAAGCCGGTGATCGAAGCCGCGGATGGCGAAGAGACAGTCAAGATGGCGCTTGAGCACAAGCCCGCGGTCAGCATCCTCGACATTCAGATGCCAAAGCTTTCGGGCGTGAAAGCCGCGCGCGCGATCTGGCGCGACTTTCCGACGGCGCGAATAATTTTCTGGACCCAGTTTCCCCACGAGATCTACATCAACGAGATTCGCAAGATCGTCAAGTCGGTCGATCCGCCGCCGGCTTACGGCTTCATTCACAAGAACAATCCCGAATCGCGCTTCCTGCGCTTTGTCGCCGCCGTCCTCGAAGACGGCGCAGACATGATCGATCCGGCGTTCAAAGATTCATTCAAGCGCCCGCTGCTGACTGAGTTCGAAGCCGAGGCGCTTTACTACCTCGCGCTCGGTCTTTCAAACTGGGCCATCGCGCGCAAGTGCAGTCTGTCGTTGCGCGGCGTCGAGAGCCGTTTGGCGACGCTCTACGAAAAACTCTTCGTCTCGATGGCTGAAGGCACCGAGCACGAGTCCTACGACAAACTCGCCTACAACATCCGCACACGCGCGTTCTTTGAAGCACTGCGGCGTGGGCTGCTGAATAACGATGAGTTAGAAAAGGCTGCGGAGGAACTCGACGTTTGGATCGAGCGCGACAGGAAGAAATTTATCGAAGAACAGAAGAAAGAAGTGGGGACGCGGAGACGGGGCGACGGGGAGACGCGGGGATAGTGGACGCTCAATGATGGAGGTTCAGATGAAAAGTTTTTTCGTCGGACTGTCACGAGATCATCCCGCCTCAAATAAAGGGTGAGCGATTTGCAGACAATTAGTTGCGGCTTTGCCGCCGGACAGTGCGGTGAGGCTTGGCCTCACCGGCGCGCGCATTCAAAGACCCTGCGCGTCGAGGCTCAGCCTCGACGCGACGAATCAAACCGGCGTGCGACGGAAAGGCGGAGCCTTTCCGCACTGTCGGGCGGCAAAGCCGCAACAAGTTTGATTCCGATGTAACTAAGGGGACCTCTTTGACTGCCATTGGCAATGAAACGGAGATTCTCTCCCGCAAAGGCGCAAAGGCGCAAAGCAGTGAGCCGAGAGGGTTGATTGCCTTGCTCATCATCGCCGCTCTCGGTTTATTGATTTCCGCCTTCTGCCTACTGCCTACTGCCCCCTCCTCCCGGGCGCAGACCGAGGCCGGACAATCTCAACCGCAGCCGTCTCCCTCGCCTTCGCCTTCCCCTTCTCCATCACCAACACCGGTTACAGGTCTGCATCAATGGGGCGCGGTGACGTTATTTCACGGCTTGCCCTCAGATCGCGTTCATGCGATCGCGCAAGCGTCGGACGGCACGATGTGGTTTGGCACTGAAGGAGGATTGGCAAAGTTTGATGGCCGGCGCACGCAGACGGTCACAGATGCGGGATTGCCGAATGGCCGCGTGCTCGCGCTGCAGACGGATGCCGACGGCACGCTCTGGATCGGCACCGACAACGGCGCGGCGCGATTCACGAATGGAAAGTTTGTGCTGATCAAAGAGGCGGCAGACCAAACTGTCAATGCAATCATCACACCCGAACGTGGCCGCGCGATTATCGCTACCGAACAGGGAATGATCTTCGAAATTCGCGCGAAGTCCGACGGCGCTGTGGACGTCAAATCGCTGTTGGATCGTCCATTACAAAGCGCGGATGCGGATCATCCTGGGCCATTGCCATTGACCAGTCTCACCGTCGCGCATGACAAACTGCTGGCAGGCTCCTCAAGTCGCGGTGTCCTGGTCATAGAGAACGGCGTCGCCAATGTAGTGCCTGCTCGGCCCCAGGTTTTTTTCATTCGCGCGCTCGAGACCGACGTAAAGGGTCAACTGTGGGTTGGCGCGAAAAGCAGGAAAGATGAAAGCGGTTTCTACGAAGGCAGCGAAGCCGCGCGTATTGCCAGGTTTGAAGCGCCAACCGGCACCGTGATGACCCTGCGCGCGGGCGCGGACGATGACCTGTGGGCGGGCACGGATGGACGAGGCGTTTTTCACTTAGCGGGCTCAAAAAAGATCGAGCGTTTCACTTTTGACGGCACTGCCGGTGGTCTGCGTTCCGATCACGTCTATTCAATTTTCGTCGATCGCGAAGAGGTTGTTTGGTTTGGCACTGACCGGGGAGTTTGTCGCTATGACCCGCACGCACCTCGCGTAGAATTTACTGGAGACAATCCGGAAAGTAACTTCGTCCGCAGTCTTTATCAGACATCAGATGGCCGTGTCCTTGCCGGCACGAATCGCGGTTTGTTTGCTTACGATGTCCTGGCGCGAACGTGGCGTTCGATCATTGCCCTCGCGCGCAATATCATCTACGCAATGGCGGAAGACAAGCAGGGCCGTTTGCTGGTTGGCTCGGCGAGCGGTCTTTACGCCGCGCCGAAATCTGCGCGGGGCGCGAAGCTGGAGGAACAGATGTTCACCCGCATCGAGGCCGGTTCGGGGAGCGCCGATGCAACGGGTAGTGTGCGCGCGATAGTCCAGTTTCGAGGAGCCACGTACATCGCCAGCTTCGGGCGCGGAGTCGAGCGAGTCGAAGACACCCGCACGCGCCTTGTCTGGCCCAGCGATGCCACGGCGATGCGCGAGGTAATCAGTCTGTTTGCCGACGGTGATGTGGGCTTGTTGATCGGCACAACCAACGAAGGCGTTTTTATTTTTGACGGCCAGCAGGTGAGAACCGATCCCGCATTCGCGAAGTTGAAAGGGGCTGCAATTAGATCGATTGATCGAACCAGCGACAACACACTCTGGTTGGCGACGAGCCGCGGCGTTTATTTGTGCCGGCCGGGCAGCGAGTGTGCGCCCGTGGCGCCGAGTTTCGACGTGCGCAGCGTTACAGCCAATCACAATGGAAGCTCGATTGAGGCGTGGTGCGCAACGACGGGTGGCGGTCTCCTGAAGATCCGTCTGGATGAAAGCGCGGGCCCAATAGTTTCCCAATTGGATGTCGAACAAGGTTTGCCCTCGCAGAATGTCTTTGCCGTGTTACCGCAGCGCGACGCAAGGGGCAACGACCTGCTGCTCGTCGGCACGAGTCGCGGCGTCGCTCGGTATGAACCTGGCCGCGCGGCGCCGGCGCTTTCGCCGACACGCATCATCAGCAAGCGCGTGCATCAGCCGGAAGAGCTGCGAACCGGATTGAATCTGGAGTATCCGCAGAGCAGCCTCTTGTTTGACGTGAACGCGACCAGCAGTCGCACATTCCCGGAGCAGTTTCAGTATGCGTTCCTGCTGACGGACAACAAAGGCAAGACCATCAAGCAGAAGCTGTCGCACGAATCGCAATTCACGATGGAAGGGTTGAAGCCAGGGAAGTACAAAGTTACGGCGCGTGCTTTCACGAAGGATCTGATCGCCTCGAGCCCGTTGTCATTTGAGTTTAGTGTTGCTGGCGCGCCGTTTCCCTGGACTTCAACCGCCCTTGCTGTCTTGCTGGCATTGGCGTTGATGGCTTTGTTCTGGGCGATTCTTGAACGCCGCCGGATTGCGCGCACCAGCGCTGCGCTCGTGGAAGCGAATCGTGAGCTGGCCGGTGCCCGACTCGATCTCGCAAACGAAGCCGAGCGCGAGCGCCGGCGCATTGCGCGCGATCTGCACGACCAGACGCTGGCGGATCTGCGCCGGCTGCTGCTGGTGGCTGATCGAATACCCGGCACCGGCAGCGGCGATTACAGAACCGCGGGCAGTAGCGAGCGGGTCGCAGCAAGCCACCAAAACTCTGCATTCGATCGCATGACGTTTCGCCAGGAGATCGAATCCGTCTCAAACGAAATCCGGCGCATCTGTGAAGACTTGAGTCCGTCGGTGCTTGATAACGTCGGACTGGCCGCGGCGCTTGAATGGGCTCTGGGAAACGCGGTGGCCCATCTGCCAGTTGACAAGAAATTCGAATATGAAGTGAGCGGCGGCGAAGAGATCGAGGAGCGGATCAAACTCGAATCAAGTGTGCGCATTCAGATCTATCGCATCGCGCAGGAAGTCATCAACAACATTTGTCGCCATGCGGAAGCCAAACACGTGCGGCTTTTCGTGGAAGCATCTCAGGCAGGAAGCCTTACGCTGGGCATTGAAGATGACGGCGAATTCTTCGCGCCCGGCGATGCTCGCGGAGAGGGACGCGGACTGGCAAACATACATGCGCGCGCTAGTTTGATCGGCGCGGAGGTCGCGTGGACTGAACAGGAAAGTGGCGGAACGATGTTCACGTTGCGGAAGGAGTTGGGGCAGTAGCCCGCGCGTCAGCAGAGCTCACTGTTGTAGCCACGACTTGAAACGCCGCTCATGATGATTAACCGAACATCCGCGAATCTTAGTGCTGAGGTGCAGACTGCGCTTTCTTCGCAGAGTCCGGTTGTCGCGCTCGAGTCAACTGTTATTGCGCACGGACTGCCGCGCCCACAGAATCTCGAAACCGCATGTCGGCTTGAAACAATCGTCCGCGATGCAGGCGCGACTCCGGCGACGATCGCGATTCTTGATGGCCAACTTTGTGTCGGTCTGGATCAAGATCAGATCAAACAGATCGCCGAACGTGACCACATCAGAAAAATCAGCACTCGCGATCTGGCCATCGCGGTGGCGAACAAGTGGAACGGAGGGACGACGGTCGCCTCTACAATTTGGATCGCGCATCGCAGCGGCATCAAGGTCCTGGCCACTGGCGGCATTGGCGGCGCGCATCGAGGTCTTTTGCCGGATGTCTCAGCGGATCTGACTGAGCTTGCGCGCTCGCCGCTCGTGGTTGTCTGCTCAGGCGCTAAGATCGTGCTTGATCTTCCCGCCACGCGGGAATGGCTCGAGACAAACGGCATCGCGGTTGTTGGTTATCAGTGCGATGAGATGCCGGCGTTCTTTTCGCGCCAGAGTGGTTTGCCGATTGATGCTCGCGTTGACTCACCCGACGAAGTGGCCCGACTCTTTAAGGCTCAGCGCGCCCTTGGAATCGACTCCGCTTTGCTTGTGACCGTGCCGGTGCCGGCAGATGCGGAAGTTCCCGGGGAGAGACTTGAGACGATCCTCAACGAGTCACTCCTGGAAGCAGAACGCCAGCAGATCGCCGGGCGCGAAGTCACTCCGTTTCTACTCTCGCGCATGCAAGAGCAGAGCGAAGGCGCGACGCTGCGAGCCAACCTCGCCCTGCTTGAGAACAACGCCCGTGTAGCGGCGGAAATTGCGCGAGCGGTGAGTGAAATCGAAAGCCAATAAAGAAGTTTCTCGGAAAAGGCGCAAAGCGGCAAAGAGCAAAGGGCAGAGGTCGAGATTCGAAATTCTGCACAGACTCTTCAAAAAAATATTCACGAAGCAACAACCAACCAGAGACCGAGTTGCATCACAGCGTCGAAATCAGACAAGCTCCTCCCCAGGCTCGCGATTCCACTTCAAAGGTTAAGCAGTAGCAGCAAGCGGTGAAACAAACGAGTTTCTCCCCAGGCTCGCAGTGTGTCGTTCCGGAAAAGGTTTTTCAGGAGGCTACTATGAGCCGCAAATGGCTCCTCTCGCTCGTGTGCCTTTCGCTGGCAGTTTCATTCTCTTTTCGGTTAACTACTGCGCACCGTGACGTAACCGTCAACGAGAAGAGGTCGCGTCAAAAACCTTTCCTGGTGAAATAGCATGAACCCGATCACGCTTTAGTTCGGAACCTCGTGCGCAAACTGGTTGTCTAACTCAGCGTTGCGCCAACATGAGCTTCTCCCTAGGCTCTCCAATCGATCTTGAACTTGAAAGGAGACCTAACATGTCAGCCAAGAAATTCGTCGACAATCTAACCATCAATTCACCGTGCACCGCAGATTGGGATTCGATGATCGGAAACGATCAGGTGCGGTTCTGCGAACACTGCGCTCTTTCCGTCAACAATCTTTCGGAGATGACGCAAAAAGAGGCATTACGCCTGGTAGAAGAGTCCAATGGTCGGATCTGCATCAGATATATCCGCACGCCAGACGGGCGTGTGCGTACGAAACCCACTTCGCAGATGCATCGGATTGGTCGTCGCGCTTCGCGAATCGCAGCCGGCGCATTTAGCGCCAGACTGAGCATTTCCTGCGCCGCGGCTGCAACGCTGCGACCAAATGCATCAGCCATGCAGGCTTCAAACGCAGTGGCAGGACGCACTCTCTCGTCCACGGAACACGCGTCGATTGGTGGCACTATCGCCGGAATGGTCTTCGATCAAAACGGCGCAGTAATTTCCGGCGCATCGGTCACGCTTGGAACTGAGCAGTCAAACTATGCCGCCGGCAGAGTGACTGGCTCTGACGGCACGTACAAGTTTGACGGACTCGCGGCGGGTATTTACCGGTTGAAGATTGATGCGCCTGGGTTTGAGAGTGGTGAAGTGACGGATATCAACTTGCTGGATAAGGGAGAACTAAAAATCGATCGAACGCTGAGCATTGCCAGGATTGAAGCAGAGGTAGAGATCCAAATGGGCGAAGGAAGGGAGGAGACGGTAACGTCCGGAGCAGGCGTCATGGTTCTTCCTACGTTGCCGTTGGTGAAAGCCGCGCACGCAGATGACCTCGAAGCTGTGCAGTCACTCGTGACCCGAGAGAATGTGAACATTCGCGATAAGGCTACTGATTTTACGGCGTTGGAGTATGCGGCGCTAAACGGCAATCGAGAGATGGTACAGTTGCTGCTCTCGATGGGCGCTGATGTGAACGCCAGAGACAAGAAAGGCCAGACGCCGTTGATGATGCTGGATGTCGACGCGACGAGTGACCTCGTTTGGGACTTGATCAACGCCGGCGCAAAAGTAAATCTGAGAGACAAAGATGGCGACACGGCTCTGATTCAAATGGCGGAGAGGGACAATGTCGAAGTACTCAGGGCGCTGCTTGAAGCTGGCGCCAAGATAGACGCCAGAAACAACGAGGGGAAAACGGCCCTGATAATCGCTGCGTCTGAAGGGCTCGTGAATAGCGTTAAAATACTCATCAACGCCGGTGCAGACATTAGTGCGCGCGACAATGATGGGAAGTCGGCGCTGACGTTTGCAATTAAAGAGGGACACAAGCCGGCGATTCGTTTGCTACGGTCGCTGGGAGCCCTTGACCCGCCACCGCCGAAGGAAGAGAAGGAAAAGGAAGAGCCGAACTGAGCGGGAAGAGAGTCTGCGTGTTCAGCGGCTGGTTGCGCGTGAACTGTCGACTGGTGTGTGCTACTCTATGCGCTCCAGACCTTCAAAGAATACTAAGGAGAACAGCATGGCAGACGAAAAAGAGCCAGCACAGTGTCAGAATCCGGTTTGCACCTGTCCGCCGCAACCCGACGGCAAATACTGCAGCGCGTCTTGCGAAGGCGCCGGTCAGACTATCGAACTTGATTGTGATTGCGGGCACGACGGGTGCCAGGGCAATTTCTAGACGGCGTGAGTCATTCTTAAAAAAGAAGAGAGGCGGTCCCCGCCTCTCTTTCCGTCTTTCAACTCTTCAAGTTGGCAATTTCGCGGGCAGCACGTCAACAACTCCGCCGCGCGCACTCTCCGGTATCAGGATCTATCCGTAACACTTCGCAAGCGACCCGCAATTCAGCGGTCTATGGTTTCTGCTTTTTCGGTGAAGGCAACGGCTCGGGCAGTGGTCCGCTAGCCTCAGTGATCGTCACGCGACTGCGGAAGCGCAGGAAGTCAGTGTAGCGGACCAGCATGCGCATGTGGATGGTCACCTCGGGGAATTCCAGATTGTCGTCGGCATAAGTGTAAACCGGAAACCAGTAGTGGCCATCGATCTGTTGACGATAGGTTTCAAAGATGGGAAAACGCTGCTTGCCTTCGGGCACGCCCTTGCCGCGCACCTTGACGATCTGCAAATCGGTTTTATCGACCCAGATGCGTCCCTGAAAGAACCGCTCGCTCACTTTCTTGGGCAGGACCTTTGGTTGTACATCGAAGACATACGTATCGAGCTCGTCGATGTGCTCGGTGCCCAGATAGTTGAAGTTGTACTGATTGATCTTTGACGTTTCGAGAGCAAATGGTTGAATGCCGCCGAGGTCCTCGATGTCTTCCGCGGTGACCTCCAGTTCCGTTAACGTTGGGGCCGGGAAAAAAGTAATCTTCTCGAAACGGTTTCCTTGATCGTCGAAGACGAACTGTGAGACGCGATGGTACTCACCCATCACTCCGCCACCCATGCCGATTTGTTGAACCGTGGCGTCGCGCTTGAACGCATAGTCATTGAGCGCTCGCCGGAATTCTGTTTCTTTCGCCGAAAACGCTCGCACGATCCGGTCAATATCCACCGGGCCGCCCTTCTGAATGTTATCGGCTGGCTGCTGGGCCCGGACGGTTGGCGAAGAGTGGAATAGAACGATGGCTGAAGTTATTACTGGAAAAAGAATAAGCGCAAAGATCCGTTTCACGACCACAAATCTCCTCAGAAAGGGAATTTAACCACTCAAAGCGGGTTTGAAACCGGCCATTGGATGCAGAGAAACTTTTTAAGGTTCGGCGGGTGAAGAGAAATTTTACGTTGTGTTCGTCCTGGCCAGCCCTAAAAACTGCCCGGCGAGCCTCGGTCCGGTGCCTTCGTCTTCGTGCTTGAAGAAAACGAACGCTTCTCTCCATTTTTGATCCCTAACGCGCTTGAGCCACTCTTTAAGGTTGGCCTCCGAGTATTCGACGCGGCGCAGTCGCAGATAACCCCAGTCTGCCGTCCGATCGATGTGCGTGACCGGCAGGTCGTCGGTGTCAGAGATGCAGAGCGCGTGATTCCCGGTCGAAAGAACTTCGAGCACATCGTCCTCGAACCAGGTCTGATGACGAAACTCGAATGCAGCGCGCGTTGCCTCAGGCAGGCAATTGAGAAACGTTTCCAGGCGCGGCAGATCCTTCTTCATGTTAGGCGGAAGCTGAAACAGAACTACACCGAGACGGTGCTCAAGCACCGACGCGGTATCGAGCAGATATTTCGTCTCGTCATCTACATCCTTCAGTCGTTTGAAATGCGTGATGCGCTGCGAGGCTTTGATGGAGAAGCGAAAGTTGGCGGGCACCTGTTCTTTCCAGTTTTCCAACATGCTTCGCTGCGGCAGGCGATAGAAGGTGTTGTTGATCTCAACCGCCGGGAGACGCGAAGCGTAATACGAGAGCATCTCTTTCGCCGGAAGCTTTTCGGGATAGAAATTGCCCCTCCATTCTTTGTAACTGTAGCCGCTGGTGCCGACGTGGAATTTCATTGCTGAGGCTATGGTCGATTCTAAGGCGCTTGTTTGATCAAAATATTGGTGTTACCGCCGTCTGAGACGATCGTTGCGGTCACTTTGTCGCTTTTCATCACGACAGTCGGCCCTACTCGCACGGTTTTGGTTGGTTTGAGTTTCGCTTCGTACCAGTCCGCGACCTTGTCTACTCCGTCGGTCGTTTTCAGTTGCAGCACACCCGCTCCGTCTTCAGAGGTTACGTCCAGGATAGTCTGCGCGCCTGGATAGACGAGTGACTTGCCGATCAGCTGCTTAGTGACCGACGGGTGGCTTTGTCTGCGCGCTCTGAATACGGCCTTCATGACGCCGACCACAGAGCCAATCCCCAGCAGCACCACGATGATGATGCCGACGATAATGAGCCCGCGCATCGAGCCGGAACGCGTCGTCGCGGCTGGCACTTCGGAGGCGAAAATAAACGGTGCAGCTGGTCCGGGAGGAGCCGAGGGCGGAGCGGGACCATATGCAGCACCTGTCGGTCGCGGATCGAATCGCTGCGTCGCCGGACCTGAGGGTGTTTGATTAAGGATCGCGGTTGGCTGCTCTGAAGGGTCTGGCGAAACAACGACCGCCGCGCCACACCGCCGGCAGAAATTCATACCGGCTACGAACTCAGCGCCGCAATTCGAACATAAGGAATTGGCCATGACAGACACAAAATACGCTCGCTGAGTTCTTTGGGCAAGGAATCCAGAACTCGCAAGGTCAGCCGGCACATTGTTGTCGCCTCAAGCTATTCTGTGATACACAGGCTGACGTAACAACAAGGCAGTCATTCTCGTGGGAGACGTTTCAGGAGTCATGTCCACCGTTACGACAAACATTGAATCCCTCCAGCAGGAGGAGCGAGTCTTTTCCCCGCTGCCGTCTTTTTCCGAGCGAGCGCACATTAAATCGATGGAAGAGTAGGAGCGGCTGCGTGCGCAGGCAACGGCGGATCCTGAAGGCTTTTGGGCGCGCCTGGCGGAAGAGCTTCATTGGTTCAAGAAATGGGACACTGTGCTGAAATGGGAACCTCCACACGCGGAGTGGTTTGTCGGCGGCAAGATCAATATTTCTTACAACTGTCTCGACCGGCATCTGTCGACCTGGCGGCGGAATAAAGCCGCGATCATATGGGAAGGCGAGCCCGGCGATCAGCGGACCCTGACGTATCAGCAACTGCATACCGAAGTCTGCAAATTCGCGAACGTCTTAAAGCGCGCCGGCATTCAGCGAGGCGATCGGATTGCGCTTTACATGCCGCTGATTCCCGAGTTGGCGATTTCGATGTTGGCGTGCGCGCGCATCGGCGCAACACACTCCGTTATCTTTGGCGGCTTTTCGAGCGCGGCACTGATCGATCGCATCAACGATGCGAGCTGCAAAGTCGTCGTGACCGCCGATGGCGGTTGGCGCCGCGGCAATGAAGTGAAATTGAAAGCCGCGGTTGATGAAGCACTGAAAGAAACGCCGTCGGTCAACGCCTGCATCGTGGTGCGCCGCAGCGCTGCGCCGCTTCACATGAAAGCCGGCCGCGACTACTGGTGGCACGAGTTGATGGAGACGGTTGACGCGAAGTGTCCGGCAGAAGAGTTGGACAGCGAGCATCCACTCTACATTCTTTACACCTCAGGCACTACGGGAAAACCGAAAGGAATTCTGCACACGACCGCCGGTTATCTCCTGCAATCACATCTGACGTCGAAATGGATCTTCGATCTGAAGGACGAAGACATCTACTGGTGCACCGCGGATATCGGTTGGGTCACTGGCCACAGCTACGTCGTCTATGGACCACTGTCAAATGGCGCCACGGTCTTGATGTACGAAGGCGCGCCGAATCATCCCGAGCCCGATCGCTTCTGGAGCATCATCGAACGTCATCGCGTAAATATTCTCTACACGGCGCCCACGGCGATTAGGGCGTTCATCAAGTGGGGCGAGCACTGGCCGCTGAAACACGATCTATCGAGTCTTCGTTTGCTCGGCACTGTCGGCGAGCCAATCAATCCGGAGGCGTGGATGTGGTATCGCGAGATCATCGGCAAGGGTCGCTGCCCAATCGTCGATACATGGTGGCAGACCGAAACCGGCGCCATCATGATCACGCCGCTGCCGGGCGCGACGCCGACAAAACCTGGTTCGGCAACCAAACCGTTTCCGGGAGTTGAAGCTGACGTGATGACGCGCGACGGTAAACCAGTCAGCGCGAACGAAGGCGGGTATCTTGTGATCAAACGTCCGTGGCCCTCGATGTTGCGAACGATCTGGGGCGATGACCAGCGTTATCGAGAGCAATACTGGTCGCAGATCGAAGGTGTGTATTTTGCCGGAGATGGCGCGCGCTGTGACACGGACGGCTACTTCTGGATCATGGGCCGCATTGACGATGTGATCAATGTCAGCGGCCACCGGTTGGGCACCGCCGAAGTAGAAAGCGCGCTCGTCTCGCACGAAGCCGTTGCCGAAGCGGCAGTGGTTGCCCGTCCCGACGATCTGAAGGGCTCAGCTATCGTCGCCTTCGTAACGCTCGAGGGAACGCACAAGGCTTCGGATGAACTCAAAGGGGAGTTGCGCACGCACGTCGCGAAAGAAATCGGAGCGCTGGCACGTCCTGACGAGATACGATTTTCAGACACTTTGCCGAAGACCAGATCGGGGAAAATCATGCGGCGCCTGTTGCGCGAGATTGCGACGAGCGGGTCAGTCGCTGGTGACGTGACCACCCTTGAAGATTTCTCGGTGCTTGAAAAGCTAAGGGCTGAAGAAGAATAGGAAGCGCCTCGTATCAGGTCCCCGGGGGGCGGACGGGACCTGCCGACGGCCCACGCACCCCGAAAAAGTCTGCCCTGTTTGCCGGAAAAGATATAAACTGCTGGGAATATTCCGGCTCTTATCGTTTACCGTTTATCCGGATCTCAAGGTATAGACATTCTGGCACTGTTACGTGGACGACGAAGTAGCAAAAGACATGCTGGAGCAAAGGGAAGTCGAGCCTCGATCCGGGCCGCGCTATCTGGCCACGCTTGAAGTACGCGCCGAGTGGGACGACTCGGATGGCGCTCATATCGTAACTGAAGGTACTACCGAGAACGTCGGCCCCGCGGGCACGCTCGTGCACCTGCCGCGGCGGCTGCCAGAGGTTGGCGGTCGGGTTCGACTTGAAGTGCAGGATCAGGAAGGTAAAAAACTGCACGTCGTTACTGAAG
>WNGQ01006832.1_pt1 | contig 12665 bp, 16 predicted proteins | sample 5407661 | NCBI WGS metagenome assembly WNGQ01 (sample SAMN13153382, study PRJNA577476) | soil metagenome | isolation source: 60 cm soil or saprolite under Garry oak tree replicate 2 | place: USA:California | collected 2016-06-15
ACTCCAAGTCCAGATAGTGGAATCTACGCACGCAGCATAACGTGCGCTTCTCGAAAAGAAAGGTGTCTGAAACGGTACGGGGAAGCGGCTACGTATGGGTGTGCGGGCTTTGTGGGGGCACTCTCTTCTTGTGTTCGGCTGGGGCCTTCGCCACTTTTACTTCAAAGCTTACGGGCATCTGTTTGGGCGGGTAGCAGGCGGCGTTATCGCACGCCTGATATTTCAAAGTCCCGTGAATGGCATATTTGGTTGGCAGCACCGTTTTGAGGGGGCGGACTAGAACTCCGATGTCAAAGTCTCCGCTATATACGCTGAGTTTCTCGTCTGGTGCGAACGGGAAGCTCCGATCCTCGCCTTCGGGATAAGTGATCTTGCTGATGACGATGTCGGTTGGCGCATCCAGCTTCAGTTCGGTTTTCTTGAGATATTCCTGCTTGGGCTGGTTGGAGTTGATGTGAAATCCGGAGGAGATGCGAAAGTGTAACTGCACTGTGCCGGGATGTCCGCGGTAAATGGAGATGACCTCTGGTGGTTGCATAGTCACCGAGGGCTTTTTGGTGCCGGGGATGTCGTCCTGGGCAGACACGCCAATGCCAGCCATCATAGCCGCGCAAGCAACAAGGCGTCGCCACATCACTTTTTCGCGACCTCGCCAGATTGGCCGAGGGCTTTCTGAATATTGCTTTCAATTTCCGAACGGCTCACCAGCCCGAACACGTGGTCCAGAATTTTCCCGTCGCGGGTGATGTAAAACGTTGAAGGAAGAAACTGCACTCCGCCGTATTGGGTTCCCACTTCTTCCTTCCCAATGACGATGGGATAGTTAACGCCCAACTTTTGCGCGAACTCAGCAATATCCTTCGGCGGCGCGTCGTCCATGGCAACGCCCAGCACTTGCAGTCCTTGCGGGCCGTATTTCTTTTGCAGGTCCACGAACCAGGGCATTTCAATTTTGCAGGGCTCACACCATGTCGCCCAGAAATTGAGCAATACCGCTTTGCCGTGGTAATCCGAGAGCTTCAAGCTCTTGCCGTCCAGGGAGGCCAGAGTGAAATCAGGCGCGGACTGGCCTTGCAATTTTCCAGCGGCGGACGGTTTAGAGTGCCGGGCCTTTTGGATACCAAACACCAGCATAATGGAGATGACCATCGCCACAACGATTAGAATGACGGGATCGCGTTTCACAGAACTCCTCTACAAAGCAAAGCGGTTCAAGAACGAAAAGTAGCGCGCGAGGAGTGTAAATCTGCCGAATACCAACAGTACTCCAAGCGCAATCAGCAGGCCGCCGCTCGCAATTTCGAGCACGTGCATGTGGCGGCGGAAGCGTCCATAAAAATTCAGGAAGCGTTCAATGCCCAGCGAAGTTAGCAGGAAAGGTACTGCTAAGCCCAGCGAATAAATGGTTAGCAGCAGGATTCCTTTTGTAATGGAGTCCTGGGCTGCGGCGAAGCCAAGAATCACAGCCAGGATTGGACCCACGCAGGGTGTCCAACCGAAGGCAAAGGCGAACCCGATTACGAATGCTCCCCAGGCGCTGCTGCCGCCCTTTACGTTGTGCAAGCGCTTATCCGCATAGAGCGCCTTGATGCGGAGGATTCCCGTCAGGTGCAGGCCAAATAGAATAATGACTACGCCCGCAACTTGCGCCAGCAGGGATTTGTATCGCGCAGCGATCTGCCCGACCTCCGTAGAAATCGCCCCCAGCGTGATGAATACGATACTGAAGCCGATGATGAACGCTATCGAGTTCAGCATCACCTTGCGCAGCAGTGAAGCTTCCTGACCTTTCAGTTCCTCGACTCCGACGCCTGAAATTAGTGATACGTAGCCGGGCACCAGGGGCAACACGCATGGCGACAGAAAAGAAACTAGGCCGGCCAGGAAGGCGGCGATCGGGAGCGGCAGATTCGACATTCACAATTATTGTACCTTTCCGAGTGCGCCGGCACATGGTAACTAGGGGATAAGGGGCTTATTACGCGACTTACCGCTGCGTCTGCGGCCCAACTTCCCGCGGCGCTTCGGCCACCATCTTGCGGATAAGTTCGACGGGTACGGTTGCGGTCAGCACGGCGCGATCTTTCTTTTGCTCAACCTTCAGGCTATCCAGAGCCTTTCGGATATCGGGATCGGGCGTCTTTCCCGCTACCGAGACTTCAGCAGAACGAAAGATTGCCAGAAAAGTGTCGGCTTGCGAAGTGAGTTGTTGCGCCTCTGAGTCGCTGGCTGTGAACGCCTCTGCCCGGAAGTGCACCGCGCCCAGGTATCGCACCGACGTGACGACGCTGGCGGGACTGGAAAACGGCAGCGGAACAGATGCTGCCGGCGCGGAAGTGGAGTTCAGGCGGAAAATTCCCCACGCCAGACTTGCAATCGGCACGTGCTTATAAAACTGCCGCAACAGCGCGGGTCCGCCGAACGGGGATGCCAACTTGCGCGACCGATCAATAATGCCGCGGATCACTCCGGGATCGTTATGGTTGGAGGCGGCCACGGTGTCGACGCCGAGTATGGCCACGCGTACAGTGCGGTTCTGCAGGGGGATGTTGTAGATGTCGATCGAATGATAGGGGTCGGCGGAACTTGCCAAGGTCTTTAAATAGGCGCGCAGTTTATCGCCATCAATTTTCGCTACGAAAACTTCCGAAAAGCGCGTTTCACCACCAGTCTGCGGACTCGCGTAGTGGACGGCAAGCGCGCCTTCCTGCAGGTCGCGCTCAAACTGAAATCCGGTGGCCTGGATGAATTGCTCGTATTCAGGATCGTGGGGAACGGCAGGCAGATGGCTGCCGATTTCGGCGCGGCGCATCCACTTGAGGTCGATGTAAACAAACGCGTCTGCCCCAGGAAGCAACCGCGCCGCTTCAGGCGGAGCATGCTTCCGGAGTTCGACCACAGCAGCCACTGCGGCCACAACCAGCAGAAAGCCAAACAGGATTGGAAGGCGACGCCGTATTCGCATGAAAGCGACGGGGAGATGATAGCAGGTTGCCGGGGAGACTGGGCTGTGGTGATGCTTAGGGAAACTCTCCGTCACGAACAAGAACTTGGCCACGGATCTGCACGGATTTCCGCGGATCGATTCCCCAAAATCAAGTCCTTAGATTTCTTCAATGTCGGTGTTCTTCGATGGCCTTTTCTGGTTGAGTTCCCGGTTGCAATCAATGATTTCAGTGCTATCATTGATTGCATGGCCAGCATAACTATTCGCCAGCTTCCCGAAACCACCAAGCGCAAACTCCGAATTCGCGCAGCGCAGCACGGTCGCTCGATGGAGCAGGAAGCACGGGAAATTCTGAAGAGCGAACTCAACCGGCCTGAGGACCAGCCTAAGGACCTAGCGGAGGCAATCCGCCGGCGCTTTGCTCGTTTTGGAGGTGTCAAATTGGAGATCCCGCCTCGTGAACCCATCCCGGAGCCGAGAATCCGGTAACTCGTGACCATTTTGGACACGAATGTTGTTTCCGAGCTGATGTCGCCTTCGCGATCATCGCAAGTGGTCGCGTGGATCTCAGGCCTGCGGTTCAGGGACGAAGTCTGCCTCACCACGATCAACGTCGCAGAAATTCTTTACGGTATTGAAATTCTTCCTAAAGGAAAACGACGCGACGGATTGCTGTCCGAGGCAGAGGCCATGTTCGCCGAAGACTTTACGGGACGGATACTGCCGTTTGGCGAGCAGGCCGCTCGCGCATTCGCCCAAATCGCTGCCGCCAGAAGATCTCAAGGTCGTCCAATCTCCGAGTTTGACGCCCAGATTGCGTCAATCGCAAGAGCAAATGACGCGGCTTTAGCCACGCGCAACACTGCGGATTTCGAGGGTTGCGGTGTGCGGCTAGTAAATCCGTGGGTGGATTAGACTAGGTGGTTTGTTCTCGGAGGTCGTCATGCGTGGTCGCCTCTTCGTGCTTGTCACCCTTTGTGCGCTTCCGCTTGCTGCTCAAACCAAACATCCTTTCACGTTTGAAGACATGATGGCGCTCAAGCGTGTCGAGGAGCCGGTGCCTTCGCCGGACGGGAAGTGGGTGCTGTTTGCGGCGGTGGATGTTGATCTGAAGGCGAATACGAAGACGCCGCATGTTTGGGCGGTGCCGTTAAATACCCACGTCTCCCAACAACAGGGAGAGGTGGGGCACCCCATCTCAGATCGGTTCAACTCTGGGGTGCCCCACTTCTCGCCGGTTTTGCGAGAAGTGGGTTTTACTGCTCAGACAGAAGCAGATTCCTCCACTCCGGTCGGAATGACAAAGAGTAGAGAGAGGGAAATCATTTCTGATCAGGACGCCGACCGGCCACGCTGGGCTCCGGATGGGAAGCGGTTTGCCTTTGTTTCGACCAAAGAAGGCGGATCGCAAATCTGGATTGCGGATTTCGATGGCGCGAGTGGGACCGTGACCGCCAAGCGCCGGTTTACGAACATTGCGACCGAGGCTGATGGCGAGCTGTGGTCTCCAGACGGCCGCTACATTTTGTTCGTCTCAAGTGTGTATCCGAAGTGCGACGGTTCGGCTGTCGAAGAGGAAAACTGTAATAAGGAGAAACTCCAACAGTCGAAAGATTCAAAGATCAGCGCGCAGGTCTTCACGCATCTTTTGTACCGGCACTGGAACGAATATAAGAAGGGTAAGCGCAGCCATCTGTTTGCGGCCCAAGCTCCGCAGAGCGAACTCGGCGGCGGGAGTTCACCCACCATTTACAAAGGTGCTCCACCCAGTCGTGATCTCACTCCCGGCGATCACGATGTACCGCCGTTTCATCTAGGCGGACAGGATATGTATGTCTTTTCGCCCGACGGAGAGGAGATTTGCTACACCTCGAACCACGATGACGATGAGGCGATTAGCACCAATAAAGATCTGTTCACCGTGCTGGCAAACATGTCAGTGGACGCCACACCTGCTCAGGTTTTAGCGCAGACCAAGAACATCACTGCCGACAACAAGGCGGCGGATGAGACTCCGCTCTATTCGCCGGATGGGAAGTACATCGCCTATCGCGCGCAGACGCGTCCGGGATACGAGAGCGACCGCTGGCGCCTGATGCTGTACCACCGCAAGACGGGGGAGAAGAAGGATGTGACAGACAAGTTTGACCACTGGGTTGAAAGCTTCGCGTGGGCGCGCGATTCAAAGACGCTTTTCTTCACTGCAGAACACGAAGGGCACTCATTGATCTATGCCATAGAAACGGCGTGGCCTTCTGGGGCCGATACGGATCAGGATAGGCATTCAACGCGCGCTCTCGTAGGCGGTTATAACGATGACTTGACCGTGACTCCCGATGGGAAGAACTTGCTGTTTTCCCGCATGTCGATCACCGCACCAAACGAGATTTATGCGAGCAGTACGGGCGGTGAAGGTTGTCCTGCAATGACGGGCAATGTCGATCCTGGAAAAGAAGATTGTTCTTTGAACAAGGATTGGGCCATCGCTCGCATGAATGAGCCGGTGTTGTCCCAGATAGAAATGGCGAAGATCGAGTCCTTCTTCTTTCCCGGGGCAAAGGGCGAGAGTGTTGAAGGCTTCTTGGTTCGACCGCCGAATTTCGACCCCAGCAAGAAGTATGCGGTGAAGTTCATCCTCCATGGCGGGCCGGAAGTTCCCATGGGCGATCAGTGGAGCTTTCGCTGGAATCACGAACTTTTCGCAGCGAATGGATACGTTGTTATCTTTATCAATTTTCACGGGTCGCCCGGATACGGGCAGAAATTCATTGACGCGATCAACGGCGACTGGGGCGGCTCTCCGTTTGAAGATCTGATGAAGGGCCTCGACTACGCCGAGCGGCACTATCCGTTTATTGATAAAGACCGCGAGTGCGCGCTGGGCGCCAGCTACGGCGGATACATGGCCAACTGGATCCTCGGTCACACCAACCGCTTCAAGTGCATCGTGTCGCACGACGGCATGTTCAATACCGAGTCGGCTTGGGGAACGACTGAAGAGCTGTGGTTCAACGAATGGGAGTTCAAGGGCACGCCTTACACGCACCGCGAGATGTACAGGAAGTGGTCTCCACATTTGGCGGCGACGAATTTCAAGACGCCGACGCTGGTGATTCACGGCCAACTCGATTACCGGCTGGATGTGTCGGAAGGATTTCAGCTATTTACGACGCTGCAGCGAATGGGTGTGCCATCGAAGATGCTCTACTTCCCCGATGAAGGCCATTGGGTGCTCAAGCCGCAGAATTCCCAGTTTTGGTACAAGACCGTGAATGAATGGGTGGACCAGTGGGTGGGAAAGTAAACAAACCAGTTGTCAGTGACCAGTTGCCAGTGATCAGGGCAGCCAGTGTTAGTGATGATGGACCGTGTAGGGACGGGCGTCCACGCCCGTCCGGTCGAGCGCAGCTCGACAGGTTGGTGAACAACTTATGCCCGCATAGGGTCAGCTTAAGAGCGCCACCCGCCCTAAATTGGCATGAGCGGTCTTCGTACCCACGTTCACGCCTCATCGTCCGAGTTGCGGCCTACTCAAACCCGGATGCAATTGCACCGCTCGTTTAGCAACGAGATACACCAGAGACGTCAGACAGAGAACTGTGAACCCGCCTTTGAGATAGGCCGCGGTTGTGACCGAAATGCAATGCCGGTTGCGATCAATACATACGTCGCAATACACAGGGGACACTTCGGCAACAAGACCAGGACGGCGCTGGGAACAACCCATTTAGCGAACTTAGTACCGCTCGGTATCCAAGAGCGCGGCAGGGGCTTTTTGTTGCAGCCTGCCCCCCGACTTCACCGCAATTTTGACAACGAACCTTCATGCGTGCTCCGCTGAACAGCATGCGGCAGCCGGAGCCTCAATGCCCGAGGCCGCTTCCGCCGGGCAGTACGGTTTTTTCGCATCTGCCAGATGGCCCTCGGCGTAGCGGTCGTGGTGACGCACCCAGGCCATGGGAAAATACGAACCATCTTCATCGCGCCCTTGGGTACGAAATCCAGGTAGTTATGCGTGTTGAGTGCTGTCTCGATCCCACGAGCGTAGGTCGAGTAGGTATGAAAGATGTCTCCATTCTCATCTTTAGTAGAACACGCTGATTCCGGGGCCCAGCCGTTCCTACCTTAACGCCGCTTCTTGCCTTCTATCTCCGCAAGTCGCGCCTTCACCATCTTTTTCAGCAGAGTGCCGGGCAGAGGCTTGTCCACCGGGAACTGGATCGTGCCTTTCGACACGTGGAAGTCTTTGAGATCTTGTTTGAACGCCTTGATCACGGACGCGGTCGGGAACAGGCTGCAGTGGTCCGAAAACGCCGCGTACCACACGAGCATTCCTTTGTATTTGAACGCCGGAATGCGATAACTGATGACCTCCGTGGTCTCCGTCGGCATCACCGAACGAATCGCCGCGCGAACTTTGTTCAATGTGCTGCGAGCAGGTTCCGGGACGCCCGCGAGGTATTCGTCCACGGTCTTGGGAGCGGTTGTATTTTTCGCGGTTGACTCGTGTGCGCGGGATGGAGTTTTCTTCATACGGAAACAATAGCCGGAAAGGGCACGACTTCCAGCCGCGCCGATTGAGTTCTCTTTCTCTCCTGTCATTCCGAGCGCAGCAGGATCATTCGCAAAGCGAATCATCGTGCGGAGTCGAGGAACCTGCTTTTTCTGTGCGCGGACGAGCTGCTCACCAAGAGCCAACCTCAGCCGCTTAAGCCGCAAATTCTCACAGCGCGAAATCCGGCCGAGTGGAACTCGTGCGCTTCCCGGTTCGGACAGACTATTGCCTGTCGTAGACTGCGGTGCCCTTAACTTTTTTCCCCGTGGGATCGGTTGTGTTAACGGTCACCGTGCGGGTTTTGCCATCGGCCGATACCGCGACCCGACCGGAAATCGCGACCTTCCCGTCTTTCTTACCCGCGAAGGCTAAAGTGCGGTCGTTGATCTTCTTGTAGGATCGCGTGTCTGATGTCGGGTCGCCGGTTACGGGATAATCTTTCCCGTCCACCTTACCCGTCCATTCACTGTGCGTCGGCTTTCCGTCGCGGTCGGTGCCCTCGATCGTGACTTTTATGCCGTCACCCGCGGCCTCATACACAACGGTGTTGTTGTGGGGAATTCCGGCGGCAAGTTTCGACTTCGCTTCGTTCAACTTCCAGTTGCCCAACTGCGCGTCATCGGCGAAACACACGGCTGCTGCCAGCAAACACAGTACAAATGTCAGTACACACGTTCTCGTTTTCATGTTGCCTCCAGTGCGATCAAATTGTCTGGCTGATTTACCGCGCGAATTCTAGTGCTCTATGGTGCATTGTGCAACTGTGTGTACTCGTCCAGACTCGTCCAGTAGAGGGGTGACACTTTTCATTGCTTTCGTTGAGATGAGAGCTGGCGCAGAAATTGTTGCGGCGGGAGATCGCCCAGGGCTGGATGAGGGCGCAGGGTGTTGAAGGGGTTCTCCCATGGGCGGAGCTGGCGGTTGAGCTTTTTCGTCTCCCGGGAACCGGGGGTGAGGGGATAGAACTCCTGGGTGTGGGTGCGGTGGGCACGCTCGACGGCGCGGTTGAGTTGGACCAGCGATAAAAGGTCTGGCGCGCGATCCCGAAATGGTGGCAGGGCAGAGCCACGTTCTCCGTGCTGCCCCACAAATCCATCCAGGCTAAGCGCGCCCGCGCCGCCCGGCTTAACTCCACTCCCACTCCGGCCAACCGCCCCGAGTGACACGAGTACAACCCCTTGCCAATCCCGCTAAGCTCCAGCATAATAATTACTTGTCGTATCCCACCGGGTGGTGACAGGGCGGACTAGCCCACTACCTTCTCCGGAATTGAAGTGCGCCAAAACTGCGGATTATCCTCGCAAAGAACGCGAGGCCAACGCATGGCGCACGTTTTAGGTCTCCTTCGGCGAGCTCAGGACTGGCTCTCGGCTCGCCAAGAGAGGGCGCCCGGCTGGGGTTAACAGAGATGACAGAAAGGAAACAGTTCAGTGTTGATGATTCGTCTGGCGCGCGTAGGTGCGCGCAAACAGCCTCATTATCGGGTAGTGGTGATTGAGAAGGAACGGGCGCGCAACGGGCGTCCGGTGGAGATTGTGGGGACATACAATCCCCGCACCACCCCGGCCAGCGTGGAGCTCAAGCGCGAGCGCATTGACTACTGGCGCTCCAAGGGAGCCCAGGTGTCGGACCGCGTTGGTAAGATTCTCGGCTTCGTTACGACGGCGCCGGCTGTACCCGTGTAAACCCACCCTTTCGCAAAAAACGCGAAAGAATGGGGCACCCAGGTAACTTCAAGAACGCGACGGATTTTCACGGATTTCCGCGGATCTGAAAAAAGATCTCAAGAAATATCCGTGTTGATTCGCGTAAATCCGTGGCCGCTTTTGAAGTGAACTGGCAGGCGGGCGTGGACGCCCGCCGCTACACGAAAATGCTATGAGCGAACAATCCGTCAATCCGAAGGCTTTGATTGAGCACGTTGCCAGGGTGCTGGTGAACGCGCCGGACCAGGTGATCGTTGAAGAAGTGGACGAAGACGGCGAATTGGTGATCGAGCTCGAAGTCGCGGAAGACGATATGGGCCGGGTGATTGGGAAGTCGGGCAAGATTGCGCGTGCCATGCGCAACTTGCTGCACGCTGCCGGAACCAAGCTCAACCGGCGCTGCGAGTTGGAGATTCTGGAATAGGCCAGCTCCATCAAGGCGACGACTTTATTACGCTCGCTCGCGTGGTGAAGACGCAAGGGCGGCGCGGCGAAGTTGCCGTCGAAGTGCATAGCGATGTTCCAGGGCGGCTGCATCCGGGGATGCGGGTTTTTGCGCTGGCGCGGAAAGAAGATGGCGCACGGCGCGAACTGAAAATTGAAGACGCCTGGCCACACAAGGATTGGGTGGTTCTGAAGTTTGCCGGCGTGGATTCGATTTCTGACGCTGAAGTTTTGCTCGGGAGCGAGTTGCAAGTTCCACTGAGCGAACGCGCGCCGCTGGAACCCGGGGCGGCATATGTCAGCGATTTGGTTGATTGCATGGTGTTTGATCGCGGACGCGAAATTGGCATGGTGAAAGATGTCCGATTCGGCGCTGGAGAAGCACCGCTGCTGGTGGTCGGATCAGGAAGAACTGAGTACGAGATTCCTTATGCTCAGGAATTTCTGGTGCAAGTTGATCTGGAGCATAAGCGGATTGAAATGAATTTGCCCGAGGGCTTGTTGGAAGTAAACGCGCCGCTGACGGACGAAGAGAAGCAGCAACAGGGCAAGAACAAGAGCGTTTAACCGCAAAGGACGCAAAGGAAAGCCTTCTGAGAAGCCTGAGATTTTCTTGGCGTTCTTTGCGTATACTTTGCGATCTTTGCGGTTAAAGGTTTTAGTTTCCGGGTTCAAGGGTTTGCTTTGCAGATTGACATCATCACCATCTTCCCGGATTTTTTTCGCGGGCCGCTGGATTACGGGATTATTCGCCGGGCGCGCGAAGCCGGATTGGTGAAGATTGAAATACGCGATCTGCGGGCGTTTACCCGCGATCGCCACCGCACGGTAGATGACCGCCCATTTGGCGGCGGTGAGGGGATGGTCCTCAAGCCGGAACCGCTATTTGAATGCGTGGAGTCCCTGAACTTGGCGCCGCGTGAAGAACGCCCTGCGGCAAAGCAGTGCGTCGTGCTGCTGTCGGCGCAGGGCAAGCGTTTTGATCAGAAGCTTGCATCTGAGTTAGCAGAGCTCGATAGGCTGGTGCTGATTTGCGGCCGATATGAAGGCGTGGACGAACGTGTCGGGACGTATCTCGCGGATCGCGAAATTTCGATCGGCGACTACGTTTTAAGTGGCGGGGAGCTGGGTGCGGCCGTCATTGTGGATACGGTTACGCGGTTGATTCCCGGCGCGGTCGGAAATGAAGCTTCAACGCGGCAGGAATCGTTTTTTGCTGCACCGGAAATCAGTGTTGATGACTTGCCGGACACGAGTGTCCGATCCACACGAGCTGATTCAACTTGCGGATCGGGAGGACTGCTCGACTATCCGCACTATACGCGTCCGGCGGAATTTCGCGGGATGAAAGTGCCGGAAGCTGGTTAACGGCAACCACGAAGAAATTCGGCGCTGGCGACGGCGGTCAGCGCTGGAAAAGACGCTGAGAAATCGTCCTGATCTTCTGGATGCAGACAACCTAAGTGACGATGACAGAGAATTGCTGACGGAGATTGAAGCTGCTAGCTCTTAACCTTCGGGCAGCTTAGTCGGTTTTGCTGGTGGCTGGAAGCTATGCGAGCGCAAGCTTATGACGTGAGTGGTTGTGCGCCGGAGTTTCTGCTTGCCCATGGAACAGCAGGTTCCTCACCCGCTGAGGCGGGTTCGGAATGACAAATAGTATGGGGGTTTGTGATTGTCCTGAGAGTTTGAAAACCCCGAAAGGACCAAGATCATGTCGAACTTAATCATCGAGAAACTTCTTTCCAAGACGAAGCGCACCGATCTTCCGGATTTTGCGCCGGGAGATACCATCCGCGTGCAAGTGAAGATCAAAGAGGGCGACAAAGAACGCTTGCAGGCATTTGAAGGCGTGGTCATCGCGCGCAGTCGCGGCCCGCAGGCCAGCTTTACAGTACGCAAGATCAGTTTCGGCCAGGGCGTGGAGCGTATTTTTCCGGAGAGTTCGCGTGTCGTTGATAAAGTTGATGTCGTGCGCTCATCCAAAGTGCGCCGCGCGAAGCTTTATTATTTGCGTTCACTCCGTGGCAAAGCTGCTCGGCTGAAAGATGTTGAGCGCGAGCACGCAACCGCCGCCACAAAATAGATCTTCCTTTTCGTGTGGAGCGGGCTTTCTCGCCCGCTCTTTAGTATTTCCGCTTGCGTGCACAACCCCTGCTAGGCCAATATCCCTACAGCGGACATAAGGGTTCGTCCCAGATGGCCTTGGCAACCGAGTCTCCTAAAAAGCAGCTTTCCCCATCCGCTCTCAAATTGCGTCTGCTCAAACGCCTGCGTTGCACGTTGAAGTACGAGAAAGTCGCGTGGAGCTCAGGCGCAAAGCTGGTGGCCGGAGTGGACGAAGTGGGCCGCGGATCGCTATTCGGTCCGGGGGTGGCGGCTGCGGTTGTGCTTGAACCCAGTTATCGGATTCGAGGATTGCGCGACTCCAAACTTCTGCTTTTGGAGCGACGCGAAGTTCTTGCGGAGCGCATTCGCGAACACGCCGTAGTGTGGGCAATTGCGGCCGTTGACGCTGCCCGCATTGATCAAATCAACATTTATCACGCATCGCGACTGGCGATGCACCAGGCAGTTGCGCAGTTGAGTCCTGCCGCTGATTATCTCTTGATTGACGCCATGCGCCTCGATTACGAGGTGCCGCAGCAAGCCATCATCCATGGAGACGCACTCTCCGCATCCATTGCCGCCGCATCGATTCTTGCCAAGGTCCATCGAGACAAGATGATCAGCGAGTGGGACCCAGTGTTCCCGGTTTACGGGCTTCGTTCCAACAAAGGCTACAGCACGCCCAAGCATCTGGCCGCATTGCGCGAGCACGGGCCGTCTCCGCTGCACAGGCAATCGTTTGCGCCGGTGTGGAATGCGCCGATTCCGCAGGAGATGCTGGCCTTTATGTTGCAGGATTCCGAGGCGGTAGTTCCTGACGTGGTGGGCGAGTGCCAAGCTCCGGCTACGGTCGCGAACTGTGACTAACCACGTTGCGGCGCCGCGCGGCGAACAAGATTCTATT
>WNGQ01005296.1_pt1 | contig 12664 bp, 19 predicted proteins | sample 5407661 | NCBI WGS metagenome assembly WNGQ01 (sample SAMN13153382, study PRJNA577476) | soil metagenome | isolation source: 60 cm soil or saprolite under Garry oak tree replicate 2 | place: USA:California | collected 2016-06-15
CCAGGGCGTCGAGCCGCAGACCGAAACGGTCTGGCGCCAGGGCGACAAGTACCGGGTTCCGCGCATCGTCTTCGCCAACAAGATGGACAAGACCGGTGCCGACTTCTTCAAGTGCCTCGACGATATCGTCGACCGCCTCGGCGCCAAGCCGATCGCGATTCAGCTGCCGATCGGCGCCGAGAACAATTTCAAGGGCCTGGTCGATCTCGTCCGCATGAAGGGCGTGGTCTGGGAGGACGAGGCGCTCGGCGCCAATTTCAAGGACATCGATATTCCCGCTGACCTCGTCGACAAGGCCAAGGAATACCGCGAGAAGATGCTGGAAGCCGCCGTCGAGCTCGACGACGATGCGCTCGCCGCCTACCTCGACGGCAAGGAGCCCGATGAGGCGACGCTGAAGCGGTTGATCCGCAAGGCCGTGCTGACCAGTGCGTTCTTTCCGGTGCTGTGCGGTTCCGCGTTCAAGAACAAGGGTGTGCAGCCGCTGCTCGACGCGGTGGTGGATTATCTGCCCTCGCCAGTCGACGTGCCCGCCATCAAGGGCGTCGATGAGGACGGCAACGACGTCGTTCGCCTGCCGAACGACAAGGAGCCGCTTGCGCTGCTCGCGTTCAAGATCATGGACGACCCGTTCGTCGGCACCATCACGTTTTGCCGCATCTATTCCGGCACGCTTTTGTCGGGCACCGGCGTCATCAATTCGACCCGCGACCGCAAGGAGCGCATCGGCCGCATGCTGTTGATGCATGCGAACAACCGCGAAGACATCAAGGAAGCCTATGCCGGCGACATCGTGGCGCTGGCCGGCCTGAAGGAAGCGCGCACCGGTGACACGCTGTGCGATCCGAACAAGCCGGTGATCCTGGAAAAGATGGAATTCCCGGAGCCGGTGATCGAAATCGCGATCGAGCCGAAGTCGAAGGCCGACCAGGAAAAGCTCGGCGTCGCGCTTGCAAAGCTTGCCGCGGAAGATCCGTCGTTCCGGGTCTCGACCGACCAGGAGTCAGGTCAGACGATTCTGAAGGGCATGGGCGAACTTCATCTCGACATCAAGGTCGATATCCTCCGGCGCACCTACAAGGTCGATGCCAATATCGGCGCGCCGCAGGTGGCGTTCCGCGAGCGCATCACCAAACGCGCCGAGGTCAAATACACCCACAAGAAGCAGACCGGCGGTACCGGCCAGTTCGCCGAAGTGTCGATCGTGGTTGAGCCGAACGAGCCCGGCAAGGGCTTCGAGTTCGAGTCCAAGATCGTCGGCGGTGCCGTGCCGAAGGAATTCATTCCGGGCGTCGAAAAGGGTCTCAACAGCGTGATGGGCTCCGGCGTGGTCGCGGGCTTCCCCGTGGTCGACGTCAAGGTTCAGTTGGTCGACGGCAAGTATCACGACGTCGACTCTTCGGCGCTGGCCTTCGAAATCGCATCGCGCGCGGCCTTCCGCGAGGCGCTGCAGAAGGGCAAGTCGGTCCTGCTCGAGCCGATCATGAAGGTCGAGGTGGTGACGCCGGAGGACTACACCGGTTCGGTCATCGGCGACCTCAATTCGCGGCGCGGACAGATCCAGGGTCAAGACATGCGCGGCAACGCCAACGTCATCAACGCGATGGTGCCGCTCATGAACATGTTCGGTTACGTGAATAACCTGCGCTCGATGAGCCAGGGGCGCGCAACCTTCACGATGCAGTTCGACCATTATGCGGAAGCGCCGGCGAACGTGTCGGCGGAAGTCCAGAAGAAGTTTGCCTGATTGTCGCTAGCTGCAAGCTAACGACTGAACGGAGAGTCAAATGGCCAAAGCAAAGTTTGAACGCAATAAACCGCACTGCAATATCGGAACGATCGGTCACGTCGACCATGGCAAGACGTCGCTGACGGCGGCGATCACCAAGGTGCTCGCGGAAACCGGCGGTGCAACGTTCACGGCGTACGACCAGATCGACAAGGCGCCGGAAGAGAAGGCGCGCGGCATCACGATTTCGACCGCGCATGTCGAATACGAAACCAAGAATCGGCACTATGCTCACGTCGATTGCCCCGGCCACGCCGACTATGTGAAGAACATGATCACGGGTGCCGCGCAGATGGATGGCGCGATCCTGGTGGTGTCGGCGGCCGACGGCCCGATGCCGCAGACCCGCGAGCACATCCTGCTCGCCCGTCAGGTCGGCGTGCCCGCGATCGTCGTTTATCTCAACAAGTGCGACATGGTCGACGATCCGGAACTGCTCGAACTGGTCGAGCTCGAAGTTCGCGAACTGCTGTCGAAGTACGAATTCCCCGGCGACAAGATCCCGATCATCAAGGGTTCGGCGCTGGCCGCGCTCGAAGACTCCGACAAGAAGCTCGGTCATGATTCGATCCTGGAGCTGATGAAGGCGGTCGACGAAAGCATTCCGCAGCCCGCGCGTCCGATCGACCAGCCGTTCCTGATGCCGGTGGAAGACGTGTTCTCGATCTCGGGCCGCGGCACCGTGGTGACCGGCCGCGTCGAGCGCGGCGTGATCAAGGTCGGCGAGGAAATCGAGATCGTCGGCCTGCGGCCGACCCAGAAGACCACCGTCACCGGCGTCGAAATGTTCCGCAAGCTCCTGGATCAGGGCCAGGCCGGCGACAACATCGGCGCGCTGCTCCGCGGCACCAAGCGCGAGGAAGTCGAGCGCGGCCAGGTGCTGTGCAAGCCGGGTTCGGTCAAGCCCCACACCAAGTTCAAGGCCGAGGCCTACATCCTGACCAAAGAAGAAGGCGGCCGCCACACGCCGTTCTTCACCAACTACCGGCCGCAGTTCTACTTCCGCACCACCGACGTGACCGGTGTCGTGCATCTGCCCGAGGGCACCGAGATGGTGATGCCGGGCGACAACATCGCGATGGAAGTGCACCTGATCGTGCCGATCGCGATGGAAGAGAAGCTGCGCTTCGCGATCCGCGAAGGCGGCCGCACCGTCGGTTCGGGCGTGGTTTCCGCGATCATCGAATAAGCGAATAGGGAATGGCGAGTAGCAAGTGGATCAAATCCATTCGCCATTCGCTACTCGCCACTCTACTCAGAGAAAGACATCGGCATGAACGGCCAGAATATTCGCATACGTCTCAAGGCGTTCGACCATCGCATCCTCGATACGTCGACGCGTGAGATCGTGAACACGGCGAAACGGACCGGCGCGCAGGTTCGCGGACCCATTCCGCTGCCGACCCGCATCGAGAAGTTCACCGTCAACCGTTCGCCGCATGTCGACAAGAAGAGCCGCGAGCAATTCGAGATGCGCACGCACAAGCGCCTTCTCGACATTGTCGATCCGACCCCGCAGACCGTCGATGCGCTCATGAAGCTCGACTTGGCCGCGGGCGTCGACGTCGAAATCAAGCTCTAACTTTGATCCCGTCCGCATCGTTTGCGGACAGAAAGAACAGGAAGCACGAAGATGCGCTCCGGAGTGATCGCACAGAAGGTCGGGATGACGCGGGTCTTTACGGAGACCGGCGAACATATCCCCGTGACCGTGCTGAAGCTCGGCAATTGCCAGGTGTTAGGCCACCGCACCGCCGAGAAGAACGGCTACGTCGCGCTGCAGCTCGGCGCAGGGACCCGCAAGACCGTCTATTTGCCCAAGGCCGAACGCGGCCAGTTCGCGGTCGCCAAGGTCGAGCCGAAGCGGAAGGTCGCGGAATTCCGCGTCTCGGCGGACGCGCTGATTCCGGTCGGCGCCGAGATCCAGGCCGACCATTTCGTGGTCGGCCAGTTCGTCGACGTCACCGGCACCTCGATCGGCAAGGGCTTTGCCGGTGGCATGAAGCGCTGGAACTTCGGCGGTCTGCGCGCCACCCACGGCGTATCGGTCTCGCATCGTTCGATCGGTTCGACCGGCGGACGGCAGGACCCGGGCAAGACCTGGAAGAACAAGAAGATGCCCGGTCACATGGGTGTCGACCAAATCACCACGCTCAATCTGCGGGTGGTGCGGACCGACGTCGAGCGCGGCCTGATTCTCGTCGAAGGCGCCGTGCCCGGCTCCAAGGGCGGCTGGATCGCGGTGCGTGACGCCGTGAAGAAGCCGTTGCCGAAGGAGGCTCCGAAGCCCGGCAAGTTCAAGGTCGCGGGCGGCGATGCGGCTGCCGAAGCGCCGGCCGAGCAGGGGGCGTGAGATGGAACTGAAAGTCAAAACCCTCGAGGGCAAGGAAGCGGGCTCGGTCCAGCTGTCCGATGCGATCTTCGGTCTCGAGCCGCGCGCCGACATCATCGCGCGTTGCGTGCAGTGGCAGCTCAACAAGCGTCAGGCCGGCACCCACAAGGCCAAGGGCCGCGCGGAGATTTGGCGTACCGGCAAGAAGATGTACAAGCAGAAGGGCACCGGCGGCGCCCGTCACGGCTCGGCGCGCGTGCCGCAGTTCCGCGGTGGCGGCCGTGCCTTCGGTCCGGTGGTTCGCTCCCACGCCACCGATCTGCCGAAGAAGGTTCGCGCGCTCGCGCTCAAGCACGCGCTCTCGGCCAAGGCCAAGGACGGCGACCTCGTGGTGCTGGAAGCCGCGAGGCTCGAGGCGGCCAAGACCAAGGCTCTGGTCGGGCACTTCTCGGGTCTCGGCCTCACCAATGCGCTGATCATCGACGGCGCCGAGCTGCACAACGGCTTTGCCAACGCGGCCCGCAACATCCCGAACATGGACGTGCTGCCGATCCAGGGCATCAACGTCTACGACATTCTCCGTCGCCGGAAGCTGGTCCTGACCAAGGCGGCGATCGATGCGCTGGAGGCGCGGTTCAAATGAAAACCATCGATCCGCGCCATTACGACATCATCGTGGCTCCGGTCGTGACCGAGAAGGCGACGCTGGCCTCCGAGCACAACAAGGTTCTGTTCAAGGTCGCCGCCAAGGCCACCAAGCCGCAGATCAAGGAGGCCGTCGAGAGGCTGTTCGACGTCAAGGTGAAGAGCGTGAACACGATGGTGCGCAAGGGCAAGAGCAAGGTGTTCCGCGGCAATTTCGGTTCGCAGTCGGACACCAAGCGCGCGATCGTGACCCTCGAAGAGGGTCACCGGATCGACGTCACCACCGGGCTTTGAGGCGATACGACGATGGCACTGAAAACCTACAATCCGACGACGCCCGGCCAGCGCCAGCTGGTGATGGTGGATCGTTCGGCGCTCTACAAGGGCAAGCCGGTCAAGGCGCTCACCGAGGGCAAGCACTCCTCCGGCGGACGCAACAGCAACGGCCGCATCACCGTGCGGTTCCGCGGCGGCGGCCACAAGCAGGCCTACCGCCTGGTCGACTTCAAGCGCGACCGGATCGACGTTCCCGCGACCGTCGAGCGGCTGGAATATGATCCGAACCGCACCGGCTTCATCGCGCTGATCAAGTATCAGGACGGCGAGCAGGCCTATATCCTGGCGCCGCAGCGGCTGGCGGTCGGCGACACCATCGTTGCCGGCAACCATGTCGACGTGAAGCCCGGCAATGTCATGCCGCTCGGCAACATGCCGGTCGGCACCATCGTCCACAACATCGAGACCAAGATCGGCAAGGGCGGTCAGCTCGCGCGCTCCGCCGGCACCTACGCGCAGATCGTCGGCCGCGACCAGGACTACGTCATCCTGCGCCTGAATTCGGGCGAACAGCGCCTGGTGCACGGCCGCTGCCGCGCCACCATCGGGGCGGTGTCCAACCCCGATCACATGAACATTTCGATCGGCAAGGCCGGCCGCAAGCGCTGGCTCGGCCGCAGGCCGCATAATCGCGGCGTCTCCATGAACCCGATCGATCACCCGCATGGCGGCGGCGAAGGCCGTACCTCCGGCGGCCGTCACCCGGTCACTCCCTGGGGCAAGCCCACCAAGGGCAAGAAGACTCGCTCCAACAAGTCGACCGACCGATTCATTCTCCTAAGCCGCCACAAGCGGAAGAAGTAAGGAACGCCGGACATGGTTCGTTCAGTCTGGAAAGGCCCGTTCGTCGAAGCCTCGCTTTTGAAGAAGGCGGACGCCGCGCGCGCGTCGGGCCGTCACGACGTGATCAAGATCTGGAGCCGCCGCTCGACCATCCTGCCGCAGTTCGTCGGCCTGGTGTTCGGCGTCTACAACGGCCAGAAGCACGTGCCGGTCTCGATCAACGAGGAAATGGTGGGTCACAAGTTCGGCGAGTTCTCGCCGACCCGGACCTTCCACGGCCATTCGGGCGACAAGAAAGCCAAGAAGGCTTGAGGATTTAGACCATGAGCAAACCAAAGCGCGAACGCAGCCTTGCGGACAACGAGGCCAAGGCAGTCGCCCGGATGCTCCGGGTGAGCCCGCAGAAGCTCAACCTGGTCGCGCAGCTGATCCGCGGCAGGAAGGCGTCGGCGGCGCTCGCCGACCTGCAGTTCTCGCGCAAGCGGATCGCGGTCGACGTCAAGAAGTGCCTGGAATCGGCGATCGCCAACGCCGAAAACAATCACGATCTCGATGTCGACGATCTGGTCGTGTCGGAGGCGCATGTCGGCAACGGCATCGTCATGAAGCGTTTCTCCCCGCGCGCCCGTGGCCGCTCGGGACGAGTGTTCAAGCCATTTTCGCAGCTGACGATCGTCGTTCGTCAGGTCGAGGCGAGCGCGTAAGAGCGCTTAGGAGAATAAGATGGGTCAAAAGATCAATCCGATCGGGCTGCGTCTCGGCATCAACCGGACCTGGGATTCGCGCTGGTTCGCGGGAAAAAACGAGTACGGCAAGCTGTTGCACGAGGACGTCAAGATCCGCGAGATCCTGCACAAGGAACTGAAGCAGGCGGCGGTCGCGCGTATCGTGATCGAGCGTCCGCACAAGAAGTGCCGCGTCACGATCCACTCGGCGCGTCCGGGTGTCGTGATCGGCAAGAAGGGCGCCGACATCGACAAGCTGCGCAAGCGCGTTGCCGACATCACCTCGTCCGACGTCGTCATCAACATCGTCGAGATCAGGAAGCCCGAACTGGACGCGACGCTGGTCGCCGAATCGATCGCGCAGCAGCTCGAGCGGCGTGTCGCGTTCCGCCGCGCCATGAAGCGCGCGGTGCAGTCGGCGATGCGGCTCGGCGCCGAGGGCATCCGCATCAACTGCTCGGGCCGGCTCGGCGGCGCGGAAATCGCACGCATGGAATGGTATCGCGAGGGCCGCGTGCCGCTGCATACGCTGCGCGCCGACATCGACTACGGGGTGGCGACCGCGTTCACCACCTTCGGCACCTGCGGCGTCAAGGTCTGGATCTTCAAGGGCGAAATCCTCGAGCATGATCCGATGGCCCAGGACAAGCGGATGGCCGAGGGCGACAGCCCGCGGCCGCGCCGCGACGCCGCCTGATCCGCGCGGCTTTTGAGAAGGTTTGAGGGCTTGAAGCCATGATGCAACCAAAGAAGACGAAGTTCCGGAAGGCGCACAAGGGCCGCATCCACGGCCTTGCGACTTCGGGCGCGACGTTGTCGTTCGGCCAGTACGGGTTGAAGGCGATGGAGCCCGATCGCGTCACCGCGCGCCAGATCGAGGCCGCCCGCCGCGCGCTGACCCGTCACATGAAGCGCGCGGGGCGGGTCTGGATCCGCGTGTTCCCGGACGTGCCAGTGTCGAAGAAGCCGGCCGAAGTCCGCATGGGCTCGGGCAAGGGCTCGCCGGAATTGTGGGTGGCGCGGGTGAAGCCGGGCCGGGTGATCTTCGAGATCGATGGGGTTGCCGTGCAGATCGCGCGCGAGGCGCTGTCGCTCGCGGCCGCCAAGCTGCCGATCAAGACGCGCTTCGTCGAGCGCATTGCGGAGTAATGCTCATGGCTCAGATGAAAATTGGCGATATCCGCGCGATGAGCCCCGATCAGATGGACGATGCCGTCGTCAATCTGAAGAAGGAGCGCTTCAACCTGCGCTTCCAGCGCGCCACCGGGCAATTGGAGAACACCTCGCGGATGCGCGAGGCGCGCCGCGACATCGCCAGGATCAAGACCATCTCCGCGCAGCAGCGCGCCAAGAAGAAGTAAGGGGCTGTACTCATGCCGAAACGTACGCTGCAGGGCGTGGTCGTCAGCGACAAGCAAGCCAAGACGGTTGTGGTGCGCGTCGATCGCCGCTTCACCCATCCGATCTACAAGAAGACGATCCGCCGGTCGAAGAACTATCACGCGCACGACGAGGACAACCAGTTCAAGCCGGGCGACATGGTCTGGATCGAGGAAAGCAAGCCGATCTCCAAGCTCAAGCGCTGGACCGTGGTCCGGGGCGAGCACAAGAAAACCGCCTGAAGCAGGCCGGGGCGAAAGCCTCATCGGCCGGGTTCGGGACAATTTCAGGCGCAGTTCTTTGCGCAACAGATGAAGAGGACGAGGTGCATCAATGATTCAGATGCAGACCAACCTCGACGTGGCCGACAATTCAGGCGCACGCCGTGTCATGTGCATCAAGGTGCTCGGGGGCTCCAAGCGCCGCTATGCCACCGTGGGCGACATCATTGTCGTGTCGATCAAGGAAGCGATCCCGCGCGGCAAGGTGAAGAAGGGCGACGTGATGAAGGCCGTCGTGGTCCGGGTCCGCAAGGACATCCGCCGCGCCGACGGTTCGATCATCCGCTTCGATCGCAATGCCGCCGTGCTGATCAACAACCAGGCCGAGCCGGTCGGCACCCGTATCTTCGGACCGGTGCCGCGCGAGCTGCGCGCCAAGAACCACATGAAGATCATCTCGCTTGCGCCGGAGGTGCTGTGATGGCTGCCAAGATCCGGAAAGGTGACAAGGTCGTCGTGCTGAATGGCCGCGACAAGGGTCGCTCGGGAGAAGTGTTCGAGGTGCGTCCCACCGAAGGCGTCGCGCTGGTGCGCGGCGTCAACATGGTGAAGCGGCACCAGAAGCAGACCCAGAACCAGGAGGGCGGCATCGTCTCCAAGGAGGCGCCGATCCAACTGTCCAACATCGCCTACCTCGGCAAGGACGGCAAGCCGACCCGCATCGGCTTCAAGATTCACGCCGATGGCAAGAAGGTGCGCATCGCCAAGCGCTCGGGAGCAGAGATCGATGGCTGATACAGCTTATGTGCCGCGCCTGCGCACGGAGTATGACCGCACGATCCGCGGCCAACTGACCGAGAAGTTCGGCTACGCCAACGTCATGCAGGTGCCGCGGCTCGACAAGGTCGTGCTCAACATGGGCATCGGCGAGGCCGTCAACGATCGCAAGAAGGCGGAGACGGCGGCGGCCGACCTGTCGCTGATCGCCGGCCAGAAGGCGATCGTGACCTATTCGCGGATCGCGATCGCGACCTACAAGCTGCGCGAGAACCAGCCGATCGGCTGCAAGGTCACGCTGCGCAAGGCCAAGATGTACGAGTTCATCGATCGCCTGGTGAATGTCGCGCTGCCGCGCGTGCGCGACTTCCGCGGGCTGAACCCGAAGAGCTTCGACGGCCGCGGCAACTATTCGCTCGGCATCAAGGAGCACATCATTTTCCCGGAGATCGATTTCGACAAGGCCGGGGAGAGCTGGGGCATGGACATCACGGTGTGCACGACCGCGCGCAACGATGAGGAAGCCCGTGCTCTGTTGACCGCATTCAATTTCCCGTTCCGGCAGTGAGACGCTGACCTAAAGCCGTCTCAAACGCGGAAACCCAGGAGCCAAGCATGGCAAAGAAGAGTTCGATCGAGAAGAACAACCGGCGCAAGCGGATGGCCAAGAACGCCGCCCCCAAGCGCGCCAAGCTGAAGGCGATCATCGCCGACAAGACGAGGCCGATGGAAGAGCGCTTCGCGGCGACGCTGAAGCTTGCCGACATGCCGCGCAATTCGTCGACGACCCGCATCCGCAATCGCTGCGAGCTGACGGGCCGGCCGCGTTCGACCTATCGCAAGAACAAGCTCAGCCGCATCGCGCTGCGCGAACTCGGGTCCAAGGGCATGGTGCCCGGGCTCGTGAAGTCGAGCTGGTAAGGAGGGTCGTTAGATGTCAACGCACGATCCGATCAGCGATCTGATCACCCGCATCCGCAACGCGCAGATGCGTGCCAAGTCGAAGGTCTCGACGCCCGGCTCGAGGATGCGCGCCAACGTGCTCGACGTGCTGAAGGCGGAAGGCTACATCCGCGGCTACGCCACGATGGAGCATCCGTCCGGGCGTAGCGAAATCGAAATCGAGCTGAAATATTTCGATGGCGAGCCGGTCATCCGCGAAATCGAGCGGGTCTCGAAGCCCGGACGGCGGGTCTACGCCTCGGTGAAGAACCTGCCGCGGGTCAACAACGGTCTCGGCATTTCGGTGTTGTCGACGCCGAAGGGAATCATGGCCGACCACGACGCGCGCGACGCGAATGTGGGCGGCGAAGTTCTCTTCACGGTGTTCTAAAGAGGTCAACCATGTCACGAATCGGCAAGAGGCCTGTGACGGTTCCGTCGGGTGTTACCGCGACCGTCGAGGGGCAGACCGTCAAGATGAAGGGGCCGAAGGGCCAGCTTCAGTTCGTCGTCCATGACGACGTCGAGGTGAAGTTCGAGAACGGCGCGGTCAAGGTCGAGCCGAGGGTCGAGACCAACCGCGCGCGCGCGCTTTACGGCACCGCGCGTGCCCAGGTCGCGAACCTGGTCGCCGGCGTCACCAAGGGCTTCGAGAAGAAGCTGGAGATCACCGGCGTCGGCTATCGGGCCTCGATGCAGGGCAAGAACCTGCAGCTTGCGCTCGGCTACAGCCACGACGTGGTCTTTGCGATTCCGGAAGGAATCACGATCGCGGTGCCGAAGCCGACCGAGATCGTCATCACCGGCAACGACATCCAGCGCGTCGGCCAGGTGGCGGCTGAGATCCGCGGCTATCGTCCGCCGGAGCCCTACAAGGGCAAGGGCGTGAGGTACGCCAACGAATTCATCTTCCGCAAGGAAGGTAAGAAGAAGTAACGGAGCCGGTGATGTCGAGAAACAAGGTTACGAATGCCCGGCGCAAGCAACGCGTGAGGCTGTCCCTGCGCCGTTCTGCCGGCGGCCGTCCGCGGCTGTCGGTGTTTCGCTCGTCGAAGCACATCTATGCGCAGGTCATCGACGATCTGAAGGGCGAGACGCTCGCTTCGGCTTCGTCGCTGGAAAAGGAAATGCGCGAGAGTAGCAATACCGGTGCCAACATCGACGCGGCGAAGGCGGTCGGCAAGCTGCTCGCGGAGCGCGCGGTGAAGAAGGGCGTCAAGGAAGTGGTGTTCGACCGCGGCAGCTATCTCTATCACGGCCGCGTCAAGGCGCTCGCGGATGCCGCGCGCGAGAGCGGGCTGAGCTTCTAAAAACGGAATTGAACGAGGATCGAGGGCGACAAGCCCTGCAAGGATTGGAACAGCACCATGGCAGGTGAACGCGAACGCGGCGGACGCGAACGAAGCAGGGACCGCGAGGAGCGCGACAGCGAGTTCGTCGACAAGCTCGTCCACATCAATCGTGTGGCCAAGGTCGTCAAGGGCGGCAAGCGCTTCGGCTTTGCGGCGCTGGTGGTGATCGGCGACCAGAAGGGCAGGGTCGGGTTCGGCCACGGCAAGGCGCGCGAAGTTCCGGAAGCGATCCGCAAGGCGACCGACGCGGCCAAGCGCAATCTGACGCGGGTGGCGCTGCGCGAAGGCCGTACGCTGCATCACGACATCGCCGGCCGCCATGGCGCCGGGCGCGTTTACCTGCGCGCGGCGCCGGCCGGTACCGGCATCATCGCCGGCGGTCCGATGCGCGCGGTGTTCGAGACGCTGGGGATCCAGGACGTGGTGGCGAAGTCGATCGGCTCGTCGAATCCCTACAACATGGTTCGCGCCACCTTCGACGCGCTGAAGCATCAGGATTCGCCGCGCTCGGTGGCGGCGCGCCGCAACATCAAGGTGTCCACGCTGCAGTCGCGCCGCGTCGGCGGCGACGCCGAAGTAGTGGCTGAATAACCGGCGCGATTTTCAAGCGCTCTTTGGAGTTAAGACGATGGCCAAGGCCGCAAAGACGATCAAGGTCGAGCAGACCGGCAGCGCAATCCGCCGCCATCACTCGCAGCGTGCGACGCTGATCGGCCTCAAGCTCAACAAGATCGGTCGTGTCACCGAGTTGCAGGATACGCCTGCGATTCGCGGCATGATCGCCAAGGTTCAACATCTCGTCCGCATCGTCGGCGAGAAGTAAGTTCGGAGCATGATCCCGAAAAGCGGGTACCGGTTTTCGGTCAAGATCATGCGCCAGGGATAAGGAAGCTAACGATGAAGCTCAGCGATATCGCCGACAACGCCGGCTCGCGCAAGAAGCGCATGCGCGTCGGCCGTGGCATCGGTTCAGGCAAGGGCAAGACTTCGGGCCGCGGCGGCAAGGGCCAGACCGCGCGTTCGGGCGTGCGCATCAAGGGCTTCGAGGGCGGCCAGATGCCGCTGCATCGCCGCCTGCCGAAGCGCGGCTTCAACAACATCTTCCGGCTCGACTTCGCCGAGATCAACCTGGACCGGCTGCAGGAAGCGATCGACGCCAAGCTGGTCGACGCCAAGGAAACCGTCACCGTGGAATCGCTGGTGAACGCCGGCGTGATCCGTCGCGCCAAGGACGGCCTGCGGCTGCTCGGCCGCGGCGAACTCAAGGCCAAGATCGCCATCGAGGTGCACGGCGCCTCGAAATCCGCGATCGCGGCGGTCGAAAAGGCCGGCGGCACGGTGAAGATCCTGGCCCCGGCCAAGGAAGAAGGCGAGGCGGCGTA
>WNGQ01005298.1_pt1 | contig 12663 bp, 10 predicted proteins | sample 5407661 | NCBI WGS metagenome assembly WNGQ01 (sample SAMN13153382, study PRJNA577476) | soil metagenome | isolation source: 60 cm soil or saprolite under Garry oak tree replicate 2 | place: USA:California | collected 2016-06-15
CTCCTAATCTGTTCCATCCCGCAGGTGGACGACCCGGCGAAAGTGGTTAACGAATCGCCCGCAATCGCTTCGGAGGGCGCGTCAAAAGATGCGATTCTGGTAGCCTCCCTTCCTTCCGCGCCCGTGCCCAAAGTGAAAGCCGATGCGGAGCCGATCGCTCCGAACCCGGCGGTGCGGCCTTTTCTGCCCGTGAAGCCGGTGTTGACCCGGCCGCGCGAAACGCCCCGGCAAAGAAAGATTTGGTATGGACTGACATTGGCGGCACACAGCGGCGCGGCCTTTGACGCCTGGTCCACGCACCGGGCGGTCGCTGGCGGGTACGGCCAGGAGGCGAATCCCTTCCTGCGCCCCTTTGCAAATTCGAACGCGATTTACGCGGCTACGCAGGTTAGCCCGGCCGTGATGGACTACCTGGGCAAGCGCATGATGGTCAGCCAGCATGGCTGGGTGCGAAAGATTTGGTGGCTGCCGCAGACGGCGGGCGCGAGCATTTCATTCGTGTCGGGCGCGCACAACGTCGGCGTTGTGCACTAAGAATTCCCTCAATCCCCCCAAACGGAAAGCGTCTCGGTGACCCTCCTCACCGGGACGCTTTTTGCTTTCTGGCAGGCGTTGACAACCTGGAGCGCGCGATTTTCTGTTACCTCCCGACCACCACGATCACGAAGGAGCCGGGCTTCATCTTACCGCGGCGTTCGCCGGGAGCAGGTGGGTCGAAGTCGGCGGCGGGGAGAAAGATGTTATGGGTCTTGAGGTCCAGTCCCATCGTACGCGCGCTTCGTTTGGTCGGAACATTTTCGACAACCGTGAATTTGTCCGGCGAATCTTCGTGGATGACCGTAAGGTTGCCATCGCCGCAGGAAGCGAACGCGTAAGCCGTCGAGGGATCAAAAGCGCTGGCATCCGGGCCTTCGCAGATGGCCGGAGTGGCCACGACCTTGCCGGTATCTGCGTTCACCACAGCCATCACTTTTTCGTCGCAGACGGAAAAGAGGCGGCGATTGGCGACGTCCATGGCCAGCCCGGAAGGCGATTTGCAAGGCGCAAGCGGCCAGTGGTGGAGTTCCTTGAGGCTCTGCGCGTCGAGATGGTAGAGGTCAGAAGTATCTTCGTTGTTGACGTATACGGTGCCCTTGCCGTCAGCGGCGGCGAATTCGGGCTTGCCATTGAGAGGGATCGTGCCGACTACCGTGCCATCCGCGGCGTTGATGGCGGTTGCGTTTTTGCCGCGACCGTTGAAGGTGAAGACGCGCTTGGTGACGGAATCGTAGAGGATGGCGTCGGGATTGCCGTCTGTCTTTACCGTGCCGATCGTCTTCAGCGTCTTGAGATCGAAAATCGTGACGTCGTCGCCGCGGCCGTTGCTGGTGAACCCGCGGCCGAGCTCGGGAGCGACGGCGATGCCGTGAACGCCTTTGGTGTCAGGGATATCGCCAACGACGGCGTAGGTGTCCGCATCGAGAACGACGACGTGCGTGCCGCGCGAGACGTAGACGCGGCGGGCGTCACTATCCACGTAGATGTAGTCCCAACCGCCCTCGCCGCCGATCGGGACGGTTTTGATGACGTGATAGCCCGAACCCGCGGGCGCCGGTACGGCCGTGCGCGAGAATGCTCCCGCAGAAAAGATGATCGCAACTGCGAGTGAACCGAGAAGGGTGAAACGTGTACGCATGGTTTTTTTCTCTCTTGGAGTTTCTATCCTTTGCTTGAGCCTGGGCCAACTACCTATATAGCTACGAAGATAAACGCAGCATTAATGCGCTGGATCCGGCTACATCTTCGATTTGTGCTGTTCGAACCAGCCCGCAATATACAGCATTTTGGCGATGTGATGGCTGGGACGGCGGGCGATGCCATGGGGCTCTTCGGGAACGCGGACGAGAACAGTATCCACATTCAAGAGTTTGAGCGCTTCGTAGAACTGCTCGGCTTCGGAAATGGGCGTGCGATAGTCGGCCTCGCCAGTCATAACCAATGTGGGAGTCTTGACTTTGGCGACGAGATTGGTGAGCGAGCGCTGCATGTAATTGTCGGTGCTATCCCAGGGAAGCCCTGGGAACCAGTATTTGGTGATGAAGGGGATGTCGGACGTGAGCGCAAAGCTGTACCAGTTGATGACGGGGTAGAGCGACGCCGCGGCGCGGAAACGGTCGGTGTGCTCGATGGTCCAGCAGGTGAGCACGCCACCGCCGCTGCCGCCGGTGACGAACAGATTGTTCGTGTCGATGTAGCCCTTGGCGATGACCGCGTCGACGCCGCTGTTGAGGTCGGAAAAATCGTCGCCAGGGTAGGCATGATGGATGAGATTGGCAAATTCTTCGCCGTAGCTGGTGCTGCCGCGCGGATTTGTGTAAAGAACCACGTAGCCTCTGGAAGCGAGCACCTGTTTTTCGAAATCGAAACGGTCGCCGTAGTCGGCGAAAGGACCGCCGTGAATTTCAAGAACCAGAGGATATTTTTTGGAAGGATCGAAATCCGGCGGATGCACGATCCAACCTTGGATTTTACGATTATCTTTTGATGATTCGAACGTGATCTCTTCGACGTGGCCGGGTTTTTCCTGCGCGAGCAATTCCTGATTGAGCGATGTGAGAACCTTCATGGCTCCATTGTTGGAGATGGCGATGTCGCCCGGATTGTCCGGACGCCCGTAAGTGAGGGCGATCATGCCGGTGCGGGCGAGAGAAAAGGTGCCGCTGCCGCCGGCGCTGAGCGTGGAAGCAAGATGATCGGCAATATTCTTGAATGCGCCATCCACGGAATAGAAACCGACCTTGGAATCGCCGTGCTCGTCGTAACGGAAAAAGACTCCACTGTTGTCGGGGGCCCATTGGGGGTCCTGGATATCGCGGTCGAGTTTGTCGGAGAGCGAATGCGCATTGCTGCCGTCGCGATTCATGAGGTAAAGCTTGGTGGTTTGATGGCCTTGGTAGCGATCATCGTAACCAGTGTAGGCGATGAGTTTCCCGTTGGGAGACACGGCGGGAGAGTTGTCGGGGCCCTTGCGATTGGTCAGAGGGCGAAGCGAGCCGTCGGCCACGCTGAATTCGTAGACTTCGTCGTCCAGGTATTCGTGATCGGATTCGGGATGCCGATTGACAGAAACAATCAGATACTTGCCATCGGGTGTCCAGGACGCGCGAGAAGGGCCGAATTCGTTGCCCCCGTTGGGGAAATTTCCGTTGGTGACTTGCCGCGGCGCGCCGCCTTCGCTGTCGACGACGAAGATCTGCATATAACCGGGCTTGAGATAACCCGCTCCATTGAAGCGATAGACCAAACGATCGTAAGCGGCGGGAGCGTCAGCCCATTTTGCGCCGGAAGGTGGCGCCGGTAGATCGGCGATGTGCGGTCCTTTTCCGGGAACGAGCGACGAGAAAGAGAGCATTTTTCCATCGGGCGACCAGGCAATGGCGTCGGGGGCCTGTTCGAGATTGGTGATGCGCGCGGTCTGGCCGGTGTCCATCCAGCGGATGTAGAGCTGCTGTTTGCCGTCGGCATCGGAAAGGTACGCGAGGCGCGTGCCGTCAGGGGACCAACGCGGAGAAACGTCGCTGCGGTTGCCGGTGGTGAGAGGGCGATGGTCGGTTCCGTCGGTATTGATGATCCAGAGATTCGAATAACGCTTGTCGGTCATGGGATCGGCAAACCGGCGCACGTACGCAATGTGCTTTCCGTCGGGAGAGATCTGCGGGTCGGTGGGAAGCTGAAGTTGAAACTCATCCATGGCTGTGAGTTTGTGGGAAGCATCCTGCGCCCAGAGGGCAGGGTTTGAAGCCAATGTCAGAGTTGCAGCCGCAAGGGCAGCGACGATACGCACTTTAGATGTCATGAGAAAGAGCCTCCTCGCGGGGGGAGTTAACAACGCGATTGGCGTTATGTCAAGATGATGAGAGCGGAGAACTGGGTGCGTTTGGAGCGTTCGTTGACACTCTCACGTCGGCTTCGCTAGACTAACTTCAGTCGTTGATGGAACCGTTCCTGCCATCCAGATCCCCGGTAGCTCAACGGTAGAGCATTCGGCTGTTAACAAACCTCAAAAGCGTTGAATCGGCACCGCTTATACCGAAAAAACGCCGGTTTAGCGGCCCTTCGTTGGAACCAAGTTGGAACCAGATTACAGCCAACGAGCTTCCTGCATTGCCGACACAGCGGTGTGTCAACCTCTGGCGGTGCATTGTTAATGTACCGGCGCGCCCGATCCGCGGCTGACTTTGGAAGCCCTAGCTAGGAGATAGTCTCTGGCTCGTTCCACCGTAAATGGGTTTCCTGTTTCATCCTCGAAATTTGAACGCAAGTCAGTCCAAATGACACCATCAACTCTGTGTTTCGCGCCCCATTGTTGAATCACCGGCACGAGTGGCGGGTGAAGTAACCGGGATTAGGTAAGAGTAGCCGGGAGCTATCTCGTGTCGCAATTCGGATCGCAAACCAACAGCACGGCACCGTACTGAGTCCCCCCTCATTAACCAACAACCAAGGTTTCAACGATTTCCCGGCGGTTCGCGCAAGCAATCCGACGGATGGCCAAAAAAAGCCGCCAAGCACCGATGAGTTTCGGCCGCCACCCCGGTTATACACAGTGAAAGCGCTCAAAGCTCTGTAATGGCAGATAGCCCGCAGGGAAGGCTTAAGTGGCATTCACAAGATGCAACAGCCGAAGGCCGCAGGCACACATATGTTCCTAATTGCGCATGTCGCGCAAGGACTGGCGAGGTGGGACGGTGCCGAGCGCGAAAAAAAGTGAGAGGCAAATTCCAAAGGTCATCTCACCGAGAAGTTTTCGCAGGAGGCACTACGTCATGAAGACGATGCACGAATCGAAAATGGCCCCGCCGATTTTCATCGGCAGGTGGACACCCAAAGTTTTGTTTTCACTGAAAGAGAGGCCTTATCGTCACGGGCAGTTGCGCCGCTACCTTGGAAGTGTCTCCCAACGGATGCTCACAAGAACTCTTCGCAATCTCGAATCGACAGGATTAATCACCAGGCGCGTTACGAGAGCGAAGGCCATTGCTGTCGAGTACTCCTTGACCCGGCTGGGAAGGACAATCATCACTCCACTCAGGGGCATGTGCCGCTGGGCAAGACGACACGGCAGGGGCGTGAGTGCCGACGTATACCTTCCGCAAGCGTACGAGACGCAATGAGCGAAGGCTGGATGTCAACTTTTTTCAACGAAAAACGATCCAAGAAAAGGAGAACAGTATGAACATTACAAATAAGGCAGTCTTGATCACCGGGGCCAACCGCGGTATCGGTCGGGCACTCGTCAACGAGGCCCTTCGACGGGGCGCGAAGAGGGTCTATGCGGGAGCGCGCAGCGCGTTTCAACACGCCGACAAACGCGTGACGCCGCTGACGCTGGACGTGACCAGTGCTTCGCAGATCCAGCGGGCCGCCGCCGAGGTCGACTCGCTTGACGTCCTCATCAACAATGTCGGCATCTACCTCTACGACGATCTGGGCAATTCCGATATCATCGAGCAGCACCTGGCCGTCAACCTCTTCGGATCGTTGAAAGTGACCCGCGCTTTTTTGCCGCTGCTCAGACGCTCCAAAGGGGCCATCGTCAACAACCTGTCCCTAACGGCGCTCGCCCCCGTGCCGGTTACCCCCGCTTATTCCATTTCGAAGGCTGCCGCATTCAACATGACGCAATCACTGCGAGCGCTCCTGGCGGGCGAAGGCGTGACGGTCCATGCCGTCCTCTTGGGCCCCGTCGACACCGATATGACCCGAGGCCTTGAGATTCCGAAGGCTGCGCCCGAGTCGGTCGCGCAGGGTATCTTCGATGGGTTGGAGAAGAAGGAAGAGGATATCTTTCCCGATCCCGTGTCTCAGTCTATGGCCGAGGGCTGGCGGACGGGCGTAGCCAAGGCGTTCGAGCGCCAGTACGCAGGCTTCGTGCCGGAGCGCTCAGCGTGGGCTGCCGTAGCGGAGTAAAAAAGGGCGGAGCACCGGTGCGCAGCTTTCGTGCCGGAGGATGCGTGCTGGCGTAGCCGAAGCCCGGGAGCGCCAGTACGTAGCTCTCCGCGAATCTTCAATGACACGACGTAGCGACAGGAGAACAAGCCATGATGAAGCAAGGTTTCACCAGTAGTTTTTCGGTAGACCAAACTCCGCAAGAGGCATTCGCTGCCATCAACAATGTTCGTGGATGGTGGTCAGGACAAATCGAGGGCGACACAGACAAACTCGGCGCCGAGTTCACCTACCGTTACAAAGATGTGCACTTTTCCAAACAAAAGATCACGGAATTCATTCCTGGCAAAAAGGTCGTTTGGCGCGTCTTAGACAGCAACCTTAGCTTTGCGAAAGACAAAAGCGAGTGGAATGGCACGGACATTGTTTTCGATATCTCTGAAAAAGAGGGCAAAACGGAAGTACGTTTCACACACGTAGGTCTAGTACCCGAATACGAATGCTACGGCAGCTGCTCGAACGCCTGGGGCATGCTCGTAAACGGCAATTTGCGCAAGCTGATCACCACGGGCAAGAGTCAGCCAGACGCGTTCGCATAGAAAAGAAATCATCGCGACCAGTACCGATGAGTTTCAGACGCGACACCGGTTCTACATATGGGGGCAGACGACGCCACAGGGAAAGCTACGAGGGGTGCAACAGCAATTCGATAGGCAATTGAAACTTAAAGGAGCTCAAGATGAGAAAGGTTCAGACAATTGCAGTAATCGTTGGTCTATTGTTCTCGTTCACTGCGAGCGCGCAAACTAAACCGACTCCCGGCGGGATGAATAAAATCGAGCCTCTGCCGCGAGATTTGGAAATTCAGCTGGCGCTCAGCGCGCTCCCACCGCACCTCAGAAACAATGCGACCGTCTATGTTTTGAACCCGGACAAGGGCTTCGAAGTCGCCCGCAAGGGTACCAACGGATTCCACGCTTTGGTTGCTCGAACCGGCGATGATACGTTCCGCGGGTCCTGGCCGTTTGCGAAGTATAGAGATGATATTCTCTACCCGATTTCCTTTGATGAAGCGGGCACCAAAGCACAGATGCGCGTCTTCATCGATGCCGCAGAGATGCAGGCGAAGGGAACTCCTCCCGAAGAACTAAAGGAGATCATCCAAGAACGTTACAAAGCAAAATACTACAAAGCGCCGGAGCGAGCCGGTGTCTCCTACATGCTGTCCCCAATCCTGAGGACTTACGTAAATCCGGATCAAAACGACAGCGTAGCTATTTCTAACATCCCTCACATAATGCACTATGCCCCGAATGTATCCAATGAAGACGTAGGGGGAGCAATCCCAAAACCAGAAGAATTCCGTTACTACAGCGAGCATGGGCGGTGGCCGGACAGCCCGTCTCCGTTTGTCATACTCCACGGTCCCCATGGATACTTCATCCAGTTTCTCGGCGTAACGGAGAGAGACGCCATCAATAAAGAGTATGAAGAGATGCTTACACGACTTTGCAAAATCAAAGAAGCCTGGTGTTTACCACAGTAAGAGGTCGAATCGGGCAAGGATCGCGCGCCGATTCCTGCGCCGGCTCGCGTGTGTTGAGTTCAGAATCGGGCGCGAGTGCGCAACTTGAATTCGCTAACCTTACGGCAGAAAGGATGGAAGAGCATGAATAATCAAGATTTCACCGCGACCATTTCGGTGGACAAAACGCCGAAAGAAGCCTTCGATGCCATCAATAATGTTCGTGGATGGTGGTCAGAAGAAATTGAAGGTGGTACTGACAAACTCGGCGATGAGTTTACGTATCATTACAAAGACGTCCATCGCTGCAAAATGAAATTAGTCGAAGTGATTCCTGACAAAAGAGTGGTTTGGCTTGTCTTGGACAATTGTTTCAATTTCATTGAAGACAAAACTGAGTGGAAGGGCACAAAAGTTGTCTTTGAGGTCTCCAAGAAGGGCGATAAAACGGAAGTCCGTTTCACTCACCTGGGCTTAGTTCCTGAATATGAATGTTTCAATGTCTGTTCCAACGCATGGGGCTCTTATATCAACGGCAGTCTACGGAGTTTGATCACCACGGGTAAAGGGCACCCCAACCAGAAGGAAAAATAACCGCCAAGCACCGATGAGTTTCAGCCGCCGCGCCGGTTATGCACATTAGATTGGCATGTGTGACCACGCTGGTCCAAGAGGACAGAATGCTTCCATTGATCGGCAAGAACGTGGTCGTGATCGGCGGGAGCCGAGGGGTAGGACGGAGGATTGTTGAAGCCGCTATCCGCAATGGCGCGCGGGTTCTTGCGGTGGCGCGACGGGAGGTTCCGCTCCGGCAATTGGCCCAAGAGGTTTGCGGCACCGAAGTTCTGTCGCTCGACGCAACGGATGAAGCGGCTCCTTCCAAAGTATTCGAGGTCTTCCAACCCGATATCCTGGTTCTGTGCGGGGGCGCATTTCCGCCCGCCTCACCGCTGCATGAGCAGAGCTGGCAGGAGTTCGCCGTCAACTGGGAAACTGACGTCAAGATCGCATTTCACTTCTGCAAGGCAGCGCTGTCGCGGCCTCTGCCTGCATGCACCTCGGTGATTCTGATCTCCAGCGGCGCCGCTCTGGCAGGGTCGCCGAATTCGGGAGGGTATGCCGGAGCCAAGCGCACGCAGATATTCATTGCAAACTACAGTCAGAAGGAATCCGATCGCCTTTGTCTCGGCTTGCGATTCTTGGTACTTGCGCCGCGCATCATGCCTGACACCGAACTCGGAAAGCATGCGGTCGAGGGCTATTCCCGCTATCTTGGTATATCCTCGGGTGATTTCATTCAGAGCATGGCTTCGCCGCCGACCTCGTCCGATGTCGCGACCGCGGTCATCGAGTTAGCTACAAACCCGGATCGCTCTAAAGGGAAAGTGTTCATCGTCACCGGGAAGGGTCTCGAAGTTGTGCCCGGATGATGAAGCACTCGAAGAAACTCACCGGAGATAATATCGACTGAAATGACGGCGGAACCATCGAATCAAGAGCAAGCCCCGGAACGGACAAACCAGGCGTTTGAACAGCTCGCCGGACCGTTCCGCCGCGAAATCAAAGTGCATTGTTATCGCATGCTTGGCTCCCTGCACGAAGCCGAGGATCTCGTGCAAGAAACCTATTTGCGCGCCTGGCGCAGCTTCGACAGCTTCGAGGGCGGATCGTTTCGCGCATGGCTCTACCGGATCGCGACCAACGCCTGCCTGAATACACTGGCCAGCCGCAAGAGTATGCAGCGCTGGCTGCCTGACCAGCACGGACCTGCCGCCGTGGAGACGACGGTGGGCGGCCCGGCAACGGACGTGGCTTGGCTTGAACCTTACCCGGACTCAAATCTGGATGGCATCGCTGATGATGCACCTAATCCGGAGGCGCACTATACGTCCCGCGAGGCCGTACAACTAGCTTTTGTCGCCACCATCCAGCAGTTGCCGCCGCGCCAGCGCGCAGCGCTCCTGCTGTGTGACGTGCTCGGTTGGGTTGCCGCTGAAGCCGCAACGCTGCTCGGCGGCTCGACTGCCTCGATCAACAGCGCCCTGCAGCGGGCGCGCGCGACGCTTGCTAAACCCTATCCCGACGACCGGCCACCTGTGGTACTCCCGCCAAATCCCGCACAGCAAAAGCTCCTCGGACGCTATCTCCAGGCCTGGGAAGGGCATGATCTGGACGGCTTCGTGGCCCTCCTCAAAGAGGACGCGACCTACACCATGCCGCCGTGGCGACAATGGTTTGCGGGGCGCGAGGCCATTCGGTCCTTCTTTGCAACGGCTTGGAAGGGTTGGACCGGCTTTCGCATGGTACCAACGGCAGCCAACGGGCAGCCCGCCTTCGCCCTCTATGCGCACCGCATCGGCGCGGACGCGACGCGGGCCGCACACTCCATTCACGTGCTGGCGCTTGAGCATGACATGATTTCCAGGCTGACCCTGTTCGTGCAATACGCCGACCCGCACCTGTTTCGCGCCTTTGGACTTCCGCTCATCCTCCCGGACGCCGGAAGCGCGGAATTGAATTCCACGGCGCACCACTCCTAAGACGGTCCTCCATGGTCTGAGGCGTCTCCCGTGAAGCCAAAGTCCAATTACAGGCACTTACAGGTTGCCCGTGGGCCTACCAAGTGGGCGGGTGACAGCCTATGCGGAAGTTATTCCAATACCCGACCGTACCACTACTTCCGGCTTGCCGACCGTCCCGCCCGGAACCCGTCCAATGCTGATGAGCTATTCGGCCTTCTAAATACCCGACCCAATCGAATTGGTTCCGCTTTGCGACAGCGATTCGGGACGGTTTATCCCCACGGGGTATACAATGCCCTCTGATTGCGGCGGCTCAGAATGCCAATTCCACCTCGTATCGCGTTGTTCGTGTCACATGATTGGGTCATAACCAGGAGGGTACCTACAAATGCGCTGGGACTACTCTTATTGATTCTCATCGCGATTGCGCTTAACCCAAGACAGGTTGCGGCTCAGAGCGACCCGCGCTCACCGACGGATCCCTCGGATCCCCTGAAGCTGCTCGTTCGCAAACTCAACGATCCCCAACTCGGGGCTGGCCTGCGTGCTCAATGGAACATCGATCGTGCCGTCTGGAACGAACCGATTACCGCCGTGAGGAATGGTACCACCGTCCTCGTGACTCCCGCGCACGCTGACATTCACACGTCGATCGACAACGCCGGAGCAGTATGGAGTCCGCATGGACCCCTGATCTCCGCACCCCACAACCCGACAAGCGCTAGAGTTTTCATACCTCGGGGCTATCAGAACCAGGCGGCCCCAAGGCGCATGGTCTCGTTCGCCCCAGGAGGTTGGTACACGGAATACACTTTCGAACCGAGATACGCCGTCCGCTCTCCCGTGCTGAGAAGGGGATACGTTCTCTGTGTTATCAACGCTTGGTCCACTGTTGCGACTCCAATTCCCCTGGCGCAATGGGGAACCCGTCTCAACGAAGTTGTTGTATTTGCTCAGAAAATGATGTCATCGGGCTTCGCCCTCCCGGCTCCAACGTTTGACTACGCGTGGGGCGAGTCGCGGGGTGCACGAATGTTGGCATACTCGAGCGAACTCGCCGGAACGCCCTTCCATGGCGTCATCGAAGAACGAGGAGGCGGCGATCTCGTTGACTCCGCGCTGGAACAGATTCACTTGCTCAATGATCTCCGAGCCGTCAATCCGGCCGACGATCGGGTAATGGCAGATTACATCAGTAAAATCGGTCGCCGGATGAAAATCACACCTCCTTCCGGAACATCCTATGAGAAATTTATTCCTACAGTTCCGACAGACGACGAGCGATTTTTCTTCAAGCTCCCGGCGACAGCAAGCATTCTCATGCCCATCATCCCCCCGTACACCGATAATCCGGCGACGGCAAACGATTCTCGGTTCCGAGTGCCTAGCACAAGCGGCGACCCCACGGCTGACCCTCATCCCTTTGATGCCACCCTGGCTTGGAGCACCGGTCCGATTACTACCCGCCGAGTCCTGAACGAGGTCGATCCTGCATACGGGGCCGCCGTGGACAATGGCACAGCCCTACTGAGGAACTGGGACCCCGCGAAGCGTCCTCCTGAAGTGCGCACGGCTATATCTCGACTAATATCTACCGGACAGATTAAAACGAAGATCTTAAAGGTCCACGGCACGGTGGATCCAAATATCTATCCGCTGACAGCTATCACGTATGTTCAAAAAATCGTCGACCAAGGACTCTCAAACCAATACCGATGGTACCTTGTGCCAGAAATGGGCCATGTGCCCGCCACACTCGAAGAAACGTTCGTGGATTCGAATGGCAAAACAATTACCCTCGGTGTTCAATTGACCCATTTAGACCTGCTCATAAGTTGGGTCGAGAGGGGTATCGATCCGGGTGACTTTATATCGATTGACCCTAACGATCCCACGAAAACAGTTGCGGTAAAAGGCGCACACCAGCTCGGACTTCAAAACCTTCCTCTCAAGTATTTCTGGACTGTGTCGGGCGCGGCTCTGCCAGGTGATAAGTGAGGCTCTGGGAAGTCATCGCAGTTAGTCGAACCGCCGAACTCGATTTCGGCCCGAGTGACGGGCAAACCTTCCATAATCCAATCCGGTAAGGTAAGGGTTGCCGACCATCCTGGAGTTAAGCAACGTTGTGCGGGTCACGCCCCCGGGGGCAGAGCCTTACTCGACAGAGGGGCACAATCGCCAATCAACTCAAGCTGACAGACCACCATGCGACATCTCTGGTTGCTCCAAGAAGCTAATCTCACATAGTATTGGATCCTCTTCTAACTCGCGGGTAGTACGTGAAACGAGTGTGCTCACCAATCTCAACGCTCGTAGCCGGCGGTGTCAAATGAAGTATCCAGCGGCTGGGCTACTGTTGGCGTTTCTAAGCTTCCCACCTGCGGTCTTTGGTCAATCTGAGGAACAACACCACCACGCGGATACCGTGCGAGCGGAACAATACGGGAGTGTCCATTTCCCGATCTCCTGCTCGGATCAGGCCCAGCACAGCTTTGAGCGCGGTGTGGCCATGCTGCACTCCTTTGAATACGAAGATGCCGAAACCATTTTCGCCGATGTGGCACGGCGCGACCCCAACTGTGCCATGGCTTATTGGGGCCAGGCGGTAAGTTATTACCATCCCCACTGGCAGCCCCCTGATGCTGCCCATCTGAAGCTCGGGCGAGAGGCAAGTGAACGAGCCGTGGC
>WNGQ01012845.1_pt1 | contig 12661 bp, 10 predicted proteins | sample 5407661 | NCBI WGS metagenome assembly WNGQ01 (sample SAMN13153382, study PRJNA577476) | soil metagenome | isolation source: 60 cm soil or saprolite under Garry oak tree replicate 2 | place: USA:California | collected 2016-06-15
ATCATCGGAATCCCACTTACCTATCAGGGGATCAAGCAGGGCGGAACCAGATTCTATCTAACAAACTGCAGACTCGTCCGAGCAAAGAAAGGAAACATCGTCGCGCAGATCTCGAGACAAATCTTCCGAGGCAAGAGTCTCTCATCCTTCCTCCGCGTAATGCAAGCGCCCCCGCGTGACGCGAAGGACAGGGCATGGCAACCAGTCGAAAACTTCCACGTCGAGGTCCTAGATCCGAACTCGGGCAATGAGATGATGAGCCTAGGCTGGATACCAGAACCATCTGTTAAGGCCCTAGAAACCATCAGCCAAGACATTTTCTGCCGATACTGCGGTCGCAAGAACCTCCCTTCGAGCAGCGTCTGCTCCGAATGCGGGGCAAACCTCTAGAGACAGAGAACATACTCACTATCCAGCGCAACGATCAATCGAGTTTCAGCAGACTCAAGTGGGTCAGAATAGAAGGCTAGTCTGAATGAGCCTTTGAGGACGACGAGGTTCCTGGGACGCATTCTGCCGCTGGTTGGGGTACTAGTCTTAGTGGCGTTTCTAGTTCCCGTGAAGGCGGTTCCCGACTTTGGTATATCCGCCAATCCATCCTCAGTGGCAGGCCCATCGTTGAGTTCTACCATTACTCTCACCAGTCTAGGAGGTTTCTCGGGCAGTGTGAACGTTTCAGCCTCTGTCTATCCTTCTGGTCCTAGTGTCTCACTGACCAGTGTCGTCTCGAGCCAGAGTGTTATCCTAGACTTGCCGGCGGGTGGATCAGCGACTACGCCTCTCTTCGCAACCTCCTATGTTAGCGGTAATTTCACCATAACCATAACGGGAGTAAGCGGCCCGCTCTCTCATTCGGTACCGGTAGTTTTCGAAGCCCAGCCTCTACCGGCTGATTTTAACATCGCCTGTTGCTTTCCGCTCGGCAATGGGGATATGGGCCGTGTCTCAGCGGGTGAAAACTACACTTCTTGGGGCTGGGTGACGAGCATCAACCATTTCTCTGGTAAGGTGAACCTGACCGCAGCCCTCAACCTCAATGTGCAAGTCTCCATCAAGCCATCCACGGTCACTGTTCCGGAGGCTGGAATGGTAGAGCCGACTATCACGTTCCGAGTACCTACCAACGCGACTGCTGGACGTTACACTGGCATTCTAACAGCCACCAATGGCTCGATAACTCATACCGAAGCCTTGACACTCACGGTAGACCCTCCACTACCCGCGTGCCCCACATGCTTTCCCAGTGTCTGGTCACCCATGACGATCCTCTCAGCCGCAATAGCGTCATCCTCAGTCGGGACCGGGATCGTCTTTCCGAGAATCAACAAGAACCCTAAGTTCATCCGGTTAGTAGAGAACGTCGTTCTTGTCTCGAGCCTCGTCTCCATCGGAGTCATAGTCACACTTGCCACGGGTCTCATATTATTATGGCAAGGTTGGCTAGGACTTACCTGTATTCGATTCTGGGAATACGGGTTTCCATTCACTTGGCGAGAAATCCTCGGTTGCGGGAACGTCTCGCAAGAACTCAACTGGTATGCCTTCGCGTTCGACACGGTATTCTTCACTGCTGTGGGCTACATGGCGGTTTTTTCGTTCCATGCAAAGTGGCGTGGCAGGGTAAGCAATCCTACGACTACGTTTCTGATCGCGGCCGGATATGTAGCTGTAGCAATGGCCTGGTTTGGCTTGATCGCCTTGGAGACGGGCCATCCTAGTCTGCCCTCATTACTCCTCTAACGGAACGAAACGCTCAGTATTCGCATCAACGGCCAAGACATTTATCAAGAGCGCGGAAACTTTTACTCCGATAATGCCCAGCACGCAACAGATCCGATACAGATTCACGGTCACAAACTAGACATCTTAGTCGGCAACCCATTGGATTGAACAAATTGGCTCAAGGCTTCGAATCATTCGGCTTGAATCCGCGTCTCCTCCAGGCCGTCCGGGAAATGGGCTTCCACGATGCGTTCCCGATACAGGTAGAAGCCATAACGCCACTGTTGAAGGGTCGAGACCTGATCGGACAAGCCCAGACCGGGTCCGGCAAGACACTGGCCTACGCGCTGCCAATGCTGCAGAGGGTCGAGCCACATTCACGCGAAATCCAGGGACTAGTACTTGTCCCAACGAGGGAACTTGCCGTACAGGTCTCAGGCGAGTTCGAACGTCTCGCCAAGCATCTCCCGTCACGGACAATGCCAATCTATGGAGGCGCGAGCATGCGAGCACAGATCGAGCAACTACGACACGGCTATGCGAAAATAGTTGTAGCCACCCCAGGCAGACTGCTCGACCACCTGAAGCGCAGAACCATTGATCTGCACGGTGCCAAGTTCGTCGTTATCGACGAGGCCGACCGGATGCTGGACATGGGATTCATCGACGATGTCAAGTCAATCCTTGAGAACGTACCCCGCGGCCATCAGACAGCACTCTTCTCAGCCACTATGCCCAACGAGGTGGTCAAACTCTCCCAACGGTATCTGTCCAACCCTCTGCGAGTATTCGTCGACAGCGAAGAGATCGCCGTGGAATCACTTCGCCAATCCTACGTCACGGCAGAAGAAGACGCAAAGTTTCTCGTTCTAATCGCCATACTCAAGACAGAGAGAATGGAGGGAGCACTAGTCTTCTGTTCAACAAAGATCAGAGCAGCTCATCTCGCCGAAGCACTTGCAAGAAACAATGTCAATGCTGAAGCCCTGCATGGCGACATGTCTCAAAGCCAGAGAAACGCTGTGTCACAGGCCTTCCGCCAGGGACGGATCGACGTACTCGTCGCAACGGATGTTGCCGCCAGAGGTCTCGATATACCTTGGGTCAGCCATGTGGTCAACTATGACATGCCAGACGATCCACTCATGTACTTTCACCGAGTGGGACGGACGGCACGAGCAGGGAAGAAAGGAACGTCAATCTCGCTTGTCAGCCGTGAAGACCACGATATTTTCAACAGCATCAAGAACATGACGGGGACTACCATCGAACAGGACGGGAGGTTCGCGCCGGAAGGAACCGCTCGAACACGCTTCCTACTACCTTCGCGACCTGCAAGGTTTGGCGGTCGCGGGGGAGGCAGAAGGAAGAGAGACCATCGTGGAAGACAGAAGAGGTCCAGGGACGCTGGCAGGTTCAGACGCCACCGACGACGCTGAGAAGTCAGACGGACGAGTATCCCGTTTGAACAAGAAAGCGAAGAAGGATCAGCGGGATGCCATGCCAGGCTATGAGGTCTACGCGAAAGCGAGGCCCATTATGACCTTATGGCGCTGGGTTGTCACCAGCCTTGTCTTTCTAGTTTTAGGTGCCGGAGCTTGGGCTGACCTGGCTAACAGCCTATTCGGGGTTTTCTTTTTTGTCGCGTTTGCTCTGGCCGCCGCCACAATCTCCGGATTCTATCTGCGCAGTAGATGGATCCCGATCGGGATCAAGCACGACGGAGAGAGATTGCTGATCACCGGTATTGCAGACTCCGGCATAATGGTTGCTTCAAAAGTCGAATTTACTAGTCCGTCCAGCCTCTATGTGGAGCGTTGGGGGGAGAGGCTAGCCTCGAAGAAAATGATTCTGTTCTTTGCGTCGACTGAAGACGCTAGTAAAGTAGCCGACTGGCTGAAGCCAGGTGCAACGCAAGGCGAGGTGCCACCGGTTTCGGGCTAGCCTAGGTTCTTCCCTTTGCTCTTGGAAAGTTCTGATTTCAGCTTTTGTTCGATCATATCCGCGTCTGCTGAGGAGTCGAAAATCATTCTAACATCCCCATAATGCCAAAAGCCGGTAGAGGCAACTAGGGTTACTGCGTCTACGCGTTCTATTTTCTTCGGGACCACTTCGAACATGTTCTTGCCAGGGTCCACGACGAAACAGATGCCTCTCTCAAAATGTATGCGAGACCTCTTCACATAACCAGCCTCGCCTCCGGGTGCTATGACCATTGCCCACACATCCTTATTGCCGTTCAAGCTTCTCGGCAACCAAAGATCTCATTGTCTCGCTTGCATAATCCTAGCCACTAGCTGCTCACCGTTTCTACAGTAGACATCTACAGGTAAGTCTTAAAACAAAACCCTCTCTCCGCCTTGGACATCAGGGCGCGTGAGTGGGGCCTCCCACCCGTTGCGCCATAAGAAAACCCCGGAGTCGGGAGGCAGAATGCATACACAAGCAATCACAAGACAATGAATTCCTAGAACCGCCGAACTAACACTCGCCGCTGGCCTGGCAGCTACCTACGTCATCACTACCTTCATTCCGTTGACGCCATTCATCGGCGGGCCCGCCTTCATCACCCTCGAAATCGTCATGCTCCCAGTAATAGCCGCAGTACTGAGACCAATACCGGCACTCGCCACCGCATTTGTAGGCAGCCTTGGAATGGCCCTCGGCCAACCCAGCTTTTACCAAGCCTTCGGGCTACCAGGACTCCTGGTTCCCATGATCGCCGCAGGAGCCGGAAGCGTTGCTTTCCACTATGGCCTGGGGCCCATCTTACCATGGGCCTACGTCCTAGCGGGCGCAGCATACTATATCGCCCTATCCAGAGGCGGAACACTCTTCTGGCTCATACCATACCTCCTCGTGATCATCTCTCTCCCCGCGGCCTTTCGACTGAAGGAAAACCCACGAATCGGAATACTGACATTCTACACCGCCATGACCGAACAGGTCACACTCAACATTCTCAGCATAAGCCTCCTAAGCCTCACGGGACCAGTATGGCTAGGAATTACGCCGCTAATGTACTTGGAACGGACAATAGCCACGTTCGGAGGTGCAGCAGGAATCGTTGCCCTTAAATCGGCACTCGGAGGCAGACTCGACATAGCAAAGAGGATCCGAAAGGAGGTGAGGTAGGAGAGATGTGTGTCACTCCAGTTGTGAAGTGTTGGCACTGTGGAGAATGGTTCGTCAAGAAGGCCAATCGTGGAGAATTCGAGGACTGTCCTCACTGTGGAAAGGGCTTCGAGGATCTTACACCAGAAGCGCAGGTGGCTGTGAAGGCGACTATCGCGCCGTTTTTCGAAGTGCCTAGGATAAAGCAGATCGCATAGATCTCACAACCCCATTCTTTCTTTGACTACAAACAGCGGAGCCCTAGCAAACTGAATAACAAACAACGCGAACCATCTGATCGCTCGGACAATGCTTCTGGACCCGACGACGACAGAGATCATCAGAAACTCGCTAGTCTATGCGAGTGAGGAGATGGGCATCGCCCTCCGCAACACCTCCTACAGTCCCAACATCCGTGAGAGAATGGACCACTCAGCCGCGATCTTCGACGAGGAGGGAAGACTCCTCGCCCAGGCGGAACACATACCTGTACACCTCGGCTCTCTACCTTGGGGACTCGCCAGGACCCTTGACTACTGCGAGAGAGAAGACATCGATCTCGAACCGTCCTCAATGATAATGGTCAACAATCCATACATCGCGGGGACACACCTGAACGACGTAACCGTCATCAGGCCAGTCTACCACTCCAACAGACTTGTAGGTTACGCCGCCAACAAGGCTCATCACTCCGACGTCGGAGGCAGAGTCCCAGGAAGCATATCCGTAGACGCCAAGACTCTCTTCGACGAAGGCGTCGTCATAGACCCTCGATACCTGATCCGGAAAAACTGGATTATCAAAAGCGCAGTTAGAGCTCTATCCTCAAGATCTCGCACTCCAACAGAGCGGATGGGCGACCTCAAAGCCCAAACAGCGGCCAACATTACAGGAGAACGTAGGGTCCTCGAACTTGTAAAGAAACACGGACTCAAAACATTCAGGCAAGCCTGCACGGAGTCGTTGAGGAAGACAGAGCAGCTCGCCCGGCTGCGACTCTCAAAGATGCCAACCGGCACATACCAAGCCCAAGACTATCTCGAAGACCCGGACGGAGAGAATATCCTACTGTCGGTCAGTATCACGCTCTCCAAAGGGAGACTGAAAGTTGACTATACCGGCACCGACAAACAGGTATCTAATCCACTCAACGCGGTCTTCGGAGTAACCCTCTCAGGCGTATACTACGTCACCCGAACGTTGACAGGAGACGATGTCCCCGCAAACCACGGAGCCTTCGCACCGATCCAAGTCCACGCACCCGAAGGAACAATCCTCAACCCAACCTATCCCCATCCGGTGGCGGGCGGCAACGTGGAGACGAGCCAGCGGAACGCTGACCTCCTATATCGCACATTCAGCCAGGCGGTCCCGGACAAGGTCCCAGCGGATTCGGGCGGGTCCATGAACAACGTCATGATGGGTGGAAGATGCAGAGGAAAGAGCTGGGCCTTCTACGAGACAATAGGAGTAGGCCTCGGAGCACAACGCGACCGCGACGGCATCGACGGCATACAAGCGAACATGACCAATACGATGAACACGCCGATAGAGGAGATTGAACGATCCTACCCACTACTCGTCAAACAGTACGAGCTACGACCTGACAGTTCCGGATCGGGACACCGTCGAGGAGGCACAGGAATTATCAGATCCTACCAAGCACTAACCAATGAGATTACATTAACTGTTCTTGCAGAGAGAGGACGAAACCGGCCACAAGGGCTCTCCGGAGGCGGACCCGGAGCGAGAACAGAAGTTTCTCTCTACAAGAAAAAGAGAGGCCGGTCAGAGAAGATTAGACTACCAGTGAAAACCACTGTCATCCTCGATGAAGGAGACATCATCGAAATCAAGACCGCGGGAGGCGGAGGCTATGGGAGACCGGAGAAACGAGAGAGGCAAAGAATCGAGGAGGATCTTGAAAATCGAGTAGTCACACTTCCACTGTAGGAAAGCAACAATCTTGAGAAATCCTTCCTCAGGTGGTATCGATGAGCTTTGAGACTGTCGTAGGGCGGAGAGAAGAGAAAAAATGAGAAGTCTCTAGGAAGGCGTTGTTGGGGAAGGTATCGGGGCTGTGGCTGGGGCGGACCCGGGCAGCGTCGCTCCCTTGGCTCTTCGAGTGAACCAGACGATTAGAGCCGCAGCGACGCCAGCGGCTAGTCCCGCTATTCCAAGCGGCACCCATGGCATGGCGGACAGCAGACCCATGAGAGTTGATGTCCGTGATGGGGACTTGGGCAGGCTAAGGCTGGTCGTTGAGAGACGGAGAGCAATGTCGATTGTCAGAGCCATGTCCCGAGTTACTGTAACTGGGACTGGACCTGTAACCGTGCCGATGGTCGTTTGGGCCACGCTGTGCGTCGTCAGACTGGCCGCATTATCGTTGCGGAGTAGCAGGCCCGTGCTCTTGTCATAGCTCCAGAGGAGCTTGAGGATCACAGCCGCTGTGGAAGTGGTAGAGCTGAGCGGATTGCTCGGGTCGGGTATGCTTATGTTGATAGACTGAGAGAGTTGGCTTGTGACGATCCAGGCCGACCTCGTCCCGATGCTCCCGGGGAGGTTCAAGCTCTCACTACCCGTGACGCTACTCCAACCGTGCAGTATCTGGACTGGGCTTCCGAGGGACAAGGGTGCGTTGACCCACCACGTGGTATAGTCTGGGGTATTGGAGGCTAAGAGCGTACTCTGAAATACCGGGCTAGTGACGCCAGTCGCGAATGTGGCTCCAGCCAGTGCTGAGGCTAATGAGGTCGAGAAAGACTCGACTATGCCAGTCGCTGTGCTTGGTGACTCTGCGCGTGTCGACAGATTGATGGACTGTTCGTAGCTACCCGATTCTGTGACCGGAGTGAAGCTGATTCCGGGGAGGGGCGACACGGACAGGCTGATCTGGTGAGAGACGTTGAGGTTGCCCTGACTGGTGCTCCACCCAAGATTTCCGCCCAAGTCTACTTGGAACGAACTGGGCATGGGCGGGACCACTGGAGCAGAGGCAGCGGGAGTAACGACTATCGTTCCTCTCATCCAGCTGTAGGCTAGGTCGTAGTACTGGTAGAAGCCCGGTTGCAGGAAGCTTACTCGGAGGCTGCCCCCGCTTGTGATGTTGCCTGAGAAGTCGGGAAGACCGAAGTTGGCTGTAGCGTTGGATTTTACATCATGCTGAAGTGTCCCCAGATTCGTCCAGACTACCATGCCTCCTTGCGATACAGGGGCGAACATTGGGCTGAAGCTACAAGCTGGGTCCCCGCTGGATGAGCAGCTGCCGTCGTCGAGGATTGTGACGTTCGCCACGGTGGGATTACCCGTTGAGGGGGGTGCGCAGGCCTGGGGTGTGTAAATTGCCGGATCGGAAGTGCAACTCTGGCTGACTTGGATCTTTCCCGTCAGATTGTAGGAGGCCGAGGAGCCCAGACTCAACGGCGGCGCGGCATAGACGGGAGCTACCGCGAGCAACAGGAGAGTGATCGCGCCGACTAGCGTAAGATATGTTCTTCTGAACAAATTTTGCAGTCGACGCTAGGTCTTCTGACAAGCATAAAACTGTTCCGGGTACATCTGACTATTCTCAGATAGCCGCGGGATGAGCATCCTAGAGCCTCTTATACGGCTCATTTGTCGAATAGCGACTTCATCCGCTAGCGAAAGAACCGTGTCCTTCGATGACTGATCTCATTCAGAGTCTCAACCAGCTCATCAGTACGAACCCTCTGCTAGGCATCTTTGTCACCAGCATAATTGGCAATGTTATCCCGTTCTTTCCCGTCCCATACCTGCTGTTCGTCGTCTTCGTCGCCTCCACGGACACCGGCCTCAGCCTCATACCGGTCGCAACAATCGCCGCCTTGGGCGCCTCTATCGGAAAATTCACAAGCTACACCCTTGGATACGGAGCCGGCCGAGCCTTCTCTGGTAGCAAGACCAAGTTTGACTCGCTCAGAAAACTGCTTGGGGGAAGCGCCTTCCTTGCAGCCTTCGCATTCGCCGCACTGCCTCTACCGGACGACGTCATCTTCATCCCGCTCGGTGTAATGCGATACAGCCCGATCAAGACATTCGTCTCCCTATTCACCGGAAAGTTTGTCCTCACACTCCTGATCGCTTACGTCGCTCGGACCTCCAGCGGCTTCCTCGACGTTCTCACGGGAGGGAGCCTCTTCGCCTCCATAGCCTCAGCAGGAGCTGTCATCATTATCGCAATACTCATGATGAGAATAGACTGGGAAGAAGTGCTGGCTTCCGGGCGAAAGGGAGCATTCCGTCGACTCGTGAAGAGTCTGGTTCGACGGCAAAGAGGCCGTCAAAAGGGCTCAGAAGACGATTCGGACCTTTCCAAAGACGAACATTCAGACTAGAGGAATAGCTACTCCATAGCCTTCGTAACGGTCTGGGTGAAGGTATGCTTGAAAGAAGAGAAGACCGTTATCCGCTTCCTGTGAATCAGGACCTCGACTAGGGCAAGGGCTAGAAAGAGAATCGCGACCCAGAACCTGATCTGAACGAGGACCGTAGAAGCGAGCCATAGTCCGAACAGGATCGTCGCGTTCCTCATATCATACTCCAGATCCAAGAGACACATGCACGCGTACAGCGACTGGGCCATCGTCAGCAAGACCTCGTCCCGATGCGCCAGAATCGGCACGGAGTCTAATGCACCGAGACTAAATGCAAAGACCACGGGGATGATCGCCACAAGGGCCGTCAGCTCGCTGACAGCAGATGAGACAAAGTTGAGCAATGCCATGGGCGCAAGCTTGATCTTTCTAGCCCAGTGAAAAGCAGTCACTTTCTCGGGAAATTCCGACAAGAACGGGGCAATCCACTGAATGAAGAAAAAGCCAGCCCCCGCGCCGAAAAGTGCAACCGCTATAGTGTTGATCGAATCAACGAACGGTTGTGATATGAACACGAAAACTAGACCAGATAGGAGAAACAATCCTACAATAGCCCCAATCCTGGTACGTCTTCCCCGGAGTCTTACTATCGCCCTTGGAGGCGCGTCCAAAACCTCTTCAGGATCCTCCTTTTCAGAGGGAAGTCTTGACAAAAGCGTCATATAGACAATGAAGATCGCAAGGAGCACACCCGTATCAAGAAGGTCCAGGGCTCCCCTGAACCAGATGATCGCGTAGAAGGCAGTCGCAGTCAGCATGAATGCAATTTCAACACTCTGCTCTCTTCGAAGGCCTGTTGGCCCCGGTGAAGTTCGCGGTGACGTTCGGAAGCCAGTTAGCAGGGTCCTTGCCGGCGTTCCATGTGATGGCTCCCTCGACGAAGAATTCGGGAAGAGTCTGTACAATAGCAACTATCGCTAATGCAAGACCCTGGCTTATCGAGAACTGAGAGGCCTCTGCCGCCCAGGCAATCATCATAGCGGCGGAAACCACAGCGACAAATGTCAAGAGCGCGACCAGATAGGTCAGGGAAGAGTACGAGGCGGAGAACTCTTCAAGCGCGATGACAACAGTCACTCCAACTATAGATGTAAGCACTAGGATCGCGTAGCTAGCTCGAACCCAGCTCACTCAGGAAGCACGCTCTCGACGCCGAACTCTCGGCCTATTTCTTTACTCTTTGGGGCAGTCTTCGAAAGACACTCTGATGTCGAGTAGAAGAAGCGACGAAGGATTGTCGCTCGAAACCGTTGACCTTTGGACCATGGACCTGTCCTACGTTCAGAATTGAACGGCGGGCTTATCTACAGCGTGGCTATTCCATTCTATACGGATATCCAAGTGGTCTGATGTCGGACAAGCGATTTGTCCAGCAGTCCGGTATCGACGCCTTCAACGGAAACGAGCTAATAGTAAAAGGCGCACTGGAAAGCCAGGTCGGCCTCATAGCAGGCTACCCTGGATCACCCGTAGCAGAAATCTTCACGATTCTGGAGGAGAACGCGGACATTCTCCGTGAGGTTGGACTCTGGGGCGAGATGACAAACGACGAGTCGCAGGGTGCGGCTGCCCTCAGTGGCGCCATGGATGTAGGCGTGAACGCGATAGCCGTCATGAAGAGCGTTGGACTAAACGTCGCCGCCGACCCTATCAACATCATCAACTACTCAGACAAGTACGGTCTGAGCGGGATGAAGGGAGGAGCAGTCGTCGTATGCGGCGACGACCCCCACGCCTCCAGTACCCAGGTAGCGGGAGACAGCCGCGCGTTGATGGAGCATCTGAAGATGCCCATCATAGAACCTAGCAATCCGCAGGAGATCAAGGACTGGATTGGAGAAGCCCTCAGACTCTCAGCCCACTCGAACCTGGTCGTAGGCTACCTCATCACAACCTACCTAGCCGAAGGAGGTGGAAACGTTCAGCTCTACGAGAACAAATCCCCTGAGATCAGCTTCAAACACCCAATCACCCTCGACATCTCGAAAGTCGACATCAAACGGAAAGTCAGCATCCCACCCAACACGTGGGATCTTGAAAGGGAGATTATTCGGGACCGTTTTCCGAGAGTCCACGAGTACGTTCGAGAGCATGCTCTGAACAAGATTCTCTATTCAGACGGTAAGAAGCATAGCATCGGTTTTGTCGCTGCGGGAATCTCTTACAGCTACCTGGAACAGGCTCTCTGGGAGCTGGGCTGCGACGAACAGTTCCCAATCCTCAAACTTTCCGTAACCTTCCCCATAGACCCCGAAATCTTAGAGCAATTCTCGAAACTCGCCGATAATATCGTGGTCGTGGAGGAGAAGGGGCCGATAATCGAGAACCAGATCAAGACAATCCTCCGAGACATGGTCCAAGACGGAAAGATCACCAAGGAACCCAACGTCTGGGGAAAAGTATTCCCGAAGGACGAGGACGGGTTTCCTGAGGAGAGCGGACTAACCCCCTCGACCCTCATCGAGAAGATCGGGGGACTAATCCTCCACATCGGAGACCGGACGGCGAAGTATGATGAGAAGAAGATCCAAAGCGAACTAGATCTCCTGACAGAGATCAAAGCATACGGAATACTGGTACCTCCTCGGTCTCCGGGATTCTGCGCCGGCTGTCCCCATAGAGAGACGCTCAGCGCAGTCCACTCGATGAGAGAAGAGCCGGCTCACAAGGACATCTTCGCCCACGGAGACATCGGGTGCTACTCGATGAGCTTCCTCCCGCCCTTCGGTGAGATGCACAACCTAACCGCCATGGCCCTAGGCGGCGCCGCGGGGAGCGGCATGGACCCGTTCGTAACCAACAAGCAGTACGCGTTGATGGGCGACTCGACATTCTTCTGGAGAGGCATGACAGCCATCTCCAACAGCATCAAGGAGGCCCAGGACATCCTCTACATCATACTCGAAAACAAGAACACGGCCATGACCGGCCACCAGCCCACCCCCGAGTCGGGCCACAACATCATGGGCGACAAGACCACAGCCCAGGACATCGAGAGCATCGTCCGAGCAATGGGACAGGGACAGATCTACGTCAGGAAGATGCCGCCCTCCAATAGAGAGAAGTACATGAAGGAACTCGACAAGGCGTTTGCCATCCCCGGCGTCAAAGTAGTCATTGCGGACAAGGAGTGTGGAATAACCTTCCACAAGCGCAAACGCGCCGAGAGAAACCGGATAATCGATCGGCAGGGATTCATCCCACGCGAAGAGTTCATCAACATATCACAAGAAGTCTGCGAAAACTGTCGCGAGTGTACAAAGAACACCGGCTGTCCGGGACTGACGATCATAGACACGGACTATGGCGAGAAGATAGGCATAGACCAGTCCACATGCGTCAGCGACACATACTGCACAAAGATAATGGCCTGCCCCAGCTTCGAGAAAGTGATCGTCACCAGAAACAAGCCTCCAAGACCCCGAGTC
>WNGQ01022118.1_pt1 | contig 12659 bp, 10 predicted proteins | sample 5407661 | NCBI WGS metagenome assembly WNGQ01 (sample SAMN13153382, study PRJNA577476) | soil metagenome | isolation source: 60 cm soil or saprolite under Garry oak tree replicate 2 | place: USA:California | collected 2016-06-15
AAGCTCCAGCAAGCTGGCCGCACTTCCATACGCTTCGCGAGGTTCGCCAGCCGAGCAGCACAGCCGCGCGCTGACCGTTACGGGACGATAACACGCAAACGGGACCGTTGGATTGAGAAAGCCGCCGGCACCTGGCCGATGAGTTCGCCATCAATTTGCAGTGGCGCGGGGGTCGGGCTGGTGAGCGTCAGCGATGGTGCCTGAAAGATTTTCGTGACCGAGGCGGGCAGGGTCCGGCGCAGCAGCAGTGCCGGGGTGCAACGGGCCAGGGTCAGCCAATTGGCGCGCGGCAGCACGCAGACCTCCAGCAGGCCATCGCGCAAGTCGGCTTGCGGGAAAAGGGTGAATTGCCCGCCATAGAAGCGGCCATTGCCGATCATCGCCAGCTCGCCCGTTGCCGAATGGCCTGCCCCGGCGGCGGTGATTTTGGAGGGGACGCCCAGGACGGCGTGCAACCCGGCCAGAACGTAAGCCAGTGGACCAACGGTCTTTTTGACTTGCCACTTCACCAGCTCGATCGCGCGCGCATCCAGACCCGCGCCCGCCAACTGCGCGAAGCACCGGCGTTGCACCCGCCCGTCGTCGCTGTATTCCACGCTGGGCAGGTCAATGCGAAGCTCGCGACCTCGGCGGATGACAGCCCACGCCTGGTCAAATTTAGCCGGGATGGCCACCTCGCGGGCGAACACATTGACTGTCCCCAGCGGCAGCACCCCCAGACACGCCCGCTCCAGGCCCTCAGGCGCATCGGCGATGCCGTTGAGCACTTCGTTGAGAGTGCCGTCGCCACCGGCGGCGACGATGACCTCAAACCCTTCGTCAACCGCTTCGGCCGCCAGCCGCCGGGCCTCGCCGGCGTCGGCGGTCAGCCTCAGCTTGGCTTCTGTTGCTATGCCATCGAGCTGTCGGCGAAAGCGGTTGGCCTTTTCGCCTCGGGCAGTGGGATTGAAAATAACGCACGCGCGCACAGCGCATTGTTGAACCAGGCCGATTGGAATAGTCGAGGAGAAAGAAAGAGGCAGCGTATCCGGTCAGTTAAGTCGGGCGCAATTCGCGGACCGCGGACTTTCCAGTCCGCAACAAGCTCCTCCCGCCCAGCTTCAATAGCCCTAGCCCGCCGACGCGTCCGCACCTTCTCTCTTCCCTCTTCTGCAGGTTTCAATGGCCCTTGCTTGCTTCCGCGTCCGTTGCGCTGGCCAGCGCCGCGGCGGCCCTTTGCTTGTTCCAATGGTGGATTACGGCAAACTTTACGTAGGTATGAAACGCGCTGTCGTCGGGAAAACAGCGCTGGGGAATGATCAAGGCCTGGTTCGGGCCGGTATAGATGTAGCCATAGTTGTTGTTGGCGATCACGCGCAGGATTTGCTCCCAGCGCCAGATCTGTTGTTCGGAACCCACCAGCACAGTGAGGCCGTCTTCGGTGAGTGTTATCAGATGATCCCCCAGCACCTTTTGGTTCTCCGGGATTTTCAGCCAGAGATCCAGTTGTCTTGCCAGCCGCCGCTTGGTCAGGCGATAGAGGAGCAACAGGTAGAGCGGCACGACCAAAAGCAGCGGTAGCAGCGTATTGGCGACCGGGACCGGGACCGGGAAACGGCTGGCGATCAGCCCAAATAGCCCGGCGATGATGACGATTGGGGGCAGCACAGCATAGGCGATGCGCTGGTAGCGTCCGTCGGCGCGGCGGAGCAGTTGGAAGAGCTGGAACTCAACCAGGTCAGCCTTAGTAAGACCCGGCTATCGGACCTGGAAAATGCCCGCCTGTCAAAATAAAACGGGGCGTTCCAGCGCAGGAACGCCCCAAGGAGGGGGGAACCAATGAAGGAGTCCAGCAACCCCTCCCTAAAATGCCTTTGAGTTCCTCATTGCAGCCTTGGCGTGGCGTGGCTCACAGTTCTTTCCAGGAGGTCGCGACGTAGCCGCGCCCCGGACCAATCCGGCGCAGGTTCTCGTCGTAGTGGAAATTGAAATTGCCATTCATCTTCACCGTTCGGGAAACGCTGGCGCCGACGAAGTCATAATTGTTGTTGCCGCCGCCGCCCAGGGTGAAGGCGGCGTTCGGGCAGTAAATGCTCCCGACGAACGCCGCGTTGGCGCTGAAATTCAGGGCAGTGTTGCTCGGCAGGCCGTAGTAGATGAAGTTAATCGCGTTGCCGGTGGCGTTAATGACCCCTTGTCCACCCAGGCTGGCCGTGGCGGTCCCGACAAAGAGCTTCATGCTGGTGGGGTGGAGCAGGGAATTCGGCGCAACGTAGATTTGGTCCTGGCCGCTCAACTTGAGGGTGCCGGCTGGCGGCACATAGACCACGGCATTGCCATCCACATAAACGCTTCCCGTGAAATCGCTGATTTGGTAGTTCCCGGAGGTCAGGTAATACTTATAGTTGACCCCGTTGATGTTGGTGTTGGCGACCGTCGGTGGCAGGTAAGTCGCGCTGGGCAGCGCCACGTCCGGCCAGTCCACGTTCATGTCATTAAAAAAGTGACCTGGCTCGATGCCCTTGGTTCCAGCGGTGACCCAGGCGGAATCGCCCACCGAAGCGTTCGGGCCAATGGCGGGCGCCCCGTTGGGGCCGGTGCGAATGATCCCTTTGATATTGGCGTTACCCACGTTGAAAGTGTTAATGATGGTGTCGTCGGTAACGATGTCGCCACCGGCTTTGGTCCGGCTGGCGTCGTAAAGCCCGTTGGTGCTGAAGTTGGTGTCGGTGGAATCGAAACTGTCGGAGGACACGTTGTTGCCGCTCAGATTGATGTTCAGCTTGGCCGCCATTGCAACGCTCAGCAGCGCATCCAGTTTGGTGTTGACCAGGATTTTGCGCGAGGAATAGACAGGCCCGCTCTGTGGGACCCCGACGGCCGCAAACATCGGCGTTCCCAGGGTCGAGGAAACCAGGTTCAACTGTGCGAATCCCTGGCTGGTAATCACCGGGAACTGGCCCGTCGGGAGGGAAATGCCGACGGTGTAATAACCGCTGTCCAGGTTTCGCGTCACGCTGAAGCTGCCGTCGGCCTGCAAGGTCCAGCCATCGGAGGCGAGCACGCCGCTGAAGCCGCTGGGTGAATTGAGGTGCGCCAGGGCGTCTTCGACCCCGGCTTCACCATAGGCCAGGCAGCCGTTCCAAACTTGGGAGCGCCGGACGGTTTTTTCCTCGGTCGTGGCCATAACCAGATAACTGGCCAGGGTGATGCCCATAATGGCACAGAGGATCAGGGCGATGAGCAGCACGCTGCCCTGGGCGCGTGGGGAGGTGGTGGTTTTGATGTTCATGTTCATAACTTAATGAGGGTGTTCGTTGCGGATTACAATTTTTGCGGTTTGAATGCTTTCGGTGTTGACGGCGCGCTGCAAAATGGTGCGCGAACAGCGCCAACTCAGGTCCACCAACTTGCAGGTTTGCACGGTGGAGTTTGAGAAGGCGCCGAAGACCTGGTTCGACATGTTCCGTTGATAGGTCCTGAAATTGAGGTAGTCGCAGTCGATCAGCAGCGTGGCATCCGCTTCCCCGGTTTTGGAGCGCACCACGGTCCGCGCCGCCGGGTTCCAGGTAAAAGTCAGGTTGGTGGTGCCAGCGACATTGAAGACCAGTTGGTTAGTGGCATAACTCACCAGATAAGAGGCCGAGCGGATGTCGCGCGTCATCCGGTCCAGGGCGTTGCGGCTGGCGCGGTCCAGGTCCGAATAATTGCCCAGCGCGGCAAAGCTGCGGCTGGCGAACATCGAGAGCAGGCACAGCGCGGCCAGCACCGTCGCCGCAATGCCTGTGGCAACGAGGGTTTCGATGAGCGTTGAGCCGCGGCAGGCTTTGTTGGCGCGAACTTGCGAGCGGAGAGCGTCGGGATTCATAGTCAATTTTGGTAGCACTGAACTCAGTTATAGACGTAATTCTGAATTCCGTTCGAACCGACGTAGGTGCTCATGGCGCGGCTGTGCGGGACTCTGCCGGACTGCCATTGCAGGTTCACCCTGACTAAACACATGGCGTTGCTGTACGACGCGCCGCCGAGATCGGCCGGAAGTATGGACAATTGCCCCGTGTAATTGAAGCCGGACGAAGTGCCCAATCCGGGCGGATAATAGGACGTTGTGAACGACGGCGGGATGATGTAGCCGTTGCTGCCCTGGATCTGGCTCCAGGAATAAAGCCGCACCTCTTCCATTTTTTCGACCATGATCTGCGTGGCGCGCAAGTCCTCGCGCGCCAGTTGCGTGAAGGCCCAGCCCGAAGTCATCCCCCCAAAGAGCCCCACCAACATCACGCCCATGACGGCGGAGCCCATGACGACTTCAGCTATGGTGAAAGCCTGTTGGCTCTTGAGTGAGTTGCGGGCGATGGGTTGGATTTTCATTTTCTTGGCGATTTGAATTTGATGTCTCTGCTGCTGTTCTCCGTTATATTCTGATGTCTCGTCTGCCTGACGTAAGCATTCCCCTTGCCACTTTTGGCCGCGCTGCATTTAGTGAAAAACCGGTAAATTCCAAAGCCTAGTGTCTCGCGTTTCCAAAAAATGGACACTTTGCCCTCTTTGGTTACAGAGCTGGGAGGAGGGGGAAGGCGCACGGCGCAAGGTGCATCGCCCGGATACTTCGCAGCCCGGCGTCGCCGGAACCAAAAGTGGATTTAACCACGGATGACCCAGAGCGGAGATGCCGCAACCAAAACCGGACGGCAAAGCCCGAGCCAATATCAACGAGCTCACCAAAACCGCGGCCTAAAAATTCTTCGCAAGAATGAAAGATTCCTGCTTGTAGTGTTACGGATAACACGGATTTCTTGTATCCGTGCCATCCGTGAAATCCGTGGCTAAAAATCTTACAAAGGCGCCGCGGCGCTTGCTGACAAGACAGCGGCATCAGCTCCGCTGCGGGATTCCCACTCCCTGCCAGGAACAAGCGGGGAGAGGGCCAGGAAGAGGGGCACGTTTGCTCCTGACGCGCATCTTGCGTAATGGCGGCAGGTCCCGTGGTCCTGTAGTCCTGTAGTCCTGTAGTCCCGTAGTCTCGTACGCGTCCCGCGCTTTGCAGCTTTACGGTAGATTCACCCGATAAAACCGCTGCGGGTAGTTCGCCGCGCTCGGATCGACAAACTCAAACTGGTTATTGGTCGCCACCAGGTTGGTGACCAAAGACCAATTCAATAAATTTGTCGAAGCCACGATTTGGTAAGTTTGTCCGGCCGCGCCGCTGACGCTGAAAGTGAAAGCGCCACCTGCCAACCACGCCGGCTGGCTCAGTATGATGGGAGGCGTCGCCGCCGGGAAGGTGACCTCCCAGATGCCCTGGTTGCCGCTGTATTCGATCACATAAACTTTATTGCTTAAAATTTCCGCGTCAATGGGGTTGGAGAAGCCGCCAACGATTCGTGTCACCCGGGCTTGATAATTGGTGTCGCCCAGCCGGGTCAACTCCAGGTCCACCATGTCCTGGCTTGGGTCCATGAATGGGCCGGCCACACCATCGTCGTTCGGGTCGCCCGGCGTCCAACTCAACATGAAGCCGTGCAGTCGAAAGGGTGGCGCCATGGCTGCGGCGGTGTCAAAAACCAATCCCAGCGGCGAACGATGCGCCGTGAACGTGCTCACCGTTTGGCCTAAGCTGCTGGCGTCTTTGATTGAGCCATCAGCCGGATCTCGGAAACTGTCGGCGTCCGGTCCCAGGTTGATGACCGGCTCGGCGAAATTGGTGGGAGGCGGCGGAAAGGTTGGGTCGTTGTGATAGGCCCCGCTCTGGACCGCAATGAAACGGGTGTCGAGCAAGAGGTCAGCAGTCGGGTCGTAATCAGGAAACTGCTGCGGGTTGTCGTCGCCGCCCATGCGCCAGGGGAACCCGTAGTGCGCTCCTGGGCGCAGCCAATTCAATTCATCGGACATATCACGATCCGGGCCGTTGTCGGTGGCGAAGAGGTCGCCGTTGGGTGCGAAGGCCAGGTCAAAAGCGTTGCGTGTGCCTTCGGCGAAGATGTATCCCTCGCTGCGCAACCCGTTGAGGTCATTGGTCAAGAGTAAGTTGGCGCCGTTGGCCGGCAGGTGAAAAATCTTCGCTGTCAAAGCTGTTTCCCGCAAGTCGGGATAAAGGCCGCTCGCGGACTCGACCTCGCCGTGATCGGTGCGCGAGCCGCTGTTGAGGTAAATGAAGGCCCCGTCTGGACTGACCACGATGCCGCTCATGCTGTGATCGAAGGCAGTCCTGCTCTTTGGATAAGGCTGGGTGTGGCCGAGCACGGACCAGACGCGCCCGCCATTGCCATTGGGCACGCCTTTGACGACCCGCCCGATATTGCTACTATTGCCCTGGTTGGTGCTCGTGTTGGTCACCACGTAAATGGTCCCGTCAGGACCGATGGCCATTCCCCAGGCGCTGTCGGCGGTTCCATAGTCAGCAAAGCTGTAAACGCGGGTGCTGGTTGAGCCGCCGCCCGGCTGCAGATTGAGCTGGTAGATGTCCCCGTTGAACTTCAAATAGTAGAACTGATTATTGCGCGGGTCCTTCGCGATTCGCACCGAGTTGGCTCCGCTGCTGTTGGTGGTGTACATGACCAGCCGGATTTGCAGATTCGTATTGAGCGCCACCGGCGCTGGTTGAACGGGCTGGACGCCGCAAAGCAAGAAAACCGCCGCCGTGATGACACCCAGGCCAAAAATCAAACGCCTGTGCATGCAGCCATTGTAGCACGTTCTTGGACTTGACGCCCGGCGCGCGACACAATTCGTCTGCGCGCGGTTTTCCGGCGCATTTCGGTCAGTCAGTAAATTTCCCCTATTCATACGGGCGCGTTTCTCTCAGAGCGCGTTTGAATAATCAAATCCATTGTAGGAGCCGACGTGAGGAGGCTCAAATTTCAGACGATTTGGCCAAGATTCAGAGCCTCCTCACGTCGGCTCCTACAATTTTAAGACACGCTCTCAGAGTTGATTGCGCAGCCTCCTCAAAACGGAACCGCTAATCTGCGCTAACAAACGCTAATAAAACAAAACTATGAAAATAGAAGCACTCTCCGTCCTTAATTCATTAGCGAAGGTTAGCGAAGATTAGCGGTTCAACCCGTATGTGTGAGAAGATCTTGGATCTTTGTGCTTGTTGTTTCTCTGGTGGTTGGAGCTTGGCGTTTGAAGCTTCCAACGGCGGCCTCATCGCGTTCGCGCGAACATCATCCGCCAGAGCCATTCGGAGCGGAGCACGACCGAACCGAAGCGGCTTTGAAGGCCAGGCGCAAACATCATCCATTGCACATTCGGAGCGGAGCACGACCGAACCGAAGCGGCTTTGAAGGCCAGGCGCAAACATCATCCATTGCAGCCCTCTGGCCCAGGTCAGGCGCCGCGCGAACCGGGCGTCGCAGGCGCGGGCCACCGTTTGCCGCGCCTCCGGCCATGTGGTCTCCCCTCGACTGTAGGCCGTCAACGGCTCGATGGCCAGTTCGGCAGATTCAAACGCCAGCGACATGCCGTTGCCGGTCACCGGCGCAATCATGGTCTGCGCGTCGCCCAGGCAGCATTCGGGCCCCACCGAGGAGCGGCGCGGACGCAGACACAGTCCGGCGACGGAGCAGAAGGAAGTTTCATCCAAAAGCGCCCCGGCCAGGCGCTCGCGCAGGGGGCTGTCGGCCTCGCCGCGCAAGATGTCCTGCCAGTGTTGCCGTCCGGCGCCCGCAACGGCGGGTCGCCGAAAAAGTCCGCAAACATTCACCTCACCGTCTTTCAAGCGGCAAAGCCCGACATAGCCGTTGGGCAACAGGTGCATTTCCAGGTCCGCGGCCAGAGGCACATTTCGGGCATGGACTTTAAGACCGAACCAGCGCCAGCCTTGGTCCACCGGTTGCGGGCGCCGGCCACTGGCGCGGACAACACCGTCCCCGAAATGGTTGGCGCGCCAAGGTTGGTTTTCCCGCAGGTCGCCGCCGCAGCGCCGGAAGTGCTGCGCCAGCAGCGCATCCAGCGTGAAGCGCGACAAACACAACGCCGGCGCCGGCAATGGCCGCGCGGGCGACCTGGCGTGGGTTGAGAAAAAGGCCGCCGTGCGCGCGGTGGTCGCTCCCGCGCGCATCAGCGTTTCGCGCAGCCCAAGCCGCGCCAGCGCCTGCTGCCCTTGGCCGCTGATGAATTCGCCGCAGACTCGATGCCGGGGATAATGGCCCGCTTCACAAACGGTGACTGGAATGTCGCGCCGCCGAAGTCCGACCCCAAGGGTCAGTCCGGCCAGGCCGCCGCCGACAATCGTAATGGGTTTTGGGGAAGCCATTTCCTTGAAAAGTATCCACTTAGTCTTTGTTAGTTGCAACGCCTCGTTCGTAATCGCCTTGCTCCTCCGAGTGCTCGTAATGGATTCTTTCTTCGCCGTCGCTTTCGTCCTCGTCCTCGTCCTCGTCCTCGAAATCGATCTGAATCTCCTCTGGTTGGATGGTGCAACCGCACAGCAGCCGGCTCTACCATTTAGATTGACCGAGCAGGCGACTCGATTCGTTGCGCAACAAACAGATGACTAAACAACCCGGCCGGGCGCTCCTCTAACCGCCAGCTTCCATCGGCCGGCCAGAGCTGGGATAATTCCCGGCCAAAAAACCCGGCTCGCACGCTAATCACCGCATCGTGGCGGGTTACTCGATTGCAGCCAATGAGCAAAAGCAATCGGCTGAACGTCAAGCCCCAAAGCGAACGGCGAGGTTCAACTGCGGCAAACACCTGCGTGCGCTTTGCCGCCTCACGCAATAGCTCCGCCAGTTGGGCTTCTGAAAAATGATGCAGGAACAGGTTGGCCACCAACGCCTCGATGGGTTCCCCCGCTGGCCGGTGAACCCAATCGAACACGTCGGCTGTAACCGTTTCCAGAAGCCAACCCATCGCGCCAAACCGGATGCGAGTCTCTGGCCGAACGATGTTCTGCCAATCGAGTAGTTTCACGCTGGTGCCTTGCCAATAGCGGCACAGGCGCCGGCCAACGCGCAACATGAATTCTCCATCCCCAGCCCCGAGCTCAGTCACATGGCCCGGCCCTTGCCCGGGAAAAGCGGAGCGGAGCGCGCGGGCCATGGTGGCGTCGTTGCCCATCCAGGCGTTGATTCGCTGCAAGTCCTTGCGCGAACCCATCGCCTGGGGGTTCTCGGGCGCCAATTCATCGAGCAACTCTGGTTCGATGCGGCGCTTCATGGCTCGGGTTGCTTCTGTCGCGCGTTGTGGCCGTGTGCTTTTCACTCATCACGCATCACGCATCGCCCCTCACGTCTCTCCTCCGACTTCCAACAACGCCCCATGGCAACTGAAACCAGCCCCAAATGACGACATCCACCAGTAGCCGCTCGGCGCCGAGTCTTCCAAGGCGGTTTGGAGGACGAAAAACACCGATGAACTGCTCACGTTGCCGAACTCGCGGAGCACCGTCTCGCTCCAACGCACGTCCTCTGCGCTCAAATGCAAACTCTCCCGCAAAGCCAGCAGCACCTCCCGAGGACGAAAAACACCGATGAACTGCTCACGTTGCCGAACTCGCGGAGCACCGTCTCGCTCCAACGCACGTCCACTGCGCTCAAATGCAATCTCTCCCGCAAAGCCAGCAGCACTTCCCGGCCACCCGGATGCAACACCCAGCCTTTGACTTGCGAGCGCCGCACCTCGGCTCGATCCAGCACTTCGCCCAAGACGCTCTCCGCGTGCTGCGCCGCCAGGGCCGGCACCTCCGGCGTCAGAATGTTGCGCAGCATTCCATCTTTTTGTTCAAAGCGCAACGCCTCGCGGTCCTCTGGCTTGAGCAGCGAACCGCTGCGTACCCATTTCACGCGCCACCGGCAGTTGGGAGCATCGGAAAGCACCACCGCCCCGGCGCCGTCGCCAAAAAGGCAGGCGCTGATCAGCACACCAGGATCGTTGTCGAAATAGAATGCGGCGCTGCAGACCTCGACGCAGACCGACAACACGCGCCGCCAGGGGCCCGCGGCCAGCAAAGCCTCGGCGGTGCGCAGGTTGGGCAACGCCGCCCCGCAGCCTTGGCCGACCAAATCAAGCGTCAGCACCTCTGGCCGCAACCTGAGCCGTTCGCTGACGTAGCTGGTCAGGCCCGGACACAAGTAGCCCGTGCAAGTGCTGATCAGAATGGCGTCAATCTCGCGCGCCTCTGTGCCCGCGTCAGCCAGCGCGCGCTCCGCCGCTTGCGTGGCCAGCAACGGCGCGGTCTTGAGGAAACGCGCGTGCAACGTATCCGGCGTCAGCTCGAACGCCTGGGTCAGATTGTCCAGCGCCAGATGCCGGTTGACGATGCCATTGTCTCCCGTCAAAACCTTCTTGAGGATCGCCCGCGAGCGCGGGTTGAGCTCATGAAACCGCGCCGACCGCAGCAGGGTCTCCCAACACTCCCGCTGCGCGTAGCGTTGCGGCGGCGCAGCCGTTCCCAGCCCGGTGATAAACATGCCGGATGATAACCGTTCTAACAAAAACCTAAAACCCTGAAACGCTGAAACGCTGAAAAAGCACCGGCATCTCAGCTTTTCAGCTTTTCAGCTTTTCAGCCTTTCAGCGTTTCCCATCTGGCCTATGCCCACAACGTACTCGAACCGTTGCCGAAACTCATCGGCGCTCATGGACACCACCGCAGCCAATTTCGCCAGTTGGCGCTCATCCTCGAAGTCCGAGCGCTCCAGCCGAATCATGTAATGGCGGGCGCACTCGTAGGCTTCGCCGTCCACGTTGACTTTGCGCACCTGCATGCGCTTGGTTTTCGGGTCGATCATCTTCTCAAACCGCAACGGCACCATCTTGCCGTCATCAAAGCTGATTATCGCGCCGAATTTGGTTGCGTCGGGTGAAAGCAAAAACTTCACCGCCCCGTAACCCAGGTCCCGCGTGTATTCCGCGTCGAACGGAATCGGGTCGGCGCAGCGCAGTTCGTAGCCCAGGTCCTTGTCAATCACCCTCATCTTCAGGCCCAACTCCTCCAGCCGCGTTGCCAGCAGGTCTTTCATCATCCGGCCAAATTCGATTTCTCCCAGACGCAAGTGCCCGTGATCGTCGCGGGTGATCTTGCCATAGCGCTCAAGCTCTCTGTCTCCCAGCGCCGCCAGCAAATTCTCTTCCCCCATGGCTTCGATCAGTCCTTCGGCCAGCAAAACCACCCCGTAGTGCGTCCCTTCAGCACGCCGCTTGATGATCGAACCCATTATCGTGTCGCACACTTCCTCCACCGTCACTTGCCGGCCCCGGAATTCTTCCGGAATAACGATCAGCGTCGTCGCAGCCGCTTTGCCGATGCCTAAAGCCAAATGGCCCGCCGCCCGGCCCATGCTGATTATCACATACCACCGCGATGTCGTCCGCGCGTCTTCAGCCAGATTGCGCAGGATGTACACTCCATGATGCCGTGCCGTCTCGAATCCGAACGTCGGCGTCGAGCCGGGCAGCGGCAGGTCGTTGTCAATCGTCTTCGGCACGTGCGCCACCCGGATCGCCCCCGCCGCTTGCTTGTAAATCTCACTGGCCGAAAACGCCGTGTCATCGCCCCCGATGCTCACTAACGCCGCTACCCCCAGTTCTTGCAACGCCCGCACCACGTTTTGCACGCTCGTCCCCGATTTCGTCGGGTTGGTCCGCGATGTGCCCAAAATCGAGCCCCCGCGAAGATGCACGCCTTTCACCGCCTCGATCGTCAGGTTGGACCAGTGGCTGGTGTCGCCCTGCGCCAGCCACTTGTATCCATCGCGGAAACCAATGACCTGGAAACCCTGGTTGATCCCTTCGATGGTCGCCGCGCTGATGACCCCATTGATGCCGGGAGCCGGGCCGCCACCAACCAATATCGCCAATCTGCCGCGCTCGGTTCCGTTTGCCATAGGTCAGAGGTCGGAGATCGGAGGTCGGAGATCGGAGGTCGGAGGCCTAGCTGATCTCCGGCCTCTGCCCTCTGACCTCCGGCCAGTGTTGTGAACGTCAAGGCCCGCGCTCATGGATTCGCTTTCCATTTCTGCTCGTCGCGGCAGCAGCCTGGCAGCCTCCTGCCGTAATTGCAACTGTTGTTCCCTCTCTCCGCTAATGAATTTGACCTGGATCCGGTCAAGGCGGGAAGCACAGGACCTCATGAGGGGTGTTGGAGCCGTAAACCCGTAAGGAGGTGCATAAACACGGGTCATTTTTGAGCTCCAACCCGTAAGGTAACCCGTAAGGGAGGCGTAGGGAAGCCGTAAGTCCTAAGGCTCTGGGCGGTGGTGGATTATGGCAACTGCTTGAGGTTTGGAGGTTGGTGCCTGGAGTCTTTACGGGGCTGCTTGGCGAAAAGCGTTCGGCTGGAACCAGCCAGGAACTCAGGCAAACTTCCGGATTCCTTTACCGCGTCACACGCTCACACGTCGCGACTCACGCTCAAGATTTCTTCTTAAACACGGCGCTGGCATCGGCGATGTTGAGCACCGACAAGTCCAGTCCGCCGCCCGGATCGCGTTCCTGGGCCGCCTGCATCTGGGCGGCGATCCTTTGGACCGAAGGCCCGGCAAAATACTTTACTGCGCCGACGCTCAAGTGGGCTTTGAAAATCACTGCCAGAAGGCAGTTTTCGTCCACGCACACGACGAACATGCTGAATTTTTCGCCTTGCTGATAGACGCTGCTGAAATTGGTTTCGTGGACAAGGTTGGCGATGGTTTGATTGGCCATGTAGGCGCCCGAAGCCAGCGCCGAAATGG
>WNGQ01005960.1_pt1 | contig 12657 bp, 10 predicted proteins | sample 5407661 | NCBI WGS metagenome assembly WNGQ01 (sample SAMN13153382, study PRJNA577476) | soil metagenome | isolation source: 60 cm soil or saprolite under Garry oak tree replicate 2 | place: USA:California | collected 2016-06-15
AGCCAACAGGAATTGACAAGGATGAGAAGGCAAACCAGAATCAGCAACCCGGTTCTAGCTAGGCCCGGAGGGAGGTAATCACTCATCTGGCTTCCTGACTGCTGACAGCATATTTGACAGCATAGCCGACGAATTTCAGCGAGACGTGACGAAATTGACGAAGGACGACGAAAGAGAAATGAGCTTGTTCTTTCCTAGAAGGAGAAAAACAAGCTCACATTTTCTACCAGGTATGCTTTTTAGAATAGTGTTACGTGTTAACAGTAATAAATACAGATGTATTTATGCGGCAGAGTAAAGAGCCATATCAGGCGAAAGTGTCGCGTGGTTTTCATAAGGGTACTGCGAAAGGTGAAACGGAATGTCAACAAACGCAAATATTAAATCGCATGTGCGGGAGGCGCAGGCCACGGCGGAGACTGCTGCAATCAGTCCTACAATGACGGCCCTGGCGCGCGTGGGATATGCCGCAAAGGGTGTGGTCTATCTGGTTATCGGCATACTGGCGGCTCAACTGGCAATTGGTCAAGGGGGATCCGCAACAGACCAACGGGGAGCACTGCACACCATCTATGAACAACCATTCGGGAAGTTTCTGCTCACTATTGTGGCTATAGGCTTGCTCTTATTCACCATATGGAGCTTCTTGCAGGCCCTGCTGGACACAGAGCATAAGGGCCGTGATGCGAAGGGTATCGTTTCGCGCATCGGTTATGCTATCACGGGCGTCTCTTACGGTTTGCTGGGGTGGGGAGCATTACAATTAGTCATGGGGACCGGCAGCGGTGGGAAGAGTTCGACCGCCTCGACGCAAACATGGACGGCTAAGTTGCTTGCACAACCATTCGGAGTCCCTCTGGTCACGCTCATTGGCCTCATCGTCATTGGACTGGCATGCTTCATGTTCTACAGAGCATATTCGGCTAACTTCGAAAGTCACTTCAGTTATGCCGAACTCAGAGGTGAGATCCGCAAATGGGCCATGACCGCCGGTCGCCTGGGACACGCGGCATTAGGAGTGGACCTTCTGATTGTGGGGATCTTCCTGATTGTAGCAGCATTGCAGCACAATCCAAAGGATGCCAAAGGATTGGATGGCGCCTTACAGATATTGTTACACCAACCTTTCGGCCCGCTACTGCTCGCAATTGTGGCCATTGGCCTGGCGTGCTATGGTGTTTACTCCTTCGTCGAGGCTCGCTACCGCCGCGTCGGCAAGAAATAGGGATCATACCTTACAAAAATCTGCTCGGCCCTCTGCGGTCGAGCAGATTTTTGTAAGGTATGATCAATGTTATTTTTCCTCCAGCAGAGTTGAGACCGCTTGCTCATAACCAATGAGCAACTGAGACAATTCATTGAGTAAGCTCCCTATGGCATGCAGTTGCGTGATGACCTCTTCACGTTCTTTGCGGTTCTTCGCGAGGCGCTCCTGAAGGAACTCCAGGAAGGCCAGCGCATCGCTGACGTGACGGGCGCGCATGCCTCGGGCGGCTTGCACCTGACGGTGCATTTCATGGATCGAGAGGAGATCCGCCTGCCGGGGAAGATCGAGCGTTTTTACTTTATACTCTTCTATATTCTCTGCAATATGCTTCTGGGCTAAGGAAATCTCTTCGGTATCGATATGAGCATCACTGACCTGCAATGCCCTGGCGAGGGCACGCACAAATTCCATAAAGACGTAGTAGAGATCGGCGATAAAGCCCCTGACACGATGGAGGTGATCTTCGGCCGACACATGACGTGCAAGCGTATCAGCAAGCTCATAGCTTCCCTGATCGCTTTCAAAGATGCTCTGCACATCGTCTATCGTCATCATTATTTCATGAAAGCGTACGACAAATGAGCCCAGCGTATTGCCCTGCTCGGCGGTCAAATACGTATGGTACACCCTATACAACGCCTGGATGGTCTGCTGATGCATTCCCGCCACCGTATCCTGAGACGGCATATTGTCAAAAGGGAATGCACTCTGGGCGCCAGCCATTTTCTTTTCGGGCGTCACCTCTGCAATTAAGCTAGTGCGCAGAAACTGGAGCGTTGTATCAATATCGCCAACAAGTTCTTTTTTCTGCTCTTCCCCAAGCACCGCATTATATTTGATCATGCTCAGGCACGCCAACACGGTGGTAACTGCATGTTCCAGTTGCGCTATACGACTCTGGGATGCCTTTTCTGGCATGAAGTTTTGTATCCTTTCCATTTTAAAGTGTGGCAGAAGACCTTTAGTCCGTCATAGCTATATGACTCCCGCCAGCTTTACGTTGAGTGTAACTGTGACAAGCTGCGGGCTGCCCTGCACTGTAGACCCACCACTAGCCGCGGCAGAACAGGATATTTGTCCCTGGTAGTTGCCTGGCAGCAGGCCGTTTGCATCGATGCTGGCGATGATAGTGCTACCAGACCCATTATCACTACCAGAAGTGGAGGAAAGGCTGAGCCATCCCTGGCTGGCAGAATCCACTTTCGCGAACCATGTGACCGGCTGCGCACACCATCCAACCTCCTTCAGGTAGAGCGTCTGCGTGCTAGAGCCAAGTTGCAGCGTCGTCCCTGTAAACGAAAGACTGCTAGGAGACACTTGCAGCGCGCACGGTTGAAAAATAGTGAGTGCAACTGAGATGGTCTGGAGGCTTCCCTGTGCCTCCATGCCAGAGCTATCGGTTGCCGTAATAGAAAGCTGAGTTGTATATGTGCCAGTCTGGAGGCCGACAGGAACAATATTCACCCTGATCTGCCCACTTTGACCGGCCGCTACCGACCCTTTCAAGGATGAGAGAGCAAGCCATGAAGGAGAGGTGGATGCGACCAGCCAATCGAAGGTACCCACACCAGTATTGACAATAGTAACGATCTGACCAGGAGGGCTGGCCTGCCCCTGGGTCAGGCTGAAGCTTAAAGAGGTACTGGAAACAGCCAGAGTCGGTCCTCCGCCTCCTTGTGACGGACCGAGCTGCCCCGTTAAAGCATTTGATGAAGTGCCGCTTTTCGTTGCTTCACCAGGAAGCATCGCACCTGTAGAGTCGCTTGTCTGAGTGGTCTTTGCGGTTTGTAAAGGACTTACGTGCATCGGTATAACAGGTGGTACAGATGACGAAGCATGCTGCCTGCTATTTGCTTTGCTTGCGCCACCAGATTTATGCATAATAACAACTAGCGCGAGTACGCTATCAACGGCTAGTGCCACCACAACCAGGATTATCAGGACGATACACGCAATACGCAAACGCCTGAGGACAACTGGATTATAACGTGGACGCGGTGTTGTGATCGCCTCAGGTACCGGCAGCAGTTCGTGCTGATCTATGAGTTTCCTTCCTTGAGACGCATCCAGTGCTCCCACAGACAATTTTAACAATTGCACTTCACGACTATGCGTGGCTTCTTCGCATGCGAGAGGAGGACTTCCATTGGCAATCTGCTCTTTTTGCTGGTAACGGTTGAGGAGAGACGCTTGGCAGCGACCACAAAATAGAGAGGTTTCGGTATGAGGCTGGGCACAACGAAGACACTGATGCATTTCCCACTCTTCCTACATTCAATTCCACATAAGCATCTTGATTATAAAATGCTTTCCTCACAATAGCATATTCGACAAAATATTTATTACTATATTACATCAAAAGCGACGAACAAAGTGTATCGGGATATAATAATATTTAACAACTAGCCAAATAGTCCCGTTTGATAAGCTTTTTACGACAAATTGAGATTAGAGATGACATTGCTCTGCACTCAGCTTCGGCAATGACTATCAGAGAACTTAGCTATTGTTCTATAATAAAGAGCAGAAATAGGTATCTACAGTGCCGCATAAGCACATGAGTTACCCCGGTAACTCTCCAGGTCGCCTCTTGGCTTCGCGCGACTGCGGCGGCTCGTTTGATGGTGTTGCGTGGTAGGGTTTGGCGGCCCTGGCCGCCAAACCCTACCACGCAACACAGCTTGCGAAGCGCTGGAAGCGCTGAGGAGTCAGAGAGGAGCACCTGAAGAGTTATCGGGTGAACTCAGGCCGAGCGAGGATGGTATCGTAATTAAGTCAGGAGCATGTGATGACACATAAGGTCTATCGCGCCGAACTAACGCCTGTAAGTTTTTTGGAACGTAGCGCCTTAGTATTTCCAGGCAAGGTCGCCGTGGTCAACGGTGAGCGGCGCTATACCTATGGCGAGTTTGCCGAACGGGTGTATCGACTTGCCTCACGCCTGCGAGACAGTGGGCTACACAAACATGATCGTGTAGCATTCTTATGTCCGAATACGTCCCCCTTACTTGAAGCCCATTTCGCCGTGCCTGCCGCTGGTGGTATCCTCGTTGCTATCAATACGCGCCTGAGTTCGCAGGAGATCGGGTTTATTTTGCAGCATTGCGGCGCGAAGTTTCTTTTCGTTGACGAGGAACTTTACCCTCTTGTCGAGGAACTGAACACAGATGCCATCCAGATCTTACGCATAGCGGATAGTGGTACCCCTGATGACCCCTACGAGCAATTTCTCGCGCAAGGATCGCCTGAAGCAGTTATCAGTTGGCTGCATGACGAGGAAGAGACCATCTCTATCAATTATACGTCTGGCACAACCGGCAATCCTAAAGGCGTGATGTACACATACCGGGGAGCATACCTTAATGCTCTAGGCGAGGTGATCGAGACAGGATTGAACAGTGAGAGCGTATATCTGTGGACGCTGCCTATGTTCCACTGTAACGGCTGGTGCTTCCCCTGGGCTGTGACTGCCGTAGGTGGGACACACGTCTGCCTGCGTAAGCTCGATCCCGGCACCATCTGGGACCTTTTCGAGAGTCAGGGTGTGACGCACTACAATGGAGCACCCACAGTACATATTTTCCTGACCAACCATGCCAGAGCGCATCGTCTCGATAAACAGGTCACCGCGACGGTAGCGGGTGCGCCCCCCTCACCAACCTTACTGGCGAACATGAAGAAGCTGAACATCCGCCCGATCCATGTATACGGTCTCACAGAAACTTACGGTCCATACACGGTCTGTGAATGGCACAGTGAATGGTCGACGCTGAGCGACGAGGAGCAAGCACGCATGCTGGCAAGGCAGGGACAGGGCTACGTTATCGCGGAGCGGGCGCGCATCGTTGACGTGCATATGCAGGATGTACCACGCGACGGGCAGACGATGGGCGAGGTGCTGATGAGAGGGAACGACGTGGCGAAGGGCTACTACGAGAACACTGTGGCTACGGAGAAAGCATTCGACCAGGGCTGGTTCCATTCGGGCGACATCGGTGTCTGGCACCCCGATGGCTATATCGAGCTACGCGATCGCGCCAAAGACGTTATCATTTCCGGCGGCGAAAACATCTCGACCATTGAGGTTGAACAGGTGATCGCACAACACCCGGCAGTGCTAGAGTGTGCAGTGGTCGCTATACCCGATGAGACGTGGGGCGAACGCCCAAAGGCTTTTGTTACCTTAAAGCCCGAACAGAGCGCTACCGAAGATGAGATTATCGCCTTCTGCCGCGCGCGCATCGCGCACTTTAAAAGTCCCGTTGCCGTCGAATTCGGCGACCTCCCCAAGACATCCACCGGAAAAATACAGAAGTATGTATTACGCGACAAGGCCTGGATAGGACGCGAAAAACGTGTGAACTGATTCTCCAAACAGGTAAGGTACTATCGGCGAGGAGAGCACACACGATTTCTTTCGATGCTATAATAGAGATAGCGAGATAAATATGACCGAGGCAGTGGAAGGGAGGAGAGCAACATGGGGAAGTTTGATCCAAAAATATATCTATTTCCTCTTGTGCTCTTTTTACTTTTTATGAGCTCATGTGCCCAGCCTCCGCATCCCATAACCCAGCGCATCGATGTTGACCTGTCCTCCCCTTATGGTGAGAGCCATTTCGTACCAGCAATCAGTCACGTAGATCATACCTTCAATGACTGGCATACAAACAAGCAGCAGGGAACGCTGCACGCCATGACCTCTTTGCTCAAACAGGCGATGCCCTTTCAGAACACTTTTATTATGGCGTGGGGCGTACCCGACCCCTGGCCTGACCCAGGGCAGAGAGAACCAGGCAACTGGCACGTGCTGGACAGCCGACTACAGCGCATCGTGCAAAATGGCGGCGCCCCGGTGATTACGCTGAACGAAGCTCCCTGGTGGATGAAGGGACACCTTGAGCCTGACGGTTCAACGCGCCCGCTTGATCGGTCCGAAGAATGGCAGGAAATCGCCTACCAGTCGCGCATCCTCGATAACAAGATGACCGCGTGGCTCCATCTCGTGCAGCGCGTGGCCGAACGCTACATGGCTCCTCCGTACAACGTGCGCTACTTTCAGGTCTGGAACGAAATGAAGGGATACTACAATAGCCTCACCAACACCTATGACTATACGACAGCGCCCGGTGATCCCACCAGACCCGGCGCAACCCACGGCTATACCTACATGTACAACCTCGTGTATGAGCGCCTGATGCAGGTCGCCACGACGCTAGGAATACCTCAACACGACGTGCAGGTCGGCGGGCCTTATGTCGTGATGGACACATGGTCCTCCAACCAGCAGAGCCATCCCTCTACCTTCACAACAAGCTATGGCACATACGATCAGCGTCCCCTTAATGTTATTAAATACTGGCTACAACACAAGGCCGGTGCGGGTTTTATCACCTTCGATGGACATAACGGCAATAGAGACGCCATTGATATCGCTGATCCCTTCAGATCGGCAGACAAATTTGGCGATGCGATACACTGGATTCGCGCACTCGATGAGAAGACATATCCAGGAGCAACCACGCTACCTGTGTGGTGGGCAGAGATATACACGCTGCCACCCAACGGCGCAAATGACCACTATACGCATGCATTAAAAGCTTACGCGATGGTGCAATTCATCAAGGCAGGCGGCACTGCCTGTTTCTTTTGGGGAGGAACCGGCAATGGAGATTCCGACCACGGCTTCTGGAATATTACGGACGACGGTCGGCTCCATCCTCTACCGTGGTACTACACATACAAAGCATTGAAAGATCACTTCCCCCCTGGCACGACCCTCTACAAGACTATCAACAGCACACCAGAGAGCATAGAGACATTAGCCTCTGCACATGCAATCATGCTCATTAACAAAAGCGCCAGTAAAATCCTTGTGCTCGTCAATGAGCATAAGGTGATACTCCACCCTTACCAGGTCAACATCGTACAATATCGCTAAGTTCAGGCCGGTTCAACATTCTTGATGGCGCGCGGTCGTGGATTGATAAATTGCGCCAGCGCCGCAACCACCGTAATACCCAGTATTATCGCCAGCGATACATCCGGGGACCATAGATGGGCATACAACTGTATGGTCGGTATGGTACCACTGAGCACAATACTAAGCGCAATCGCCAGGGTCCACTCCACAGCCACATCACGTAACCGCAGGAGACGAATTAGCGCCATGCCGGGACAGAGGATCAAAAACGCCAGCACCACATATGGGCGAAGGGACAATCCTGGCGCCACATAGACGAGAAGAGCTGTCGCAATAGTGGCACCAATAAGAATGAGAGGCCATATCGCTGATGCAATGCCAGCCACGCGGGTGCTTTCTCCGCGCTCACCTTCTGATACCGCAGGAGCAGCCACACGCTGTGTTTCTCTCGTTTCTACCGGAATGCTTGCAGCTTTTTTCCCTACTCTACCAATTGACCGCATACTCTGAGTCTGGCTCATATCTAACGCTTCAGCCAATTGCGGCGCCAATGTCGACTGGTTCTCCATAGAGGATGCCCGCAAAGCCACAGAACCTTCGGTTAGCACATCATGAGTTACTAGTTTGGGTACTGGAGCATACGAGCGCAGCTGCATAGTATCGTAATCTTCGATATCATACCGATAGCCATCGATTGCTTCGCCAGCAGTTGAAAGACTCTTCTGCCCAGTTGGAGTGGAGGCAGCACTATCTGGTGCCTTCTGGCGACGCCCTATATTGGCAATAACAGCCGAAAGATGGGGCTGCGTATAAGATTTCTCATCCTCTGCTTCTTCATCTATATCTTCTGCTGATACTGCATCTAACGCCTGGAAATCGCCTTTTTCTACCGAGGCATCATCAAGCGTTTCATCTCCATTGGTCACTGCCACAGAAGGTGATGCACCACCAGCATGACTCTGTGCCAGGACAGATTTGCCGATACTTTGCCACTTTTGGAGTCTACTATGTTCTTCAAGCTCTTGCGGCTCAACGCGCTCGGCAACCTCTCCGCAAACACTACAGAAGCGTGCAAGAGGTACGAGCTCAGCATTGCAGTGTTTACAATGCTGGACATTTGTGGGTCTGTGATCTAATGATGTTTGTGATTTACCCATTCTCTTTACATATTCCGCTATTTTATAGTTGAAATGGTAGCTAATTTCATCGGCTATCGTTTCGTTGATTGGACGAGCTGATATATTTGAGCATTATGATTAGTATATATCATCTTAAATTTCCCTGACGCTAGCAGGGCTGCTCCAAAGCGATCCACCGTTCTGGTGGCATACCTGACATCTCCCTCGATGCCCTCTGACTACGATTGAGAGCAGCAGAAGCCTGCGCGCTATTGATTTTACTAGCGCATTGATATCCCTGTTTGTCACCACATTGGCTTTGACAGGAGATTCTGGCTCTAACAGGGAATTGACGATCATACATACAAATATTTGGTTCTTTACGACATAGGACAACAACATTCACAAGTGTCTATTTTATTATGCTGATGACACGACTGGCCATGCAAGTAGAATACGGGGAGTTTCTCCGCGCAAATACTTTTCGAACAAGGCACGGAGAACTCTGGTACTTTGGATATCATTTCATCCCCTTTCATGACCACAGGGGATAAGGTTATATGCTCAGGCAACAAAGCGCGGTTCCTCCCCAGCAGAACAGTGCTTCACTCAAGAAAGTGCTACTGACGCTATTTTAGAAATTGACAGGTAACATGGTCAAGCCACGCAATCCGAGATTCTCTCGCCAGGTAACCTGGCTGCTTTCTAGCCTTATGTTCGGCATACGACGCAGGATCGCTTCCAAGGCAATCTGGCCCTCGATCCTTGCCAGAGGAGCGCCGAAACAGAAATGCCCCGCCCAGGCAAACGCGACATGACGATTATCCTGGCGTCCCAGATCGAGACGATCGGGATCAGGGAAGCGCTCTGGATCACGGTTAGCCGCTCCCATCACGGCGATTACAGCCTGGCGTTTACGAATCGTCTTTCCACCAAGCTCTACGTCATCGGGAGCCAATCGCGCTGTATGTTGGCTGGGACTCTCATAGCGCAAAAGTTCCTCGACAGCAGAAGGAATGAGCGTTAAATCTTCTTGCAACCTCCGAAGCTGATCGGGATGACGCAGCAAGGTAAGTACGCCATTGCCAATCAAGTTGGTAGTGGTTTCCTGACCACCTACCATTGTTACAATGGTGTTCGCCACTACTTCTTCCTCTGTAAAGCGATCACCATTGAGGTCGGCACTGATGAAGGCATCGATAAGACCATCGCGAGGATGTTCTTGATGCTCTTTCACAGCAGCCCGGAAATAAGCCACCATCTCTTCCAGACTGCGTACAGCCTTCTGGGCATGGTCCGGGTTATGCTGGAAGTTACCCAGCACCTGGGCAAAATCGGCTGACCACTGCGTTAATTGCCGCCAGTCTGATGTGGGCACACCCAGCATCTCGGCGGTGACGATCGCTGGCAAAGGATACGCCAGGTCCGCGATGACATCCATGTGGCCCTTATCCTGCATCGCATCAAGCAGTGTATTCGTAATATCCTGTATGTGCGTGCGTAAGTTTTCCACACGGCGCGGCGTAAAGGCTTTCGATGCCAATCCTCTGATACGCGTATGCGATGGAGGATCGAGGAAGAGCATCTGATGAATCATCACCTGCGCTAGCGGCGTGAGAGCCTCTAGACCTAGAGCGCTTAATTGCTCCGGCCTGTAAGTACGATCCGCCGAGAACTTCTGGAACACTGTTACTACATCAGCATAGCGTGTTACCACCCACGCATGCAGAAATGGGTCCCAATACACCGGGTCCTCGCTACGCAATTGATGATACAACGGATAAGGGTCGGCAAGCACTTCCGGGTCAAGCAAATGATACAAACTCAAGGTTGTCTTGCGTTTCTCCACCATTGAAGATTGTTGTACATTCATTCCATTCACTCCATCTACCTACCATACGTCTACTATACGATTTCCAGCACGGCCGGGTTACATTTGCGCTTGCTCTAACACCCGTTTCAGGTTCTCCATGAGTCATCCCGGTAACTCTTCAGATACCCCTCTTGTGCCGCCTGCGGCGGTGCTGAAAAAAGGGGGATGTTTGCGAGGGCACCTCGCGCTCCGGCAGGGGGACGGCCGTCCCCCTGCACCCCCTTCTGAAGAGTTACCGGGATGACTCATGTCACCTGTTGAGCGTGGTTGCGGACGTTTTCGCCGTCGGCGAAAACGTCCGCAACCACGCTCAACAGCATGCGAAGCACCGCAGGTGCCTGCGAAGCCAAAGGAGTTCGTCAAAATGAGAGGGCCTGAACAGTTACATTATTTAAAGATCAGAGGCCTATTTTCACCGGCACTATAGTCAGTAACGATGTTAGACGGCGCGCAGTAACCAGGTTGAGGGAAGAAACAAACATATCGATGAACTACAAGCAAGATATACTTAAATATGTTATAAGAAGGGCATTGTCATGAGTAGCGTAAGATTACATCCTTCTTCGCGCACAATGGAGATTTCTAGACCGAAGCAGTGGCGATGCGCATACTGATGGACGCCAGCAACTCTTCATAGCGGCAATAGTAGGGAAGGGTGATATTTTACCGCGCTACATGTCTGATTCGTCAACATGCATGGTTCCGTTCTCAATGCCATTGTGCCCATTTCGTCCAGGCTCTATGATGATATTGAGTGGTAGGTGCGATAGTTCTTGCTCCAGTTCCTGCCAGATAAGTATCTCAGCCTGCTTGAGATCGAGAGGATGACCTTTGCGTAATTCGGTTGTCATGCATTCAGCAACGCGCTGGCGAAAATTTGAGAGATATTGCGCCTGCCGCTGATAGTTGGGCATAACACGTAAATTGATCTGGCTCAGATCATAAAATTCTGGCAGTTCAAAGACCAGTACCAGCAAATCCGCATACTGTTGAATGAGTTTCTGGCGCGTGGACGAAAAATAATTTGGCTCGGTGCAAGACACAAGAAGACAACCTGCGACCTTACCACCACGAGCAATCGGATACACAGCGGCGCTCCGCTCCCACTCAACCCAGTGAGCGGGGATAATACCCTGATGCTCATTGCTGTTCTGGAGCACCCTCGGGTAACACGAACTGGCGACATAGCCGGCCAGCGACTCAGCGCCCAGAAATACGGCGTAAGGCTCCAGGTTCATGCTCCAGGGAGATGTCCCATAGCCTGTACGCTCGCGCAAGCTGTTTACCTTGCCATCCACGGACGGCGACATACATTGCACAACGGTAATCGCCATCCCCGTCTGGTGCGGATCAAGCTGTGCCAACGCCTGTTGCAGAATAAGATTTGTTACAGACCATGAGCGCTGCGCTTGTGGCGTCATGGCATACGCATTAAATACGCGAGCATAAAACTCCGAAGGAATCTCGTCTTCTTCCTCAAATGCCGCGCTCCCCGCTCCAGCCAGCGCACTCTCATCCTCACGCGAGATCAAATCAAATAATTGATCGCGATAGTGAGGAAGAGCAGAAAGGAGACGGCGCAGATGCTGTGAGCGAGGCGTCGAGGTCCCCTGCACCCAACGTGTAAGCGTGACCGTATTTATACCCAGTTCGCTCGCGATCCTCTGTCGCTCGAAAGCGTCCTATTCATTGCTCTTACATTGCAACCTTATATAAGGTTGCAATGTAAGAGCCTCCTTCATCATCGTTTTGAAGCTGAGGCCGCAGCCAGAAGCGCTATTTACGCTGTTTTGATTGACGATGCATCGTGCAATCCCAGGTCCTGGATTGATTGCTGGCGCATCAAGTATTTTTGAATCTTTCCCGTGACGGTCATGGGGAACACATCAACAAACTTGAAGTGACGAGGGATTTTATAGTGCGCGATCTGTCCACGACAATAGTCGCGTAGTTCATCCTCGGTAAGCTGCTCACCAGGCTTGATCTTGACCCAGGCTACGACTTCCTCGCCATATTTCATATCTGGCACGCCGATGACCTGCACATCGCTGATTTTCGGGTGCGTATAGAGATATTCCTCTATCTCGCGTGGGTAGATATTTTCTCCGCCGCGAATGATCATATCTTTGATACGCCCAACGATATTGATGTAGCCATCTGTATCCATCGTCGCCAGGTCGCCTGTATGCATCCAGTGCGAGCTATCAATAGCGCTTGCGGTCGCCTCAGCGTTATTCCAGTAACTGAGCATAACGCTATAGCCACGTGTACATAGCTCGCCGGTCTCTCCTATGGGCACAATCTTACCAGTCGCAGGAGAGACGATCTTAATTTCCAGGTGGGGATGAACGACGCCTACAGTACCCACGCGCTGCTCTAACGAAGAGTCACTGCGCGTCTGCGTCGAGACCGGGCTGGTCTCCGTCATACCATAGCAGATCTCGACATCGCTCATGTGCATCTGCGAAATAACGCG
>WNGQ01005307.1_pt1 | contig 12654 bp, 15 predicted proteins | sample 5407661 | NCBI WGS metagenome assembly WNGQ01 (sample SAMN13153382, study PRJNA577476) | soil metagenome | isolation source: 60 cm soil or saprolite under Garry oak tree replicate 2 | place: USA:California | collected 2016-06-15
CGCACCAGCGGCTTGGGGACGCGCTTGGTGAGCGGCAACAGCCGAGTGCCTTTGCCGGCGAGCGGCACGATCACTTTCACGGCACCCTCCCGTAGCGGTCTTTCAGCCGGACCACGTCGTCGAGCTCGGGCGTGGATGCCTCGAGCAAATCGGCGGCCGTGACGGCCTCGAATTGGTGGATCAGCTTGGGCTCGATGTGGAACGCCGCCCCTTGCGCCATGCGCCGCTCGACCAGCGCGCCGTCCCGCTTGAGCCGCAGGATGATCTCTCCCGCCAGCACGTAGATCGACTCGTCCTTCTTATTGTGATACTGCAGCGACAGCACGTGCCCGGGCTCGATGTGCAGGATCTTGCCGACGTAGCGGTCGGTGCGGGCCCAGATCAGCTCGTGGCCCCAGGGCTTGTCGACGCGGTAGGGCAGGTCGCTCATGGACACGCTAATGCGGAATGCGGAGTGCAGAATGCGGAATGCGGAATTGCGGTGGAGGGTCGATAGCCGAGCGACGCTCGAACTGCCATTCCGCATTCCGCATTCCAAATTTCGCATTCGGTCATGGAGCCGATCCCAGGCTGAGCCGCAAGGACGAGGGTGAAGTGACGCATGCGGTGACACACACCCCGCACCCCACGCACCCTTCGGGGCGGATCACCGGCCGGCCCCCGCTATCGAGCGCGAGCGCTTTCTCGCCCACGGGACAGGCCCGGGCGCACACGCCGCACGACACCCCCTGGAACGTGATGCAGCGCTCGGGGTCGAGCTCGAGCACGCCCATGTGCACCTCGTCCCAGCCGCCGGGCGGCGGCACCAGGGCCCCCGTCTCGCACGCCCGGGCGCAGGGCATCTCCGCGCACACGACGCACGCCTGGATCCCTGGGTCGATGATGGGCGTGCCGGCGGCGAGGCCCGCGGCCGGCGGCGCCTTGATGATCGCCTGCACCGGGCACACGGTGACGCAGTCGCCGCAGCGCGTGCACGAGGCCAGAAAGCTGATCTCGTCCGCCGCGCCGGGGGGCCGGAAATAGCGCCGCGGCGCCACCCGGCGCTCGGTACGCACGGTCACCTCCTGCAGCAGCCGGCCGAACGCGTCGCGGAAGAAGCCGCGACGATCGTGCGCGCGCGTGTCCATCAGAAGCTCGGCGACAGGCTCACCTGCCACCGCCATGCGAGCCGCCCCTTTCCCGAGACGCTGTCGGCGGCGGACTGGAAGGGAGCCACCACGAGCGGCACCTCGAATCGCAGGGTCCAGTCGAGGTCGCCCAGCTGATGGCGCGTCACGACGCCGAGGCCGCCCTCATAGAGGAAGGTGGACCCGCGGCCCGGCTTCGTGGCCGGCACGGCGAGCGTGTCCACCAGACCGGCGTCCGCGAAGCCCATGAGTGATGCCTCCCGCAGGAATCCGTGGTCGCGCCGCCCCAGCGACCGCGTCAGCTCGCCGTTCACGCTCACCGCCCAGCGCCCGCCGAGGTCGCGCCCGAACGCCCGCAGATCGGCGTTCCCCGGCGCATGGTAGTAGAAGCCCGGCCGCAGGAACAGGGCGCCCCGGCTGCGCAGCAACGGGTCGGTGAAGGTCTCGTACGGATCCGCCCCCGCGACGGGAATGCGCCGTTGCCGCACCGGCGTCGAGGCCCCCGTGTAGCCGCCCGCGAACAGCCGCAGCCCCAGCGTCGTTCCCGCCCAGCACGGGGTCCGCACGCTGGCCTCGCCCGTGAACCGCCCGAACCCCTCGAAGTCGTAGCGCGTCGGCGAGACGACTCCCTTCCCGGGGTTCGAGTACACCACGCCGCCGCGCGCGACCAGGCGGGCGCGGAACCGCGTCGCGCCGTGGGCCGTCGTGATCGCCCACCACGGGCCTCCCTCGACGGTGCCGGCGTCCTCCCACAGGCTCCGGTCCAGGTAGCCCAGCTCGGTGGTCGCCATCCACACGGCGTCGAACCCGACGTGCGGGTCGGCGCCGAAGTCCGGGTATTCGCGCAGCGAGCGATCCACGGAGAATTTCGCGCCGGCGCGCCCCTCCATCGCCCACGCGGACACGCTCGTTTCGGTGCGCGGCTCCGGATGCGCGATGGGATTGCCCCAGCGCCCGTAGACGCCGAATCGGTTCGCGGCGCCGGGGCCGGTGGCGAGCGCGGCCACGAGCAGGCCGCGGTCGTAGCGGCCCAGATAGTTGGTGCGCTCGCGCAGGCCGACCGTAAAGCCGCCGAAGCTGTTCGACCACACGACCGGCAGCCAGGCACGCACCAGCCGGTCCCGCCGCGCGGTCTCGTGCGTGGGATCGTCCAGCCGGATGGTCCAGGCGCCGCGCCCCACCAGGGCCCGCCGCTCGCGGTTGTTCAGCAGGTTGTAGTCGTGGATGCGGCCCCGCGGGTCGAGCATGAGACGCCCCGGTCGCGCGGCCGTGACGAACGCGACCCGCTCCTCCGCCGGCTCGCCCGTCGCGCGGGCGTAGATCGTGTCGCCGTCGCCGATCTCCACCGGCAGGCGGCCGTCGCCGCGCCGCTCGATGGTGACCACCGTGCGCCACCGACCGTCGGCGAGATGGTGCCGCTCGACCCGCTTCAGGCGGTAATCGAACAGCGGCGTGGCGTGCAGCCATTCGCCGAACAGCCATTGCAAGTCGCGGCCCGAGATGTCTTCAGCCACCTCGCGCAACGCGTCCTCGTCCACGTGCTTGAGTCGCCAGCGGGCGAAGTAGGCCCGCAGGATGCGGCGCATCGTCTCGTCCCCCACCACGTAGCGCAGCTCCTCGTAGAACAGCTGCGCCTTCGAATACACCATCGCGTTGTAGGTCGTGAAAGCGCGGTAGAGCTCGCTCGGCAGCGACACCGGCTCGCTCCAGCGCTCCAGATCGAGCCACAGGACCTCGGGCTCGACCCCGTCGTACGCCGGCGGCCCGCCGTGCGACTCGAAGAACCAGCCCGTCTGGAAGCTGGTGAACCCCTCGTCGAGCCAGCCCTCGCGCCACTCGTTGTTCGCGAGCTGCCCCATGGTGTACTGGTGGCCGGCTTCGTGCACGATCAGGCCGAGCCCCGCGCTGCCGTCCATGATCATCATGGGGAACTCGGTGCCGCCCCCCTCGATGCGGTGCACGTTGGTGAGCTGCGGCCACTGGTAGGCGCCGTACAGCGAGTCGAGCCAGGCGAGGGCAGTGATCGTATTGCGGACGGCGACGCCGTTCCCCCACGTGGCGCGGTCCTCGGGTAGATACAACACGTGCACCACCGCGTCGTCGTAGCGGCCCTGCTCGTAGCGGTACTGCGGGTTGAGCGAGAACGCGAAGTGATGCACGCGCTCGGCCCGGAAGCGGACGCACTTGCGCCCCGCGGCGACTCGCAGCCCCGTGCACCCGGGAGCGGGGAGCGCGGAGCGGTACCAGCCGCGCTGGTAGTCGACTTGCAGCGCGGGGTCGGCCCTCGCTTTCTCCCACCCGGGGTCACCCTCCACCGGAACGCCGGTGGCGCCGATGACCTGATCCTCGGGCAGATCGAGCGTCACGTCGTAGCTGGCGAACTCGCCGTAGAACTCCCCCGCGGGATAGAGTGGATGGTCCTCCCAGCCGTACTTGTCGTACACCACCACCTTCGGATACCACTGGGCGAAGTCGAAGCGCCGGCCGCGACGTCCCTGGCGGCGCGGCAGCGTGGAGAGGCGCGCCTGCCACTCGACCTCGACCACGAGCGAGTCGCCGGGCACGAGCGCCCGGGCGAGGCTCCAGTGCGCGACCGTCGAGTCGGGCGCGTACGGGTAGTCCGGCCGGAGCTCCCGGCCCCCGAGCGTAGCGGCCGTGATCCGCTCGAACGCGTAGTCCGGCTCAGCAAGGTGCTGGAACCGGTCGCGCCCCTCGGCCGAGTCGGCCGCGGCCCAGCGCGACCCCGGCCGGAACGCGTTCAGGTACTGATGCACGTAAAAGTCGCGCAGCGTGGCCGACGAGCGGTTGACGTAGCTGATCCGCTCGCGCCCCGTCAGGACGCCGGTCTGCTCGTTGAGCGAGGCGGTGATGCGGTAGGCGACTTGCTGCTGCCAATAGCCCGTCGTGTCGCGGGCCAGAAGCAGAAGAAAGAGGGAGCCGAACGATGGCATAAGGATCGGGAAGCTACACAGCAAGGAGCGCGCCGGGGAGGTCGCGCGCGATTGCGATGTCGAGCGCGCGATTCGGGCGCCGGTTGGTCGAGCGACGCGGGGCATGTTCGCCCGCCGTCCCAAACCTCGACCAAGGAGCTGCCATGCTGTCGCATACTTCACGCCTGGCCGTGCCCGCGGCCCTCGCGTTGCTCGTGGGCGGGCTCGCCTGTTCCGATCGCACACCGGGAACAGGACCGGCGCCCGGCCCCGCGGCGGGCTCGAACCCCGGATCGCCCGGTCCCGCTTCCCCCGCTCACCCCGCTCCCCCCGAGCAGCTGGCGCGCGGGCTCGCCCTGGCGCTCGCCGACCCCACGTTCCGTGCCCGCGTGCACGCCGAGCTCGCCGGCTCGCCGTACCGCGAGCACAAGCTGCCGTTCCAGCGCTTTCTCGCGGGCGACGGCGGGATCGCCCTCGCGGCGATGGCGCGGGGAACCGGACGGGCCGCGAGCGATGTCGCGCGCGACGCCGACCGCGCCATCCCGCTCGAGATGTACCTGCCGGTGCCGGCGCACCGCCGCGCCTGGACCGGGGGTTCCGACGTGCTCGTTGCGACGGCGATCGGCGACCACGATGTGCCTGTGGCGTTCGACCTGCACGGCAACCGCCGGCTGCTCGACCCCGAGCATCCGCCCGCGACTCCGGTCATCGCGGTGGTCCCGGTCGAGACCGATTTCTCGACCAAGCCCTCCGCCCTGATCGCGTGTCTCGAGCTGTGCGGCGGGGAGGGAGGCGCGGGTGGGGGCGCGCCTGCGCCTCCGTCGCCCGGCCTCTACATGACCAAAGCCCATTTCCTGAATGATTTTGAGGGCTGGTTGAAAGGCAGCCCCGAATTTGAGGTCCACATCCTCGGCCAGAAGGGGACGAGCGACTCGCTGACCGACTACCAGTGCGCGGGCGAGACGCAGCCCGCACCGTACAACTTCGACCAGAACGACCTCGACTGGAGCGGCAGCGTGATGCTGTTCAGCAAGAGCCAGCTCGACGCCTACCACGCCGCCCATCCCGGCCAGAACGTCCGCGTGTTCGTGATCGAGGACGACGACACGGCGTGCCAGATCAAGACGAGCACCGACCTGTGGAAGAAAGCGCTCGAAGCCGTGGACGCGGCGAACCAGGTGCGCACGGCCGGCAAGGACACCACGTTGAGCACGGGGCAGAAGACGTTCAAGTTCGCGCAGGCGTTCCAAAAGCTCTTCAGCGCGCTTGCGTCGCTCATCAACACCAACGACGAGCTCGTCGGAAACGCGGTCGAAGACGCCGTTGTGGGAGCGACGTACCCCGGCTACAACTGGATCGTGAAGGGTGAGAACAACGTGACCAACGGGTGGATCAACCTGGAGATGAAGTAATCCCACAATGCGGGAGGAACGATGCGGACGCTCGTCGCAGCATGTCTCGTAGCCGGTTTTGTCGTTCCGGGCATGGTGTCGGCCCAGTGGGGGATCGCGGCCGAGATCGGGGTCGCCCGTTTTGGGGGCTCCTCCCGGGATACGTCCGGCACCACCGTCGGGCCGTACCGACCCACGACGGTCGAGCTGCGCCTGGACCGCGGACTGGGGTCCGCACGCGTGGCGCTCGCCCTGTTGTACGCCAAGACGGGCATCGCCGGCGAGCAGCCGGGCCTGGCGGTCGTGCAGTACGACCTCGCATCGCTTTGGGAGGTTGCACCGCAGGTCTCCTTCCGCTTGGCGCGCTTCGGGGCCGGCGTCGACGTGCGGCTCGAGGCGGGGCCCGCCGTCCAGCTGTGGACCGTGGATGGCGCCAGCCGCACGCGCGTGGCCGCCCAAACGGCTGCCGCCCTGGAATGGCCCCTCGCCGGATCGCTCACCGGCTCGCTGCGCGTCAGCGGCGTGCTGAGCGGCTCGATATTCAACGCGGACGAACCGCCTCCGGAAGTCGAGCGGCGTGCGACGCGACGACTCGGCGTCGCGATCGGCGCCAGGTATCGATTGTAGTGGCCGAAACTGTCGTGGCCCGGGTCACCCCGGGCCACCTCTACCGCCCTCTACCGTCTTCTACCGCCCTCCACTCACTCCCCCGTCATCATCTTCCGCCGCAGCACCGCCAGCTTGCGTTTGAGCGAGCCGTCGTACACCCGGTCGCCCACCCGGACCACCACTCCTCCGATGATGCCGCGCTCCGCCCGGAAGTGCGCCCGCACGTCCTTGCCGAAGGCCGCGGCGAGACGCTCCACGATCTGCTTCTCGAGCCGGGCGTCCGGCTCCTCGACCAGCACCACCCCCGCGTGCACGCGGTCGAGCTTCAGGTCCACCAGTGCCTGGTATTCCTGCGCGATTTCCCGCAGCAGCCCTTGCCGGCCGCGCCGCACCACCGCCTGGAGAAACCGCACGAACTCGAGGGGCGCGACATCTCCCAGCGCGCGCTGCAGCAGCGCCCCCTTGGTCGCCTTGGCCACGCGGGGGGAGTCGAGCGCGACCGCGATCCGCTCCTCCGCCTCCACCGCTCCCGCGACGGCGTCTATCAGGCGGCCGTACAGCTCGACCGCCCCCGTGCGTCCCGCCTCGGCCGCGAGCAGCAGCGCCTCGGCGTAGTTGCGGGCGATGGTCGTGCTTTTCACGACGCCCCGCCCCCCGCCTCGAGCTGCGCCAGGTATTCGAGCACCAGCTTACGATTGGTCTCGCTGTCGAGCTGCGCCTGCAGCAGCTTGGACGCGGCGGCGATCGAGAGATCTACCGCTTCACGCCGCAGCTCGACGATGGCCTTCTCCTTTTCGGCGTCGATCTCGTGGCGCGCCCGCTCCAGCAGCTGCTCGTACTCCTGCCGCGCCTTGGCGAGCAGGGTCTCGCGCTCCTTGTCGGCGAGCGCCTTCGCCTTCGCCAGTATCTCCTGCGCCTCGGCCTTGGCGGTGGCGATGGTGCGCTTGTGCTCCTCCAGCAGCCGGGCGGCCTCGGTCCGGGCGCGCTCCGCCTCTTCGAGCTGCTGCTGGATACGGCGCTCGCGATCCTCAACCGTCTTGAGGAGGGCCGGCCAGCCGAACCGCCAGAGCAGCGCGAGCAGGATCCCGAAGACCACGATGGTCCAGAAGATCAGCCCCGTGTTGATGGAGAAGGGGGTGAACTCCCCTTCCTGGACCAGCAGCAGCGCCAGCATCTAGAGCAGCTTGAACAGCAGGGCGAAAACGAGCGACGCGAGACCCACGCCTTCGATCAGCGCCGCCGTCAGGATCATGGCGCCGCGGATGTCGCCCGACGCTTCGGGCTGACGCGCGATCGCCTCCACCGCCTGGCCGCCGATGCGACCGATGCCGAGCCCTACCCCGATCACCGCCAGCCCCAGCCCGAGGCCGGCGCCCAGCAGCGCGTTGGCGTTCTTGGCCGCGGCGGCGAGGTCCGCGCCGGTCGGCTGTCCACCCTGAAGCAGCGTGACGAGGTCTACCATGGTCTCCTCGACGTGAGGTTAGTGAGCGTGCTGCATCATGCCGATGAACACCGACGTCAGCAGCGCAAAGATATAGGCCTGCAGGAACGCCACCAGCAGCTCGAGCAGCATCATGAACGTCACGAACGCGACCGACCCCGCAGCCACGAGCCAACTGCTGAAGATGAAGATCAGGCCGAGCAGCGCCAGGATCACGAAGTGGCCCGCCGTCATGTTCGCGAACAACCGCAGGGTGAGCGCGAACGGCTTGACGAGCTTGCCGATGATCTCGATCGGCGTCATGATCGCAGCCATGGCCACCGCGCCGATCCCGTGCATGCCGGGCGGCACGAACACGATCGTCTTGAGATAGCCTCTCGGGCCGAGCGCCCGGAACCCCGAGACCTCGATGGTGACGAACGCGGTGAGAGCGAGCGCGCCCGTGACGGCAAGGTTCCCCGTGGGCGTCGCGCCCCAGGGCAGCAGGCCGAGCAGGTTGCAGTAGAGGATGAAGAAGAACAGCGTCAGGATGTACGGCGCGAACTTCTCGCCGCCGTGCCCGATGTTGGCGATCGCCACGTCGTTGCGCACGAACAGCACCACGGCCTCGACCGCGGCGCCGAAGCCGTGGGGCGCCTTGCCCTCGCGGTGGCGCCGCTGCACCTGGCGGCCGGCATACCAGATGGTGAGGAACACGAGCAGCGCCGCCACGATCATGAACACCACGTGCTTGGTGGGCGAGACGTCGATGCCGAGCAGGCGCCAGCCGGTCGGGAGGTGCCATTCCCCCAGCCCGAACGGCAGCTCGACCACGTGGCTGTCCGACGTGTGCTCGAAGATCGCCTTGCCGATGTCGGGACCCTGCGTCATCGCAAGAATCTCGTCTCCAGAAAGAGCAGCGGCAGCAGTACGCCCAGGAAGCCGAGCGAAGTCGGGAGCGGGGCGAGCTCGGCGCGGTGTGTGGCGGCGATCGCAACGACCAGGCCGACCGCCAAGGCGCGCACGCCCATGCCGCCGAGCCAGCGCGCCATGAACACCGGCTGCGGGGCTCGCATCGCCGGCCGCAGCAGCGCCACGGCACCGAGCTGCGCCCCGAGCGCCGCGGCTCCCCCGATCCCCGCCGCGCGTCCAGCGATAACCGCCGCCACCACCAGCAGCACGACACCCAGCCCCGTGAGGAGAAGGTAAGGCCTCACCCGTCTCCCCTCCCTCGTCCCCGGTCCCGCTTCCGAGTCTCGCTCTGTACTCGGTAATAAATGCTCATGAACCCGCCGAACCCGCCCACGCCCGCGCCCACCAGCGCGAACAGCGGCCGCGTCCCCAGCCAGCCATCCACCACCCAGCCGAGCGCGCCGAACGCGAGGATGGCGAACGCGAAGCTGAAGCCCAGCGCGACGTAGGAATAGCCTTCGCCGAAGCTCCGGCCGAAGCGATTGCGCTCGTCGTCAGGCATGGTGCGGACGGGAACATACGCCCTTGTGAAAAATTTCGCAAGCAAAGTCCGAAGCGCGCAAACTTATGTGGCGCTTGGGAGTATGATATGCTAACCTGAGAGCGAGAATGCCACCCAACCCGTCCCCCGTCCCTCGTCCCCCGTCCCCGGTACGGGGCGATGTGGAGTTGCTCGAACGACTGGGGGCCGCGCGTAGCGACCTCCTGGCTCAGGTCGCCCGCCGCATCGTGGGTCAGCAGGACGTGCTCGACGGCATCCTCACCGCCGTGTTCTCGGGGGGCCACGCCCTGCTGTTGGGTGTGCCCGGCCTCGCCAAGACCCTCATGGTCCAGACGGTGGCGCAGACGCTCGACCTCAAGTTCTCGCGCATCCAGTTCACGCCCGATCTCATGCCCTCGGACATCACCGGCACCGAGATCATCGAGGAAGACCAGAGCACCGGCAAGCGGGGGTTCCGGTTCGTGCGCGGGCCGGTGTTCGCGAACATCGTGCTCGCCGACGAGGTGAACCGCACGCCGCCCAAGACGCAGGCCGCGCTGCTGCAGGCGATGCAGGAGCATCAGGTGACCGCGGCCGGCCAGACCCACTCGCTGCCGTCGCCCTTCTTCGTGCTCGCGACCCAGAACCCGATCGAGCAGGAGGGGACCTATCCCCTGCCCGAAGCGCAGCTCGACCGCTTCATGTTCGAGCTGCGGGTCGGTTATCCGTCGCGAGACGAAGAAGAGCGCATCGTCGAGTCCACCACGGGCGACGTGGGGACGTCGATTGCGCCGGTGCTCACGGCCGAAGACGTGTTGGCATTGCAGCATCTGGTGCGGCGCATCCCCGTGCCGAAGCAGCTGGTGCGCGCGGCGGTGACGCTGGTGCGGATGACCCGGCCCCCCGACGACGAGGCGCCGCCGTTCATCAAGCAGTACGTATCGTGGGGAGCGGGCCCGCGCGCCTCCCAGTACCTCGTCCTCGGCGCCAAGGCGCGCGCGGCGCTGGATGGCCGGCCCATGCCCGACGAAGCCGATCTGCGCGCGGTGGCGCCCACCGTGCTCACCCACCGGCTGGTGATCAATTTCGCGGCGGAGGCGGCGGGGCGCGCTGCGCCCGACCTGGTGCAGGAGCTGCTGGTGACCAAGACGTGGCTGCAAGGGTAGAAGGTATGGAGGGAATCGCATGAGCAAGGTCGTGCTGGCCAGCCTCACGCTGATCGCGCTGCGCACCTGTGACATCGGGGGCCCGCGGATCCAGGGGCCGATCAAGGGCACCTGGGGCGGCGAGAACGCCGGATTGATTGCGTTCGACACCACCGACCACGTCCATATCGGCTGTACCGCCGGTGACACGAAGCAGGCGATCGTCACCGATTACCAGGGGCGCTTCGACGTCCCCGGGCTCTTCAATATCACGCTCTATCCCGTGGCCCGCGGTCCGGACCATCCCGCGCGGTTCTTCGGCCGCACGGACGGGACCGTCATGACCCTCACCGTGGCGCTCACGGACACGGCGGTGACACTCGGTCCGGTGCAGCTCCAGTTCGGGAAGGAGCCCCGGATGGGGCCGTGCCCGATCTGCCGCAATCCCGCCTTGAGGTCACGGGCGCGCAGGTAGGGCCGCGCCCTCGCGTCACAGTAGTCTTCGCCTCACCGTGGGGGTAATGCTTGCACCCCGGTCGGATCCAGCACGACCGGCGTGCGGTCCGGGCCAAGGGCCCATTCCGACAGCGTACCGGTTACGACCACGCGGCTACCCATGAGTCGGCGCACGTCGCGCCAGGTGGATTCGGCCCGCCGCACCTGGATCGTGTCCTGACCCTGAAAGGCATCGGTGTTGGGGCTCTCTCTGTAGTCGGGGATGGTGCAGATCGGGGCGTCGAGGATGAGGAAATCCACCATCACCGGACGATCGCCCCGGGCGAAGCTGTCGTAGTGCGGCGGGCCCGGCATGCGGCGCTGCACCAGCCGTCCGGTGAGCGACACCGGAGCGGGCCGGTAGTGGAAGCACGTGTCCGCCCCGGCCGGCGCCGCCGGCGCGCCGGCCACGACCAGGAGGACTACCGAGGCCTGCAGAAGCATGCTCGGGACCCGCGCTGCCGGGCTATCTCAGGTACTGCCCCACGAAGTCCAGCACATTTTGCCGGTCGAGGCGGAACACGCCTCCGGTCCCGCCGCACGTGCCGTTCAGCCCGAACGACGTCACGCCGCCGATCACGTTGCTCGTGCCGACGAAGTTGGGCCCGCCCGAGTCGCCGAAGCAGGTGCCGCCGGTGGACGCGTTGTTCGAGAGCAGCAGCGAGAAATCGCCCACGATGCCCCCGTTGATCTGAACCAGGTGCGGCTCGGCGAACATGCGAATCCGCTCGGCTTCGACCTTGGCGGGGTTGATGCGCTGCAGCCCGTATCCCACCGCCGTGAACGTGGTCGCGCTGCTCGGCTGGAGGGCGTCGAGCTGATCGGTCGTGGGGAGCGTGCCGTACTGGCCGGCCGACAGCTTGAAGGCCTTGGACAGAAGGACGACGCCCACGTCGTGCAGGAAGAACGCGTTCTCGGTGAAGAGCGGGTGTGCGTGCCACGCGACGGCCTCGATGGTGTTGGGGCCGGCGAAGGGGTAGTTGTTGTCGCCGTTCTGGACGTCGGACTCGGTAAAGATGCGCATGCCGCTGAACTCGCCCGGCTCGCCGGCGCAGTGGCCGGCCGTGAGCACCACTTTCGGGGCGATGAGGGTGGCGGAGCAGCGGAACGCCGGCGTGCCCTTCACATCCATCACCAGCAGCACGACGGCGGGGTGCGCGCTACCGTCCACAGTGCCGTTGGTAATGAACGACGGGCGGCCCGGCCGCTCGGGGGCCGTGGACACCCGGTCGCAGCCGAGCAGCGCAAGCGAAGCGGCGGCAACGATTGGGGTGACGAGACGTGCTTTCATAGGTCCTCCTGGGAGACGGGACGGGCAGCGATTCTAACACACGGTTGGGGCGTCGTTCAAGGCGACCCGCGACCGAGTTGACGTTCGCCTGTACGCCCCCATTCGCCGCAACCTTACCCATTGGCAATCAACGTGTTGACATCGCGTTGATTGTTCTGCCTAATAGTACCAACCCGAAACGCCGCGAGCCGTCCCTTGGCGCCGCACCTGCACCTCATGAGCCTTGGCGCTCCGCTCCTGTTTACCGAAGCCGGTGAGCAGATCCGCTTTCGCACGCGCAAGCACTTCGCCCTGCTGATCCGCCTGGCGGTGGAAAGCGGGCGCAAGTTCACGCGTGACTACCTGATGGATCTCCTGTGGCCCGACGTGCCGGCCCCGCGCGCGCGCCACTCGCTGGCGCAAGCGCTCACGGTCGTGAAGGCGAAGGTAGGACCGGAGCATCTCATCGTGCAGCGGACGTCGATCGCGCTCGTGCCCGGTGTCGTGGACGCGGACGTCCGCCGGCTGGACAGTTGCGAGGCCGAGATTCACGGGCCGTTCCTCGATGGCTTCGAGTTGCCCGGGGCGGTGCGGTTCGAGCAGTGGAAGGACGAATGGCGCGCCAAGCTGATGCCCCGGATCCGCGACTGCCTGGTGCGGCGCATGGACGCGGCTCGTCGGACGGGCGACTTCGCGACCGTCGAAGAGCACGCGCTGGTGCTGCTCGAGCTCGATCCCCTGTCCGAGGATGCGGTGCGGGGGTTCATGGAGGCTCGAGCGTGGGTGGGGGATCGCGGCAACGCCCTCAAGGCGT
>WNGQ01007062.1_pt1 | contig 12647 bp, 9 predicted proteins | sample 5407661 | NCBI WGS metagenome assembly WNGQ01 (sample SAMN13153382, study PRJNA577476) | soil metagenome | isolation source: 60 cm soil or saprolite under Garry oak tree replicate 2 | place: USA:California | collected 2016-06-15
ACTGTCGCCTCGATCGGGCTCCTGATTGTCGCCAACGATGTGGTCAAGGCCTTTGTCTGGTCGCCGCACACGCAGATGTTCAACATCCTGGTGCCGATCTTCGGGGTCTATGCGGTCCTGCGCTCCTGGGCAGGTGCGGCGCGCGACCGCCGCTTCGCCGTGTGGATGGGGCTGGCGACCGGACTTGGGATGACGGCCTATTGGGTCTTCGCGGTGCTGGTGCCATGCCTGGTGTTGCCGGCACTGATCGATCTCGTTTGGCGAGCTTCTCCCGGTGAGCGCCTGCGATTGATCGGCAACATCGGACTTTTTCTTGTGCTGGCGGCCGCTCCCATGGCGCTTTGGCACGTCTTCGTTCTCGCCTCCACCGGCGACTTCCACGCAAGCGAGACGCGCGACAACGGCATGTTGATCTGGATGTTCGATGCGCTAAGCGTCGGCCCCGGCGCGCTGGCGGCGCGATTGTTCGACAACGCCCATGTGCTGATCAATCAGGCGAAGCCACAGGCGGTCGCCATCGCTGCGGCTGCACTGTTGACCCTCCTCGCCGTCATCGCAACCGCCGGCCGCAGCCTTGCGGTCCTGCGGCGCGCCGGCGGGGTGGTGATCGCGGGCCTATTCGTCAGCGTCCTCGTTCTCATATTTTACACCTGCGTGGGCTGGCTGGTGCCCCGCCTCGCCTATGCAATGCTGCCGCCGCTGATCGTCGCAATCGGCGCCCTGGCGGTCGCCGCGGTCGGCGAACTCCCTCCCTATGGGCGGCGCGCGCTGGCGTCCGCTTACCTCGTTCTCGTCCTGGCGCAGATGGTCTTCGAGGTCGTCAAGGACGGTCCGTGGTACTGATCCTCAGCCGGGCGGGCGGCGAGTCCATATTCGGTAAAGTTGAATGAACGGCCGGCCGAGCCGCCGACGATGGTGAAACGACAAGCCGATGCCCGACCTCAAGCTCACACTCGCCTGCTGGGACTACGACCGCACCCGCCCGCTGATCGATGGCCGCGTCAAACCCGAAGGCATCGATCTCGACATCAAGATTCTGCGGCCGCGCCAGGCCTTCCAGCGGATGCTGGACAACAAGGAATTCGACCTCTCCGAACTATCGCTCGCCTCCTACACGACGCTCAAGGCGCGCGGGAATTGCCCATTCGTGGCCGTGCCGGTCGCGCTCTCAAAGATCTTTCGCCACTCCTGCATTTACATCCGCACCCATACGGGCATCAGGAAACCCGAGGATTTGCGCGGCAAACGCGTCGGCACCTCGCAATGGAGCTCGACTGGCCTGGTCTTCATGCGTGGCATGCTGCAGCACGATTTCGGCCTAAAGGCAGAGGATATGCACTGGTTCATGGGCGGCCTCAACACCTTCACCGAACCGCCGCTCATTCCCTTGAACCTGCCGAAGGAAATCAAGCTCGATTTCCTTCCCGCGGGCCAGACGCTCGAAAGGATGTTCGAGGCCGGCGAGCTCGATGCGCTGTTGTCTCTCTACATTCCGAACCCCTTCCTCAACGGCTCGCCCCACATCGCGCGCCTGTTTCCGAATTTCAAGGAGGTCGAGCAGGACTATTACCGCCGCACCCGCATCTTTCCGATCATGCACACCGTGGTGGTCCGCGCGGACGTGCACCAGGCCAACCCCTGGGTGGCGCGCAGCGTCTACAAGGCCTTCTGCGAGGCACGCGACCTCGCCGTCGACGGACTCTACGATACTGACGCGCTTCGCCTCTCGCTGCCTTGGCTCATCGACCACGTGGAGGAGGCTTGGCGGCTGTTCGGGAAAGATTTCTGGGCTTACGGCCTCGAGCCCAACCGTCCAACCTTCGCGGCCATCGGCCGCTTCGTCCACGAGCAGGGACTTGCGCCGCGCGTCGTCGGGCCCGATGAGCTGTTTGCGCCCGGCGTGGAATAGCCTCGGCACGGATTGCTTGCGAGTGACGCGCCCAAGACCACATAGATGACCGCCCATGGTAATCGCAGCGAGGTCGCCCGCTATTTCGCCGGGCTCAAGCGTGACTGGGGGATGGAAACGGCCGGCTGAGAAAGCGCGAACCCCGAAGGCCATAGCGCCAAGGATTGTCCACGGCCTTGGTGATCCCGATCCGTGGCCCGACGGCGATCGCCGCATCACCGCTGCGTGCGTAAAGCTCGAATGGCGGCTGGTCGAGCGCAAGCCCGTTCTGGGCGCCGGTGATGCCGAGCGCCTCGCACAGGCGGCCCGGGCCGGAGCACAACAGCCGCTCATCCTCGACGTTACGCCGGCGCTGCATGGCAGAAACGCCGGTCGTGGGCTGCAACGCCCGGATCAGGACCGCGCTGGCGCTGCCTTCGCGCTCGCAGACGAAGTTGAGGCACCAATGGATGCCGTAGGAGCGGTAGACATAGGCGCGACCGGGCGGGCCGAACATGATGGCGTTGCGCTCGGTCTGCCCGCCAAAACTGTGTGCCGCGGGATCGGTCTGATGATAGGCCTCGATCTCGACGATGATGCCGCCCGCGCCCTTGAACAGCAGCGTTGCGCCGATCAGATCGGGGGCGACGGCGTGGACGCTGCGGGAGAAAAACCGCCGGCGAAGCAGGAAAGCCTTCGACATCCAAGGAGATCTCGATCGCGAAGGGTGGGAGCGCCTAGCACAGAATGATGCGCTTTTTTTGCCGGCGCCTCCGACGCGGTCGGCGGTGCCTGCTGCCGCCTGGCAACGACCTCATTGTCGCACAACCCGATTGGTCGCCAAATGGGCGGAAAAGACACGAAAAACCATGGGTGGGCCCGCACGACGCAGCCAACCTTCGCGCCGCGGGTGGCTGGCCGTAACGAACGATTCATCTGTGGCGCGTTGGCAACACCTGTAGAACATTTCTGCCACACGTGGAGTTGATTCACCGCACGCCGCGATTTGGCCATACGCTTCCTTGAAATCGATGCCGCTCAAAATAATGCAAGATAAAGCGCAACGTCCGTTTCGACCACGTTCAGCGCGGCCGCGACGGTTTGAGGGGACCCGGCAACGTCGATGGATGCGAAGACGAGTCTCAAAGCGAGGCTGCCCAGCCGGCATGTGACCGAGGGCCCCGAGCGCGCGCCCCACCGTTCCTACTATTATGCGATGGGTCTGACGCGCGAGCAGATCCATCAGCCCTTCGTCGGTGTGGTGAGCTGCTGGAACGAGGCCGCTCCCTGCAATATCGCTCTGATGCGCCAAGCCCAAGCGGTGAAGCAGGGTGTCGCCGCCGCCGGCGGCACGCCGCGCGAATTCTGCACCATCACCGTCACTGATGGCATCGCCATGGGGCACGAAGGCATGAAGTCGTCGCTGCCTTCGCGCGAGGTGATCGCCGACTCGGTCGAACTGACCATGCGCGGCCATGGCTACGACGCGCTCGTTGGCTTGGCCGGCTGCGACAAGTCGCTCCCGGGCATGATGATGGTGATGTGTCGCCTCAACGTGCCCTCGATCTTCATCTATGGCGGCTCGATCCTGCCGGGCACTTTCAAGGGCAAGCCGGTGACCGTGCAGGACGTTTTCGAGGCGGTCGGCAAATACTCGGTCGGCCAGATATCGGACGCCGATCTCGACCTGCTCGAGCAGAGCGCCTGCCCGTCGGCTGGCGCCTGCGGCGCCCAGTTCACCGCCAACACTATGGCCACGGTCTCTGAGGCGATCGGGCTTGCGCTGCCCTATTCGGCTGGGGCGCCGGCACCCTACGAAATTCGGGATTCCTTTTGTATGACTGCGGGCGAAAAGGTCGTGGACCTCATCAAAGCCCGCATCCGGCCGCGGGATATTGTCACCCGCCAGGCGCTCGAGAATGCCGCGGCGGTGGTGGCTGCTTCCGGCGGCTCGACCAATGCTGCCCTGCACCTGCCGGCGATCGCCCACGAATGCGGCATCGCGTTCGACCTGTTCGAGGTCGCCGAGGTCTTCAAAAGAACACCTTATATCGCCGATTTGAAGCCCAGCGGCCGTTATGTCGCCAAAGATTTATTCGAGGCTGGGGGGGTTCCGCTTCTGATGAGGACGCTCCTCGACCACGGATTCCTGCACGGCGACTGTTTGACCGTGACAGGGCGTACCATGGCCGAGAACCTCAAGCGGGTGAAGTGGAACAAGGACCAGGACGTGGTCCGTCCCGCTGACAAGCCGCTGTCCGCCACTGGCGGCGTCGTCGGGCTCAAGGGCAACCTGGCGCCGGGGGGCGCCATCGTTAAGGTTGCCGGGATGGCGGAGTTGAAATTTACCGGTCCAGCGCGCTGCTTTGATGGGGAGGAAGCGTGCTTCGAGGCGGTAGAGAAGAAGAAGTACAGGGAAGGCGACGTGCTCGTCATCCGCTACGAAGGGCCGAAGGGTGGCCCTGGCATGCGCGAGATGCTCGCAACGACGGCAGCGCTGTATGGCCAGGGCATGGGTGGTAAGGTCGCGTTGATCACCGACGGGCGCTTCTCCGGAGCGACCCGCGGCTTTTGCATCGGCCATGTCGGCCCTGAGGCGGCCGTCGGGGGGCCGATCGCGCATCTGCGCGATGGCGACATCATCGCCATCGATGCCGACAAGGGCACCCTCGACGTCAAGCTGTCGAAGGCCGAGCTCGAGGCCCGCGCCAAGGGTTGGAAGCCAAGGAAGCCCGCGTTCACCTCAGGATATCTGTGGAAATACGCCCAGCAGGTGGGACCAGCGTGCGATGGCGCTGTCACCCATCCTGGCGCAGCGGCCGAGAAAGCGTGTTATGCGGACATATGATGTGATCGTGAGTTTCAGCCTGATCGGTCTCGCGCTCAGCCTGTCGCCGGCGGCGAGTTTCGACGGAACGCGGACCCCCGATGGGGCTCCCGTGGCGGTTCCACTTCCCAGCCCTCAATCCCGCGACCTCGGCCGGGCACCACTCGCCATAGCGCCGGTTGCGCCTCCCGGTGGCCTCCAGCGGCAGGCGCCCACAGCCGCCGAGGCGTTCCGCTCAGGCACCCAGGCCCTGCGGGACGGCAGGACCGACCAGGCGGTGACGGCGCTTGAATACGCTGCCGGCCAGGGCGTCCCCGGCGCCATGTGGAAGCTTGGCCGCATGTATGCGGATGGCGACGGCGTGGACAGGAACCGGCTCCGCGCCTTCGAATATTTCCGCAATCTCACCAAGGCCCACGCCTACGACCCGCCCGGCACGCCGCAGGCGCGCTTTGTCGCCAGCGCCTTCGTCTCGCTCGGTCATTACTATCTGGAAGGCATCCCCGACTCGGAGGTCAAGGCCGATCCCGTGGTGGCGCACGAAATGTTCCGCTATGCCGCCTCCTATTTCGGCGATCCCGATGCCCAATATTATCTTGGCCAGCTCTATCTGCACGGCAAAGGCGCGCCCAAGGACCCAATCCAGGCGGCGCGCTGGTTTCGCCTCGCCGCCAACAAGGGCCAGCGCAGCGCCCAGGCCTCACTGGGCGCGATGCTGTTCAAGGGGCAGGAGTTGGCGCGGCAGGCCGCGCTCGGCCTGGCTTGGCTGACAGTGGCGAGGGACGGAGTCGCCAAGGAGGGTGCCGGCGCGGACGAAGCCTGGATCACTGAGACCTATTCGAGCGCGTTTGCGCAGGCGAGCGATGACGAACGGGCGCTCGCCTACAAGTACCTGGAAGACCTGCTCCGGGGCCGGCGCCAATAGATCGCCCGGATCGGGATCAGCGGTCGACATCTCACGCCGTTTCGATGTCGAGATCGACCACGACCGGGACGTGGTCGGACGGCTTCTCCCACCCACGGACCTGGCGGTCGATCTCGGCATTGACCAGCCGGTCAGCCGCCTGAGGCGACAGCAGCACGTGGTCGATGCGGATTCCATCGTTCTTGGGCCAAGCGCCAGCCTGGTAATCCCAGAAGGTGAAGAGGCCCGCTTCGTCGCTCCCGGCCCGTACGGCGTCCGTGAACCCCAGATTACACAGGGCGCGGAACTTTTCCCGGGTGCGTGGCAAAAACAGCGCATCGCCCGTCCAGGCGGCCGGAATGCGGGCGTCGATCCCGGTTGGAATGACGTTGAAGTCCCCCGCGAGAACGAGCGGCTCTTCCAATGAAAGTCGTTCATGCGCGTACTGAATAAGCCTATCCATCCATCGGATTTTGTAAGAATATTTGTCGCTGTTCGGCGGGTTGCCGTTGGGGAGATAGATGGACGCGAGGCGCAGGACCGTGCCCTTGGTCGAGACCACCGCTTCCAGAAAACGGGCGTGGGTGTCCTCGTCGTCGCCGGGCAACTTTGGGGTCACCTCGTCGAAAGGGATTTTCGACAGGATCGCCACGCCATTGAAGGTCTTTTGACCGTGCACCGCAGCATTGTAGCCCAGCGCCTCGAACCGATCGCGCGGGAACGCTTCGTCCACACATTTCGTTTCCTGCAGACACACGATGTCCGGCTGGCGGTCGGAGAGCCAAGCCAAAAAGTTATCAATTCTTTGCTTGATTGAATTTACGTTCCAAGTGACGATGCGCATGGGACAAGGCCAGGTTCTGCGAAGCGCTCAACCCGACCCCAAATGGTCGGGAATGGGATATGCCGCACGGCGGTGTTTACGTTTTCTTTAGCCCGCCTAACGCCAAAGGATAGGTGCACTTTAACGAGACATATGCTACAAATACCGCCTAATAGCCCAAAATCAAAGAATCGGCGGAGGCGAAGGATCAGAGAGGGAGCCCGGGCGGGGCGATTGAGCCCGGTTCGATAGAGGCATGAAGAAAGGCACTTTGGCGTTTGGGGTGGCTGCGGCGCTCGCCCTGGCGGGCGGCTATGCTGTGAAGAATTGGGGCTTCTGGTCGGACGGTGCGGTGGCCCAGGCGCCCCAGCCGCCGACCCAGCGGGCGGTGCCTGTCGACGTCGCTCGCGCGGTGAAGAAGAAGGTACCGGTGCGGGTCGAGCTCGTGGGTACCGTCACGCCGATCGCGAGCGTCGCGGTCAAGACCAGGATCGACACCGAAATCATCGGAGTCCATTTCAGGGATGGCGCGATGGTGCGGCAGGGCGATCTCCTGTTCACCCTGGACAGCCGTGCGATCGAGGCGCAGATTCATCAAGTTGAAGGGCAGCTTGCGCGCGACCAGGCGTCGCTCGAAGGCGCCGAGCGTGATGTGCGGCGCTACACCGAGCTGGTGGCAAAGAGTGCCACGCCGGTCATCAATCTCGACAACGCCAAGACCCAGATCGGGGTCTTCTCCGGGGCGGTCAAAGCAGACGAGGCTTCGATCGAAAACCTGAAAGTTCAGCTCAGCTTTTGCAGCATCCGCGCGCAGATCAGTGGACGCGTGAGCATGGCCGCGGTCAAGGCGGGCAACTTCGCCCGGCAGGCGGATCTGACCCCGCTTGCGACCATCATTCAGACGGCGCCGGTCTACGTCACCTTCGCGCTGCCGCAGCGCAGCCTGTCGGAGCTTCGCCAGGCGCTCACGGACGAGACCGCGAGCATCGAGGCGATCGTCCCTGGCGATCCGCGGCGCGCAAGCGGACAGGTGACGATGATCGAGAATACCGTCGATATCAATACCGGAACCGTACCCGTGCGCGCGACCATGCCCAATGCTGACGAACTGCTTTGGCCGGGCACTCTGGTCACCGTGCGGTTGAACTTCCGCGAGGAGGAGGCCGTCACTATTCCCTCGAACGCCATCCAGGTGAGCCAGGCCGGATCGTTCGTATTCATCGTCAAGGACGGAGTTGCGACCGTCCAGCCGGTCAAGGTGGCTCGCGTCCTCGACACGGAATCCATTCTCGAAAGCGGTCTGCAAGGCGGCGAAACCGTGGTGACCGAAGGTCAACTTCAGATCAGGAACGGGTCGCGGGTTTCCACGCGTGAGGCGAAGGCGGGGTCCTGAACATGGGTTTGTCCGAACTCTGCATCCGACGTCCAGTTCTCACCACGCTGGTGACGGCGACGTTCCTCGTATTCGGGGCATTCGCCTATCGGCTGCTCCCCGTTGCGGCGCTTCCGGCGGTCGACTTTCCGACAATTTCGGTCACCGCCACATTGCCGGGCGCCAGCGCCGAGAACATGGCGGTCGCCGTGGCAGCGCCGATCGAGCGGCAAATGTCGACGATCTCGGGCATCAATTCGATCACGTCCGTTTCGACCCTCGGCCGCACCCAAATCAACATCCTGTTCAACCTCAACCGCAACATCGATGGCGCGGCGCTCGACGTGCAGACGGCGCTCACGGTCGCGCAGCGGCGGCTTCCGATCGAAATGACGGTGCCGCCGAGCTTCCGCAAGGTCAATCCGGGCGAAGCCCCGCAGGTCTTCATCAGCGCGTTCTCGCCGACGCTGCCGTTGTCGACGGTCGACGAATATGCCGAGGTCGTGCTGGCCCAGCAGATGTCGCAAGTTCCGGGTGTGGCGCTGGTCGACGTCTACGGCTCGCAGAAATTCGCCGTCCGCGTACAAGTCGATCCGGTGGCGGCGGCCGCGCGCAATATTTCGCTCGACGACATTCGTCGTGTTCTCATCTCGACCAACTCCAATTCTCCGGTCGGCACCCTCTACGGCCCCCAGCAAAACGTAACGCTGCTCGCGACCTCCGCCATGCGGCACGCCGCAGAATACAAGGATGTCGTCGTTGCCTACCGCAATGGCGCTCCAGTCAAGCTGCAGGAGATCGCGCGTGTCATCGACAGCGTGCAGGACGACAAGGTTGCGAACTGGTACAACGATGCTCGGTCGATCACCCTCGCGGTGCTACGGCAGCCCGGCGCCAATACCGTCGAAGTCGTCGATCAGATCCGCGAACGGCTGCCGACCTACCGGGCGCAGGTGCCCGCCGCGGTCAATCTGGAGGTCCAATTCGATCGTTCGAGATCGATCCGGGAATCGGTCGATGACGTCCAGGTGACCCTGACGATCGCGATCGGGCTCGTGATCATGGTGATCTTCCTGTTCCTCCGATCGGTCCCCGCGACGATCATCCCGGCTCTGGCCGTGCCGGTCTCCCTCATCGGCACGTGCGCCGCCATGTATGCGCTGGGATTTTCCATCAACAACATGACGATGCTGGCGCTGACCTTGTCGGTCGGTTTCGTCGTCGACGATGCCATCGTCATGCTCGAGAACATCGTCCGCCACGTCGAGGGCGGCATGCGGCCATTCGAGGCAGCGCTCAAAGGGTCGAAGGAAATCGGCTTCACCATCATCGCGATCACGTTCTCGCTGATCGCGGTGTTCATTCCCGTGCTGTTGATGGGCGGGATCGTGGGGCGCATCTTCCGCGAATTTGCGGTGACGATTGCGTTCGCCATCATCATCTCGGGCTTCGTCTCGCTGACGCTGACGCCGATGCTGTGCGCGCGGGTGCTCAAGACCCATCGCGAGGGCGAGAAGCAAATGTTCATCCTGCGCATGTTCGAGGCGGTGTTCCTGGGCTGGCTCAGAGCCTATGAATGGTCGCTCGACCGGGTGCTCAAATACAAGTCGGTGACGCTCGCCGTCACCTTTGTAACGTTGGGTTTGACCGTTTACCTCTACTATGTGATTCCCAAGGGCCTGTTCCCGAGCGAGGATACCGGCTTTATCAACGCCACGACCACCGCGATAACCGACATTTCCGTCCCGGCCTTGATCGAACTGCAGGCCAAAGTCGTGGCGATCGTGAAGGCTGACAAGGCAGTTGATTATATCAGTTCCAGCGTCGGTCCGGGCGGCATCAATCCCACGGCCAATAAAGGGCGCATGTCGATTGCGCTCAAGCCGAGAGCCGAGCGGGGAGAAAGCGCGATCGAGGTGATCCAGCGGCTGCGCGTGACTGCCAATACCGTTCCCGGGATTTCGGTCATTTTCCAGTCCCTCCAGAACATCCCCAAGCTCGACGGGCGCATCACCCAAGCCGAGTTCCAATACACGTTGCAATCGAGCGATACCGAGGCTCTCTACCGCCTCGCGCCCGAAATGACGGATAGGATTGCGAAGATCTCGGACCTCCGCGACGTCAACAGCGACCTCGCCATCACGAACCCGCAAATGGGCGTCGAGATCGACCGCGAGAAAGCAGCCGTCTACGGCGTCACCATCGACCAGGTCCGCCAGGAAATGTTCAACGCCTTCGGCACCCGCCAGGTTGCGACCATCTATACGCCGACCAATGATTATTGGGTGATCCTGGAGGCCCAGCCGGAGTTCCAGACCAACATTTCGGCGCTTTCGAAAATCTACCTCAAGACCGCCAATGGAACATCGGTTCCGATCGAAGCGGTGACCCGTCTCGTGCCTGGGGTGGGGCCGCTGCAGGTCAACCACCAAGCCAATCAGCCTTCGGTCACCATCTCGTTCAACCTGGCGCCCGGGTTCTCGCTCGGGCAAGCCGTGGATGCGATCAAGGCGGTCGAGCGCGAGGCGCGCCTGCCGGCATCGATCACGACCGGCTTCCAAGGCACCGCGGCGGTGTTCCAGGAATCGCTCAAGGGGCAGGGCATTCTCGTTCTGGCGGCGATCTTTGCCGCCTATGTGCTGCTCGGAATCCTCTACGAGAGCTTCATCCACCCGATCACGATCATTTCCGGCCTGCCGTCGGCGGGTGTCGGCGCCCTCATCACGCTGATGGCCTTCAGGATGGACCTGTCGGTCATCGCCATGATCGGCATTGTGATGCTGGTCGGCATCGTCAAGAAGAACGCGATCATGATGATCGACTTCGCGATCGAGCGTCGCCGCGTCGGGCTCGGTGCCGAGGCCGCGATCCGCGAAGCCTGCCTGCTGCGGTTCCGGCCGATCATGATGACCACCTTCGCGGCGATCTTCGGCGCGCTGCCGATCGCGCTCGGCACCGGCGCCGGCGCCGAGCTGCGCCAGCCGCTCGGTGTCGCGGTGGTCGCGCCGGCGCCGAGCTGCGCCAGCCGCTCGGCGTCGCCGTGGTCGGCGGCCTCGTCCTGTCTCAGCTCCTGACCCTGTTCATCAGCCCGGTCGTCTACATCTATCTCGACAAAGTCGACCGCATGCTCAGGCGCAAGCTCGAGCCGCAGCTCGAAGAGGTGCCGGAACATCCAGTTCCCGAGCGGCCGAAGGTCGTGGCGGCGGAGTGATCAGAAGTCAGAAGTCAGAAGTCAGAAGAGCGAGTGCGGTAACGCCGCACCTTTTTCTAACTTCCGGTTTCTGACTTCCGGTTTCTGACTTCCACGTCCTACTACAGCGCAAAGCTTGTGCCGCACCCGCAGGAGGCCTTGGCCTGCGGATTGTTGACGCGGAACGAGGCGCCGATCAGGTCGTCGACGAAGTCGATCTCGGAGCCGGCCAGATAGCCGAGTGACACCCGATCGATGAGCACCACTGCGCCGTCCCGATGAATGAGGATGTCATCCTCGGCCTGCGCACGATCCATGTCGAACTTGTACTGGAAACCGGAGCAGCCGCCGCCCTCCACGCTCAGCCTGAGCATGGTGCCGGGGGGTTCGCGGCCAAGGATCTCCCCGATCCGCCGCGCCGCCCGCTCGGTGACTGTCACATTCTCCATCTTCTCCACTGCGTCCGCCCTGCCGCCATGGCCTGATTGCCAGAGCGCCTGAGCGATAGTTAAGTGCGCCGCGGGCCTTGGTCAATCGGCACGGCAGGCGGTCGAGAATGGTGGTCGAAGCTTCACGCGCGCGTGCCTCTTATGCCTGCGACCCGGGCCAGAGCCGCGGCCGGCTGTGCCCGGAACCGCCGAGCCCGACGCGCAACGCCTTCCGCCGCGACTGTGACCGCATCATCCACTCGACCGCCTTTCGCCGGCTCGCGCACAAGACCCAGGTCTTTCTGTTCCACGAAGGCGACCATTTCCGCACGCGGCTGACCCATACCCTCGAAGTCAGCCAGATCGCGCGCGCGCTCGCCCGTGCGCTCGGCCTCGACGAGGACCTTGCCGAGGCGCTGGCGCTCGCCCACGACCTTGGCCACCCGCCGTTCGGCCATGCTGGCGAGCGGGCGCTCGACCGCTGCCTCGCGGACTTTGGCGGCTTCGACCACAATGCCCAGGCGCTGCGCATGGTGACCGCGCTCGAGCGGCACTATGCTGCCTTCGACGGGCTCAATCTGACCTGGGAAACCCTCGAAGGGCTGGTCAAGCACAATGGGCCGCTGACCGACCGGGATGGCCATGCCATCGGGCGTTATCGCGAGCGCGGGGTTCCGCATGCGATAAGGCTTTACGGCAACGCGCAAGACCTCGAACTGTGGAGCTTCGCCAGCGCCGAGGCGCAGATCGCCGCGCTTGCCGATGACATTGCCTATGATGCGCACGATATCGACGATGGACTGCGGGCCGAACTGTTCGTTCTCGATGACCTCGCCGAGGTGTCGCTCATCCGCGATTGTCTTGGCGAAATCCGGGCGACCTACCTCAAACTCGATGGCGCGCGCCAGGCCCACGAACTGCTGCGCCGCCTAATTACGCGCCTGATCGAGGATGTCATCGCTGAGACCGGTAGCCGCCTGCGGGCGCTGGCGCCACGCTCTGCGGACGACGTGCGCCGTGCTCTTGGACCCATCGGCGGCTTCTCCGCGGCGATGGCCGAGGCTGACCGCGCCATCAAGAACTTTCTCTATCCGCGGATGTACCGGCACGCTCGTATCGCCCGCATCATGAACGAGGCGGAGACCGTGATCCGCAACCTGTTCGCGCGCTATGCCCGAGAGCCCGACGACATGCCGGCCGAATGGGCGGAGGCCG
>WNGQ01005315.1_pt1 | contig 12646 bp, 7 predicted proteins | sample 5407661 | NCBI WGS metagenome assembly WNGQ01 (sample SAMN13153382, study PRJNA577476) | soil metagenome | isolation source: 60 cm soil or saprolite under Garry oak tree replicate 2 | place: USA:California | collected 2016-06-15
ATACCCAATTTGAAGCTGCAGTTCGACATCTTTCACTGCCAGATCCTGCATGGCGACGTGACCATGCGGCTGCGCGAGATGATGCCGATCATCGGCCACGTCCAGATCGCCAGCATTCCTTCGCGTCACGAGCCGGACGGCGAGGAGCTTAACTATCCATTCGTGTTCGCGGAGCTCGACCGGCTCGGCTATGGCGGCTTCGTGGGCTGCGAATACAACCCGCGGGGCAGGACCACCGATGGCCTCGGCTGGTTCAAACCCTATGCGGGAGTGAAGCCGTGAAGCTGGGCTGTATCGCTGACGACTATACCGGCGCCTCCGACCTCGCCAACACGCTGACGCGCGCGGGCCTGCGCACGGTGCAGACGATCGGCGTGCCGGCCGACGACTTCGAGATGCCCGAGGTCGACGCCGTAGTCGTCTCATTGAAGAGCCGGTCGATCGAGGCGACGCAGGCTGTGGCGAAGTCGCGCGCCGCGGAACAATGGCTGCGCGGCCGCGGCGCCGATCACATCCTGTTCAAGATCTGCTCGACCTTCGATTCCACCGACGCCGGCAATATCGGCCCGGTCATGGACGCGCTGCGCGAGGATTGCGGCGAGACAATCGTGCTGGTGACGCCGGCGTTCCCCGGCACCGGGCGCACCGTCTATCAGGGCCATCTGTTCGTAGGCCAAGTGCCGCTGAACGAAAGCCCGCTGAAGGACCATCCGCTCAATCCGATGCACGATTCCAATCTGGTGCGGGTCTTGGCGCGCCAGAGCCGCGACAGAATTGGGCTTGCCGACCTCGCGACCGTCGCGCGCGGCGTGGACGCATTGCGCGCGCGCCTTGCCGAACTCGCCGGCCAAGGTGTCGCTGCCGCCATCGTGGATGCGGTGTTCGACACCGATCTCGAAATCATCGGTCGCGTGGCGCTGGACCATCGCCTCTCGGTCGGCGCCTCCGGCATCGGGCTCGGGCTGGCGCGGGCCTTGGTCGCCGCAGGCCAGGTCAAGTCCGGTGCGGCGGACGCGCGGCCCGACGCATCGGTCGGCGGTCCCGCGGCCTGCCTTGCCGGCAGCTGCTCGCAGGCGACGCTGCAGCAGATCGCAAACGCGGAAGCCATCATGCCGGTGCTGCATCTCGATCCCGACCGCGTCGTTGCCGGCGGAGAGGAAGCCAGGCGCGCGCTGGCCTGGGGGATCGAACGGCTCACGCAAGGCCCGATCCTGATCACCTCGAGTGCGTCTCCCGATCAGGTCGCGAGCCTGCAGGCGCGCCACGGCCGTGACGTCACGGGTCACGCCATCGAGCAGGCGATGGCCGAGATCGCCGCAGGGTTGGTGCAGGCTGGAGTCCGCCGGCTCGTGGTCGCGGGCGGCGAAACCTCGGGCGCGGTGGTGGATCGGCTGGGGATTCCCGGCTTTCTGGTCGGCGCGGAGATCGCCGCCGGCGTGCCGGTGCTGCGCGCAGTCGGCGCGCGCACGGGCGACATGCTGCTTGCCCTGAAGTCAGGCAATTTCGGCGGCCCGCAGTTCTTCGCCGACGCGCTGAGACTCATGCGCTGAATCCAGAGCATCCCGCTATCCGGCTGACGCCGTATCGCTGCGTCCGGTGACAGGCAGCCGCGCGACGTCATGCAGCATCGATTCGACCCGCGCGGGCTCCACGCCGTTCCTCTCGGCCGCTTCGGCCAAAAGGTTGGCTCGAGGCTGGGTGTGCAGGATCACCGGATGCTGCGAGTGCGCGTGATGTGCGAGGCTCAATCTGACGAGGTCCGGTCGGGCGTAGTGCCCATTGGTATCGATGATGGCCTTCCAGGCCTTGATCATCCAGGCTTGAAGCTCCGCGCGCACGATGGCCGGGCCTTCGACCGGTCCCGCCAACGGGATTCCGAGGGGCGCGATGACGCTTGATCCGCCCTTGGCGTAACCGATGTTCATGCGGCCCTTGTGCGGAAAATCGTCGGGAATATCGGTTTCGTCGATCTGTCCGCATGCGGAGAGGACGAACGCCCCGGCCTCGAGCGCGTGCGCACGCACCGAGGCATGGCCCCAGAATGCCTGATGTCCCGCATCCCATTCTTCCAATCGCGGTCCGGTATGCAGTGCGAACGCGCCTGGAAACACGGCGACGTGGATTTCCTCGCCGAGCCCGATCATGGCTGCCCGCACCAGCGTCATGAGATGCTCACCGCAAATCAGGCCGCCGAGACGACCGATATCGGTGTCGAAGACCCGCAGGTCGGATGCGTCGCCCTGACCCCAGAACAGCCGCTCGGTAAAGGTCGGCATGGTCTTGCGATGGCGCCCCATCAGTTGCCCATCGCGGTCAAAGAACAGCAGCGCATTGTAGATCGTGGAAACCTCGGGACGGGGGTCCATCTCGTTGCATCCCATCACGACATAGGCGCCGGCCTTGCGCGCGGCGGCACCGAGCCGTTCGGTGTCTTCACTCGGGGCGACAATCGCCGCGTCCCGGAACTGGATGCGTCCCCCGGCCCATTGTTGCAGAGGACTGTCCCAACCCTCGGTCCAATAGGGATAGCCAGCGAGCCAGGCTTCCGGAAACACGATGAGGTCGGTCCCGCCTTCGGCGGCCTCAGCGATCAGCGTCTCTGCCCGGATCAGCGAGACCTCGCGGTCCATGAAGGCAGGCGCCCTTTGTACGATTGCGACGCGCACGACCTCGCGCCCGCCCAGCACCGGCTTGCTCGATTTTTGCATCATCGTATGTGCCTCTTTATTGGATTTGCCCTCTTTGCAGGTGAATGCCAGTATGGGCGATGATGATCGCCGCCGCTTGGACCTGCGGGACACCGGCAGGTATCAGCCGGCCAACTCTCCGTCGGGAGTGCGTAAGTTGGGTATTCTGTCGACCGATTTGTTGAAGCCCTCGCTCCGGTTCGACTTCTGGTCGGACGTCGTCTGCCGAACCTTTACGATGCTGGATTGCCGAACCGCGGATCGCGCGGGTTTTCGCGCGAATCTGTGCAGCCGTTCGATCGCCGGCATCTCCGTGGCGCGGGTTGATGCGACGGCGTCCGGCGTGGCGCGAACCGCGGACCTGATCCGCTCGCACCACGACGACGCGCATATCGTGATGTTGCAGATCAGCGGCATCACGCGGGTGCGGCAAGGCGAGCGGTTGCGGATGATGTCGCCCGGCGAGCTCGACGTCGTGCAGGCGGATCGCCCCTACCTGCTGGATTTCCCGCGTCTCTTCTCGCAATACGTGATCAAGCTACCCCGTAGCGCGCAACCGGTTGGCGACGCCATCAGCCCGACGGCGGCGCGCTTCGTCAGATCGCTTGCGCGCGATCTGCTCGATCCGGACATCGCGCCGGACGGTATCTGCGACGACGTGACCGCGCGGGCCTTGCAGGAGCTGTTGTGCGGACGTCCGGGCCAACCGGCGCAGTCGCAGCACGCGCCGGACCTCTATGGCATGGCGGTCGCCATGATCAGGGAAAAGATGTTCGAACCGCTGCTGAGCCGTGATCGCGTGGCGGGAGAACTCGGCGTATCCGTGCGCACGCTCGCGCGGGCGTTTGCGACGCACGGCACAACCTTCGACCGCTCGCTGTGGAACTGTCGTCTGGACGCCGCCCATGAGGCGCTGCTGTCGAACCGAGGCAGGACGACCGTCACCGAAGTCGCCTTGCGCCATGGTTTCTCGGATTCATCCCATTTCACGCGCCGGTTCAAACAGCGATTTGGCGCCACACCAGGGGCCATGCTGAACAGCTAGTGCGTCATGCTCGATCAGGTGTGCCTTCGGTTGGCAAGCTCCTCAACTCCGTGCGCGCGGCCTGACGACACGCAGTTGACGATCCCGTAGGCTTACGGAGCAGCAAATTAACGGAAAACGAGAGCCGGCCGGCTACGATTCGGCAGGGCGAGAAGGATGTCGCCCGAACGTCATGCGCGTGGGATGCCCTTCGGGGTCAGTTGAACCACTGCCAGCCCGTGGAGATCTAACAATGTTGCGGCGGTTCAGAATGACCATCGGCCGGAGGATCTATGCCCTCATCGCCCTCAGCATCGTGGGATTGCTGGGCATCGGCGTGCTGGGCTCGCGCGAACTGGCGTCGAGCCTCAGACAGCAGAAGGAGATCGAACTCAAGCATCTCGGCGAACTGGCGCTCGGCATCGTCAGGGAAGAACAGGCCGCGGCGCAGAAAGGCGACATTGCGGTCGCCGACGCGCAGAAGCGGGCGATGGCCAGGATCGCGGCGCTGCGATATGGCAACAACGATTATTTCTGGATCAACGACATGCAGCCGCGCATGGTGATGCATCCGATCAAGCCCGAGATGAACGGCAACGATATCTCGACCTTCAAGGACCCGAACGGAAAGGCCCTGTTCGTCGAGTTCGTCAACGTCGTCAGGAAAGACGGCGCGGGCTTCGTCGACTACGAATGGCCGAAGCCGGGCTTCGACAAGCCGCAGCCCAAATTGTCATACGTCGCAGGCTTTGCTCCATGGAGCTGGGTCATCGGCACCGGTGTCTATATCGATGACCTCAGTGCGCAGACCTGGGCGTCGACTCAGCGTACGTTGTTGGCCGTCGGCCTGTTGCTGCTGGTGTCGCTCGCCGCATCGGTGCTCGTCGCGCACGGCATCACCAGGCCGCTCCAGTTCATGACACATACGATGAAGGTGCTTGCCGGCGGCAACCTCGACGTCGAGGTGCCCGGCATCGGCCGCCACGATGAAGTCGGTGAGATGGCCGAGGCCGTGCAGGTGTTCAAGAACAATGCGGTCGCCCGGCATGCGCTCGAGGCCGAGCAGAAGGAAGCGGAGATCCGTGCCGCCGCCAGACGCAAGACGGACATGCACAAGATGGCCGATGAATTTGAAGGCACCGTCGGCGGTTTCATCCAGACGGTTTCCTCGGCCTCGACGGAGCTCGAAGCTTCCGCCGGCACGCTCAGCTCGACTGCGGAGCGCGCAGAGGAACTCGCGACGATGGTTGCGGCAGCCTCCGAAGAGGCTTCCACCAATGTTCAATCGGTCGCTTCCGCGACGGAAGAGATGGCCTCCTCCGTCAACGAGATCAGCCGGCAGGTTCAGGACTCCGCGCGGATCGCCAGCGACGCGGTCGATCAGGCGCGCACCACGACCGAGCGCGTCAGCGAATTGTCGAAGGCCGCGACCCAGATCGGCGACGTCGTCGAGCTCATCAATACGATCGCGGGCCAGACCAACCTGTTGGCGCTCAACGCCACGATCGAGGCCGCCCGCGCCGGCGAAGCCGGCCGCGGCTTCGCGGTGGTGGCGTCCGAGGTGAAGGCGCTCGCCCAGCAGACCGCGAAGGCGACCGGCGAGATCGGCCAGCAGATCACCAGCATTCAGGCCGCGACCCAGGAATCCGTGAACGCGATCAAGCAAATCTCCGGCACCATCGAACGGCTGTCCGAGATTTCGTCGGCCATCGCGGCCGCGGTGGAAGAGCAGGGTGCGGCCACGCAGGAGATCGCCCGCAACGTGCAGCAGGCCGCCCATGGCACCCAGCAGGTCTCGTCCAACATCACCAACGTGCAGCGCGGCGCAGGCGAGACCGGGACAGCCTCCTCGCAGGTGCTGACGGCTGCAAAGGCGCTGTCCGGCGACAGCCACCGGCTCAAGTCCGAAGTCGGCAAGTTCCTCAATTCGGTCCGCGCCGCCTGACAAGGAATCCGGCCCCGACGGGGCCGGAGCTTCGTCATCGATCGTGAGTCGTCCGAAGGGGCTGCCTCCGACGGCGTTCCCTGGACCTTCATCTCGCCCCGTTCGTCGCACCTGGCCGATTGATCCCGGTGCAGCAACTGGCTGGATTCCCGTGTTCCTACGGCCGATGAAGTTAACGCTAATCGAGTGCTACGAACGCTATTGCTTCGAATAGGGGCGCTCGCTGCACGCTGCGAAACTCAGACACGAATCTCGATGGATTGGTGGTCGGTAGCGGGGCTGTCGATGCTGCAATGCGATTCGGGCACGGGATTGCGGACCCAACCTTCCGCCTTCGGGGAATTTCATGATGAAGATTTTCACAAATCTGCGCATCGGCACCAAACTGGCGATCACTTCAGCACTGAGCATCTTGCTCATCGCGATGATGGTTTTCGGTCAGATGAGCGGCAACGCGGCCGTCCGCAAGATGAACGAGAATGCGGTCGCCCAGCAAGCGATTGGCAGTGACGCCATTGCAATAAAGGCTTCAATCCGCGGCATGCAGGTCGGCGTTCGCGACGTTCGCCTCGCCCACGTCGCGGCGGACATGCAAAAGGCCACCGAAGCTGTTGCGGCTCGGCAGAAATCCGCAATCGGGGCCGCCGATGCCATGCTGAAACTTTCGAAGTCGGCGGAAAACCGCGAGAAAATCGAAAAAATCAAGACCTTGGCCGGTGACTATGCCCGCCGGGCGCAGGAGATTTCGGCAGTCCGGAACGAAGCCATCGGCATCGAAGCAAAACGTTCCGCGGGCGGTGAATTGCCGGCTGAAGCCGTCACCCGGATTGCGAAGCTCGACGATGACGCGGCGCGCATCGCCCGGGAGCATGGATTGCCGATTGCGGCCGAGCTTGATTCGCTGATTGCTAATGTCGTCGATTTCACCAAGCACAGGGTGGAAGAGGACAATGCCGCGGTCTTGCAGGAATTGTCCTCCGCCGAAAGAAACGCCATGATGATCGCCATATCGGCGGCGCTGCTGTTGATCGGAGCCTGCGTGTTTTCCGTCGTCACGATTGCCCGGCCGATGCGCGCGCTCAGCGTTTCCATGGAAGAGCTCGCGGGCGGGAACTTCGGGGTCGTGCTGCCGGGACTTGGCCGCAAGGACGAGGTCGGCGCCGTCGCGGGCGCCGTCGAGAAATTCAAGGTCGTGGCCGAGCACAAGGCCCGCGACGAGGCGGAAGCCAGGATCAAGCAGGATCAGATCGCCGCCCGGCAGCGCAAGGCGGAGATGGTCAAGCTCGCCGACGGCTTCGAAAGCGCGGTCGGCGAAATCATCGAAACCGTCTCCTCGGCTTCGACCGAACTGGAAGCCTCCGCCGCAACGCTGACCAAGACTGCCGAGCGGGCACAGCAGGTCACCACCACGGTCGCGGCGGCTTCGGAAGAGGCTTCCACCAACGTGCAATCGGTGGCTTCGGCGACCGAGGAGCTGACGTCCTCGGTCAACGAGATCAGCCGGCAGGTGCAGGAATCGGCGCGGATGGCCAATGATGCGGTCGATCAGGCGCGCAAGACCAATGACCGCGTCGGCGAGTTGTCGAAGGCGGCAGCCCGCATCGGTGACGTGGTCGAACTGATCAACACCATCGCAGGTCAGACCAATCTGCTGGCGCTCAACGCCACCATCGAGGCGGCGCGCGCCGGCGAGGCCGGCCGCGGCTTTGCGGTCGTCGCCTCGGAAGTAAAGGCCCTGGCCGAACAGACCGCGAAGGCAACCGGCGAGATCGGTCAGCAGATCAGCGGCATCCAGGCCGCGACCCAGGAGTCGGTGGGTGCCATCAAGGAGATCAGCGGCACCATCGAAAAACTGTTCGAGATTTCCTCCACCATCGCATCGGCAGTGGAAGAGCAAGGTGCGGCAACGCAGGAAATCTCCCGCAACGTGCAGCAGGCGGCGCAGGGGACCCAGCAGGTCTCCTCCAATATTACCGACGTGCAGCGCGGTGCCGGCGAGACCGGCTCGGCTTCGTCGCAGGTTCTCTCCGCGGCGCAATCGCTGTCCCGTGACAGTAACCGCCTCAAGCTCGAGGTCGGCAAGTTCCTCAATACGGTAAGGGCGGCGTGACAACGCCACGGCCGCCGGTGGCGCGGATCTCTCTACCCGACCCGCCACTCCAGCACACCGTCGTCGGCGGTGGCAATGTCGCCGAGAGAACCGACCGGCGTGCGGTCCATGTTCGTGAGATGTGCGAGCGTCCCGCCATCCTGCGCCGGCACCCGCGCCAGCGCGCGCGTGTTCTGCTCGGTCCGCAGCATCACCACGCCGTGTTCGACCTCGCCGTTGCGGCCATAGAGCACGGTGAAGCTTTCGACCTTGCCCTTGCCTGCCGCCTCGGTGACGAATTCCGGCACCGCGCGTTTGTTGCTGATGGCTTCGGCCTGCACGCTGGTGTCTTGCTTGAGCGCCTCTCGCGGCCGCTCGCGCGACACCACCAGCGCGTGATGTTTTGTGACAAACCCGCCCTGCCCATAGAGCAGGCCGAGCCTGGCGCCACCCCGTAAGCGTCGCACCATCGCGCAGGCCGCATGCGTCATATAGGTGTTGAGCGGCGCGCCGAAGAAGGTGAGCCCGCCGGTCACCGTCGCCTGCACGTCGTGACCCAAGCCCAGCGTCCGCCGCGCCATCTTCGGCACACAGGGAAAGCAGCTATAGAGCTCGATCGCGTCGAACGCGCGGCCACTGCCTTCGACGAGATCCATCACCGATTTGAGCACCGCGTTCTGCGGGTGGCTCTCACAAAACTGGTCGCGGATCAGATAGTCCCGCGGCTCTTCGGCCGACGCGCCGCCGATCGGATAGACCAGCCGGTCTTCGGCGATGCCGGCCGCGCGCGCCTTCGCAAGGCTCGTCAGGATCACCGCGGCGCCCATGTTGACGGTCGGATTGGCGACCATCAGCTTGGTGTAGGGCCAGGCGATCAGGCGATTGTCGGGCGACGGCGTCGTGATCTGCTCAGGCGCAAAATGCCGCTTCAGCCAGGCGTTCGGATTGCGGGAGGCCGCTTCCGAATAGCGTGACCAAAGCTCGCCGGACTCGGCCATCGCCTCGCGCGGGGTCTGGCCCCAATGCGCCGATGTCGCGGCCTCATAGAAGGGATAGACGGTGACGGGGCGGAACACGCCGAGTTTTACCGCCATCGGCTTCTGGAACGCCGCGCCGCGCTTCGGCTCCTCCACATCATACGCAAACGGAGTCCACGGCAGGGCGATCCCGGCGCGTTCGGCCTTGGTGGCGGTCGACTGCGCCTCGGCGCCGCAGACCGCAGCGACTGAGCATTCGCCGCGCGCGATGCGTTGCGCGGCCTCGTGAAGATAGCGGATCGGGCTCTCGCCGCCGACCGGGCCGTAATAGGCGTGATCAGGCGTAATGCCGAGGCGTTGCGCGAGCAGCGTTTCGGGCTCGCGGTAGCGCCAGCTCAGGAAGTTGACCACGTCGAGCGAGCCGATGTCGCCGATGAGCCTGGCGCCGGAGTCGGCCTCGGCGCGCCTGATCGCCGCTTCCAGCAGGCGGAGGGGTTCGAGGCCGGCCGTGATGTCGTTCGGGCGATCGACGATTTCGCCGACGCCGACAATGACGGGAATGCGATCGTCGGGCAACACGGAGGTGGGGTCAGACATGGCTTCTTGTTTTCACTGTCAACGACGAAGCAGACCTCATCCTGAGGAGCATCGCGCAAGCGATGCGTCTCGAAGGATGACTTTGTTGCTCCTCGTGGTTCGAGACGGCGCTCAAGGAGCGCCTCCTCACCACGAGGGACCTGTTACTTTGCACCCGAGACCCGTCACTCCGCCACCAGCGCATTCATGTGCTCGATCGCCTCGACGAAATCTTCCTTGAACTCCTGCACCACCGCGCCTGCGCTTTTCACGCTGTCGATCAGTCCGACGCCTTGCCCGACGAAATAACTGACGAGGTCGCGCGCTTTGGCATTGCCGGCTGCGGCGGCGCGGTCGATCGAATCGAAGGCGTCGCGGCTGATGATGCTCTGCAACGGCATCGGCAGCGCGCCGGGACTGTCGGGACCGCGGTCCCAGGCGTCGGTCCAGACCGAGCGCAACTGCCGCGCGGGCTTGCCGGTGCGGCCCTTCGAGCGCACCGCGTCGCGCGACGAGGCCGCGATCATCTTCTCGCGAAAAATCTCCGATGTTTCGGATTCGACGGTGGCGAGCCAGACCGAACCGGTCCACACCCCGGCTGCGCCCATCGCCATGCAGGCCGCCATCTGCCGTCCGGTCATGATGCCGCCGGCCGCCAGCACCGGCACGTCGCGGACAGGTTTGATCGCCTTGATCACCTCGGGCACCAGCACCATGGTGGAGACCTCGCCGCAATGGCCGCCGGCCTCGGTGCCCTGCACGACCAGGATATCGACGCCGGCCGCGACCTGGCGCAGCGCGTGTTCCTTGGCGCCGACGAGGGCGGCGACCGGAACGCCGTGCGTCTTGCCCATGTCGATCATCGCCTTCGGCGGCACGCCGAGCGCATTCGCAATCAGCCGGATCGGGTGACGGAACGAGGCATCGAGCACTTCCAGCGCGCATTGCCCGTCGAACGGCTGCGGCCGATTGGCAGGGACCGGCGTCGTCGTCAGCTCGATGTCGTATTTCTTCAGCAGCTTGCGAGTGAACTCGCGGTGCTCGGGCGACACCCGCGCCTCGAGGCTGTTCCAGGTGACGTTCTTCTCGCCTGCGGTCGAAATGTTCTCGGGGATCAGCACGTCGACGCCATAGGGCTTGCCGTCGACGTGATCGTCGATCCATTTCAATTCCTGCTCGATCGTCTCAGGCGTGTGCACGGTCGCCCCCAATACGCCGAACCCGCCGGCGCGGCTCACGGCGGCCACCACATCGCGGCAATGGCTGAAGGCGAACAGCGGGAACTCGATACCCAGCATCTCGCAGATCGGCGATTTCATGATGTTGACTCCCTGCGACTGCGGCGGCGTTTCGCGCTGCTCATCTTGTTTGACTGGCAAATGCACGATGACGCTAGCGCATGACAGGCTTCGATGCCAAGCAGGTTTCACCTGCATGATCTGGTGCCCAGACGCTGATCCAGCTTCAGATGTCATCGTCCGCGAAGGCGGGCGATCCAGTACGCCGTGTCGTTCGCGACTTTTCATCCGCTGGTGATTACTGAATACCCGCCTTTCGCGGGTAGGACGGCCGTGTCGGTTCGACTGCGCATTCCGTCTGACAAAATATGCATGTCTCCCGCGTTCGCTTTGCCTCTTGCGCTTTCTCTGGCCGGACACGATCCTGTCCGCAACGACAGAATCCGAGGGAGCGCTGATCGATGTCCGCAGGTCAAACGACATCCGCAAGACATGCGGCCACCGAGACTTACGACGTCGTCGTGGTCGGCGCCGGATTTGCCGGCATGTACATGCTGCACCGGCTGCGCGGGCTCGGTCTGTCGGCGCGCGTCTACGAGCAGGGCAGTGGCGTCGGCGGCACCTGGTACTGGAACCGCTATCCCGGCGCGCGCTGCGATGTCGAGAGCATGCAATATTCCTATTCATTCTCGGATGAACTGCAGCAGCAATGGGACTGGAGCGAGCGCTACGCGCCGCAGCCGGAGATCCTGAAATACGCCAACCACGTCGCCGACCGCTTCGACCTTCGCGCCGACATCCAGTTCAACACGCGGGTCGAAAGCTCGGTGTTCGACGAGGACGCCAATCGCTGGGCCGTCACTTTGTCGGACGGCAAGACGGTGACGGCGCAATTCGTCGTGCTGGCCACGGGATGTCTGTCGAACGCGCGCATGCCGGATATCAGAGGCCTCGCCGGCTTCGAGGGCCAAGTCTATCACACTGGCAACTGGCCGCATGAGGCGGTGGACTTCTCCGGCCTGCGCGTCGCCGTGATCGGCACCGGGTCGTCGGCGATCCAGTCGATCCCCATCATCGCCGAACAGGCTGACCATCTGACCGTGTTCCAGCGCACGCCGAATTTCTCGATTCCGGCGCGCAATGCGCCGTTGAGCGAGGAGGAGCGGCAGGCGTTCCGCGCGAAATACCCCGACGTGCGGCGGTTCGCGCGCGAGGAGTCGCGCAACGGCATCTATACCGAGATGCCCGACCGCGGCGCGCTCGATGACGGCGACGACGAACGGGCCGCGAAATACGAGGCGCGCTGGCAGCGCGGCGGGCTCACTTTCATGTCGGTCTATAACAACCTCGCGCTCGACAAGGCGGCGAACGACACCGCGGCCACCTTCGTGCGCGAGAAGATCGCCGAGATCGTCAGCGATCCCGACACCGCGAAGCTCTTGCAGCCGGACGCCTATCCGATCGGCACCAAGCGGATCTGCATCGATACCGACTATTTCGCGACCTTCAACCGGCCGAACGTGACGCTGGTCGACATCAGGTCGAATCCGATCCGGGAGATCCTGCCGAACGCCGTGCGCACGGAGAAGGGAGATTACGAGGTCGATGCCCTGGTGCTCGCGACCGGCTTCGATGCGATGACGGGCTCGGTCGCCAGGATCGACATCCATGGCCGCCACGGTGCGACGCTCAACCAGAAATGGGCCGAGGGGCCCAAGACCTATCTCGGCCTGATGAGCGCGGGCTTTCCCAATCTCTTCCTCATCACCGGTCCCGGCAGTCCCTCGGTGCTGTCAAACATGATCGTCTCGATCGAGCAGCACGTCGACTGGATCACCGACTGCCTCGCCGTCATGCGCGACCGCGGCCTTGCGACGATGGAGGCGACCAGATACGCCGAGGAGAAATGGGTCGCCCATGTCAACGATGTCGCGCACGGCACGCTCTATCCGCAGGCCAATTCCTGGTACATGGGCGCCAACATTCCCGGCAAACCGCGCGTCTTCATGCCCTATATCGGCGGCGTCGGCATCTACCGGCAGATCTGCAACGTCGTCGCGGCGAAGGGCTATGAGGGATTTGCCATGACGGCTGTGCGGCCATTGCAAAG
>WNGQ01013000.1_pt1 | contig 12643 bp, 12 predicted proteins | sample 5407661 | NCBI WGS metagenome assembly WNGQ01 (sample SAMN13153382, study PRJNA577476) | soil metagenome | isolation source: 60 cm soil or saprolite under Garry oak tree replicate 2 | place: USA:California | collected 2016-06-15
CTCGGCGGTATCAAGCCGGTCTGGGGCGCGCTGCTCGGCGCGATCCTCGGTTTCGTGCTGGGCGTGATCGTGTTCGGCGTGCTGTTTCTGTTGCTCGACATCGACGACAACACGCGGCGCACCCGCGAGCTGTTGGAGCAGGAGCGGCGCCCGTAGCGGAGAAAGGGCGGCGGTCGACCCGCTCAACGTGCTTCTAGACTTCGACCACCTCGGGCGCCAAGGGCGGGTGGCAGCGGTTCTTTGCGGCCCTGGAGCAGGTCCTGGCGCGGATAGATTGAAGTCTGCCGGCACAATTAAACGCCAGGCACTGTTTACAAATAAACGCCAGGCACTGTTTACAAAGTTGCCTAGCGTAGGCATCTGCGGGTAAACGCAATGGCCAACAAGACGTCCATCAAGTCAATGAAGGTCGCAAAGAAGGCCGCCGCTACGCGGGTCGGTGCGAAGGCGGCCAAATCGCGCAAGACGGCGCCGAAGTCGCACTCCCGCAAAGTCGCAAAGCCGGCTCTCCTCGCAGGCGGCAACCCTCAGATCGCGATGGCCGACGGCAACGCCCCCGTGCAGGCCTACATCGCGGCCATGCCGGGCTGGAAACACGACGTCGGGCGCCGCCTCGACGCGCTCATCGTGCGCACCGTCCCCGGCGTGCGCAAGGCGGTCAAATGGAACTCGCCGCTGTACGGCGTCGAGGGCCAGGGCTGGTTCCTCGGCGTCCATTGCTTCACGAACTGCGTCAAGGTGGCTTTCTTCCGCGGCACGTCGCTGCGTCCTGTCCCGCCGGCTGCGTCCAAGAGCAAGGACACGCGCTACCTCGACATCCATGAGGACCACCAGCTCGACGAAGCTCAGCTCGCCGCTTGGGTGAAGCAAGCGAGCCTTTTGCCCGGCGAACGGATGTGAGCGGGAAGTCGTAGGGCGGATTAGCGAAGCGTAATCCGCCAGTTTCGCCGCACAAGGGTGGCCGGCTACGCTACACGCTACACTTGCTGAATGGTAGTGAAGAAATCATCCAACAACTCAGCCGCCTTGACCTCCGGACGTCTCGCGGAGCCGAGGCGATTATAGTGGTGGGGACCTTGGCGTACGGATTTCATGTGCCCGATGGCAATGAGGCGCTGCGGGACGATATTCCTGCGGCCGTGGAGTTGATCGAACGGACTGCCCGCTGGGTGCATCCAGACACATTTCGGGCCTTGCCGGTGTGGGCGCCACACACGGCCCGCGGACGCCCCCTCTATGACGCAGGTTGGACGCGGCGATATACGAACGCGCGGAAAGCGACCGGCGTTACGGCTGAGAAGTTCGAAGGTAATGTTGCTGCGCTCAATACGTTGGTGGCCGCCCTCGATGTGGCGTCGCCGAAACCCAAGAATTGGACCGTCTGCCACATATGGGGATACGATGATCCTTCCTTTGCGCAACGCAGCAACGTTGTCCAAGATCCCCGGTATTTCTCGTGCGTCGCGAACATGGTGTGGTTGCCCACATCACTGAAGGGATTCACCGACACGTTGCCCGAGATCAAGGCGATGCTGCGTGTCTGCTCCTTTCACCTTTACGCCTGGGCCTGTGAGCACGAGTCTGTCACTGAACAAGCCTCCCTCGTGCGTTCGGGCTGGGTGCCGGAAAACTATCCGAGGAGTTGGCCAAGCCCGGAACGGCCAGGGCTGCTGCCACCGGGAACCGCGCCATTTACACCACGCGTGGAGCGGGAGATCGCAAAGCGGAAGCAGAAGATGCGATTGGACCTCGCAAATGCGACCTATCTGCACTATCCGCGCAGTGAGGTCGAAAGCGTTCTGAAGTTCTGGAAAGTTAGCCTGGACTAGACTGTGGATTTATAAGCACCTAGGTTGGGTTAGCAAATCTCAATCCGCCAGTTTTACCGCACAAGGGCGGCGTCTTACGCCTTCGGCTAACCCGCCCTACGCGCTTTCTGAGGTGACGGCATGGCAGCAGACGTCGAAACAATTAGGTGCAACTTCATCGGCGACTTCAAGGTCGGCGACAACATTCTTGCGAATGGTAAAGCGCTGTGTCGTCTGAGTGGCACGAACGAGAACAATATGTTCAACAAGCTTATGGTCGTTCAGGCAGGTTCGATTGTTGAAGCTGCGCTCGATCAGATAATTTATCGTGCGCAAAATTACACGAAGGAAGGTGTTACCAGCATTCCGACGGACGATCTGAAGAAGATTCGCGAAACCAAAATCGAGCGCTTCAACAACATTATTCAGGCGATGAAGACTCACAAGCTTCTCGATGGCCTTGGCGGAACCATCTACGATGACTTGCATCGCCTCCGTAAGCTTCGCAACCGCGTGCATATCCAGTTTGATGACGAGCCGGAACGACTAGGTCGCGACGATTATCAGGCGTTCAGCGAGAAGGAGGTGGTTTGGTCCCTTTCTTTGTGTATTCGCGTTTTGAAGCATTTAGGGGAGCGTTTCCCGCGGCCCGAAGCGCTTGGTGTGTTCGCGCACGAGGTCTCAATCCCCAAGGGCTAGCCTGACGGCGGTGGACGGGCCATGCCGGTTTCGAGCTGCCGAAGTTCGCGCTGCCAGAAAGAAGATACCGTGGCATCCGCATTCGCCGAGAACGATGTTCATATGGCCCTCTACGCCAAGGGCGGGCTCGAGACGTTTGTTCAGGACAGTCCCGAGATCGAGCAGGCTCTCGCAGAGGCAGAGTACAAGCCACCAAAAATTGACCCGGATAAATATCCCGGGCCTGATTTCGAGCTATGGAAGTTCGTCAAGTCACGGGCCCTCCAGAAGATCGGGCGATTGCATCGGACAATCCGCTACGGCGACTTCATCGGCAGCAAGGTCAACCTGCGCACCGACGACACTAAGCCGATGCAGCTCGACCTGCTAGGGCAGCATGAGCCAGGTCTGTTTATTCTCGAACTGAAGGTCGAGAAATCGGCCGAACGGAATGCGTTCTCTGAGATGTTCGCGTACAGCAACTACATCGCCGAGATGTTTGCGCTCTCGGGCAGCAAGGACATCACGAATGTGCTAGTCGCCAATCTGGACAACAAAATCACCGCACAAGCATATCTCTACGACCTGCTCATCTCGGACCGAAACGTCATCGTGTACCGGCCTGAATTCCCGACCAGGTCCACCGCCGATCTGAAGCTGCACCTGTACATTCCCGGCGATGATGAGTTCAAGCATCTGACGAACCGGCTGCTCTCCCATGACTTGATGGAGTGCGTCGTCGCTTCATTCGACGACTTGGATGGCTGGTTTGACAGTAAGGAGAAGGATGGTGACCTCAATGACTACACGGTCGAGCATCTGAGCGCCTTGAGCACGTACACGGCTCAACTTATGGAAGCCGAGAGACTGCACGGCTTCTGTTTTGTCCGAAAACGATGGAAAGAAGTCTCGATGGGGTATGGCAACAGCGTGATCCTCTGTGCTGTGAACCCGTTCCGTATCGCCGATGCCAAGCAGTCAAATGACATTCTTGAGCAGCTGGACGAAAAGCATCACAGCGCGTTTTTCGAGATTCCTGAACTGGGCTTTGGTGAGCGGTTAACCTCTCTCGCAAAGCGCGCGATCAAAGATGCACTCACCCACAACTACGGTTGCGAACTGGAAACCCCGAATTGGAGCTCGATGGTCACGTCGGCAATCGAAGTCGTGTACACGCACAACTTCGGCTTTCGGCCCACTGGTATTCTTCGCGAAGCCTATTCCAGCTACTTGAATATGGTCTACGCCGACGCGGAGGCAGGTCTGAACCACGAAGATGTGTCAGCGCTCAAGGTCAACGAGCTCTTCAGCTGGTTGAAGGCATGGGAATTCATGGAGCGGTGCGGCTTTGCCAATGCCGATCACGATGACGGCTCGGGTGCTGAGGACGAGGAGTAGCCGGTCGGCGGGTCTACGACCGCTTGTGGCCCTAAGCGGCAGTTTTCTGACGCGGCTTTCACGCCGCTATCAGGGCCCAAGCGGACATCGCGGATTTGTGAGTACACGCCCTAGCGATACTCAAGTGACGGGCGAGCGACAACAACGACGAGGAAGGCGACAACAACGATGACGAAGAATACGAGCAGCGCGAAGGAACAAAAAGGAGGAGACTCTCCCTCTCGGCTGATCGATGCGAGAATCAAGGCGCTGAGTGATTGGCGGGGCGAGACGCTTGCTCGGGTCCGAATTCTCATCAAGCAGGCCGACCCCGAAGTGGTCGAGGAGTGGAAGTGGAGAGGGGTTCCGGTGTGGTCGCACGCCGGAATGATCTGCACCGGTGAGACGTACAAGAATGTCGTGAAGATGACCTTCGCCAAGGGCGCCTCGTTGGAGGACCCTTCAGGCCTGTTCAACTCCAGCCTCGAAGGCAACACCCGACGTGCCATCGATGTCCATGAGGGCGACAAGATCGATGAAAAGGCGTTGAAGGCGCTCATTCGCGCCGCCGTGGCACGGAACACGTCCGCGCGAGCTGCCGCTCGCCCCGTCCGCTCTCAGAAGGGGCCAAAGAGCGCTTGAGGAGCGTCGTGAGACCGGCCTCGTCCATCGGCGCCTTGACGCGGCCCGAGCGGAAGAGCTCGTACTCGTCGATGCGCATCTTGGCGTTGGGCTAGTAGAGCTGCGGCGCTCATAGCCCATCTTTAATTGCAAATGTTGTACAAAACACGTATAAGCCGCGATTTGACGAAATGAATTCGATTTACCGGTTCAAAGTCAAAGACATAGCAATTTCGACCCGCAAAAAATCGCCCCTTTTTGGGCGTTTGCATGCCGACCCGGAGGGAAGCGGCGATTACCGCATCGCCGACCAGCGGCTCTCGAAGCTGCCGGTGGGGACGACGGGCTGCGCCCCGAGGATGAGGCCGCTGGCATTCGCCGAGCCGGCGACCTTCGGCGAGCCGGCGGCCTTCGGCGGCTCGGCCTGCGCCTGCTGCTGCGGGTTGGCCTGCGCGGATTGTTGCGGCTTGGGCTGCGGGGCCTGCGCCGGCTGGGCCCGGGCTTCCTGCCTGGACTCCGGCTTGGGCTCTGCTTTCGGCGCGGGCTTGGCGGGGGCCGTCGCGGTGCGCACCGGGGCCGGTTTCGCGGCGGGCGCCGGCGCCGCCGGCTGCGCGGCCGCGGCCTGCGGTTTCTCGTCCTCGGCGCGTCCGCCGCCGAACAGCCGCGTGAAGAAACCGCGCGGAAGTCATGACGGTCGAGTCGGCGGCGGGCGGCGGCTCGCGCTGCGTATCCGTATAGGGCGGAACGCTCCCGGTCGCGCGCTCCTCGACCATCGTGTGCACTTTGCCGTCGGCCAAGCGGACGAGGCTGGTCTTGTATTTGCCCTGGAACGCCGGGTTCATGCCGCCGTCCATTCCGGTCCTGATCGGCGCGACCGGCGTGCCGCGGCTGATCAGCTCCGCGGTCTTGACGTCGTCGTTCTTCTGCTTCTCGGCCACCGCCTCGGCGAGCTCCTGGGGCACCTGATAGGCCGGGCAGCGTCCCGTGGGATCGAAGCTCAGCGGACGCGCCGGGCTGGCATTGGCGGGCGGCTCGGCGTCGAACACGTAGCGCTTGTCGCACACGTCGACCTTGGGCTCGAGCCGCATCACCTCGAAATGGTCGTTGCCCTGTTTGAGCATCTTCCAGAACGCCATGTTCGGATTGTTGCGATGCTTGGCCATGTTCACCGCCGTCATGCGGAACGGATAGGCCTGCACCTGGAACGCGCGCTGGCCGCCGAAGAAGGATTCGCGGGCGAGCGCATAGATCTCGCCGATCTGCTCGTCGCTCATGGCGTAGCAGCCGGCCGAGGAGCAATCGCCGTGAATCATCAGATTGGAGCCGGTGCGGCCGTAGGCGCGGTCGAAGGCGTTGGGATAACCGATGTCGACCGAAAGATAATAATGGGAGTTCGGATTGAGCTGCGCCGGCGTGATCGTATAGAAGCCTTCCGGCGCCTGGCGGTCGCCTTGCTTGACTTTCGGCCCGAGCTCGCCCGACCAGCGGCAGATCGGATAGGTCGCGAGCAACGCCAAGCGTCCGCTGTCGTCCTGCTTCCAGATCTCGAGCTCGGCTTCCTCCTTGAACAGCCGCACCAGGATCGGGGATTCCTTGGGCATGTGCTTGCGCTCGAGCTCGACAACCATCGCGGGCGACAATGGCTTGAGCGCCTTGGCGGAAAGGGCGGAAAGGTCAACGCCGTCGGTCTCGCAGCCGGCCAGCAGCGCCGCAAGCGCGAGCGCCCCCGCGGCGATCGTGCCTCGGACCCAAGGCGAATAGGCTGTCAACGCGGGACTCCCCACCGATCCACGTTCCCCATCCCGAGCGATGGTTACCCTTAAGATGCGGCTATCGCAAGGCAGGAGAATGGTCGCCCACCGATCCAACAATGCTAACCATGAACGAAACGTAAACAGCCGTTACAGGCTGCGGCCGATGCTTAAGAATTTCTGCCGCCGCCGTCGGCGCACCGCTTCCCGGTCGAGCCCCCGCAGGTCTTCCAGCGCCTCGGCAATGGCCGCTCCGGTCGATGCGATCGCGGCCGGGGGATCGCGGTGGGCGCCGCCCACCGGCTCCTCGATGATCGCATCGATGATGCCGAACCGCGTCAGATCCTGGGCGGTGATCTTCATGTTGGTGGCCGCTTCCTGCGCCTTCGCGGTGTCGCGCCACAGGATCGAGGCGGCACCCTCCGGAGAAATGACGCTGTAGATCGCGTGCTCCAGCATCAGCACATGGTTCGCGGTGGCGATGGCGATGGCGCCCCCCGACCCGCCTTCGCCGAGGATCACCGCGACATTCGCCACGCCGAGCGCAAGGCAAGCCTCGGTCGACCGGGCGATCGCCTCGGCCTGTCCGCGCTCCTCCGCGCCGATGCCGGGATAGGCGCCGGCCGTGTCGACCAGCGCCAGCACGGGAATCGCGAAGCGGTCGGCCATGTCCATGAGCCGCACCGCCTTGCGGTAGCCCTCGGGCCGCGCCATGCCGAAATTGTGCCGCAACCGGCTTTCCGTGGTCGCACCCTTCTCGTGACCGATGACGCAGATGCTCTCGCCCCGGAACCGGCCGAACCCGCCGATGATGGCTTCGTCGTCGCCGTATTTGCGGTCGCCCGCCATCGGCGTGAAGTCGCTCACCAGGGCATTGACGTAATCGAGGCAATGCGGCCGTTGCGGATGGCGCGCGACCTGCGTCTTCTGCCAGGGGGTGAGCTCGGCATAGAGTTCCTTGAGGGCCTGTGCGGCCTTGAGCTCCAGACGCGCAATCTCCTCGGCGATTTCCGCCGGATTGCCGCCCGGCTCGGCGGCGCGAAGCTCCTCGACCCTGGCTTCGAGCGCGGCGACCGGCTTTTCGAAGTCGAGGTATGTACGCATGAAGCCAACGTGCGGTTCGAGCCTATCGGGCGGCCCCCGCCGCGCGGGGGCGAAACTCGCCCGCGGGGGGAACGGAAGTCAAGAAACGGCGCCGCGCCGCCGGTTCAACCTTGCCCCAGCGGATGCAGATCGCGCACCAGGCTCTTGAGGCGCTCGTCGAGCACGTGAGTATAGATCTGCGTCGTCGAGATATCGGCATGGCCGAGCAGCATCTGGACCGAGCGCAAATCGGCGCCGTTCTGCAGCAAATGGCTGGCGAACGCATGCCGCAGCACATGGGGGCTCAGGGCCGCGGGCCGCAGTCCCGCGGCTGCCGCCAGCGTCTTGAGCTCGCGGGCGAAATGCTGGCGCGTCAGGTGGCCGCTCTCGCCGAACGAGGGAAACAACCACGGGCTTTTCGCCGCTTCGCCCGCGTCTCGGCGCAAGCCCAGATATTCCGCCATCGCCTGCTTGGCGGCGTCGTTCAACGGCACCAGCCGCTCCTTGCCGCCCTTGCCACGCACCATCAGCACCCGCGCGTCGCGCGAGCCCGCCGACACCGGCAGCGCCACGAGCTCGGAGACGCGCAATCCGGTCGCGTATAGGACTTCGAGCAGGCAGATGAGCCGCACCGCGCGGAGCCTTGCGTTGAGCGGCTCGCCCGCGTGCGCGAGCCCGGCGCGGGCCGCCGCGAGCAGGCGATCGACTTCGGCGATCGACAGGATTTTCGGCAGCGGACGGCCGCGCTTCGGACCTTCGATCGCGGCGGCCGGATTGGCGGCGCGATGACCCTCGAGATAGAGAAACCGGTAGAGCTGGCGGATCGCCGAGAGCCGGCGCGCGGCCGAGGTCGGCGAAAACTTGCGCCTGGCAAGCGCGGTCAAATAGCCTCGCACGTCCTCGCTCGCGGCGCCGGCGATGGCGCCGCCGCCCGCGGCGAGATATGCGGAAAAATCCGCGAGATCCCGGGCGTAGGCCTGCAGCGTGTTCTTCGCCGCGCCGCGCTCGGCCGCGAGCATGTCGAGAAACAGCTCGATCAGCCTTGCGTCGGACAATTTTGACGACCGCGCCATGGCCAGTTCCCGACCAACGTCCCGGACCCTTGCCGCCGCGGCGGCATCAATGTGGTTTCGCCAGCCGATCTTGGGGGATCGTTACGGTGATCTCGCGCGGCTTGGGCTGGACAAAATTCGCCAGCGTGAACATCGCAGCATAAGCCAATCCGCCGAGCAGGCCCAAGACTACGAGGAGGCGCAGCAGGCTCGGCATGTCATGAACGCTCGCCCGCCCGCCACGCACCGCAATTGCCGGTCCGCCGCGGCCATCCAGGCATTCTGCTGATCCTCACGCTTTCCGCCCGGGCACGCTGCTGCCCCGGGGAAGCGCCAAACCGTTGCTCCGCGAATATTCCCGTAACCACCATGTTCGGGCACAACTGGCAAGTGGCTCGACGTCGGGTGTATAGGAGTTTCGGGCGTGGCGGCGCTCCCTATAATCGTCCTATCCTGCGCTCCGCCATGCAAAAGGGGATGATCGCCTCGCCGTCGGAAGCCACGCTCGTCGCGGCGCTCGGAAGACGCTCGATCGTGCTCATCGGAATGATGGGGGCGGGAAAATCGTCCATCGGGCGCCGGCTCGCCGCCCGGCTCGGCATTCCCTTCGTGGACGCCGATGCGGAAATCGAGGCCGCCGCCGGCATGACCATCGAGGACATATTCGCCAATTACGGCGAGGATTCCTTCCGTTCCGGCGAGACGCGGGTGATCGCACGCCTGCTCGATGCGGGACCGCAGGTGCTGGCGACGGGAGGCGGCGCATTCATGAACCCGGAAACTCGCGGCATCATTCGCCGCAACGCGATTTCGGTGTGGCTGAGGGCGGATTTCGACGTGCTGTTTCGGCGCGTGAAGCGCCGCAACGATCGACCGCTGCTCAAGACCGCGGATCCGGCGGAAACGCTGCGGCAGCTCATGGCCGAGCGGGATCCGATCTACGCCCAGGCGGACGCCAGCGTGCACTCCCGGGAAGTGCCGCACGAGATGATCGTCGAGGAGATCCTGGCGGCGCTTGCCGACCGGCTGGAACTCGGCGAGGGGCCGGACGGCGTTCTCCGACAGGACAAGAAATCGTCATGACGGCTCCCGTGCGTTCGAGCGAACCGGCCGCCGTCCACGTGGCGCTCGGCGCTCGCGGTTATGACGTCATCATCGGCCGCGGAGCTCTCGCCGGACTGGGCGAGCGGATAGCGGCGCTGAGGCCCGGCGCGTCGGCGGCCATCGTCACCGATTCCACCGTGGCTTCGCATCACCTCTCCGCCGCCGAGGCGGCGCTGCAACGGGCGGGCATCCGTTCCACGCATTTGGTCGTGCCGGCGGGCGAAAGCTCGAAGAGCTGGAGCGTGCTCGAGCAGGTCTGCGAAGATCTGATCGCGGCCCGCATCGAGCGCGGCGACGTGGTCGTGGCGCTCGGCGGCGGCGTCATCGGCGATCTTGCCGGCTTCGCGGCGGCGATCGTGCGGCGCGGACTCGAGGTCGTTCAGGTGCCGACGACGCTGCTCGCCCAAGTCGATTCCGCGTTCGGCGGCAAGACCGCGATCAATTCGCGCCAGGGCAAGAATTTGATCGGCGTCTTCCACCAGCCGAGCCTGGTGGTGGCGGATACGGCGCTGCTCGACACGCTTCCGGCTCGCGTTTTTCGGGCGGGCTATGCCGAGGTCGTCAAGTACGGCCTGATCAACGACGCGGGGTTTTTCGCCTGGCTCGAAGCGAACTGGCGCGAGGTGTTCGCAAGAACTCCGGCGCGCGAGCACGCGATCACGACCAGCTGCCGCGCCAAAGCCGCGATCATCGTCCGCGACGAGCGCGAATCGGGCGAGCGGGCCTTGCTCAATCTCGGCCACACGTTCGCACACGCCTTGGAGGCCGCGGCCGGATTTTCCGATCGCCTGCTCCATGGCGAAGCGGTCGCCATCGGGCTCGCGCTCGCCTTCGCGTTCTCCGCCCGGCTGGGGCTGCTGCCGCAAGGCGAGGCCGAGCGCGTCGCGCGGCATCTTGCGACCGTGGGTCTGCCGACGCATCCCGCCTCGGTCCCCGGCGGCCCCGTGGGAGCGGACGGGCTCATGGAGCGCATGGCCCAGGACAAGAAGGTGCGCCGCGGGAAGCTCACCTTCATCCTCGCGCGCGGCATCGGCGCGAGCTTCGTCGCCGCCGACATCGATCCCGCACAGGTCCGCGCCTTTCTGGCCGAGAAGCTCGAACAGCCATGAACCTTCAGGACTGGCTCGCCATCCTCATCGTTCTGGTCTGCGTCTTGCTCTCGTTTTTCTTCGCCGCGAGCGAGACGGCGCTCACCGCTTCTTCGCGGGCGCGCATGCTGCGGCTCGAGAAGCAGGGCAACCAGCGGGCCGCGATCGTCAATCGCCTGCTGCAGGCGCGGGAGCGGTTCATCGGCGCATTGCTGCTGGGCAACAACGCCGCCAACGTTGCCGCATCGGCGCTGGCCACGGGAATATTCCTGGCGTGGTTCGGCGAGGTGGGGGTGATCTATGCGACCGTCTTCATGACCGTGCTGCTGGTGGTGTTCGCCGAAGTCCTGCCCAAGACCGCCGCCATCAATGCGCCCGATCGCATCGCGTTGATGGTCGCCAAGCCGATCGAATGGGTGGTGCGCCTGTTCGGCCCGGTGCTCATGGCGATCGAGGCCCTGGTGCGCTGGATTCTGTCCCTCGTCGGGATCCGCGTCGGCGAGCATCTGCCGATCCTCTCCGCGCATGAAGAGCTGCGCGGCGCGGTCGATCTCCTGCATCGCGAAGGCGGCGTGGAGAAGCTCGATCGCGACATGTTCGGGGGCTTGCTCGACCTGCCCGAGCTCGAGGTTTCCGACGTGATGGTCCATCGCACCGAAATGATCATGGTGGACGTCGGCCAGCCGACCGAGGAGATCGTGCGCGAGGTGCTCGCCGCGCCGGTGACCCGGGTGCCGTTGTGGCGGGACAGCCCGGAAAACATCATCGGGATCCTGCACGCCAAGGATCTGCTGCGCGCGATCCAGGCCGCCGGGGGCGATCTGTCCCGGGTGGACGTCGCCGCGGTCGCGCTGCCGCCCTGGTTCGTGCCGGACACCACGCCGCTGGCCGAGCAGCTCAAGGCGTTTCGGCGCCGCAAGACTCCCTTCGCGCTCGTCGTCGACGAATACGGCGAGGTCATGGGTCTGGTCACGCTCGAGGATATTCTCGAGGAGATCGTCGGCGACATCGAGGACGAGCACGACGTCGCGGTTCCCGGCGTGAAGCCGCAGCTCGACGGCTCCGTCACCGTCGACGGCGGCGTGCCGATCCGCGATCTCAATCGCGCCATGGACTGGAACCTGCCCGACCAGGAGGCGACCACCATCGCCGGCCTGGTGATTCACGAGGCCCGTTCGATCCCGGAGCCCGGCCAGAGCTTCACGTTCCACGGATTCCGGTTCCAGGTGCTGCGCCGCGACCGCAACCGCATCACCGGATTGCGAATCACCCCGCTCGGCCGCAGGCCGCAGCAACCGGCGCGGGCCTTGTGAGGGTCACGCGAGCCCCGCTCGGCGAACGGCACTACGACGGTGGAACCCCATCCGGTGTAAATAGCTCTTGCTGACAAGGAGGGAAGCGGTCATACCTATACACGTAGTGGTCGTGGGGTGGGCGGAATGGCAGTGAACCCGCTTGATATCATTGCCAAGGGGATGAAGATCAATCCCCGAATCACGCGCATCCTGTTTCCGGCGGTTGTGCTTATTGCCTGTGTCGCTTTGATCGGCCAGTTAGTTAAGGACCCCACTACCGCGATAATCGGCGGCATACTGGTTATCGTAGGTGCGGTGGTACTGATCGTCGTTGCGGCTATTGCCGCACAGCAAATCGGTCCTATTGCGATCTGGTTTTGTAGGTTCGTTGCGCTCTTTTTCGTTGCGATATCGTTGACGCTTTTCACCGCCTGGGCGGCAGACTTTCCCAAACCGTTGCCTTGTTTGATCAATCCGATGAGCCCATGCAATCGAATTCCGGTCGATCCGCGAGCCGTAGTCGGACCCACCTGCCTGAAGCCGGACGAGAAATTGCCAAGCGGGTCATGCGGGCAAGCTGATGGAAATTACGCAGTCGTCAATGTTCGTTGGAATGATCCCGATGGCGGGCTGAACGTACGTGCTAGTCCCGATCTCAAGAGTGTAGTGGTGGGGGTGCTTCCACCGAACGCCACGGAGCTCATCGTCGGCACGTGTGATTCAGGTTGGTGTCAGGTCCAGTGCAAAAACCTGAAAGGGTGGGCTCGTGATCGATATCTATCCTTG
>WNGQ01008783.1_pt1 | contig 12641 bp, 12 predicted proteins | sample 5407661 | NCBI WGS metagenome assembly WNGQ01 (sample SAMN13153382, study PRJNA577476) | soil metagenome | isolation source: 60 cm soil or saprolite under Garry oak tree replicate 2 | place: USA:California | collected 2016-06-15
CGGCCGGGTACGTGCAGTGACTGTTTCACTGGAACAGATCGGCCGCCGGCTGCCCGAGATTGAGCTCGTACAGGCGCCGGTACCGGCCGCTCCGCGCCATCAGCTCGGTGTGCGTGCCGCGGTCGATGAGGCGACCTTCCTCCAGCAACAGCACGAGATCTGCGTCCGTGATCGAGGGCAGGTCGTGCGTGATCATGAGACAGGTCTTACCGGCCATCAGGCGATCCAGTGCCTGGCGCACGGTCGCCTCGCTTTCCACGTCGAGACCGGTCATCGGCTCGTCCAGAATCAGGATCGGGGCGTTGCGAATGAGAGCGCGCGCGATGGCGATGCGCTGCCGCTGCCCGCCCGACAAGGTCGCGCCCCGCTCGCCGATGACGGTGTCGTACCCATCCTCCAGCTGGCGGATGAACTCGTGCGCGTTGGCAGCCTTGGCCGCCGCCATGATCTCGTCCGCACCCGCTTCGGGGCGGCCGTACGCGATATTCTCCCGGATGGTCGCGCCGAACAGCAACGATTGCTGGAGCACGAGCCCGATCTGGCGCCGCAACGACTCGCGCCGATACTGGCGGATGTCGACCCCGTCGACGAGGATCGCCCCTTCCTGGGGCTCGTACAGACGTAGGATCAAGCTGACGATGGTGGACTTGCCGGCGCCCGACGCTCCCACCAGGGCCAGCCGCTGTCCGTGGGCTACCTTGAAGGAGACTTGGCGCAGCACGTCCTTGCCGTCGCCGTAATCGAACGACACGCCCCGGAACTCGATGTCGCCTCTCAGCGAGGCCGCCTCGATGGCGTCCGGGCGGTCCTGAATCTCCGGCTCCGTGTCGAGCACCTCCGAGATACGGTCCGCGCTCGCCATGGCTTTGGAGAAATCGGTCGAGAGCTTGGCGAGGCTGCGCATCGGCTTGTACATGTTGGTCAGGTACCCGACGACGACCGTGAGCTCGCCGGGCAGCATCTTGTGCCTCAGGACCAGCAGTGCGCCGAACGACACCGCCGCCGCCGTCCCTACCGCGGTGATGATCTCCGAGGATCGCGTGGCCGCGGCCTCTAGTCGCGCCACCCGGATGCTTTCCCGCACCGTGTCAGCCGTGACTGCGTCGAACTGCTCCTCTTCATACTTCTCGCGGGCAAACGCCTGCACCAAGGGGATCGCCGAGAGCACTTCGGCCATCCGCGAGGCGACCTTCCCTTCCTGCCGACGCTGCGTCTTGACCGACGCCTTCGTCTTGCGATAGAGATGAAACAGGCTGTACGACAGAAACGGCATCGTGGCCAGTGAAATCAGGCCGATCTGCCAGTTGAGGGCGAACATGACGGCGAACATCCCGGCGACCGTCAAGACGTAGGTCGTGAACTTGAGAATCGAGTCCGCGAAGATGTCCTTCAGGGTGTTCGTATCACCGGCGATTTTTGTCAACAGATCGCCCGAGCGCGACTGGTTATGGAAAGCCAGCGACAGAGTCTGCAGATGAGCGAATAACTCTCGGCGCAACGCATACACCATGCGGTAGCCGATGGACGAGGTGATGAAGATCTGGGCGTACGAGAACAGGCCGCTCCCCAACGCGATCAACAGAATCCCGCCCGACGCCGCCACCAGCAGCCTGACTTTGTCGTCGGCGACGACGTGCGGCAGCAGGCGCAGGGCGCGCGACAGGGGATTGTCGTAAATGACGTGATCGAGGATGATCTTCAGCGGCCACGGCTTCAGCAGCTCCATCGCGGTGGCCCCTAACGTGCACACGGCCGCGACGGCCAGGCGCCCTTTGACCTGACGCAGATGCGTCAGGAAGATCTGTCGGAATCGCGTGCGCTTGCCAGGCATTGCAGCAACTCGACGGCCTCGACCTGTCGCTGCCGCCGCGCGTCGGCCTCGGGGTGGCGCGTCAGATCGAACGCCAGAACGTGAATTTTGCTCACCAGCGTCGCTCGCTCGTACCAAGCGACTCGCCGGCCCAACGCCCGATCGGGCGGCGACCAGCGCCGGTACGCATCGAGAATCGCGTTCCGCAGCGACGCAAACTCCGGCAGCTTTCCGGGCTTGCGCACCGTCACTCGGCGCAGCTGCGTCAGCAGATAGCCCAGGTCCGCAGCCGGGTCGCCTCGCGTGCAGCGGTCAAAATCTAGCACGACCAAGCGACCCGGTCGCCACAGCAGGTTCGCCGTGCCGAAGTCGCCGTGCAGGAATGACGGCGCGGCGGACGCGGGCGGGACCTCCTGCTCGAGTCGGGTCAACGTGTATCGCAGGGCGCCGGCGCGGGCGGGGAACCGGGCACAGAGTTCGGTGACGCGGGGCCGGAGATCATCCAGCACGTCAGCGGGAGACGTGATCGCCTCCAGAGAAACCGGGGTCCCGTGCAACGCCGCCAGCGCCCGTCCGATCGCCGGCAGCACCGGCCCGCGCTGATGCGCGATCGTGGAGACCACCGAATCCCCCGTTTCGTACGTCAGCAGCAGCAGCCGGCGCGGGGCGTCGTAGGCGAGCACGCGCGGCACCTCCATTTCCCCCCGCGCGCCGCAATCGCTGCCGGCCAGCTGTAACAGCACCGCGGCCACTCGCCGCGCGGCGCCGTCGTCCTCGTAGAACTTGCCCACCCACTGGAGGGAGCACACGTCACCACCGGGCGCCGCCCGGGCGCGCAGGTCGTAGCGAACCACGCGCTGTTTGCCGTGCTTCGTGAGCGGCTGCGCCGACCAGTCTTCAAGCGCCGCCTCGGAGCCGCGCATTCGGCGCAGCGCGGCGCTCAGGACGTCCCGCTCATCGGCTCGGGTCGGCGAGACCAGCGCCGGGTTCATTGGCGGCGCACGTCCTCGAGTGCGGCCCGGGCGCAGGCGGCGAGCCGCACCGCCTGGTGCGGCCCCTCGGCTGGCTGGCGCCGGCACACGGTATAGGTCTTCTGGAGCAGCGTCAGGGCGCGGTAGAACGACACGTTGCGCGGCGAGACCTCCGGCATCGCGGCGAGATAGGCATCCCGAAAACAACCCGGCCAGCGACCGGCCTCGGGCGGCAGCGTGTGATCGAGCGTACAGCGTCGCTCCAGCTGCGCCACAAAGTGGCCGGCATCGTACGCCGGGTCGGCGAAGCCGAACATGTCCCAGTCGAGCAGCACCAGCCGATCGCCGGTCCAGAGAAACTGTCCGGCCGCCATGTCGCCGTGGATCGGGGCGGGGTCGGTCGAATCGAGATGCGGCACCAACGCTTGCAGCTCCGCGAGCAGCGGCTCGACCATGTCCGCCGTCCCAGGCCAGACGGGGCGCAGGTTGTCGCAACGCGCCCGCGTTTCGTCCACGAGCATCTGCGGAGTCGTGAGCCGCTCGGGCACGATCGGCACACGATGCAGGTCCGCCGCCACCGTGGCGGCGTGTCGCAGCAGCTCCGGCTTGCGCCCGTCGACGATCTTGCTCAGGATCTGGCCCTCGATCCAGTCGAACACGAGCACGCGCTCCTGGCGCACATAGTGAATCGGCAAGCACGGCCGGTACAGCCGCGGGGGGAGGTGCCGCGCCAGCTGCTGCGCGTGCGTCCACACCCGTTCGCCGAAGTCGTCCGAGTACGCTTTGAGCGCGTACACGCGCTCGGCGCCGGCATGCGTGCACACCCGCACCTGCACCACGAAACGATCTGAGTGAGCGCTCTGCAGCGTGCAGACGGCGGCGGCCGGCGCGAACCCGGCCGGCAGGATCGGCTCGAGCAGCTGCAGCGCCGCCGCCGGCTGCTGCAGCCGGGCCAGCTGTGCCTCGAGGGCGGCGCGTTGCTCGGGCGTGGGGTCGAAGTGGAAGCGCATCAGTCGCCCCCGAGCCAGCGGGCCAGGTACGCGACGAGCCGCGTGGCGCCGTCGAACGCGGGGATGACCTCGCGCACCCGTTCCGCGTGGGCGCGTCGATCGCAGCCGATCGCCCACCGCAGCGCCTCCACCAGCCCGGGGCCGCCCAGGTCCTTGGGGTGAACCCACCGGGCCAACCCGCGGGCCGCGAGCGTCTCGGCGCGGATCTGCTGCTCCACCTTGTGCGTTGCCCGCGGCACGATCACCAGGGGTCGCGCTAGGGCCAGGGCCTCGCAGACGCTGTTGTAGCCGCCCATACTGACGACCGCGTCGGCGACCGCCATGAGCTGGAAATTGTCGGCCCGCGACACCACCCGACACGTGGCCGTTGCACGCGCGCGCAGCGTCGCCCGCTGGTCGGATGGCATAAACGGCCCTGTCACCAAGATCGCGTGCAGGTCGGCGACCTCCGCCCGCAGCCGCGCCACGGCAGCCTGCGCGGCGTCCAGCACCGGATAGCCGTCGCTGCCGCTCCCGACCGTGGCGACGACCAGCGGTCCGCGCTCAGGCAAGCCATGTTGCCGTCGCAGCGCACTCGGCTCCACAGCGGGCGGATCGCGGACGATGTAGCCGCAGTAGTGAAGCTTAGACTGAATCGACGGCGGGATGGCGTAGGCTTGCGCCACGTCGCAGAGGTTGGGCAAGCCGTACACCGCGATGCCGTCATACAGGTCTTGGAGCACGTCGTACACGCCCACTTCTTGCCAGAGGGCGCGAATGCGACCGGGATCGTCCATGATGTCGCGCAGGCCGCACACGAACCGCGTGGCGGGGCGCGCGGCTTTGAGGGCCCACAGCCCCTCGCGAAACTCTCCCTTGGAACCCAGCGGCTCGTGATCTACCAGGACGAGGTCCGGCGCCAACCCCAGCGCGGCGTCTCGCAGGATCTGACCCCGCACCTTCCGGAAGTGCTGCTTGGCGGCCTCTTGTTCATCCTCGGTCTGCTGGATCGTTCTCGAGGTCAGCAGCGTGGGCAGTTTGATGTAGTCGCAGCGCTCGGGCAGCGTGAAGCCCGCGAGGGGGGACTTGGTGGCGATGTAGGCGACGCAGTTGGGATACGCCGCGAGGAGGTGGCGGGCAATAGTCAGCGTTCGATTGACGTGCCCCAGTCCTCTATCATCCTGCGCGTACAAGAGCAGCGTTCGGACCGGGGTCGACCGGGACGCGAGCATGCGCGCCAGCCCTGCTTAGAGCCCGGCCAGGCGCAGCGCGCCCACGTGCATGAGCACGGGTACATGGTGCCGCCAGAGCTGGCTGACAGGGATGAGCTCGATGCCGGAGATCAGTTCGCCGTCATCCGGAGCAGGATCAGCCTTGGGGTACGCGTTCCGAGCCACGACTACCCAATGGCCTCCGGTGGACTTGTCAGGTAGGTCGTAAAATGGTCCGTAGACCTCCGCGCTGCGGTAGCTGTAGCCGGTTTCTTCTTCCAGTTCCCGGCGGCCCGCATCGAGCGGAGACTCATCGCCCTCGATCTCGCCCCAGGGGAGCACCAACAAGGTCTGTTCAGCGGCCTTTTTGTACTGCCGGATGAAAACCACGCCGCTGTCTGAGACCGGCACTACCAGCACGTACTGTCCGCGAACCCAGATGTAGTCCTTGGTCGACGTTCCGTCGTCGAACTCCGTGGTCCGCTCCTCCAGCAGGAACCGGTGCTCATCCCCGGCATGAAGACCGGAGAAGCTGACGTCCCTGGCGCTGACGCGTCGCACGCGCGCGGGACCCGCGGGCGCGGCGACGGGACACGGTTGCGCCGGCGACTCGATGACGCCTTGCCACGCCAACGGCGCCGCCGCGCGGGGAGCGAGCGCGCCGGGTCGAGGACGTGCCACCCTAGCCGATGGCGCGGAGCTCAGAGACCACGTTGAGCGCTCGGTCAGCGAGTCCGCGGGCACGACGGGCTTACCACGGGCCGCTCGCTCGGCGGCTGCATAGACGTATTGCGCCACCCGCAGGGGGGCGTCCGGCACTCCCTTGAAGGCCGGGAAGCTCGACATGTCGACCACGAACGGCCGGCCCCCGCTCTCCACAATGTCCACGCTGAAGAGGTCGATGCCGAACGCCGCGCCGCAGCGTCGCGCGATGTCCACGAGTTCGGGCGAGAGGGAGCACGGGCGGCCCCGCTGCTCCTCATAGGTGCGTGCTGGCCAGGTCCGGATCACGCCGAACACCTCGCTCCCGAGCGAGTAGATCTTCCGGTTCGGCCCGCCCCGGTCCGGCGGATGGTACCGCTGGGCGAACACCGGCTCCTCGATCAGCCCCAGCGTTCCCAGCTCCGCCTCGTTCGTGACCACCTCGATGCCCCCCTTCCGGGTGCGGCGGTACGGCTTGAGGGCCAGCGGGCCACGGTCCAGGGCAGGCAGGAGCTGGCTCACGTGCGACGCCACGAACGTCTCGGGCACGGGGATCCCCGCCGCCCGGAGCACACGGGACGACACGATTCGGTCACGCAGCATGGTCGAGACGGGGTAGGGATTGAGCAGCGCGGCGCCGGCGGCGTGGAGGTCCGCGGCCACGCTCATCGCCAGATCGCTCCGGTTCCTGAGCACGTACAGGTCGTAGTCCAGGCGCACCTGCGCGACGTCGATCAGGTCGTCACCGAGGTGCAGCAGCTTCGCCGCCGCGCCCCACTCCGCGAGCAGTCGGACGATCGTCGGCATGTTGCTGCCGTCCGTGAACGATCGCCCCATCAAGAATCCGATCCGCACTCGCCCTCCCCGTCGCCGGTCGCGGTCAGAATCCGGGCACGCATTGGCACCCCATTTTTCGCCGAGAGATCGTCACGATGGGCCGCCGCATGGTACGACCGCGTGGGATGGCGCAAGTCCTATACCAGAATGCAACGCGTGCGGAGCATCACTGATCCGTCGGTCACGGGCACGTCACATCGGCGTTACGCGGATGTTACGAGGGACAATTGCCATGCTGGGCGGTGCGGACAGACCGTTGCAGTCGCTCGGCGTTGTGCCTCGACAACACTGCTGGCGACCGGGCGCAGCGTAACGAAAGTGCGACAAGGACGGCGATCGCGACTCGACAGCTGGTTGCGCCGGGTCGCGGCGCGCCTAGCAAGGGGGATGAAAAAGGGGATTGGGCGTCGCTCGCGAGCTCGCCCCCTCCGACGGATCGTTCGTACGCCGAGTCGGGGCGAAACTCGCCCTCAGAACGCGAAGCTGTAGACGGCCATGCGCCAGGAGCCATCCGGCTGCTTGCGCAGGATGGTGAGAAACGTTCCCTCGCGCTTTACAGCACCCTTCTCGTCGAGTAGCAGCGACAACGTCCCGCGCGCGAAGGCGAGATCGCCTCGACCTTCGACCTGAACGGGTACCAACTCCTCCTCGAGTGCACGGAACCAAGTGCCTGTCCTGATCGCAGCAAGACCTTCGACCGGTGGGCCGTTAGGACCCATCCAAACAGCATCTTCGGTGAAGTGACCGAAGAAGGAAGGCCACCTCCGTCGGAATGTCGAGTATCACGAATTCAGCGCCAAAGTCCCATCACTTCAGCCGAAGGAGCGTCGTCCGCAAGCCCTGGCCAGCCACGCTGCTCGGCGACCTGAACGTCAGCCACAGCGAATCGCCCCAGAGTCGGAACACAAAGCTCAGACCCGTGAAGGTTGGGTTCTTCGCCACGATGGGCCGAGTGGTGAGGGTTGAATCCGTGACGACATAGGTACCGGAATTGGCAATAAAGGAATCGTAGGCCGCGACCTTCTCGGCGTCCGTCGGTGTGGACTCCCGGAACAGAGCCCGAGGCATCGAACCGGGGACGTACATCATGCTGTAGTGATGCTCCGTGAAGATGACGAGGCTCGGCTGCGGATCGGTGAGCACCCAGCTTGTGTCGGGGCCCGAGTACGCGGCGTGGGCAATCTTCCACGCTCCTGCGAGGGACCCTTTCGCACTAGGGACTGAACCGGTGAGGACGAGAGGCACCAAGCCAAACGTGAGCAGCAACGCGCGCGGCGAGAGCATGGGGACCCCCTGGAAAGGACTACGTGGAAAACCAAGGTACGCATGAATCACGGCGCCTTACTTCGACGGCTCGAGCGTGGCTTGGCCCCCCGCCCACTCCCAGCGGCCGCTCCGCTTCACGAAGATATCGGTGATACGGCGCGGCCCGGGGACATACCCCGTGGCCGTGCCCTGAATGGTTTGCCGTCCCGTGAGGACCGCGACGTCGCCGAAGATTCGGACTTTCAGATCGGCGAATTTCGAATCCGTCCATTGCACGTCGCTCGACATCGACTCGGCGATCTCCTGCGCCTTGTTGAGCACCGACCCGTTCGAGTGCGTGTAGAGGTAGTCGTCAGCCAGGAGCCGCTCGAGCGCCGCGCGGTCCTTCTTGAACTGCGCGTTCGTGACGGTTTGCTCGAGTTTGATGATCTCCTGCTCTATTGCACTTGTCGCCTGAGCCCAGGCTCGACTGCTGGCGAGCAAGCCCAGCAACGCGACTACGAGCGTGTGCTTCATTGGTGATCTCCTCGGTGACCAGTGGCGCGTTCCGAGTCGGCATTAATGCCTGCTGGGCACCGCTCTCATGAGAAGAGCCAGAGCGTTCTTGAGACTTTCAGTCCCCGCCGCTTCACCCTTGTAGTGTCCCAGACGAACGACGACCAGCTCATATGACGGAATGACCCACGTGTACTGGCCGCCCACGCCGGCCATGTAGTAAGCGCCCTTGGGCACGGGAAACACGCTGTCTCCATTGATCCAGAAGAAACCGCCGTAGACCGGACGACGATCGGCGGCCCAGGCAGGAGCCACGGTGCTCACGAACTGCACGAAGCCCTCCGGCAGGATTCGCTCGCCGTGCCACACGCCGTCTTGCAGGTAGAGATTCCCGAGGCGTGCCCAGTCCCGGGCGGACCCAAGCTCGTAGCCCTGGGTGAGGAAGTTCCCATACGGGTCGGTTTCCATCACCATGGATCGGATGCCGACCTTATCGAACAACGCACGTCGCGGAAACGACAGGTACTCCTCCCCACGCTTCTCAACGCCCAGCCGGACGAGATAGTTGACCAGCACCGGGTCGGTGTTGTGGTAACGACCTATCGTGCCCGGCGGCCATTGCAGCGGGCGAGTGGCGGCATAATGGAATGAGTTCACGCCGCCCGTGTACAGATACAGGTGATCGGGATAGGGGCCCGCTGGGTCGTAATCGGGATCTTGCGGCGCCCGGATCCGGAGGCCGCTCGACATATGCAGGAGGTCGGCGATGCGAATCTTTGCGCGCGGATCGTTCCGGCCCTGCCATTCCGGAATCGGCGCCGGTTGCTCCAGCGCATAGACGCCCTGTTTGATGAGAATGCCCAAGAGAGTGGCCGTGAGGCTCTTCCCCATAGACCAGCTTTCCAGAGCAGTTTGCGCCGTGATGCCCTCGCCGTATCGCTCGCCGATGATCCGTCCTTTCCACGTCACGACGAAGGCGGCGGTCATCGCCGCGGCGGGCTGGAACGCCGTATCGACTGCCGCCTTGACCATGGCCGCATTGAGCTCAGCTGGGGGCGGATCGGTCGGCAACATGTCACCCATTGGCCACGCTTGCGTCGCTGGGTCGGGGAGCACGCTCGCGACGCGGATCGGCTTGAATTCGAACGAGGTTCGGCCCAGCGGGAGCGTGACGCACCCTTGGTCGCCCAGAAACTTGGCGGTGCGCCGCACGCCGTTGGCGAGCGTGACGTGCACGGCCTTACCGGCACGGTCGATGACCGGCTTGCCTAGCTTCGCGCGCTGTGTGTACGGGGCCGTGAAATAGCCGACGTTCTCGAACTCGGGATCGAGGCCGGTGATGAACACGGCCGAGCACATAATCTGGGCAAAGCCCGCCGCGTGGTGCTCGAGGGCGGTCCCTGGGGGCGGGACGTAGGTCGTGTTGAGCTCGAGCGCCTTGGCCCGTGCGATCAGAGAGTCTCGCAGCGGATGCGAGTCCTGCGCTGCGGCAGGGACGCCCGGGAGTGCCAGGACGGCAGCGGAAAAGAGACAGGGCTTCGTAGCGTTCAATATGCGTCTTGTGGAGTCGCCCGCAAGCAGCGAAGCAGCGCGCCGGGATGAGGTCGATTACAATGCCTTCTCGAACCAATGATGCGGCGTACCGCACTCGCGAGGCGCAACCCATTCATGGTAAGCTTCGCACACGGGGCTCAACGTAAGGAGCGGGCCACCATGACGGCGATTGGAACCTGCGCGCATCTGAGCGCGATCGAGACGGTCAAGCAACCCCAGCGGCGCGAGTGCGGCGAGTGTGTGAAGATCGGCGCACAATGGGTGCATCTCAGAACGTGTCAGCAGTGCGGCGCCACGCTCTGCTGCGACAACTCACCCAACCGGCACGCAACGAAGCATGCCCGTGCCAGTGGGCACCCGGTGATCGCTTCGGCGGAGCCGGGCGAGCGTTGGTTGTACTGCTATCCCGACGATGCCTTCGCCGAGTATTGAAAGCGTTGCGGCGGACGCCTGGCCATCACTCCCGCTCGACGGGTGGCGGGGCACGTACGCCACGCTGCACCTGTGGACGCAGGTCGTCGGCAAACTGGCGCTCGCCTTGTCGCCGCTCACCAACCATTACTGGAACACCGCCCTGCAGATCACGCCACGCGGGCTCGCCACGCTGCCGCTGACGGTCGACCAGCGCATCGTCACGGTCACGTTCGACTTCCTCTCGCAGCAACTCGTCCTCGAGTGCTCGGACGGCCGTCACACCACGGTATCCCTCGAGCCGCGGCCGGTGGCCGAGTTCTATCGCCTCGTCATGGAGGCGCTGGCGCAACTGGATGTCCGCGCGCGGATCTGGACCATGCCCGTCGAAGTCCCAAACCCCATTCGCTTCGAAGCGGACGCCCTCCATCGCTCATACGATCCCGCCGCCGCCCGGGCCTGCTGGCAGATACTCGTCCAGATCAGACGGGTCCTCGACGCGTTCCGGGGCCGCTTCGTCGGCAAGACGAGCCCCATCCACTTCTGGTGGGGGAGCTTCGATCTCGCCCACACGCGGTTCTCGGGCCGTCGGGCCCCTGTCCACCCGGGTGGTCTCCCCAACCTGGCCGACGCCGTCACCCGGGAAGCGTACTCGCACGAGTGCATCAGCGTCGGGTGGTGGCCGGGCGGAGGAAGCGCGCCGATTCTGGAGCCCGCGTTTTATGCCTATGCGTATCCCGAGCCGCCCGGCTGCCCCGACGCCGTGATCGCCCCGGCCAGCGCGAGCTACGATATGCGGATGCACGAGTGGATCCTGCCATACGAAGCGGTGCGGCGCGCTCCGGACCCGGATGCCGCACTGCTCGAGTTTGCGCAGAGTACGTACCAGGCGGCAGCAGACTTGGGCAGATGGGCACACGCGCTGCTCGAGCGCTAGAGACGCTCGGAGCGAGAAAGGCGAGCATGTCCGGTCGAGGGCCCTCCGTCGATTGGGAGGAAGATTCGCTCGCGGAGGCGCGCGACGCTGCGACCGCGCTGCTGATCACGGTCGCGGGCAGCACTGGCACCATCGGCAGCGAGCTGGTTCGCCTGCTGTCAGCGGCGGGCGTGGCCACCCGCGCGCTGCACCGCGATGTGAGGAAGACTCGGGCGTTACCGAACGTCACGTGGGTGCGTGCCGATCTCGACGACACTCGCGGGCTCAGGGTCGCGCTCGATGAGACGCAGCGACTGTTCCTCCTGACCGGCAACCAGCCGGATTTCGCGCTGACCCAAAGCGGCGTGATTCGGACAGCCGAGGAGCTAGGCGTCAAACACGTCGTCAAGCTCTCGGCGCTGGGCGCGTCCGACCACTCCAGGTCGACCATCGGCCGCGAGCATTGGGCGGTCGAGCAGGCGCTCCTCGGCACCCGGCTCCACTGGACGATCTTGCGTCCCCACGCGTTCATGCAGAACTGGCTGGGTGACGTCGCCGAGTCGGTGCGGGCGGAGAGCGTCATCTACGCGCCCATCGGCGACGGCCGCGTGCCGTTCATCGACACCCGGGACATCGCGGCGGTTGCGGCCGAAGTGCTGCTCCATGCCGAGGCGCACGTGGGCAAGAAGTACGTCCTCACCGGCGGTGAAGCCGTCGGGTACGCGGACTTGGCGGGCGCGCTCTCGGAGGTGACCGGACGAACGATCACCTATCGGCCGATCACGCTGGAGGAGGCGCGGGCGCGCCTGGCGGCACGAGGCATCGCCGCGGCGGCCATCGAGCCGATACTGGCAATCGCGGCGTACCAGCGGGCGGGAGGACCGACCGCGACGATTTCGCCACATGTCGAGCAGCTACTCGGCCGCCGGCCCCGCACCATCCGCGATTTCGCACGCGATTACGCTTCGCGCTTCGTCTGACGGGGCCCGCTGTATGTACTACGTCTTATGCCGCTTGCTCAGAGCCTGCTCGGTCGAGATTTCGTTACCGCTTGGATCGACGTAATGAATATCAAACGGCGCGTCCGAGTGCAGAAAGAACGAACACGGCCCGCCTACGCATGTAAACTGGTGCACATGCTTAACAGGAGCATAGGCGAACCCACCGGTACGTAGGTTCACCGCTTGCTCGCCCTTCATTTCCACCCGGCCAACACCACTGATCATCATGAGTTGTTCGTTCGGTGTATGAAAGTGCCACGGCGCCCTACATCCACTAGCGCCTTTGACAATCAGTACCGATGCACCTTTCGTAGGGTCACCCTGTTCCACTGCGGCGGTAATGCAATCAGGCAGGTTCGGAATCTTCTGGAACTTGCCAGGTGCCGCGTTCTGAACGATTGGCTTGTCGTCTGCTTGTGCCGCAGCGGTTGCGAACAGCAAGGGCAGCAAGAGCAGTCCTACGGCCGTGGGGATCTTG
>WNGQ01014672.1_pt1 | contig 12636 bp, 10 predicted proteins | sample 5407661 | NCBI WGS metagenome assembly WNGQ01 (sample SAMN13153382, study PRJNA577476) | soil metagenome | isolation source: 60 cm soil or saprolite under Garry oak tree replicate 2 | place: USA:California | collected 2016-06-15
AATCTCGTCGACCAGTTTCGGCATGATGCCCTGCGACGGCTCGTCCAGCATCAACAGCCGCGGCCGCGTCATCAGCGCGCGGCCGATCGCCAGCATCTGCTGCTCGCCGCCCGAGAGCGTTTCGGCGCGCTGCTCCAGCCGCTCCGACAATCGCGGAAACAGCTTGAACACCAGATCAAGCGGCTGGTCGCGATTGGCCTCGCTGCGATAAAGATAGCTGCCGAGCCGCAGATTGTCGCGCACTGACAGCCTCGGAAACAGCCGGCGATTTTCCGGCACATAGGCGATACCGCGCGCGGTAATGATGTGCTGCGCCATGCCGTCGATGCGCGCGCCGTCGAAGCTGACGTGGCCCGCGCGCGGACGTTCGGCGCCGGCGATGGATTTGAGGAGCGTCGATTTGCCGGCGCCATTAGCGCCAGCGACGCAGACGATCTCGCCCTTGGCGACCTCGATCGAGACCGCCGAGATCGCCACCAGTCCCTGATAGGCGGTGGTGACTTCATGCACCGACAGCATGACGATCCCCAAGGTAGGCGGTGATGACTTTCGCATCGCGAACGATGTCGGCCGGCTTGCCCTCGACCAGCACCTTGCCGAGATCGAGCACGATGGCGCGGTCGACCAGCGGCATCACGATCTCCATGACATACTCGACCATCAGCACGGTGACGCCGGTGGCGCGCACCTTGCGCACCAGTTCGACGCCGGTCTGCGCCTCGACCGGCGTGAGACCGGTCAGGACCTCGTCGAGCAGCAGCAGTCTCGGCTCGGTCGCAAGCGCGCGCGCGACCTCGAGACGGCGCTTCTCGGACGGAATGAGGTCGCTCGCCGGCACCTCGGCGCGCGCGCCGAGCCCGCAGAACTCCAGCACCTCATGGGCCTTGCGGCGGGCCACGCGCATCACGGTGTTGCGGACCAGCGCGCCGACAATGACATTGTCGATCACGCTCATGGTCTCGAAGCTCTTGACGACCTGGAAGGTGCGGCCGATGCCGCGCAGGCAGCGCTCGGCCGCCGGGAGCCTGGTGACGTCTTCCCCGTCGAACAGGATAGCGCCTTGCGTCGGCGGAAACACGCCCGCGATCAGGTTGAACAACGTCGACTTGCCGGCGCCGTTGGGACCGATCAGGCCGACAATCTCGCCGTGCCCGACCGAGATCGAGACGTCGGAATTGGCGACCAGGCCAGAGAAGCGCTGGGTGATGCCGCGGGTTTCGAGGAGCGCCGTCATCGCGCGGTCGCCTTTGTTGGCCGCGAGAACAAGCCGACCAACCCTTGCGGCCGCGCCAGCGAGATCAAGACGATCAGCGTGCCGTAGACGATGAGGTCGACGCCACGCCCGGAGCCGCCGATGTAGGAGCGCGTCAGTTCGGTCAGCGGGATCAAGATCACGGCGCCCAGTATCGGTCCCCACAAGGTGCCGATGCCGCCCAGCACGGCCGGCAGCGCCATCAGCAGCGAGAACTGGAAGCCCATCACGCTTTCAGGGTCGATGTAGGAGACGAACTGCGCGTAGAAGCTGCCGCCGACCGCGGTGAGGAACGCCGAGACCGCGGCCGCCCCCATCTTGGAATTGAACACGACCACGCCTAAGCTTTCGGCGGCGTCGGGATTGTCCTTCACCGCGCGCCACCAATAGCCCCATTTGGAATCCTCCAGCCACCAGGTGACGAACCAGGCGATGCAGGCGAGCACCAGCGCGAAATAGAAGTAAGGCAGTTTGCTGCGGGTGAACTGGAATTTGAGCCAGCTGTCGCCGCGCACCGGAATATCGATGCCGAGCGCGGCGCCGGCAAAATCCCAGTTCTGGAACAAAAGCAATGCGATCTCGGCAATGACGATGGTGGCGATGACGAAATAGTGCCCGCGCAGGCGGAAACAGGGATAGCCGAGCGCCATCGCAATCAGCGCCGAGATGGCGCCGCCCGCGAGCATGCCGAACCACGGCAAGACGCCGAACTTGGTGAACAACAGCGCGGTGGTATAAGCGCCAAGCCCGAAATAGAGCGCGTGTCCGAGCGAGATTTGCCCGCAATAGCCGGACAGGATGTTCCAGCTCTGCGACAGCGCCGCATACATCAACGTCAGCACCATGATGTTCTGGACGTAGACGTCCTTCACGAACAGCGGCACCAGAGCGGCCGCGACCGCAAGGCCAGCGGCAATGATGAGTTCGCGGCGGCGCGCTCGAGCGAAAGCCTTGTCCATCAGATCGACCCGAACAGGCCGCGCGGCCGGATGAAGACGACGAGGAGATAGACCGCGTAGATGCCGACCGATTTCAGCGAGGGCGGCAGGATCAGGGCCGTGGTCGCCTCGACCAGGCCGACGATGATGCCGCCGGCAAACGCGCCGAACACGCTGCCGAAACCACCGAGCGCCACGGTGACGTAGGCGATCAGCGCGAAGGACGCGCCGACATCGGGATAGATGTAGAAGAACATCGCCATGATCGCGCCGGCCAGCCCAACGAGCGCGGCCCCCAAGCCCCAGCCGAGCGCAAACACGCGGTTCTTGTCGATCCCGACAAGCGCCACCGCGCCGGCATCCTCGCGGGTTGCCTCGAGGGCGCGGCCGAAATCGGTGCGGTTGATGAAGACATAAAGGCCGGCGAAGGCGAGAATCGAGACCAGCGCGCCAACGAGCTGCGGCTCGGGCAGGAAGATGCCGCCGACCGAGACGGTCTTTCCACCAAGCCAGGAATGGGTGACGCTGCGATAATCCGGCGTGAAAAAGAACTGCGACAGCCCGCGCATCACGATCGCGAGCCCGAAGGTCGAGAAGATCTGCACCATACCGGCATTGGCCTTGGCGCGGACCGCGAAGCGCACGATCAACAGATAAACCACCGCGCCGAACACGAACAGAGCGGCCGCGACCAGCGGCGCCGCCAGCAGGGGATCCAGCGCGAGATACGCGAACAGGAAGAAGCTCGCGTACATCGCGATCATCAGGAACTCGCCATGGGCGAAATTCACGACGTCCATCAGCCCGAAGATCAGGGCGAGGCCGACGGCGATCAGGCCGTAGAGCAGGCCCATCAACAGGCCGGAGGCGAGGCTCTGGATGATGGTTTCTGCGGTCACCGGCTTTGCTCCGCCAAGCCTGCTTTATCCGTCATTGCGAGGAGCCCTTGCGACGAAGCAATCCAGCTTTCCTGTTTTGCGGCGGCGAAGCTGGATTGCTTCGCTTCGCTCGCAATGACGGGGAGAGAGCGGCGGCCTGCCATTGCCGTCGGGCTCTGGAATGAGTTGTCTTCTGCCATGTCCGCACCCCGCCCGATCGCGTCCGTCTTACTTCATCGGCCAGACGGCTTCGGCCACGGCCGCTTGCGGCGGCGCGATGGTGACGAACTTGCCGCCGATATATTGCAGGAGCACCGGATCGGCGTCGTTGTTCTGGCCCATCTCGTCGAACTTGATGCGCTTCCAGGGCATGATGGTCTGTTCGCCCGCGATGTCGGTCGCCACCAGCGCCTCGCGGATCTTGTCGCCGTCGGTCGACTTGGCGCGGCTGATGGCGTCCGCCATCACGATCAGGCCCATGAACTGCCGCGACGTGAGGTCGTTGAAATCCTTGCCCGACTTTTCCTTGAACATGGCGTTGATCTTGCCGACCATCGGTCGCTTGGTGGCGAGATCGAGCGAGAAGGTGCCGCGCGAGATCACGCCTTCGAGCTTGTCGCCAACCGCGTCGTACAGCGCCTTCTCCGAAAAGCCGGCGTCCTGCGCCACGATCGCGTTCGGCTTGTAGCCGAGTTCGGCCATGGTCTTGACCAGCAGGATGCTGTCGGTGGTGTAGCTCGAGGGCATCAGCACGTCGGCATTCGCGGCCTTGAGCTGCTGCACCTCCGCCGACAATGACGGCGAGTTGGAACGGTATTTGATGTCGGCGAGCACCTTGTAGCCGCGATCACCCGCGAGCTTGAGCTGCGCGTTGCCGGAATCGGTGCCGAAGATGGTGTCCTCGTGGAACAGCGAGAGCGTCTCGATCTTGCTGCCCTTCTTCTTCATGACATCGAAGAAATCGAACATCGCGGCCGAGTACATCTCGTCATGGGGCGCGGCGCGGAAATAGAATTTCAAGCCGCGGCGATGCAGGCTCGGCGAGGAATTGTCCGCCGAGATGAACGGAATCTGATAGCGCTCGCAGACCTGGCTGACGGTGACGGCGACCGCGCTCTGATAGGTGCCGATGACGGCGCAGACCTTTTCCTGGGTGATCAGGCGCTCGGCCTCGGCGCGGCCCTTCTGCGGATCGGCCTGGTGGTCGGCGAACACGAGGCGGATCTTGGCGCCGCCGAGGCCGGGCAGACCTTCGCCCTTGGCCAGCGGCAGATCGAAATCATAGTCCTTGTTGATGATATCCAGCGCGACCTCGTAGGCCTTCTGGGCGTCGACGCCCTGCTGGGCGCTGGCGCCGGAGAACGGATAGATGACGCCGATCACGACTTCGGACGCTTGCGCGCGCGTTGCGATCGGCGCGAGCGCAGCGACAGCGGTAGCTCCTAGCAGGACGTTTCGGCGGCTGATCGTCATCGCAAAATCCTCTCTTGATCAATTGATATCGTTGAAACGGTTGAACGCTGCGGTAAAGCCTCAAGAAACGGCAAAGCGCTGCCCATTAGAGCACGGCCAATTGCTTGTTTCTGAGATCGGTGATCAGCATCAGTCCCGGCGCATGCGTGATCGCGAACGGCAGTTTGGCGGCCGCGATCACCGCCTGCGGTGTCACGCCGCACGCCCAGAACACCGGGATCTCGTCGTCCGCGACCGGCACCGGATCGCCGTAGTCGGGCTTAGCAAGGTCGGCGATGCCGATTGCGTGCGGCAGGCCGAGATGCACCGGCGCGCCATGCACGGAGGGAAAGCGCGAGGTGATCTGCACCGCGCGGATCGCGTCCGCGGGCTTGAAGGGGCGCATCGACACCACCATCGGACCTGCGAAGGGGCCAGCAGGACTGCAGGCGATGTTGGTGCGGTACATCGGCACGCGCACCTTGCGCTCGATGTGGCGGATCGGCAGCCCCTCCTCCATCAGCGCTTCCTCGAACGAGAACGAGCAGCCGAGCACGAAGGCGACGAGATCGTCACGCCAGTGCGCCATGATGTCAGTCGGCTCGTCGGCCACCTCGCCGTCACGCCAGACGCGATAGCGCGGCACGTCGGTGCGGATGTCGAGGTCGAGCCCGAGCGCGGGAATGCGGGGATCGCCGACATCGGATATGCCGATGATCGGGCACGGCTTCGGATTGAGCTGACAGAAGCGGTGGAACGCGCTCGCGAGCTTTTCGGGAAGGATCGCCAGATTGCCCTGAACGAAGCCGTTGGCGATGCCGGCCGTGGTCACAGCCATGCCGGCGCGGCAATCGAGACGCGCCTTCAGGCTCGGAAGCGTGTCGGTGTCGCGAGATCGCTGTGCTGCCAAAACAGTCATATTCTCGTCCTGCCTAATATCTCGACAAGCGCACTCAATCCCAAACGTGCTATAAAGTCTAATCGTTGTTTTTAATCAGATTTGATAAATCTGGTTTATCAAAGGTATCGTGGTCATGCCGGATTTCAGATCGATTGAGACATTTCTCTGGGTTGTGAAGCTTGGCAGTTTCCGCGGCGCCGCGCATCGGCTGAACACCACCCAGCCGGCCATTTCGCAACGGATCGCCCAGCTCGAACGCGAGATGGGGGTCAGGCTGCTCAACCGCGATCATCGCGTGGCTTCCCCGACCCCGAGCGGCCGGCAGATGATGGTGTACGCGGAAAAGCTGATCGGACTGCGCTCCGAGATGATGGCGGAGGTCGGCGACCGCTCGACGATGCGCGGGGTGTTGCGGCTCGGCGTCGCCGAGACCATCGTGCACACTTGGCTGCCGCGCCTGATCAAGAGCGTGAATACGACTTACCCGAACCTGTCGCTCGAGATCGAAGTCGACATCACGCCGAACCTGAATGCGAGTCTGCTGGCGCAGGACATCGAACTGGCGCTGGTGCTTGGACCGCCGCCGAATGCCGGCGTGCGCCATCGCGTGCTGTGCGACTATCCGGTCGGCTTCTTCGCCAGTCCCTCGCTCGGCCTCGGCAAGGGCAGACTGGCGCTAACTGAGCTTGCGAAATTTCCGATCATCACCTTTCCGAGCAAGACGCGGCCCTATGAGATGGTGCGCGCGCTGTTCAACCGGCCAGAGCTACCGCCGATCCGCCTCCACGCCAGCGCATCGCTGGCGACCGTCATTCACATGGCGATCGAGGGCCTCGGCATTGCCGTCATCCCCGCCGCCATCCTCGAAAGCGAGTTCGACAAAGGTCGCCTCACCCAGCTCGATACCGACATTACGATCCCGCCGCTGACGTTTTCGGCCGCCTGGCTGGCCTCGCCCGAGATCGTCGCGGTCGAGCGCGTCGCCGAGCTCGCTGCGCAGATCGCCCAAGCGGGCGCCGAGGTTGACGGCGCGACGGCGGCGGGTCATTGAAATTCGGTTCACCTCTCCCCCGCTTGAGAGGGAGAAGTAGGCAAAGTTTGGGATTAGCCGCATGAGCCGCGCCGCCTCCAACCTGCAGATCGATTCCGCCCGCCTCTGGGGCACCATTCATGAAACCGCGCAATTCGGCGCCACGCCGAAGGGCGGCGTGCGGCGGCTGACGCTTTCGGCCGAGGACAAAAAGGTGCGCGACTGGTTCCGCAGCGCCTGCGAGGCGGCGGGTCTCAAGGTCCATGTCGACGCGCTGGGATCGATGTTTGGTTTGCGCCAGGGCCGCGACATGTCGAAACTGCCTGTCGGCGTCGGCTCGCATCTCGATACGCAACCGACGGGGGGCAAGTACGACGGCGTGCTCGGCACGCTTGCCGCGCTCGAGGTCGTCCGCACCCTGAACGATGCCGGCATCGAGACCGACGCGCCGATCTGCATTTGCAACTGGACCAACGAGGAAGGCTCGCGCTTTGCGCCCGCGATGATGGCCTCGGCGGCCTATGTCGGCGACTTCACCACCGACAATATCCTGTCGCGAAAGGACGCCGAGGGCGTCACCGTGGGTGAAGCGCTCGACAGCATCGGCTATCGCGGCGACAAGCCGGTGGGAACGCAGAAATTTTCGGGCTTCGTCGAGCTGCACATCGAACAGGGTCCCATTCTCGAAGCGGAGAACAAGACCATCGGCGTGGTCGATTCCGGCCAGGGCGTCTTGTGGTACGACGGCAAGATCACGGGTTTCGAAAGCGGAAATCGTGCTGGCGATGGAAGCGATCGCCAAGAAGCACGGCCCGAACGCGGTCGGCACCATTGGCGAGGCCGTGATCGCCAAACCGTCGCGCAATGTCATTCCCGGCGAGATCGCCTTCACGGTCGACTGCCGCAGCGCCGATGCCGCGATCATGGACGCGCTCGATCGCGATTTGCGCGCGGCGATCGCAGAGATCGCCAGCCGTCGCAAGGTCGAGGCTACCCTCGACCTGGTCTGGCGCAAGCCGCCGACGCATTTCAACCCCAAGCTCGTGGACGCAGTCGAGACCGCCGCGACGATGCTCGGCTACTCGCATCGGCGCATCACCTCCGGCGCCGGCCACGACGCCTGCAACCTCAACACCATCATGCCGGCGGCGATGGTGTTCGTGCCCTGCAAGGACGGCGTCAGCCACAATGAACTGGAAGACGCCACGCAAACCGACTGTGCGGCCGGCGCCAACGTGCTGATGCATACAGTGCTGGCGCTTGCCGGCGTCGCGTCCTGATCGAGATCATCTGAACCTTGGGAGGCTAATGTTGCGCGGAGTCTTCGTCGACGCCAATGAATCGCTGGCGGTGATTTTCGAGCGGCTGGAAAAGCCCGATGATCCCAAGGTGCGGGTCAACCGCGACCCGGACATCAAATCGGATCAATACCCGGACGTGCTCGACGGCGCCGAGATCGCGGTCGTCGATCACACGGCGCTGCCGACCGACATCGCGCGGCAGTGCAAGGGCCTCAAGCACGTGGTGTTCCTGGGCACCGGCGCGCGCAGCTACATGCACCCGGAGGAACTGGCCGCGCTCGGCATCACTGTGCACCTGATTAAGGGCTATGGCGACACCGCGGTGGCTGAATGCGCCATTGCGCTGATGTGGGCGTCGGCGCGCGGGATCGCGCAGATGGATCGCGAGATGCGCGGAGGCAACTGGCTGCGCGACGACGGCATGCAGCTCACCGGCAAGACGCTCGGCCTGATCGGCTTCGGCGGCATCGCCGCGGAAGTCGCGCGCATCGCGTGGGGCAGCGGCATGCGCGTGATCGCCTGGAACCGGACACCGAAAGCCCATCCGGGCGTGGAATTCGTAGCCCTGGAGCGACTGCTCGGTGACAGCCATGTCGTCTCGCTGCATCTGTTGCTGAATGACGAGACGCGCGGCTTCCTGTCGGCCGAGCGCATCGCCGCGATGCGGCCGGGCGTGATCCTGGTCAACACCGCGCGCGGCGCCGTGGTCGATGAGACCGCCATGATCGATGCGTTGAAGTCGGGCCATATCCGGCATGCCGGGCTCGACGTCTTCAACATCGAGCCGCTGCCGAAGGATCATCCGCTGACCAAACTCGATAACGTCACGCTCTCGGCGCATTCGGCGTTCCGCACCCCGGAAGCGAGCGAGAATCTCATTCACGCGGCGTGGGAACATTGCCGAAGGATTGTGAAGGAGGCGTAGAATACATCCACGTCGTCCCGGCCAAACGCAGCGCGAGCCGGGACCCATAACCACCGGCCAACGTTATCTCGCGAAGCTGAAGCCCCAGCCGACATAACAACAAACATATGTGGTTATGGGTCCCGGCCCCCCGTGCGCAATTGCGCACTCGGCCGGGACGACGAAGAGATTACTCCACCATTTCCGCCACCGCCTTGCCGCACGCGCTCGTGTCGGCATTGCCGCCGAGATCGCGGGTGCGCAAGGTGCGTTCGCCGAGCGTACGCTCGATCGCGCCGACGATCGCGCTGGCCGCGTGCGTCTCGCCGAGATGCTCCAGCATCATCGCGCCCGACCAGATCATGCCGATCGGGTTGGCGATGCCCTGGCCTGCGATATCGGGCGCCGAGCCATGCACCGGCTCGAACACGGACGGGAAATCGCCTTCCGGATTGATGTTGCCCGATGGCGCGATCCCGATGGTGCCGGTGCAGGCCGGTCCCAGATCGGAGAGAATGTCCCCGAACAAATTGGAGCCGACCACGACGTCGAACCAGTCCGGATGCAGCACGAAATTCGCGGTCAGGATGTCGATGTGATATTTGTCCCATTTCACATCAGGATATTTCTTCGCCATCGCCTCCACGCGCTCGTCCCAATAGGGCATGGTGATCGAGATGCCGTTGGACTTGGTCGCTGACGTAAGGTGCTTCTTCGGCCGCGACTGCGCGAGATCGAAGGCGAACTTCAGGATGCGGTCGACGCCGGTCCGCGTCATGATGGTTTCCTGGATGACGAATTCGCGCTCGGTTCCCGGGAACATGCGCCCGCCGACGGAGGAATATTCGCCTTCCGTGTTCTCCCGCACCACCCAGAAATCGATGTCGCCGGGTTTGCGATTGGCGAGCGGCGACGGCACGCCGGGCATCAGGCGAACGGGGCGCAGATTGACGTACTGGTCGAACTCGCGGCGAAACTTGATCAGCGAGCCCCACAAGGAAACGTGATCGGGAATTTTCGCCGGCCACCCAACCGCGCCGAAATAGATCGCGTCGTGTCGGCCGATCTGGTCCTTCCAGTCCTCCGGCATCATCTCGCCGTGCTTTTCGTAATAGTCGTAAGAGGCGAAATCGAAATGATCGAAATGCACGGTGACGCCGTGCTTCCTGGCCGCCGTCTCGATCACCCGCAACCCCTCCGGCATGACCTCCTTCCCGATCCCGTCGCCGGGAATGACCGCGATCCGGTATTGCTTTTTTGCGTTGCTCATCGAGAGTTTCCTTGATCACTTGCCGCGTCGGGACTGCGGTTGTCTTGATCGGATTGCAATGGACCAAACCTGGTTTCAGTGCAACGCTGCAGTGCAATCTTGACCGCAGCCAGACGTTACGCCTAACAATTTCGCCTCCCGCTCTTTCCCAACCCCAGCGAGCACTCCATGGACCTGCATCTGCGCGGCAAGCGCGTCCTCATCACCGGCGCCTCCAAGGGCATTGGCGCCGCGGCCGCCGAATCCTTTGCCGAGGAAGGCTGTCATCTGCTCCTGGCCGCCCGCAGCGGCGATCAGCTGAAGGCGCTGGCCGACCGCCTCAGGACCGCGCACCAGATCGACGCGGCCGCCTGTGTGGTCGACCTGCGCAAGAGCGAGGACGTCGCGCGGCTCGCGAAGGAAGCCACCGACATCGACATTCTCGTCAACAATGCCGGCGATATTCCCGGCGGCTCGATCGACAAGATCGACGAGGCGACCTGGCGGCACGCCTGGGACCTCAAGGTGTTCGGCTATATCAACCTCACCCGCGCCGTCTATGCCCAGATGAAGGCGCGCGGCGGCGGCGTGATCGTCAACGATATCGGCGCCGCCGGCGAGAAGTTCGACTTCAATTACATCTGCGGCAGCGCCGGCAATGCCGCGCTGATGGCCTTCACCCGCGCGCTCGGCTCCAAGAGCCTCGCCGACAACGTCCGTGTGGTCGGGATCAATCCGGGACCGGTCGGCACCGACCGCCACGTCACGCTTCTCAAGACCCGCGCCAAGCATCAGTTCGGCGACGAGAATCGCTACAAGGAATTCCAGAAGGGCATGCCGCTCGGACGGCCCGCACATGCGCGCGAGATCGGCGACCTCATGGCCTTCCTCGCCTCGGACCGATCCGGCTACACGTCGGGCGTGATCTTCACGGTCGACGGCGGCATCGCCGCGGGTTGGGGGTAGATTGATAGCGCCGTCATTGCGAGGAGCGCTTGCGACGAAGCAATCCATCTAGCCCGGTGCAGGCATGGATTGCTTCGCTGCGCTCGCAATGACGGGGCTTGGATGCGGTCAAACAATTGCCGATCGGCCTTGCCGGAAAATGCTTTACAGGACTGCGCTTTCCGCTATCGAGAAGCGAAATGACGGGGATAACATAAAGTGGCTGACCAGGATCTGGTGCGGGCGACGGCATGCGCCGTCGTCGAACGGCTGAAATCAGGCGACGTCACTCCGCTCGACCTGCTCGACATATTGGAAAAGCGCATCGCGGAGGTCGACGGCAAGGTCAATGCACTGCCCACGCTGTGCTTCGACCGCGCGCGCGCCCATGCCAAGGCGCAGATGCAGAAGCCGGCCGCCGAGCGCGGCCTGCTCGCTGGATTGCCGGTGCCGATCAAGGACCTCACCGACGTCGCCGGCGTTCTGACCACGCAGGGCTCGCCGATCTACAAGGATAACGTCCCGGCGCGTTCCGACATCCTGGTCGAGCATCTCGAAGGCAATGGCGGCATCGTCTACGCCAAGTCGAACACGCCGGAATTCGGCGCCGGCGCCAACACCTTCAACGAGGTGTTCGGCGCGACGCGAAATCCCTGGGACACCTCGCGCTCGGCCGCCGGCTCCTCCGGCGGCGCGGCGGTGGCGCTCGCGACCGGCATGGCCTGGCTCGCGCACGGTTCCGACATGGGCGGCTCGTTGCGCAATCCCGCGAGCTTCTGCGGCGTCGTGGGTTTGCGGCCGAGCATCGGCCGCGTTGCGCATTCGCCGAAATTCAAGATCGATCGCAATCTGGGCGTCCAGGGTCCGATGGCCCGCAACATCGAGGACCTCGCTCTGCTGCTCGACGCCATGAGCGGCGAGCACCCGGTCGATCCGCTCTCGCTGCCGAGGCTTTCGACCTTGTACCTCACATCGGCGCGCTCGGGCCAACGGCCGAAGCGGATCGCCTATTCGCCCGATCTCGGCATCATGCCGGTCGATCCCGAAGTGATCGCGATCACCCGCAAGGCCGCGGCGCGCTTTGCGGAGGCCGGCGCCATCGTCGAGGAGGCGCATCCTGACCTCACCGAGGCTCACGAATGCTTCCACGTGTTGCGCGCGTTCGATTTCGCCATCAGCAAGGCCGCGCTGCTGCGCGAAAAGCGCGATCAGCTCAAGCCGGAGGTGATCTGGAATATCGAGGAAGGCCTCAAGCTGACGGTCGCGCAACTCGCGCGCGCCGAAGCGCAGCGGGTCGCGATGGCCGCGCGCACGCTGGAGTTCTTCAAGACCTACGACCTGTTGCTGGCGCCGGCAACGATCGTTCCGCCCTTCCCGGTCGAGAACCGCTATGTCGCGGAATGCGCGGGCACCAGGTTCGACAATTATGTGCAGTGGCTCGGCATCGTCTATGCGATCACGCTGGTCTGCTGCCCTGCGCTGTCGATGCCGTGCGGCTTCACCGCCTCCGGCCTGCCGGTCGGGCTACAGGTGGTCGCGGCGCCGCGCGCCGAGGCGCAGTTGCTCGCAGGCGCCAAGGTGCTGGAGGACATTCTGGGACTGCGCGGCACCACGCCGATCAATCCGCGTCCGCCGAAGTAGCGCGGAGCGCGGAGCTAGTCCATTTCGGGTCGGTCGGCAGACCCTTCATGGTGAGGAGCTCGGCAACGCCGAGCGTCTCGAACCTTGAGGCCTGAGCCGAGCCAACTGCATTAGCATGTTCGTCAGGCGCCATCGGCCGCCTTGA
>WNGQ01005323.1_pt1 | contig 12634 bp, 7 predicted proteins | sample 5407661 | NCBI WGS metagenome assembly WNGQ01 (sample SAMN13153382, study PRJNA577476) | soil metagenome | isolation source: 60 cm soil or saprolite under Garry oak tree replicate 2 | place: USA:California | collected 2016-06-15
CGGTGACGAGCGGTCTCTCACGGTCACTCACGGACACCCCGACCCGCAGGTCAGGCCATGTGACAGGCCCGGACGGCACAGCTTCCCAAGCTGATAGTGCGGGTTCGATTCCCGTCACCCGCTCCATAAAGTCCCACTTCATTCATAATTTTCGAGTAACTGTTCGCTTGACTGCCGCCTGATGGCGTCCAGTGGTCGGCAGTGGTGTCAATTCCGGTGTTTTCCCTGCTCAGATAATGTCTCTGGCATGAGTTATGCTGGTTTGAAGGGTCGGGTGGAGGCGCGTCGTTCTACCCAAATTTCTACCCGCGGCATGGGGGCTGACCATGGCATATGCGGAACGCAGGGAGCGCAAGAAGGGGGTCCGCTACCGCGGCGTCTACAAGGCCGCGGACGGCCGCTACCGGTCGGCTGGCACCTTCAGCACGGAGAAGCAGGCGCTCGCGGTCGCCGAGGAGGCAGAGCGGCACGCCGCCGAGGTCGCTGGCGGCGCGGCGGGCGGGCTGGATCCGGCCACCCGCGCGACGCGGACGATCAGGGAGTACGCGCCCGTGTTCCTCCGACACCATCAGGTCGAGGGAAACACCAAGGACACCTACGCAGACACGCTGCGGCTGCACGTGATCCCGTTCCTCGGCGGCTGTCGGCTGGCCGAGACCGACCGGACGGTGGCGCGCAACTACATCACGGCGCTACAGGAAGGCGGGCGCTCGGCGAACACGATCCGCCAGGCTAAGGTCGTGCTCGGCGCGATGTTCGGGATGGCGGTGTCGGACGGGTACCTGGACTACAACCCGTTCCATGACGTGAAGATCCCCAAGGTGCCGGGTCGGCGGGCCATCAAGATCGCCACGCCGGCGCAGTACCTGAGGGTGCGGGCTTGCCTTCCGACTAAGCCCGCTCAGGTCTTCTCGACGCTGCTGGTGTCCAGCGGGATCCGGTTCTGCGAGGCGATCGGGCTGCAGCCCGCCGACTTCGATTTCGAGACGGGCATCCTGGAAGTGGCCCGGTCGGTGGTCAAGGTGTCCCGCCAGCATCATCCGCAGGGCAAGACGTTCCTGGTGCGCGACTACACCAAGAACGGGCAGACACGCAGGCTCAAGCTTGACGGGGCCGTGGTCGAGCTCGTGCGGGGATACCTGGCGGAGCAAGGCATCGGCGAGAGGGAGGTGATGTTCCCGGCGGAGCTGGTAGTTCCGCCGCGGCGCACCAAGCCGCGGCTGACGGAGGAGGAGATCAGGGCGCTGGGCGACTGCGAGCCGGTGGGCGGGCGCGTCTACGCTCACGGGACGTTGGGCGGTTATGTTCAGGCGAAGTGCCGGTGCGCGGGCTGCCGGCAATGGGCCCGGGAGTATGGCCGCGAGCGGATGCGGGTCCGGCGGGCCGCCGCCTCCTCTGGTGAGGCCCGGCGCCGGTGGGAGAAGTCTCGTGATGCCGACGAGACCTACCTGGACGAGCAGAGCTGGGACCGGATCTGGGCCGGCGCGGTCGCGGAAAGCGGGATCCCGTTCAAGCCGACCGCCTACCAGGTCCGGCACACGCACGCCTCGTGGCTGATCGACGCCGGGGAGAACCCGAAGGCGGTGATGCACCGGCTCGGCCAGGCCGACCTGCGCACGACCGCGCGGTACGTGCATGTGCTCGACGAAACCGGGGAGTCAGCCGCCAGGCGGTTCGAAGGGCTACTGCCGCCACTGTGACCATCGGGCGGCGTGTGGCCCGAAAGCTGTCCTCACGGACGGCGGCGGGGCCGACATGCGGCGCGAGCCCCGTGGATGATCGCATTCGTCGACGTTCCGCCCGGCATCAGGTTCTTGCCACAGGCTGCAGAGCTTAACGACGGTCAGGTGGTCACGTTCTTCAGCCCGCTGATTGAGAAACACTCACCGTTGGATCCATGTAGAGCCACAACGATTGGGTGCACACGACGGCGTCGGGCGAGCGGCACGAAAGCTGTGGCCGGAGGAAGTGGTAACGGACCGTTATCACTGTCCATTTCTCGCCGCCGTCCCTCATCAGCGGACCACGGTCACCGGGCACTTCGCGTAGGCGGCGACGTGCTGGCTGACCGAGCCGAGCACCAGCCCTCTAAAGCCGCCGCGGCCGCGTGTGCCGACCACCAGCAGGTCGGCGTCCGCCGACTGCTTGATGAGCACCTGCGCTGCATTGCCCTGCTTGACGAGCGGTTGAACGGGCACCGGCGGGTCCTCGCCGAGTTCTGCTTTGATGACCGTGAGCAAGTCCTCGGTGGCGCGCTGGCTGGGGTCGGGTAGGGGGCTTCGCGGCACGCCGCCGCTGCCCATCGGTGGCAGCAGCGTGCGCTCCCACACGGTCAGCACGACCAAGTCGGCCCCGTGATCCGCGGCTTCGGTGGCAGCCCAGGTCAACGCGGTCCGGCTGGGGGGCGATCCGTCGATGCCGACCACGATGGTCTTCCACTTACTCACCGTCGTCTCCTTTCCGGGTCTCGACGGACCGGCGCTTGCGTCGTCGCCAGCCCGCCTCGCGGTCACTTCCCGGACCGGGCCGGAGCCGCGCGAGTTGTACCGCAGGGTCACCCGAGTTCGTGATTAACCTCCCGGGTCCGCTTCTGTGACGGGACCGGCCTGGTCGGCGGCAGGCTGCACCAGCTGCTCGCCGAGCACGCGGTCCTCGTCCAGCGCGGACGTTTGCACGACGAGTACGTCGCACAGGGCGTTCTTCACGACGTTGCCGGGGACCGATCCGAGGCGCTGCCCCTCGCTCGCGCCCAGCCCGCGGTTGCCGACTACGACGAGGTTCGCCGGGTCGGGGCCGACGACGTCGAGCAAGGCCTGAGCCGGGTCGCCGGCGACGAGCTGCTGCTCGATGTATCTCGCTCGCTCCTGGGTGAGACCGGTGAGCGACTTTTCCATGGCGTTGCGAGCAGCCTCGGCACCGTATAGATCGCGGTGCGAACCTTGGGAGGGACCCGGAGCCGTGCTGGGGTCGCGCTCCCGGTACGCCGTGACGACGACCAGCTTGGCCTGGGCGGCTTGCGCCACTTCCGCGGCCCGGTCCACGGCGTACAGGCTGGGCGGGGTGCCGTCGGAACCGACCACGACCCGGTCGTACACGGTGATGCTGCGCTGGCTGCCGAGCGGCACGATGGGCGACTCGTCCGCCTCGTGGGGCGGGTTCACCCACAGCATCGCCACGGCGCCGATGGCCATCAGGACGCCGGCGACGGTGATCGCATTGGACCCTTTACTGCCGAGGAGGTGGTTGAAGATCCAGCCGAAGGTGACCGTCTCGATCAGCATCGGCACGACGATCATCATGTTCAGGATGCCCATGTAGACGCCGGTGCGCTTGGCCGGAACCATGCTGGCGACCATCAGGTAAGGCACGCCGACCGCGCTGGCCCAGAAGATGCCGAGGCCGATCATCGGGACCAGCGCGAGGTACTGGTTGTGGGCATGGGCCAGCGAGATCAGCGCCACCGCGGCCAGGCCGAGGGCGATCGCGTGCACGCGCTTGGCGCCGATCCGCACGCAGAAACCGACCAGGAACAGCGCGGAAATCATGGTGACGAAGTTGTAGGCGCCGTTCTCCAGGCCGCTCCAGGCGATCGCGCTCTGCCAGGCCGGCCCCCCGCGCTCTGGCGTCGTGTGGAACACCGTCTCACCGAGGCTGACCGCCAGGAACTGCCAGTAGATGAACATCGCGTACCACTGGAAGAAGAAGACGATACCGATCTTGTGCATGGCGATCGGCATCGTCTTGACGGCGTCCCTGATGTCGCGGACCGCGTTCCGGGCACCCCTGGGCGTGGCGCGCATCTCCTGGAGCGCCTCGTCCGACGGGGTGAGCTCCTTGGTGCGCGCCATCGCGGTCAGCACCGTCAGCAGGATGCAGATGGTGCCGATCCAGAAGCAGGTGTACATCCAGTAGGGCACGTGGTTGCCGGCGGTCTTGTCCAGCGCCGACACCTTCTGCAAGAGGAACAGCGAGATGTTCGCGAGCACCGCGCCGGCCCCGGTGAACATGCTCTGGGTCAGGAACCCGCGCGCCAGCTGCGACTTGGGCAGCCGGTCGGAGATGAACGCCCGGTACGGCTCCATCGAGGTGTTGTTGCCGGCGTCGAGCAGCCAGAAGCAGATCACGGCCAGCCACAGGGCGCCGACGAACGGGAACAGGAACAAGATGATTGCGCAGAGGATCGCGCCGGCGGTGATGAACGGGCGCCGCCGACCCCACCGGGGGCTCCAGGTCCGGTCGCTGATCGCCCCGATCAGCGGCTGGATGATCAGCCCGGTGACCGGCCCGGCCAGGTTAAGGATCGGGAGCAGACCGGGACTCGCCCCGATCAGCAGGAAGAGCGGGTTCACCGCCGACTGGGTCAGGCCGAAGCTGAACTGGACCCCGAAGAACCCGAGGTTCATCATCAGGAGGGCGCGGCCCGACATCAGCGGCTTGCGCGCGACCTCCCCGGTACCTGTTGAGACGGTCTCCAATGTGGTGGTCATGGCGATCCCCTCGGCCGAGGCGATGTAGGTCCGTCGTCCATATCGCCACTGTCGCGAGCGCGCCGATGCCGTGTCTTCCCGCAAGCAGGCGAAACCGGGGATACTTCCGGGCGGCTCCAGCACGGCCCGGGCACCTGATCGGGGGAGGGCAGACCACCCGATCGGGTGAAACCGCCCGTCATGGGTAGAGGTAGCATCGCTGCGGCGGCCGAGGAGGTGGGATGTGGACAACTTCCAGGAGCAGCTGGCCTCGCTGCATGCCATCTCGGCCGAGATCGCCGGGCTGCGCCAGCTCGCCGAGATCCACGACCAGGCACTGGGCTACTGCCTGACCCTGACCGGCTCACAGTTCGCGTTCACCGGCCTGCTCCGGGACACTGGTGACGCCGGTGACGGCGGCGCGGGGGGCACGGCCGGCGACCAGGTCATGGATGTCGCCGCGATCAAGGGTTTCGACCCCAGCCCCGAGTTCTACCATAGGTTCCACCTCATGCTCCTGCGCTCCAGTGTGGTCGGCGTCGTGATCAAGGAGAATCGCTGCTACCGGGCCAACGACGTGCCGGCCGACCCGCACAGCGTCGGACAGCCCCGCGGCCACCCTCCGGTCCGCAGGTTCCTCGGCGTCCCGCTGCGGCTCGGCGACGCCGTCATCGGGATGATCGGGGTGGCCAACAAGCCCGGCGGCTATGACGCCGCGGACGAGCGGCTCCTGTCGACCTTCGCCGGCCAGGTCGCGGTGGCGGTCGACAACGCCCGGCTGGATGCGCGGCAGCGCCAGGCGATCGCCGAGCTCCAGCAGTTGCGGGAGCGCCTGACCAAGGCCGAGCGGGTTCAGCTGCTCGGGCGGGAACGCGAGCGCATCGCCGGAGAGCTGCACGACCGGATCGAGCAGGACATCTTCACGATCGGGGTCCGGCTGACCGCTCTGCTGGAGGACCAGTCGCTCGACCACCGGGTGGCCGGGCAGTTGCGCGGGTTGCGCCAGCTCTCGATCGGAGTCGCAGATGAGGTGCGACGCGCCATCTTCGCCCTGACCAGCCAGGAACAAGACGGCGCCCGCCTGACCGACCGGCTGCGCTCGCGGCTGGCGCAGTTCGAGCGAAGCTCAGACATCCACGCCCATCTGGTCGTGACCGGAGCGCCCGACCCCGGCGCCGCGGCCGTCCACGAAGTGGTCCTGCTGGTGGTAGACGAAGCCCTGGCCAATGCCGCCAAGCATTCTCAGGCCCGGACGGTGCTGGTCAGCCTGCGCCACGAACCGGGCCGGGTCGACCTGGTGGTCCAAGATGACGGCGAGGGTGCGCCGGAGATCCTGCTGGGCACCTTCCCGGACAGCTGCCTGCACTTCGGGCTGCGCCACATGCACGAGCTGGTAACCGGCCGGGGCGGGCGCCTGGAGGTATCCAATGGCGACGAAGCCGGGCTGGTCGTCCGGGCCAGCCTCCCCGAGACGCCAGGCGGGACATGATGCGGATCATAATCGTCGATGATCATCAAATCGTCCGCGAGGGCCTCAAGACGATCCTCCAGGACGACCCGGACTTCGAGGTGGTGGCCGAGAGCGGGTCGGCTAAAGGGCTCGCCGCGCTGGTCCAGAGAACCCGCCCCGATGTCGTGCTGCTCGATGCCCGCCTGCCGGGCGTCAGCGGCGCCGAGGCGTGCCGGCAGCTGGTCGCGGCCAACCCGGACATCGCGGTGCTCATGGTGTCCTCCTACACCGACGACCGGCTGGTCGAGGAATGCATCAGGGCCGGCGCCAAGGGCTACCTGATCAAGGACATCCAGCGGCTCAGCCTCAAAGAAAGCATCCGCGCCGTCTCTCAGGGCGGCGGAGCCGTATCCCCCGCCATAGCCGCCAAGGTCCTCGACCGCCTGCGCACACAAGAAGACCTAGCCCCAGCCGAGCCGGCAAGCCCGCTAAGCGACACACAGCTGGACATCCTCCGCCTCGTTGCGGCCGGCTACTCCAACCGGGAGATCGCCAGCCGCATCCAGCTGAGCGAGAACACCATCAAGTCACACATCCAGGAAATATTCCGGAAACTGGACGTCGGGAATCGCGTCCAGGCCGCCCTCAAAGCCAGCAAAAACGGGTGGCTCTGAGCGTCCGGCAGCGGCGGCAACGCAGCGGAACGCTAGGTCACGGTATTTCCGCAGGACGGCGGACGACTTATCAGAGATAATGGCCGGTTATCCGGTACAACGGCCGACGAGCCCTTGGCACGGACGTCGGCTGTTACGGAGAGCGAACATCCAGCCGAGCGCAATAACCGGACATTCGGTGCATAACGCCGACTCGGCGCTGAGCGCGGGCGGTGAATTGGCCTGGGCTGAGTGGCACAGAATGGCCATTCTTGGCGCCGCGGGTTGGGTTCCTGCCGAAGGCTGGTGTGGCGCCAGCTGCAGGCGGTGTAGGGCTTGCCGGGGCGGGATCGGCAGGTGAGTGCCGGGGCACGGCTGAGAAGGGGCGCGGGCGCCGACGCCGATGGTGTGGCGAGGTATGCCTGTGCGCTCGCTATCACGTGGTTCCGGAGATTCTCCTGTAGATGGCATGCTTGCTGAGGTGGAATCGCGGGTGTCGAGTCCGGTTCTTGTCGGTCGGTCGGGCCAGCTTTCCGCCCTGGATACCGCGCTGGCCGAGGCGGTCCGCGGCAGCCCGTCGGCGGTCATGGTCGGCGGCGAGGCCGGGGTGGGAAAGTCCCGGCTGGTGAGCGAGTTCGCCGAGCGGTCACGCGGTGCGGGCGTGCGGGTGCTGATGGGTGGCTGCCTGGAGCTTGGCGCCGATGGCCTGCCGTTCGCCCCGTTCACCGCCGTGATTCGCGCGCTCGTGCGGGACCTCGGCGCCGCCGGGGTGGCCGGGCTGCTGCCCGGCGGCTCGGCTAGGGAGCTGGCCCGGCTGCTGCCGGAGTTCGGTGAACCCGCTGACCCAGACGAGGCGGGCGAGGCACGGGCGCGGCTGTTCGAGCAGGCGCTCATCCTGCTGGAGCGCTTGGCCGAGGCTGGTCCCGTGGTACTGGTCATCGAGGACATGCACTGGGCCGACCGGTCCAGCCGGGACCTGCTGGCCTTCTTGATCCGCAATCAGCCCTCGGCCGAAGGCCTGCTGATGGTGGTGACTTACCGGACCGACGACCTGCACCACGCGCACCCGTTGCGGCCGCTGCTCGCCGAACTGGACCGGATCGGCTGGGTCACCCGGATGGACCTGGGCCGGCTTACCCGGCCGGACACCGGCCAGCTCGTCGCCCAGATCATCGGCCACGGGCCGGATGAGGATCTGCTCGCGGCTGTGTACGGCCGAACCGAAGGCAACCCGTTGTTCGTGGAGGCGCTGCTCGCCGATGGCGGGCTGGGTTCCGGGCTGCCGGAGTCGCTGCGGGATCTGCTGGTGGCGGCCGTGCGGCGGCTGCCGGACGAGACCCAGGAGGTGGTCCGGGTCGCCAGCGCGGGCGGCGAGCGGACCGGCGATAGGCTGCTGGCCGCGGTGACCGGGCTGGAGGGCCCCGCGCTGGCCCGGGCTCTGCGCCCAGCGGTGGCAGCCAATGTGCTGCTGGCCGATTCCGACGGCTACGCGTTCCGGCACGCCCTGATCCGCGAGGCGGTCCATGATGAGCTGCTGCCCGGGGAGCGGGGCCAAGTGCACCGTCGGTTCGCCGAGGCTATCGCTGCCGATCCGGCGCTGGTGATGCCGGGCCGGGCCGCGGGTGAGCAGTCCTACCACTGGTACGCGGCCCATGACAGTACCCGGGCGCTGGTCAGCGCCTGGCAGGCGGCTGGTCAGGCCGGCCGTTCCCTGGCCTACGCCGAGCAGCTAGCCATGCTGTCCCGGGTGCTGGAGCTGTGGCAGCAGGTACCGGACGCCACGCAGCGGATCGGCGCGGATCACGTCGCGGTGCTCGAACAGTCCGTACGAGTTGCCGAGCTGGCGGGGGAGAATGACCGGGGGGTCACGCTGGCCCAGGCCGCGCTGCGGGAGATCGATGCCGACGCGGAGCCGGTCCGGGCCGCGCTCCTGCTCGGAGCCGGCGGCCAGCTGAAGTACCATCTCGGCCGGGCTGATTACGCCGACGATCTGCGGGAGGCGGTCCGGCTGGTCCCGGCCGACCCGCCCAGTCCGGCCCGGGCCCGGGTCCTCCAGGCGCTGGCCCATCGCACCTTGCACGAGCGCGGCTCGGGCGACGCCGCGCTCCGGGCGATTGCTGAAGAGGCGGTGGTCACCGCGCGGCGCGCCGGTGATGCCGCCACCGAGGCGGTCGCGCTGGTCACCCTCGCCTGTGCCGAACCGATCGGCGGGAATGTGGAGCGGATCCAGGCCCTGCTGGCCCAGGCGCGTGCGGTCGCCTCCCGGGCCGGGGCCAACGAGCCGTTCCTGACCGCCGCCATCGCCGAGTCGGAGACGTTGGAATTCGCGGGCATGCATGAACCGGCTGCAACGGTAGCCCGGGAGGGACTCGCGGCCGCCGGCAAATACGGGCTCGCCCGGACCTATGGCGCGGTCCTGGCTGGCAGCCTGGCCGAGCCGCTACTGTCGCTGGGCCGGTGGGACGAGGCGAATGAGATCATCGAGGGCGCGCTGCAGCTCTTCCCGCTCCGGCTGGACCGGACCTACCTGTGGCGGCTGGCCGGCGACATCGCCCTGGCCCGTGGCGACCTGGTGGCCGCGGCCGAATCCGTCGCCTCGATCAAGTCGGTGCTCGATCACACCCGGTATCAAAGTCAGTATCACCTGCCGTTGATCCGGCTGGAATCCCAGGTATGGCTGACTCAGGGTGGCCGGGCCGAAGCCCTGTCCGTGATCCAGGACGCTCTGGACCGTTTTGACGTGCGGCAGAGCCCCCGCTATGCCTGGCCCTTGCTCATCGTGGGCGCCCGGGCGTGCGTGGCCGCGGCCGCCCCCGACGGGAGTCTCCCACCGAAAGCGGGGGCGCTGCTTGGTCGGCTGCGGGCCGAGGCGGGCAAGCTGGCCGCGGAGGGGTTGGCACAGCAAGCCCACCGGCTGACCTTCGCCGCCGATGCGGCACGCGCCGCCGGGCCTCTGGCCGCCACCGCGCCTGGCGAACTGCCCCAGCCGGGCGATATGCGCGCTGCCTGGGAGGAGGCGGCCCAGGCATGGGAGGCGGCCGGCGAGCCCTACCCGCTGGCGGTGGCCCTGATGCGCTCCGCGGAGGCGGCGCTGGGCGCCGGCGACCGCGAGGGCGGCGCCACGCCGCTGCGCCGGGCCGCTGAACTGGCGCAGCGGCTCGGCGCCCGGCCGCTGAGCGACGACATCGCCCGGCTCGCCCGGCGTGCCCGGATCACCCTCGGCCAGCCCGGCGAAGCCGCGGAAGCCCAAGCAGCGCCTGGGCGAGCCGGTCAGGCCCAGGTCACCGAGCCGGAACGGCTGGGACTCACTACGCGGGAGCTGGAAGTGCTGCGGCTCGTCGCGGCCGGACGCAGCAACCGCGAAATCGCCAGCGAGCTGTTCATCTCCATCAAGACCGCCAGCGTGCACGTGTCCAATATCCTCGGCAAGCTCGGCGTGACCAGCCGCGGCGAAGCCGCCGCCACTGCCCACCGGCTCCGCCTGTTCGACTCCTTCCCGCAGTAGTACCGGCAGACGCCCAAGGCGAGCCGGCCGCGCCTGGCTGCCGTTACGAGTCCGAGGCGAATGACGGCGATGCGCCGGATCACTGGATTTGGACCGATCCCCGGGCGAGTTCGATGGCGAGCCTGGGACGGAAGTTGTGCTAAGTGGCGGGCGGCTCATGCGGCACGAACTCGATGGTGACCAGCTGGGAGGATTCCGGTTGCTATCACGCGGCCTGTCCGGCCGGGCAGAGGGCACCGATCTGGGTTTTGCAGGCGCCGAAATCATCGCGGCAGATCCCGGCGCCGTATGGGATGCGGCCCTGCCTTACGCCGGGCCGGGTTCCTTGTGTCGTGTCGGCGGAAATCTAGGGACGCGCCGCCCCGAATACCGGGCAATCGCCCGATCCGCGTCGCGGCGCCTTAGCCGCACCCTCGGGATATAGACCAGCTACGACCGCCGAGGAGGCCGCGATGCACCCCGCGATCAGCAACGAACTGGCCACGGCCCGGAACGCTGACCTGCGCCAAGCCCAGGGCGATACGGTCGGCCGCGCCGCCGCACACCTGCCATCCACACCGCCGCAGCCCGGCAGGAACTGGATTCCGGTCAGCCTCCGCCGGGTAGGCCGACAGCGCGCTTTGGTACGCAATTGTGGACGTTGCTGCACGCACAGGACCTGCTCGACGGTCCGGCCACCCACCCGCACCAGCGCTACCTGCACGCCCAGGCCGCCCGCCTGAGCGAGCGCCAGTAACCCACCACATCGGCCACCCGCTTACCCAGACGATCTACGGCACGAACCGCCAAACGGCCGACAGATCACTTCACGCCCGCGCCCGGCGGTTAACCGGTTCGCCGGGCATCGGCAGGAAAGCGGCCGCAACCCAGATAAGGAGACCACCAAGATGAACACCGTAGTTTCCGCGGACGGAACCACCATTGCCTACGACACATACGGCGAGGGGCCGCCGGTCATCATGACCGTCGGCGCGTTCAACACCCGCACCACCACCGAACCGCTGGCAAAGGCGCTAGCGCCACGGTTTACCGTGCTGAACTACGACCGGCGGGGCCGCGGCGACAGCGGCGACACTCAGCCGTACTCGGTCGAGCGTGAGATCGACGACATCGCCGCACTGATCGCAGCGGCCGGCGGGGCCGCGTCGGTGTTCGGCTACTCCTCCGGCGCCACCCTGGCGCTCAAAGCCGCCGCGGCCGGCTTGCCGGTCACCAAACTCGTGCTCTACGAGCCGCCGTTCAACACTGATGACAGCCACCCGGTTCTGCCCGCCGACTTCGCCGGGCAGGTCGCCGAACTCGTCGCCGCAGGCCGCCGCGGCGACGCCGTGGAGTTGTACCAGACCACCGCGGTCGGCATCCCGGCGGATGTGGTTGCGCAAATGCGCCACGCCCCCTTCCGCCCTGCCATGGAGGCGATCGCCCACACACTTGCCTACGAAGCCGCCATCGTTGGGGACCGGTCCCTGCCCGCCGGGCTGCTCGCCTCGGTCACCATCCCAACCCTGGTAGTCACCGGGGAACAAAGCCCGCCGTTCCTGCGGGCGGCCGCGCAGGCAGCCGCATCCACCCTGCGGGGCGGGCAGCTATCGGTCCTTCCCGGCCAGACTCACGACATTGACCCCGAAGCCACAGCGCCGGTCATGGCGGAATTCCTCGCCAGCTGACCCAAGCCACCGCCCATGCCGGCCAGCATGGCGCAGCGAACCAGGAACGGAGAACAGTCCCGTGAGGTGCTCCCACGAGCTGCTGTTCCGCTCGGTCTTCACCGCCCGGCAACCTCGCCGCACGCGGAGATGATGACCAGCCCCGGAGGTCGCCGCGTCCACCACCCTCAGCGACCCTGACCTCGGGCCACCACGGTGATCAGCGGCGACGTCGCCGCCGAGCTCAGCAAGCTCAACCAGCCCGGCAAGGACATCGCCGTCGGGCCAGCGGCGCCCTGGTAGCCTTCCTGTCCCAGCAAGGCCGCTCGACGAGCTCCAGCTGCTGGTCCCACCCGTCGTAGTCGGCACCGGTAAGCACCTATTCGAGGATGGCAACTGCCCTGTGCCGCCCTCCTCCTCGAAGGGCGCCGCCACAACAACGGCGTCGTCGCCCACCGGTACCGCGGGCGGTGCTGTCGGGGGGGCTGCTGCACGTCGCGTCGCTCACGTTCTCCGGGCCGACGGGACGGGGACCGTGACCGCCCGGGTGCAGCCCGAAGCGGTTCACGCCGCTGATCCGCTGGCCAGTATCGACGGCGTCACCAACGCAGTGGTGTGCCGGGCCAGACCGACCGGGCAGGTGACAATCATCGGCCCCGGCGCCGGCCCGCAACTCGTGGGCAAGGGTGTACTCGCAGACCGCGGTCGCAGCAGACGGATGGACGCCAGCGGTCCCAGGCGCCTGGACGCCATCGAACGCTCTTAAGCGCACAACCGGTGTCGCCTTTGGGTAAACCCGCCCGACTGCCGCGCAGAGCGTCCCGTTAGGGCGCGTCCTGGACTGCCAGGCCGACCACGGAACTGCCGTCCAGAACGGCGGCGATGCGCGTTAGGCGGCCGAGGCGCAGCTGACG
>WNGQ01005330.1_pt1 | contig 12626 bp, 8 predicted proteins | sample 5407661 | NCBI WGS metagenome assembly WNGQ01 (sample SAMN13153382, study PRJNA577476) | soil metagenome | isolation source: 60 cm soil or saprolite under Garry oak tree replicate 2 | place: USA:California | collected 2016-06-15
CTCTACAACACCGGACATTACAGCTACGTCGAAGTCGACGCCACTCCGGCAGCCGACGGCGCGACAGATCTCATATTCCGGGTGCAGTCCAATTTTTTCTTCAGCACGATTCGATTGGAACCCGAAAATCTTCTCGAACGTCCGCTATCCGCATATTTCCGCCTGCCGTACGGCGAAAAATTCACGAGTTCCGCCGTGGATGCGATTGTCCGAGACACGCTCGACTTGCTGAAAGCTGAAGGATATTTTGAAGCCGCGATCACGCCCAAATATCAACTCGAGGAAGCCTCGCAACTGGCGTTCGTGACGCTGAGCGTCACCCCCGGCCATAAAGCAAAAGTAGGCAGCGTTCGAGTGCAGGGGGGACTGCAAACGTTCTCCCAAAAAGAGTTGCTCGATGCATTCAATTTCAAAAGCGGCGATGAATATTCCGCGAGTCGAGCTGAAAAGGGTCAGGCAAATATCCGCGCCAAGTTCTCGGAGCTAGGCTTTTTGAATACGAAAGTCACAGAAAATCGCATGTACCAGTCCTCGACGAATACGGTCGACATTGATGTGGTGATCGAACCGGGCCAATTCACGCTTGTCGAGACGCCGGGATTCAAAATTTCAAATAAGAAATTGCGGGAACTCGTGCCCGTTTTCGAAGAGGGCTCGGTCGATGAGGATCTTGTCGAAGAAGGCCGCGCGCAGATTCTCCGCTATATGCAACAGGAAGGCTACTTCGAAGCCATGGTTGGGAAGGACTTGATCCCTGCGCCTCTAGACAATGCCATTCAGATCAACTATCCGATCGAGCCCGGTGTGAAACACGGAATCCTATCGGTAGCAATTGAAGGCAATCAACATTTCAGCAGCGACGACATTCGAGCACGCATGAAGGTTCGAAAAGGACAGCTTTTGAATCCAAGTTTCTTCAGCCCAGAAGCGCTTAATGAGGATGTCCGGACGATTGAGACGATGTATCGCAATGCCGGCTTCGAAGGAACCGTCGTCAAAGGCAATTACGCAGAGGTCGATCATAGCATCAACATCATGATCGAAATTCAGGAAGGGCGCCAGGTGCCGATCGATTCCATTGCGATCGTGGGAAATTCCGCCATCTCCGAACCCGAATTGCGCAAAACGATGCAACTGAAGGAAGGAGATCTCTACACACCGTTGGTGGTGGACCGAGCGCGTGCTGCCGTTACCCAGTACTACTACGCGCGCGGTTACGCGGATGCTCGCGTCGAGCGTAGCGTGATGGATGACGAATCGAATCACGGGATGCGCGTCGCATTTGTGATAACGGAAGGGGAGTCTTATCAAATCGGCAGGATTTTCGTGGAGGGAAATACATTAACGAAGGACAAAATCATCCATCGAAATAGCGGTCTCCATCCAAATACTCCTTACAATCCGGAAGTGGTTCTCGAAGGTCAACGGCGTCTGTATGCCACCGGCTTGTTCACCAGGGTCGACATCGTAACATTGTCGGAAATGGAACCGCACACACGCGATCTATTAATTCAGGTCGAAGATGCAAAACCGATTTTGCTCACTTACGGTATCGGCTACCAGGAGTACGAACGCGTGCGGGGCACGGTCGAAATCTCTCACAACAATTTGTGGGGCCTCGATCGTTCAATCAGCTTTCGAGTTCGAGGCAGCATCAGGGAGCGGCTTGCTCAATCGACATTTCGTGAACCGCGGTTGTTCAATCACGACCTCGATGGTTTCGCCTCTGCGTTCTTTGAACACACGGAACGACCCTCTTTTACCGCGAACCGGCTCGACTTTTCATTGCAAACTCTGAAGCGTTTCTCCCCTAGCCAAAACTTTCTGTTTACGATGGGGTATCAGACGGTCGACCTGGCGGATATTCGTGTGAATCCTCTGGCAGAAAAACTTAAAACGGAACGGGGCATTTTCCAAATCGCGCGGTTCGGCACGTCCTACGTTCAAGACCGCCGAAACGATCCATTGAATCCGACTACAGGTTCGTTCAATACGACGACATTTCAGATCGCAAGCCGTGCCTTTGGTTCTGAATTGAATTTCACTTCGTTGTATAACCTGTACAGTTTTTATACCCCGGTTCCTCGCGGAGTACTCGCAACGTCGGTTCGTCTAGGGTGGAACCATCCTTTCGGAGGTACAACATCATTGCCACCCACGGAACGCTATTTCGCAGGTGGGTCGACAACACTCAGGGGTTTTTCATTCGACGATGCCGTACCTGAGGGCGGCTACGCGATGACGATCGGTAATTTCGAATATCGGACCCCCTTGGGCATCATTCCCATTAAGGGTTTGGGCGCCGCTCTTTTTTACGATACTGGTAATGTATTTTCAACGTTGTCGGATATCCATCTCAGTCAGTTTACGCACACCGCCGGATTCGGCCTCCGCTACCAGACCCCACTCGGCCCGGTGCGCATCGACGTTGGAATCAATTTGAATCCAAAGCTCAGATTCAGAGTGCAAGATCTATCTACCCTCAAGCCGGGCGAACCGTTATATAGGAGAGAGGAACGCTTTAAGGTGTTCTTCACGCTGGGGAATCCTTTTTAGCTTATGAAACGGGTGCTGCTTCTTTTGTATTGTTTGTCGTCGCCGCTCGCCATTCGTGCGGAGGTGATCGATCGCATTGTGGCTGTCGTTGACGGGCACATCATCACGGCGAGTGACATGCGCCAGCAGCGTGAGATCCGGGGAACGCTCGGCGACAAGCCGATTGAGGATGAGGCGGCTCTTCTCCAGCACGTGATCGATGATTACCTGATCGAAACGAATATGACGGATGTTACCGCCGACGTTACCGATGGCGAAATCGATGCCGAAATGCGTAAGTTCGGCCCCGGTTCCGACTTGCCGCTAGCGAAAGTTCGCGAATCGGTCCGTCTGCGTATTCGGATGCGAAAGTATTTCGACAAGCGCTGGGGAGAGTCCATTCATCCTACGGACGAAGATATACGCCGTTATTACGAAAACGTATTTGTTCCGGCCGCGAAAGAACGCGGCGTGGCGGCCATCCCGACGCTGGAAAGCGTCGCGGACTCGGTTCGGAACAATGTTTTTCAGGAAGCTTTGAACCACGAGATCAATATCTGGCTGGAAGCGATTCGCAGAAAGAGCAAGATTGAGATTTTTAAATAGGCGCAGCATCGTTCTGGTTCTTGTTGTCCTGGCACTCATCGTGGGGGCACTGGCAGGCGGTATTGTTGTGTATCTGAACTCACCGGTTTTCAGGGACCGAGTGCATCAGTATGTTGTGCATGAAATCGAGCGGAGAACCGGCGCCGCTGTAACACTCAAGAACATGGAGTGGAGCTTCCGGCACAGACGGGTCTGGCTGGACGATCTGACCTTACGCGGTCTTGAGCCCGCAGAAGAAGAGCCCCTGGCTCACTTCAGACGCATCGATGTCGGTTTAAGCCTCCGAATGCTGTTCGAGAAGAAGATCGACTTCTTCGAACTGACCTTTAGTGGCCCGGAATTTCACATCATTGTGGGACCGGACGGAAGGACCAACATTCCAGCACCAGCGCGACAGCCCGGAGGAAATCCTTTCGGTTTCGAAATCTCCATCAAAAACTTCAATCTGATCGGCGGCGCGGCGCTCCTGAATGAGCGGAGGATCAACCTCAATTTTTCGACCCAAAACGTCGCAGCCGTTCTGAACTACAACGCAGGGCGCGAAGTTCTTGAAAGTCATTTCCGTTACGACGGAATCCTCGACCGGTCTTCCCACTTTCAGCGCTCGATTCCCTACACTCTTGCCGCGGACGCGGACTATACTCGCGCCACCCTGGTTGCCCATAAGATTTCCATCACTTCGGGTCGTACCGCAGTACGGCTCCAAGGCAGGATCAACCAGTTGTTGAGCCGAAATATTTCGGGAAAGCTCGCATACAGCGGCAACGTTCAGGTTCCATTTCTGAATTATTTCTTCCCCGAGGACACCTTTGGCGGCAACGCCGAGGTAGCCGGATTTCTCGAATTCGCTTCCGATTATTTTTCCACGCAAGGTCAAACATCAGCGAACGAAGTGGATTTCGATGGATGGCACGCAGGCAAATCGGCAGGCGAATACGCCTACCGGTACCCGGAAAAACGCCTCACGCTTCACAACATGAAGACCGCCGTGGCCGGCGGTTCCGTCACCGGCGATATTGTTGTTGAAAATCTTCCTGGACCCTCGCGAACGAATCTTAATGTTCGTTACGCGCAAATCGATGCTGCGGCTCTTGTACGTGTGTATCCGTGGGATCGAAAATACCAAGTCTTCTCAAATCTGACGGGTACATTGAACGGCTGGTTCGAAGGACGGCTCGCCCGATTTGAATTCGGCGGAAATGCAGATCTGGCCAGCTACAGTCCACCGCGGGCGCCCGGGGTTATTCCTCTGCCGCTGGACGGCAGGAGCGATTACCAACTCAGTCCCGGCAAGGCGCGTGTGGCCAATGCGGACGTGAGGCTGTTTTCAACTACCGTGAGAGCTGACGGGCTGATTCAACCCGAGATGTCTGATCTGAAGGTGAATCTGGCTTCATCGAATTTAAAGGACATCGCATTCGTTTACGCGGATGCGAACGGAGAAGGGACTTTCGACGGACGCCTGACCGGTGCAATTTCCAAGCCCGTCCTTGACGGAGAATTCACACTTGCGAATCACGTATTTCGCCAATGGAAAATCCAAGAGGCATCGGGCGGGGTGCGTCTCGATACTCCTTCGGAGGTCGCCGTTCTCAGAAACGTTCGAATTAATTACGGCGAATCCCAATTGCTGGTCAACGGGAGCACAGCACTTTCAGGCTCAACGGCGGATCTGCGAGTGCAATCGAGCCGCGTATCAGCGCAAGATCTTCGATCATTCATTAATCGCACTTTCGACGGAAGTTTTGCCGGTGACGTTCATGTCTCTTCACTTGCGCCTACAGTAAAAGTTGAGGGCGACATTCGAGCAGAGAATTTGTCCATCGATAACCGCGCCATAGGAAACGCTCATGGGTATGTCCGGTATTCGGAACCGGTCATTGAGATCGACCAGCTCGCGATTCAGCGAAATGATTCGACGCTCACGGGCAACGTCACGCTCAATCGCGCCAACGACGCTTTGAAATTCTCGGCGCGTGTAAATTCGGTTGATCTGGCAACATTCTACCCAGCCGGCTTGCCCGATGTTATTCAAGGTGTCATCCGGCAGGCGAACGTTCGCGGAGAGGGAACCACAAAACAGCCGAATATCAGCGGTAGCGGAACAATCCAAAATCTGTCGATTCAGGGCGAGGTTTTCCCACAGGCTCAGGTCGAACTGGCTTCGATGGGATCGAAGTTGGATCTGAGGCTGAATACCGGCAAGAACATTAATCTCACGGCACAGCTGGACACCGCGGCAACCGGTTATCCGTTCACAGCGCAAGCGAAATTCATACAATATCCGGTCGAGAGGCTCGCCAGGATTCCAGCTACGGTTACCGCGACGGGAAACGTGACTTTGTCCGGGCTATTGACAGACCGCACGCGTTTGCGGGGACAAGGACAGATTGAAGCGGCCGATTTGCGTCTTCAGGATGTGCCGGATGTGCCGCTTCAGACGACCAAACCGTTTACTATCGAGTTCAATTCCGACCGGCTGAACCTCATCGGCGTCACGCTGAAGGGTGAGGCGACTCAAGTCAACGTTGCAGGCACAATTGCTTTTACCGAACACACGCCGGTCAACCTCGATGTGAGCGGGCAACTGGATTTGGCCTTGCTTGGAGTCGCCTCTCGGGAATGGAAGCCGGGCGGATCGGTAAATGTTCAGGTTGCGCTGACAGGAACCCCACAGATGCCGGACCTTCGTGGAGTTGCGCACATCAACAACGGTTCATTCCGGCGCGAGCGTTTCTTCGCCAGCTTGACGAATGTCAACGGCGACGTATTCTTCAATCGCGATCAAGTCAACCTTTCCAATGTTACCGGCCAGGTCAGCGGCGGGACAGTCCGGGCACAAGGAACAGGCTTACTCGAACGCGGCGGATTGCAATCGATGAACATTCACATCGACGCAGACAACGTGCGTTTTCGGTATCCCGAAGGTCTGCGCACCGTGGTCGACGGCAGTTTGGACCTGCGAGGCAACTGGGCATCCCCGCGTCTTGAAGGCAGGGTTCAGATCGAAAGCCTCTCATACCGCAGCAGCTTCGAAGAATTTCTTGCGCTCTTGACGGAACGTAATCTGAGTGTGGGCCCTTCTCCCGCCGGCAGATTGCAGTTGAGTGTACATATTGAAGGCAGCCGTAATATCACGATTCAAAATCCAATGGCGGATGTCGAGGCGAGAGTCGATGTCGACCTCAAAGGTACGCTTGCCGAGCCGTCTCTGACCGGCCATGTGGAGGCGAGTGGTGGAACGTTGGTCTTTCAGGGAAATCGCTACACGGTCACGCGCGGCAACATCGATTTTGTAGATCCGTTGCGAATAGTTCCGGTGGTCGATATCGAGGCCGAGTCGCAGGTGCGGGATTATCGCGTGATTTTGACGGTTGCCGGGCGCGGCGATCAGCTGCGTCTGAACATGCGATCCGATCCGCCATTGCCTGAATTGGAAATCGTCAGCTTGATCGCCGGCGGCCGAACGCGTGAAGAGATTGCCAATATCAGACCCGGCAGCCCCCCCACAAGTGAGCAGCTTTTCCAGAGTGGTGCGGCGTCTATTCTCTTCGATCTTTTGCAGCAACGCGTGGGGAATCGTCTGGGAGTACTTGGGACCGGCACGGGTGTCCGGCTGGAGCCCTTCCAGGTCGGTGCCGAGAATAACTCCAGCACGCGAATTTCTGTATCGCGGCAGGTGACGAAGGAATTATCGGTTACGTATTCTCAGGATCTTTCCTCGAACCGCCAGCAGGTCATCCTGATTGAGTATTTCGTCAGCGGTAACACATCCGTCCAAGCGTCTCGAGACGAGCTGGGAAACATTGGTCTCGACGTGAAGTTACGCAGACGTATCAAATAACCGCGATACAGTCGATCTCGATCGAGACGTCCCGAGGCAATCGAGAGGCTTCGATCGTGGAGCGGGCGGGCGGCCTGAGGCGAAAGAATTCGCCGTATACGGCATTCATTTCCCCAAAGTCGCCCATGTTTCGAAGAAATACGGTTGTCTTTACGATGTTCTCACCAGAACCGCCAGCCGCGCTGACGATGGCGAGGAGGTTCTGAAGTACGCGGCGCGTTTGCGCCTGAATGGTCTTGTCCGGGATGATCTGTCCGGTCGACGGATCAAGCGGAATTTGGCCGGAAACGAATAACAGGTTACCGGCCCGTATTGCTTGGGAATAAGGTCCAAGCGCCGACGGACCCAGAGGCGTTGAGATGACTTCTTTGTTCATGAGACATTAATTAGCGTCGGGCCCACCGGCCAAGCCATAGTTGGTACGCCGCTTCGCGGCCTCCTTGATGGCCTTTTGGCCGGTCCCCCCACGCCTATCGCGCAATGTTTAGAGTTTTCGAGGATCGGCTTACGTCGTAAACACCATCAATTTTCTTGATCGACATGATGACCCTTTCGAGGTGTTTCATGTCGGGAATTTCGACGGTTATATCAATCGTTCCGCGCTCGTCGGCAGTCCGCGCTTCCACATTTAAAATATTGGCTTTCACGTCGGAAATCGCCGCCGCAATTTCGGCCAGCATCCCTGGACGGTCCTCAGTCACGATCGTCAGCGGAACTGCGTAGGATTCTGCGGCTGGCGCGGCCCCTTCCCATACCACATCGACCTTGCGATCCGCATCGTACAAGAGATTTTGGACGTTCGGACAATTTTTCGAATGGACCGCGACGCCTTTGCCGCGCGTGATGTAACCGATAACTTCTTCGCCGCGGATCGGATTGCAGCACTTCGCTCGATACACCAGCAGATCGTCAAAACCTTTCACCTGAAGTTTTGCGTCGGTTCCCAATCCGAAAACACGTTTGACGACCGATGTGATCTTCGACTCTTCTTCGGGTACCGCTTCCTTCACCCCGTCCGGAACCAGCCGGGCAATAATCTGCTTCGCCGAGACCTTCCCGTAGCCGATCGCCGAGAGCAAATCCTCGATTTTGCTCGAGCCGTATTCCGGCAGAATGGCGTCGAGCTTGCCGCCCTCGAACAGTTCTTTGACGCTCTGTTTATATTTCCGAGCTTCCTTTTCGACCAGCTTGCGGCCGAGTTCAATCGCTTTCTCGCTTTCCTGTTCCGTGAGCCAATGGCGGATTTTGTTTCGGGCGCGCGACGTCTTGACGAATGAAAGCCAATCGCGGCTTGGCTTGTGTCCCGATTGAGTAATGATCTCGACGATGTCGCCGTTTCGAAGTTTCGTTCGCAGCGGCGTCATCCGATTGTTGATCTTGGCGCCCACGCAGGTGTGGCCCACCTCCGTGTGGATAGCATAGGCAAAATCCACGGGCGTCGCGTCGCGCGGAAGCGTGATGACCTTGCCTTTCGGCGTGAAGGTATAGACTTCTGCGGGATAGAGATCGATTTTCAGCGTGCTCAGAAAATCGGCAGGGTCCTTCATCTCCTGTTGCAGCTCCACAAGGTGCCTGAGCCAGGATACGCGCTGGTCTTCCCGGTCGTCCGCGACCAGCTTGCCGTCTTTGTACTTCCAGTGGGCCGCGATACCTTCTTCGGCAATTTGATGCATTTCCGCGGTCCGAATCTGCACCTCGAACGGCTGCCCGCCCGCAATAACGGAAGTATGCAAAGACTGGTACATGTTCGGGCGAGGCATGGCAATGAAATCTTTGATGCGTCCGGGAACGGGTCGCCACGTATTGTGAATCACGCCGAGCGCAGCATAGCAGTTCTTCACGCTATCGGTGATGAGGCGAAGCGCCAGCAGGTCATAAACCTGATCAATGGCTATGCGCTGCTTTTTCAACTTCAGATGGATCGAGTAGAGCCGCTTGATGCGCGATTGGGTGAAACACGGAATCCCGTGCTCGCGCATCTTCTGTTGAACCATTCCCGTCACTTCGGCAAGAAAAGCTTCGTGCTTTTTTCGGTTCTTCTCGACAAGGTCTTTCAGTTCTTCATGCGCCTTCGCGTCGAGATAGCTGAAGGCCAGATCCTCCAGTTCTCCGCGGATTTTCCCCATGCCGAGCCGGTTGGCCAACGGAGCATAGATCTCCAAAGTCTCTCGCGCGATCGCTTGACGCCGTTCCGCGGGGAGATACGCGAGTGTACGCATGTTGTGAAGACGGTCGGCGAACTTGACCATGATGACCCGGATGTCGTCCGTCATCGCCAGAAGCATCTTCCGGAAGTTTTCCGCCTGCTTCTCTTCTTTCGAAGTGAATTGAATCTGGCTGATTTTCGTAACGCCGTCGACGATGTGGGCGACTTCGGACCCAAACAGCTCCTCGATCTTTTCGAGCGTGGTGAGGGTGTCCTCGACGACATCATGTAACAGGCCCACACCGACGGTAACGGCATCCATCTTCATTTCCGCCAGCAGGTTGGCCACTTCCAAGGGGTGGGTCAGATAAGGTTCGCCGGAAGCGCGGACCTGTCCTTTATGTTCCTTCGCCGAGAAAATGTAGGCCCGGCGAATGAGGTCCAATTTGTCCCCAGGATGATGCTTCTCGACCTTGTCGAGAATTTCTTCCAAGCGAATCATGTAACCAAATTATATGAAAAAAGCCTTCGTCTTAACTCTAGCGGGCGGGTATATGCGCCGCCGCGCTATAGTCAAGGCCGAAGGCTCTTTTAAACTTCTACCGGCTATCTGGAAGCCTCGCCGCCCGGAAGCTTTTTCTTTTCTGCATTTTTCTTCCGGGTTTCCAGGGCCTTGTTAAACCATTCGTCGGCTTGAGCGATAAGCTGTTTCTTTTCGTCTTCGCTTTCCGACAGACGCGCTTTTTCCCGGTACAGGAGATTTTTGTAGGTCATCGCGTCTTCGTAATTCGGATCCAGTCCGAGAGATTTGTCGAGGTTGGCCAGACCCTCCTCGATGAACTTCGCCTGTTCCTCTTCCGGTAAGGGATTGTTCTTGTTGTAGACCATGATCCAGTCCACGCTGCCGATCGCATAGTAAGGGACCGGATTGCTCGAATCCAACTGTGCGTACTTCATGTAGTAATCGTGCGCTTTTTGGAACTGGCTCGTGTCTGTCTGGCCGAGTGATTGGTACATGCTGGCCAGTCCGGCGATGGCATTGACGTTGTTCGGATCACGCTGAAGCACACTTTCGAATGTTTGAATCGCTAATTTCGCGTTCTTATCGTTCTCCTCGGAACGGCCGCCGGGAATGTACTGCTGCGAATAGGCTGTTGCGAGGTAGATCTGGGCGGTCGTGAGATCGGGATCTAACTCCACAGCCTGCTTGAAATAATTCACAGCGTTCTCATAGTGCGACTCTCGAAATGCGCGGACGCCCTTATTCAGGTTGTCGCGCGCCTGCAGCTTTGCGCAGCCCGTCAACGCCAGGACCAGCATGGCCACGTTGGCGAGCATCCATTTCGTCTCTCGCATCATCGTATGCCTCCTATCTGCCGCCAGCCTGGATTTGTTCGGTCATAAGGCCGATCTTGTCGACACCGGCGCCCTTCGCGACATCGATGACCTCAACCACGTCTTTGTAGAGCAACTCCGGATCGGCGTTAACGAAAGCCGTACGCTCGTTGCGGGTTTTGAAGATCTCCTGAAGCTGATCTCCCAGATAACGAAGTTCGACGCTGTCCTGGTTGATCTTCAGGTTTCCCGCTTTATCGATCGACAAGACGATCGTCTTGTTGAGCTCATCCGGCGGCGGTGGAGGTGTACCTGGCGGAGGCGGTTGCGGAACTGCCGCATCAAGACCCTTCGGTGTCAACGGTGTGATCGTCATAAAGATCACCAACAGCACGAGCAGAATGTCGATGAACGGGGTAACGTTGATATCTGCCTTTGCCTCTATTTTTTTGCGTTTCTTCTTCATCGCTGCTACCTCCTACCTGCGGACCTGATCGTCGAGCCGCTCGGTCAATAAGCCGACTTGATCGACACCTGCGTTTCGAATGTTGTCGACAACCTGAACGACATCGCCATACTTGGCGCGGAGATCGCTCTTGACGAAAACCTTCTTTTCGAGTCTGGTTGCCAGAAGATCATTCACCTTGCTGGCAAGGTCGTCGATGCTTACTCTGTTCTGTCCGAGATAGAACTTCCCGTCGCGAGTCACAGCGACCAGAACTGCGTCATCCCGATCGGCTTCTTTCATGTCGATGGGATTTTTTGTCTTCGCGAGTTCGACGCTAACGCCCTTCTGCAACATTGGCGTAATCACCATGAAAATGATCAGAAGGACAAGCATCACGTCCGCCATCGGCGTGACGTTGATTTCGGAGGTAACTTCTCCTCGGCCTCCGCCGCCTCCCATTCCCATGGCTTACCTCTTTCCTCCGCCGCTCTGCTTGATGAAGTAGTCGATCAATTCGGATGAGGAGTTCGTCATCTCAATGCCGAATGCTTCAACTTTGTTGGTGAACCAGTTGTACGCCCATACGGCCGGCACGGCCACGAACAGACCGAAAGCCGTGGTGACCAGCGCTTCGGAAATTCCACCTGCGACAGCCGATAGACCGGCAGTTTTTTCCGACGACATGCCGCGGAACGCGTTGATGATACCGACGGTGGTTCCAAAGAGTCCCACGAAAGGAGCAGTTGCACCAATGGTTGCAAGACCTGATAGCCCGCGTTTGAGTTCGGCATTCACGATGGCTTCCGCGCGCTCGCAAGCACGCCGGGAAGACTCGATTTGTTCACCGGAGATTTCGCGGGATTCGGCATGGGCGCGGAATTCCTGAAGGCCGGCTTCAACAACTTTAGCTAAATGGCTGCGTTTGTTCTGCTCGGCAACGCTGATGGCCTCTTCGATCTTTCGTTCTCTCAAGCAGCCGGCAACGGCGGGAGCAAATTCGCGCGACTGCTTCCGAGCCTGGCTGAAGGCGATGTAACGATCAATCATGACGCCGATCGACCAGGCCGACATGATGGCGAGCAGAACGACGACGGCCTTGGCAGCGAAACCCATGTTGCCCCACATCGAGCGGAGATCAAAGCTGACCTCGCTGCCTTGCAGCAGCATCAGTGCAAAAAAGTTAAGCTTGACAAAAAGCATAGAGTTAAAATCCTCCTCAATCCTGTCTTAGCAGGCTGAATTTTCTCAAAAGATATTTAGACTCGCTTATCTATTGTGAGAAAGCGAAGTTTACGGTAATCGTGGTCACGACGGGCACCGGTTCGCCGTTCAACAGCGTCGGCTTGTAGCGCCACTGCTTCACGGCATCGATCGCCGACTGAATCAGCAGCGGGTGGCCCGTAACGACTTTAAGGTTGTCGATTGTTCCTTCCTTACTGATTTCCGCCTCCAGAACCACGACACCCTGAATTCGAGCCTGCTTTGCCAGAGGCGGATAAACAGGCTTGACCTGTGAAAGCAAATTGGCTGCCTGGACGTTTCCACCCACGCGAATGCGTTGCGGTGGTGGCGGCGGTGGCGGCGGCGGTGGCGGCGGTGGCGGCGGTGGCGGCGGCGGTGCCGCGTCTTCCTGAGCCTTCAGCACTCCTCCGAGCACGCCCGCCAACGCTCCCGACCTAGTGCCACCGACAACCCCGACGGTAGGAGGCGGA